>ERZ747221.4118-NODE-4118-length-10838-cov-3.405260_pt1 | contig 10838 bp, 10 predicted proteins | sample MGYA00374949_ERZ747221 | MGnify/ENA primary metagenome ERZ747221 (study PRJEB28779, sample SAMN05720172) | bioreactor metagenome | isolation source: Anaerobic biogas reactor | place: USA:Washington, USA | collected 2015-08-08 ... | reverse complement strand
CCGGAACAGTTAAGTTTAACGAGGCAGAGGAGATGGATGAGGAAGACCCGGTGGACGGGGTAGACGAGGTGGATAAGATCGAAGAGGCAGATCAGGTAGGCGAGGTAGATGAGATAGATGAGATAGATGAGATAGATGAGATAGATGAGATAGATGAGATAGATGAGATAGAAGAGATAGAAGAGATAGAAGAAATACCGGAAACACCATTAGGAAAACCAGATTCAACTGCTGTTCCGCCACTGGATAGTCTGGAGCCGGAGACAACATCCCCGGTGTCTATAATAGACTTAATTAACAACGGATTTGATTGTCGTGATAGTAATATAGAGGAGGCTGCCAGGTATTTCAAAGAGGCCTGGCAGGCAACTTCTGAATACGAGCTAAAACGTATGTTAACTGCCGAATTAGTCGAAATATATAAGGAATGCGGTCGGTATGGTAAAGCCAGGACAATACTTGACAGCTTTATTGCGCTACCAGGTCATAAATCTGATATAATAAACGAAATTAACCGTCAAATCGATTATATCAGCTTGCTGACAGCGGAGCTGGAACGACTGGGTATAAGCGATTTACCAATATCCAGAGTACCAAGGTGGGTTCGCCTAAAAGTGGACGGAGAAATGAACCCTCCAGGAGTTTAAATGAAGGGAGATTAAAAAATGAAAAAAAGCCAGGAAATTATTGGTCTACCTGTCTTTTCCATTGTGGACGGAAAAAAGATTGGACAGGTTAAAGACCTGGTAATTAATCCTGAGGAGGGCAAACTTGATTTCATTCTGGTCAGCAATGGCAGCTGGTATGTGGGGGCCAGAGTCTTACCCTATAAAGCAGTAATGGGCATAGGCGAACATGCCGTCACCACTGAAAGTCAAAACCTGTTATCTAACATTGGCGATAATTCCAGTGCCAGTACCTTACTACAGCGCAATGTCGAGATAAAAGGCAACCGGGTATTAACTAATAAGGGCAACCTGATTGGGGTTATTAGCGAATACGAGGTTGATGAAAACACGGGTAAGATAGTTCGCCTGGAATACAAGACGGCCCGCGACGAATCCAAAACTGATATTGTTGAAGCTGCCGATGTACTAACCTACGGAGCTGATGTAATTGTGGTACGGGAAAATCAAACCGGTACCGACCCGGGCGGTGTCCAGCAGGCTGAAGATGCTACTTCTGCGCCTTCTGGTGGAGAAAGTGATGGAGCGGCCTTGTTTAAGGCACGGCAAAAACAGTTCCTGCTCGGCAAAAAGCTAGTTCAGGATGTAAAAGATGTTTCCGGTAACATACTAATTGCTGAGGGTACCCTGGTAACTGAAGAGATTATAAACCTAGCTGAAGAGAACAATCGCTTTACGGAACTTTCTCAGTGTGCCAAGTAGTTAAATAGCAGGTGTAATAAGATGACGGAATCCAAAAAGATGACTACCCGGATAATATTGCTGATGACAGTTGCAGTAATATTAACCTTGTGGCTGGTTTCGCTGGCTTTAGCTAAAAGGGATGCCGTCATTTATCCTTCTAACATTTTAGTAGGCGGGGTAAGCCTCAACGGGCTAGGCCAGGACGAAGCTGCTACATTGCTGGTAGAGCAATTGCCAACCACTTACGGCAACCAACTATTATTGCAATTACCTTCCCGGCAGTTGTACATACCATTTCATGAGGTTGGTATTGCCTATGATATTCCCGCTACCCTTACCGGGATAGATGTTTCCCGGCATCCGAAAGGCATCGGGGTTTTTAAGCATAGCATTGCCCGCGGTAATATTATCAACGCAGCCCCGACAATAAACTGGAACCGAACTTTAATGGAGGAAAAACTATTCCAACTGAAGATTGACTACGACCAACCTGCTATTAATGCACGCATTTTATACAGCAACGATTATCTGGAATACATCGGGCATAAAACCGGATATGCCATTGATATACATGCCAGTCTGAGAGAGATTGAAAATTACCTGCAAAAAGGCTCACTGGGACCTATTCCGCTCATTTCCAGCGAGATTCATCCCCGGGTTAGAATTGAAGACATAAAAGAAGTAAAGGACATGCTGGGAATCAGTATGGGTAGAATAAACCGACCTACAACAGATCTGGAGCCTTTAGTACAAGATCTCAACGGTTTCATTATTATGCCTGCCGATAATTTTTCTTTAGCTCAAATCATAACCGTCAAATCGATGTTATTAACCGACAGCAGCCTGACTTTGGTAAACGACACTCTATATCGGGCCTTATCTCAGGCTGGCCTAAAGTATATAGACCAGCAGGCCGGATTTTTCAATAACCTGGAGCACCCGGTATTAATAACTGTCCTGATAGAAGGAAATAACCTTATTATAAAGATATTTGGCTGCCAGACTGAAAAGGGCAAGGAAATACTTTTTATTACCGAAAAGAAAGAGATACCTCCACAGATACAGGTGAAAATAAACAAAAAACTATCGCCGCAGCAGCGAATAGTTCTACAGGAGGGGCAGAGCGGATATATAAATCGCAGTTATCGGGTAGTTAAAATAAAGGGCAAAGAAACCGAAAAAACACTTTTATCGGAGGAGCTTACTCCTGGACGGGATACAGTAATTGCGGTAGGGCCAGGAACAATCAAAAAATAGAGTGACACAAGCAAACAAGGGGACGGTTCTCTTGTTTGTACAGCAGATACAGGGGTACATTTTTCCTGTGCCATTCCTGGGTTAAATATAAAGAGGGGATTTTTCTTGACCTTTATGTTATAATTACCATGATTTTTAACAAGCTATCAGGAGGAATAATAATGGATGATTTAGCCAAACAGGTAAAACACGATATGCTTAGAACCTTAATCTGGATTATTATTGCTATGAGTGCAGCTATCGCCACAGTGTATTTAGCCTGGTAAGCGGTCGCTGTAAGAAAACAATGACAGAGGGGTGTAGTTATGGCAGTTATCGATTTAAACGCAAATAATTGGGAAGAAGAGGTAACAAAGTCAGAACTTCCGGTTCTGGTTGATTTTTGGGCCCCCTGGTGTGGCCCCTGTAAAATGGTAGGACCGCTGGTGGAAACACTGGCAGCCGAAAATATAGGAAAAATAAATGTCGGTAAATTAAACGTTGATGAAAATAAAAGCATTGCGGTTCAGTATGGTATACGCGGTATTCCCACCCTGGCCTTTTTCCAGGATGGTAAAGAAGTAAAACGTATAGTAGGAGCTCAGGGCAAGGAACAACTGCAGAAAGCCATTGACGAAGTCATAGGCTAATTCTGACAAGGGGACGGTTCTCCTGTCAGGAACAAGTTCCTGACAGGAGAACCGTCCCCTTGTCAGCTCTTATTTTTTTTAATACCGGCCATAATAGCTTTAATCTTCCTCTCGTAGCCATTATCTCCCGCTTGATAAAAGCTGCTGCCCTCTAATTCATCGGGAAGATACTTTTGTTCCACATAGCCGCCATAATCGTGAGGATATTTATAACCTTTGCCTTTGCCCAGCAGGCCGGCTTTGGCGTGAGAAGTATCAGCTATTGCGGAAGGCACTACTATTTTTTGGCTGTTTCGCACTGCGGCTATAGCCTTATCAATAGCCACTTTACTGCTGTTGCTTTTAGGAGCAGTAGCCAGGTAAATAGTAGCTTCAGCTAGGGGGATACGGGCTTCCGGCATGCCCACGAACTCCAGCGCCCGGGCAGCAGCTACCGCCAGGGTCAGACCATAAGGGTCAGCCAGGCCAATATCTTCAGCGGCATGTACAATCAGCCTGCGGGCAATAAACTTTGGGTCTTCGCCCCCCTCAATCATAACCGCCAACCAGAACAGAGCAGCATCAGGGTCAGAACCGCGTATGCTTTTAATAAAAGCCGATATCGTATCATAATGATAATCCCCGGTTTTGTCATACTTTAGCAGGGGGCGGCCACTAATCTTTTGCAATAGCGCAACATCAATATGCAAGCTCTTTTCCGGGTCAGCATAAGAATTAACCGCCGCTTCCACAATGTTTAAAGCCATGCGGGCATCCCCTTTGACCAGTTCCGTTATAAATCGCACCGCATCCTGGTCAATGCTAATATTCAAACTGCCTAGTCCCCGTTCTTTATCATGCAGGGCCTCAACAATAATCTGGTTGAGAGCCTTTTCATCCAGAGCCTCCAGTATATACAGGCGCATTCGCGAAAGCAGGGCATTATTAAGCTCATATAAAGGATTTTCAGTGGTGGCCCCGATTAAAATAAAAGTGCCATTTTCTACGAAAGGAAGCAATACATCCTGCTGGCTCTTATTAAAACGGTGAATTTCATCAACAAATACCACAGTACGTTGCTGGTAAAACTTTAACCGCTGTTCGGCATCAGCAGCAATTTTTTTAATATCCCCAACTCCACCGGTAACTGCCTGCAGAATTTCAAAATGAGAGTTGGTCATACCCGCAATTATCCGCGCAATACTCGTTTTTCCTGTTCCCGGAGGGCCAAACAGGACAAAAGAGTGAAGCTCATCCTTTTCGATAGCCTTCCGCAAAACTGATCCCGCACCCACAATATGCTCCTGTCCCCGTACCTCATCCAGACTACGCGGCCGCATTCGGTAAGCCAAAGGAGCATTCTCCCGTTTCATCTTATTTACCTGCAAATCAAAAAGATCCATCCACCCGTTCTCCTTCTAAGGTAATTATAGAATAACCTGGCCCCATATGGGAAGCAAGGGGACGGAAGCAAGGGGACGGTTCTTTTGCTTCCGTCCCCTTGCTTCCCCTTCGGGTTGGTGTTATATATATTAAAGTATATACCTTTAAGGAGATGAATAAGTGAAGGTAGCAGTCCTCATGAGCGGTGGGGTTGATAGTACTGTAGCCGCTCTTTTGCTAAAAGAACAGGGTCATGAAATCACCGGCCTGACCATGATTAATTGGAATACTGAGGCAGCAACCCAGGCCGCTGATGTTGCTGTAGCTTTGGATATTCCCCATATAGTAGTTAATTTGCAAAAACAATTTCAGGAAAAGATAATAGACCATTTTACTGCGGTTTATGAGCAGGCTCGAACTCCTAATCCCTGTGTAATCTGCAACCGCTTAATAAAATTCGGTAGTCTGCTGGATTATGCCCTGGATTTGGGATTTGATATGGTAGCTACCGGGCATTACGCACGTATTGAGTATGATGCCACCAGGAACCGTTACCTGCTGAAGAAAGGGAAAGATTTATCGAAAGACCAGAGCTATTTCCTCTATGGGCTTGATCAAAAACAACTGGGCCATACCCTGTTTCCGCTGGGGGAATTAACCAAAGACGAGATAAGAAACCTGGCTAGAGGAAGAAATCTAGAAGCAGCAGAAAGCAAAGATAGCCAGGAGATTTGTTTTATTGCCGGCGACTACCGCGACTTTCTTCAGGGAAAGCTGCAATTTAAGCCTGGTCAGGTAGTAGATTTGCAGGGAAACATCCTGGGAGAGCACCGGGGATTACCTTTTTATACGGTTGGACAGCGCAAAGGATTAGGTATAAGCGGCGGCCGCCCCCTCTACGTAGTAGCTCTCGACTCCGAAAACAACCGCTTGATACTTGACCAACCACAACATCTGTACAGAAGCAAGCTGGCTGCAGTTGAAAACAACTTCATTTATTATGAAAAACTGGACAAACCCCTGCGGGTAGAAGCCCGCATCCGCTACCGGGCATCTAATGCCCCGGCTTTACTCACCCCCCAAGGGGATAAAATGTTGCTACAATTCGATAATCCCCAGCGCGCTATTACTCCCGGCCAATCAGTAGTCTATTACCTGGGCGACTACGTCCTCGGCGGTGGCACCATCCAATAATAGGTACCAGGCACTCGCCTCTCAATTACACTGTAATAAGTTCGGGGACTGGCCCCGGACATATTGCCATATAGACTTCTTGGCTTATTGCGCACCTTCCACCATCCCATCTCCCCATCTCTATCTTTCCATCTTCCCGTCCTCAGCTTTCCACTGCCAACTTCCAACTTGCGACATCCTACATCCTATTTCCTACTCCCACCTTACATTTCCAACTTCCAACATCCATTCCCATATGCATTTTTATTTTTTGCAGGGAAACAATATTGATATGAAGATAAGAAATTTAAAGAACCTGCCGGTGTTTGACCGGGATAGTGCTCAGGTTATTGGCCGGGTAGAAAAGGCGGTAGTGGGGGATGATTTCCGGCTGGCTTATCTGGTCATTGAAAGGGTGGAAGGCGGACCGGGTATGGTAGTACGCCAAGATGTAGAAATTGGTGAAGAAGCAGTTACCATTAACACTACTGCCAGTATTAAATCCTATGTTGCCGGGGAAGAATCATCAATATATCAAAAAAAAATTGGCGACACCGTTTTTGACCAGGAGGGCAAAGAACTTGGTGCAGTAAGTGATTTTATCCTTTCCCGCGACAGTATGAAGGTCTGGGGAGTGGAAATATCCTCAGGTGCCATCAAGGATATACTGCAGGGACGGGAAGGAGTTCCCCTGGAGCAGATAAACTGGAGAACTTCGGAAAATGCGGTGTTGTTTGATGAAGGGAGCAATGATGATGATTATCAGGTGTCCGGTGTGTAACGGCATACAGATTGGGAAAGTAGGCAATGAGCAGTACTACTGTTGGAACTGTTTCCTGGAGTTTAATTTTAACAAAGGCCGGCTAAACCTTTACGAAGTTGCCGAAGACGGTACCCTGGTGTCCATGGATAAATCCTCAGAACTGCTTTAAGTGGACGGTGAGGAGTGAGGGGTAAAAGGTAAGAAGTGAGGGAGGTATAAAGTAGAAGAAAGAAGTAAAGGGGCCGGGAGCAGGGAAGTACAAGGAGGGACAAGGGGACAGGTCCCGTGTCCCAAGGAACAACGAGTAAAGGGCCAAGAGCAGGGCAAGGAGTAAAGGGCTAAGAGCAGGGGGCGAGGAGCAAAGCAAGACCCACATAGGAAGGGAGTAGCTAGTGGAGGTAAATATACCAGGCAAAATATATCAAAAGGACCGTCCCTTGATATACAACTGGATCGAGACTTTCCGAGAATCTACGATATACGAAGGGAGGTGAATTAAATGCGGGCGTACAGTTTTATTATTGGGGCTATAGCCGGAGGGGCTGCGGCTTATTACTACATGAACCATCAAAGTGATATTAAGCGTACCAGCTATCAGGTTAAGGCCAGATACAACAAGGCCAAAGATATAGTTAACGATGTGGAAGATGAACTAGGTGACATCATTGGAAAGCAGGAAGCTTAATGCAGGTAAATTCCCGCAAAATATCTCATTATATAATCTTTTTCCTGGCAGTTATCATCAGCATCTATTTTCTCTATCTGGTCAGGGAGGTCTTGCTAACCTTCTTTCTGGGTGCCCTCCTGGCTTACCTGCTCTTTCGCCCGGTTTCCTATATTGAAAAAAAAGGCCTGAAAAGAATCTGGGCTATTGTTCTGCTTTACCTGGGAGTAGCTGCTGTCCTGGCCATCATACTGGCTCTGGCTATTCCCGGGTTGGTAAGAGAGCTAAACGGATTGGCAAAACTATATCCCCACTATGCCCAGCAAGCTCAAGAAATGGCGGGCAAAATTGACCAGATCCAGGCCCCGGAACAGTTAAACCAGGTAATTAATAAAAATCTGGGCAAATTGGAATCCTATATATACCAGGTTTTAAACGGCTTTTTAAGCGGTTTTTATAATTTCCTGAGTAAAATATTGGCCCTGATTTTTTCTCCCATTCTGGCTTTTTATATTATGAACGACTGGGAAAAAATCCGGGACACCTTCCTTAATCTCTTTTCTCCCCGGGTCCGTAACGAGCTTACCATGGTAAGCCGGCAAATCGACAATGTACTTATTGAGTTTATCAAAGGACACCTGATGGTAGCTACTTTTGTCGGTACCGGAATAGGCATTTCCGCTGCCCTGATTGGGGTTAAATTTCCACTGCTTATAGGCATCTTATCTGGAGTAACTAATTTGGTACCTTACTTTGGCCCCATTCTGGGAGGTATCCCGGCTATCGCTCTGGGCGCTTCGGAATCCCTGCGCCTGGCCCTGTATATGACCATTGCCATAGTGGTGATTCAACAGATGGAGAGCAATCTCATTACTCCCAAAATAATCGGTGATAAACTGGGCCTGCACCCGTTGGTAATAGTTTTTGCCCTGCTGGCCGGGGGAAAACTGCTGGGCATCTGGGGTATGCTTTTTGCCGTGCCCGTTACCGCCATTTTAAAGATTATTGTCGGATGGAGTTATTTAAAACTGGTGGAATGACGAACCCGCAGAGAAGAGCTTTATTGACAGGGGCACTTTTATGCAAGAAAATAGATAAGGGGAAAATCGAAATATGCGCTAATCCGTCCCCTTGTTTGTACATAATTAATTCAGTGTAGTTCATATTTAATCACTGTATTCAGTGTCCAATTATTAATAGAGGAGGCCAGGTCGTGTGGACAAGCGATAAAATCAGGAGCACCTTTTTAAAATATTTTGCCGACAGGAATCATGCCGTAGTGGAGAGTTCCTCTCTGGTACCAATAAATGACCCTACCCTGCTATTTACCAATGCGGGCATGAACCAGTTTAAGGATGTTTTTCTGGGTATTGACCGGCGTAATTACAACCGGGCGACTACTTCTCAGAAATGTGTACGCGCCGGTGGTAAGCATAACGATTTAGATACAGTAGGCCGGACTGCCCGCCATCATACCTTTTTTGAAATGCTGGGTAATTTCTCCTTTGGCGATTACTTCAAACGTGACGCCATTCAGTACGCCTGGGAATTCTTGACCGAAGTGGTGGCTCTGCCCAAAAGCAAGTTATGGGTTACTATCTACCTGGACGATGATGAAGCCCTTAAGTTGTGGCAGGAGACTACTGATGTAAATCCCGAGCGCATCCTTAAGATGGATGAAAAAGATAATTTCTGGAGTATGGGTGATACCGGCCCCTGTGGCCCCTGCAGTGAAGTTCACTATGACCGGGGAGCCGAATATGCCTGTGGTCCGGACTGTGCCCTGGGGGTTTGTGATTGTGACCGCTGGTTGGAGGTCTGGAACCTGGTTTTCATGCAGTATAACCGGGATGAAAATGGAGTTCTTACTCCCTTGCCTCGCCCCAGTATTGACACCGGTATGGGGCTGGAACGGTTGTCTTCACTGCTGCAAGGTGTGGATAGCAACTTCGATACCGACCTTTTTACCCCCCTAATAAAACAGGTGGAGACACTGAGCGGCCAAAAATACGACCAGGGAGAGAAAGGTTTTCCCTTCCGGGTTATTGCCGACCACAGCCGGGCCTGTACCTTTCTGATTGCAGACGGAGTACTGCCCAGCAATGACGGTCGTGGCTACGTCCTGCGCCGCATCCTTCGGCGTGCCCTGCGTTTCGGGCGCCTCTTAGGAATTAACGAAGCCTTTCTATATAAAAACGTCGATGTAGTCTGCTCCATAATGGGCACCGCCTATCCAGAGCTTGAGGAAAAATCGGACTTTATAAAAGAAGTAATCAAAATGGAAGAAGACCGCTTCCTGCTCACCCTTAATGAAGGTTTGAAAAAAGTAGAAGATATCCTGACTCAGGCCCGCGACCAGGGGAAAACGGAAGTAGCCGGGGAAGAAGCTTTTATGCTCTACGATACCTACGGGTTCCCCCTGGATTTGACCGAAGATGTGGCCGAAGAAAATGGATTTACGGTAGATAAAGACGGTTTCAATAATATGATGGAAGAACAGCGCCAACGTGCCCGCGAGGCCGGCAAAGGTGAAAACGCTTTTGCCCGCGATATCGTAATTGCCGATTTATTAAAAGATATTAAACCAACGGAATTCAGCGGCTATGAAAAACTGGAGGATACTTCAGTTTTACAGGCCCTAATTATGGACGGTAAACTACATAAGACCGCCACTGACCAAGAAGTTTTGCTGGTAACCGCCACCACCCCCTTCTATGCCGAAAGCGGGGGACAGGTAGCTGACAGCGGCACTATTATAGGGAAATCCGGTAAAATGCAGGTTAAGAATGTTCAAAAAGTTTCTTCCTGGATTATCCACCAGGGTGTTCTGGAGGGTACTTTTAAAGTGGGTGAAAAACTACAACTGGAAGTAAACCAGGAGCAAAGAACAGCAACTGCCCGCAATCATACCGCTACCCACCTGTTGCACCGGGCCCTGCGTCAGGTGCTGGGTGAACATGCCCAGCAGAAAGGCTCACTGGTAGAGCCTTCCCGTTTACGTTTTGACTTTTCCCACCTGGCTTCCCTGGATGAAGCCCAGTTAAAAGACATAGAAAACATCGTCAACCAGGCTATCTGGAGTATGTACCAGGTTAACACCACGGTAACCGATATCACCCAGGCCCGGGAAATGGGGGCTATTGCCCTTTTTGGGGAGAAATACGGGGATGAAGTTCGGGTGGTACAGGTACAGGACTTCAGCCAGGAACTATGTGGTGGTACCCATGTTAAAAACACCGGGCACATAGGATTATTTAAGATACTGAGCGAAGGTAGTATAGGTTCTGGTTTGCGCCGCATTGAAGCTCTTACCGGCAGCTATGCCCTGTCTTACCTGAACCAGGCCGAGTCTGAGCTAAAGTCGATAGCTGCAGCGTTAAGAACCTCGCCCGCAGATTTAAGCCATAAGGTAGAAAGCCTGAATCACAGTTTAAAAGAGAAAGATAAAGAAATAGAAAATCTCCACGGCCGTTTATCCCGTGCCGCCAGCGGTAATTTACTGGAAAAAGCCTATCAAATCAACGGAGTTCAGATTTTGGTTGAAAGGCTCACAGGGGTTGACCCGAATTCCCTGCGTCAGAACGCAGAAATGCTGCGGGATAAGCTGGGAACTTCAGTGG
>ERZ747221.4117-NODE-4117-length-10839-cov-3.008642_pt1 | contig 10839 bp, 10 predicted proteins | sample MGYA00374949_ERZ747221 | MGnify/ENA primary metagenome ERZ747221 (study PRJEB28779, sample SAMN05720172) | bioreactor metagenome | isolation source: Anaerobic biogas reactor | place: USA:Washington, USA | collected 2015-08-08 ... | reverse complement strand
GGGGCTTCGTATGGAAAGGGTTGCTACCAGCGGAAATGCAGATATATCCTGCCCCAGCCTTTATCGGTCTTTTCCAGCCGGGAATAAAGAGACCTTACCTCTTTTCTGTTAAGACAGTTAAGAATGCGTTTCTTGACGTGGTCGGCGGCCTCGCCGTAGGCTATCTCCACCAGCCTGGCGCGGTTCTCCACCGCCTTGTTGACTATTTCCACGATCTTCTCTTCCATATCCGGTATTACCGGATAGACATTCAGTTTCAGCTTCATAAGCAATAACTGTCTGCGACTATGCAAATCTCGATTTTCGACTCTCGATTGCTCTGTGCGCTGTTTAAAGGGCTTATTGAACAGCGCACGGACTACGCCTTTTTTTATGGCTTCGCTGCGTGCCTTCCCCGGGAAAAAGATCTTTGCCGTGAAACTCCCGGCTTTACGGTCTTCGCCCTTTCACTACTCCGCCGGGGTCCGGCGGGCTTACTCCAGGACTTACCCCGCTTATCATCGCGGACCGGAACGCCTGTTTCTCTACGCGCCGGCCTGAAAGGACGTTTGCCGGAAACAGGCCGGTTTTCTCGTTCCCACGGCTTAACGAAACTACCGCGTTCCCTATGCCCCGCTGCCGGATGTTCTTCCCGTCTGAAGGAACCCTGGTCTTCGCTACTCCTTTTCCAAGGCCTGCGCGGACCGCCGTAGTTCCTTTCTTTCCCGCCCCATGGCCTCTGCGGACGACCGCCGACAGGCTTACTCCACGGTTTTTCCTGTCTGTCTCCTCGGCCGCGGGAATCGAACGAACCCCTTGATTCTCTATGTCCTGCGCCCGATGGCGCCGGAGCCGTTCTCTCCCACGGCTTGACGAAACGCCCGCGTTCTTTACGTTCGTCTCCCGAATGCTCACTGCGCCTAAAAGGAACTGGACGGCCTTCGTCACGTTTCTGCCACGCTCTCTGCGGCTTTGCGAAAGATTCGTCTTTCCCACGCCAAGGTTTTTTCCCGGCGCTTGATGTCCTCTCCCATGGTTTAGCCGGACGCCTTTGCGGTCCGGCAGATTCCTGTCTTTCCTGGGGGATGCCGCTGATTCTGCCGCGCATCCGTTTCCCGCCCCTGTAGCCGCCACCTTCGCCGTAACCGGAATACTGTTCCCGTTTTATCTCCCGGCGATTCCCCTCCGCCCGGAAATTACCGCGGTGCCTTTTCACTTTCGGCTTTTCCTGAGCCTCCCCGGGCTTGGGACGCGCCACGGCGACAACGATCTGCCTGCCGATAAACTCTTCTCCGTTAAGCGCGGCTATCGCCTTACGCGCCTGGGCCTCATCCGGCATCTCCAAAAACGCGAACCCTCGCGATTTTGTCCCTTTGTCGTTCATCATAATCCGAAGCATGGAGACTTCGCCGAACTGCTCAAACGCTTTTTTCAATTCCTCCGGCGACGCTTCAAAAGCCAAATTGCCCACAAAAATATTCATTGAACTCTCCTGAACATTGCGCTGCCGAGGTTGAAACGCAGATATAATCGCCGCCCCGATATTCGGCCGGTATGACGAGGGTAGAAACCGGCAATATGCCGGAACAAACGCAGCACAATAAGCATAACCTTTAACCTCTATAAAGTCAATTAGGAAAAACTTGAAAGCAGGGAACGGGGACTTTTGCGGTTTGCTTAATATCATCATTTCTTTTTTTAGCACCCGGGATCCAGAACTTGTTTTTTAACTGTAAATCTACCCGCTTTTATGGTATAAAAACCCATGGACGATTCCGACATTAAAGACGCTTCTATTTCTCATCTTCGCGCCGGATTGATACAGCCTTTTCGCACCGCCCTCGGACAGCACGATAATCTGGACAATCTGCTTTTTCGTCTGCGGCTCGCCGACGGCACTACAGGATGGGGCGAGGCGGCCGTCGCCTCCCACATCACCGGTGAGACAATTGAACAAACCTCCGGCAGCCTGCGCCTTGCCGCCCGGGAACTTCGCGGCAGAAACATCGCGAATTATCCGCGCCTTTCTTGTCTCCTGCATGAACTCTTTCCAAAGAATAAATCCGCCTTGGCGGCCGTGGAAACAGCCTTACTGGACGCTCTCACCAGGCGGTTGAGGATACCTCTCTGGAAGTTCTTCGGGAATAAACCTGCCGGATTGTCCACCGATATCACGATCGTCATCGCCGGGCTGGAAGAGACAAAACAGGCCGCGCTGAAATTCTATAAGCGCGGTTTCAGGACATTCAAAGTGAAGATCGGCCGCGACCGCGACCTCGACTTAAAACGCGTGCTGGCGGTAAAAAAAGCCGCGCCGCGCTGCGGTATCTATCTTGACGCCAATCAAGGATACAGTTCCCGCGAAACGCTTGAACTCGTGAAAGAGCTGAAGACACGAGGTGTTGTCCCCGCCCTGCTGGAACAGCCCGTCCCCCGAGAAGACTGGGAAGGACTGAAGAGGGTCACCAGGCTGGCCGGCGTTCCCGTCTGCGCCGACGAGAGCGTGCGCAGCATACCGGAATGCCTGCGCGCTATTCGCGAGAAAGCCGCGCACGTGATAAACATAAAGATTATGAAATCCGGTTTCATACAGGGACGGGAGATCGCTATGCTGGCGCGCTCCGCTGGAATGCAGTTGATGATCGGGGGAATGATGGAAAGCTCGCTGGCTATGACCGCCTCGGCGCATCTGGCGGCCGGCCTGGGATGCTTCCGTTACGTTGATCTCGACACACCCTTCTTTATAAAGTCCGGCCTCGCCGGAAATCCATACTTGGACTCAAAAGGAAGATACGACCTTTCAAAGGCTGGATCAGGCATCGGCATAATACCTGCATAAAAAATGATCACCGGCATTTTCCCTCTCACGCTGACGCTTCTTTGTATCGAAAGCGCGGTACTTTATATCGCCGGCAGGCCGCGCTTCAAAAAATATTTTTCCATTCTGCCGCCGGTGTTCTGGATATACCTGGTCCCGATGCTTGCTTCCAACGCCGGAATAATCCCCGCCAGCCATCCGCTTTACTCTTTTATCTCCGCGAATCTCCTGCCCGCCGCTCTTATACTCTTGCTGATTTCCTGTGATATCAAAAGTATTCTAAAATTGGGCAAACCGGCGTTGATAATGATGCTCGCCGGAAGCCTGGGCATAATGGCCGGGATCCCGCTGGTATTCTCCTTTATGCGTTATTGGGTAGGTAATGATATGTGGTCGGGATTCGGCGCCCTCTCCGGTTCCTGGATCGGCGGCAGCGCGAATATGATCGCGGTAAAAGAAGCCGTCAACACCCCGGACGCGGTATTCATGCCGATGGTGATAGTGGACACTATCGTGCCTTACGCCTGGATGGGAGTGCTCATCGCCGGGGCGTCTTTTCAGAAGCGTTATGACTCCTGGAACCGTTCCAATACTTCAATATTACAGGGGCTCACAATAGATACCGCGGATACCGGGACCTCCGGGAGCGAAAGCCTGCGGCCGTCCGCTGCCGCGGTCCTTCTGTTTATAACCGTTTCCGGCGTCCTTTTATCGGCTTTTGTCTCCGGCAGGCTGCCGGTAGTCAAAGATATCATCTCCCGTTACACCTGGATTATAATTACCTCTTCCCTGTTCGGGATCGCTGTTTCCTTCACTCCCGCCAAAGAACTCGCAAACCGCGGCGCTTCCGGATTGGGATATTTCCTGCTTTATTTCGTACTTGTCTCAATCGGCGCCCGCGCCTCTGTCGCTGACCTCAACATCGCTTTTCTTCTAGTCCTGTCGGGATGTCTGGTGGTGCTTTTTCAGGCAGCGGTGCTGATCGTTACAGGCAGAGTCATTAAAGCACCTCTCTCCTTGCTGGCCGCTGCCAGCCAGGCTAACATAGGCGGAGCCGCTTCAGCTCCGGTGGTAGCGGGGATATACCGGACCGGATTGGCTCCCACGGGACTGCTGATGGCCATACTCGGGAATGTGCTGGGAACATATTGCGGGATCATCACGGCGCAGGTCTGCCGCCTGATAAGTAAAGGATAAAGCCACAAAACTGCGGCGTTGCCGGCGGAGTTTACCTGGAATGTAGAGATTCTTTGAATCCGGCGGCGGGTATGATTATGGTCTTGCCGGAACGGCTGCGCCATCTGCGGGTTTTCTGCGCCCTGACGGCTGTCCCTCCCGCAAATAATACAATTTTTTCACTTTCTACGCAAGATCCTGACGGCCCAAACAATGAAACGGAGCACGCAGACTGAAGGATAACCGAACACGGCTATACCGGCCCCTGCCGACATCATATTCATATACGGCTCATAACCGGCAAGGGAATAACGCATATTCTGCACCACCTTAGTCCTGGTTTTACGGTGCTGGGACAGATAATCCTCGTTCCAATGCCTGGCCGTGAGGTAAACGCCCAGACCGATTATCACGATGCCCAACAGGATCAATCCTTCTCGGGCGACGATTCTCTTGATTCTCATATTACCTCCCGGGACGCGTCTCACCGGCTTAGCGCCGCGCCGCGCTCCCTTACGAACAACGGCAGCGACGCTTTCTGCTGCCCGTCTATCGCCAGATCAATGGAATATTCGCCGGCCCGCTCGAATTTCACGCCCTGTATGTTGAGAATAAGGTTAGATGAGAACGACTTCTGCTCATCCGGGAACTTGATTGACAGATTTCCCTGCGCCGGAGGCATGACGTTCTTGCCGTCTATATCCACGAAATTCACCGCGACTTTATGCTCCCCTCTTTCTATTTTCTCGAAACGCACCCTCAACACGATCGCGCACTGGGCGTGTACCGCCGGCAGTTTGCTCACCCAGATCGAATCGAACGCCCCGAGCATATTCAGCTTCCCGTGATCGGCCGTGGCCGCGTCGCATAAGACGAAAATCTCTATCTGCATTCTAAGTTCTCCTTATCCGTCCCGGCGTCAGCCATACTTCGCCGGCACCGGGACCGTATTGTGCGCCGCTCCCTTCAGATAACCTTTGAAGAACAAGCGGTATTGCGCTCCGCGAACCGCAGGCAGAGCTTCATTTAGAAGAAAACCCGCCGTAAACGCAGAAGTTGTATTTCTTCCAGATCACGTCCACGTCACTGAACCCCGATTTCCGCAAAAGATCAAGCTCGGCGATGAACTCTCCCGGCCTGTCTTCGCGTTTATGCCTTGCCAGCATCTCTACGATCTCCGCCGGGGCCAAACTCCTGGCCATAAACTTCTTCCATTCTTCCCGGTATGCCTTTACCAAGTATCTACTGGAAGGAAGGACAAAATCGGCGATATAAAACACCCTTCCGGCCGGCAAGATGTCATGTATCCTGCGGTAGAATTCCTTCTTGTCGCCGGCCTCAAGATGATGCAACGCCAGAGAAGAGACCACCGCGTCGCATCTTCCGCCGTAATCGTAATCGCGTATATCTCCGCGCCAATATTCGATGTCGTTATACCTGCGCAGCTTGGTTTCTGCCAACTCAAGCATATTCTCTGCCAGGTCTATGCAGACCATCGAAGCTTCGGGATAGCGTTTTTTCACCGCCAGGGCCACGTTACCGGTGCCGCAGCCAAGGTCGATGATCCGCCGCCCCTTCCCGCTCTTGAAAGGAAGGCCCAAGACCAGCGCGTCTATCGCCTCCCTGTAGAACGGAGCGACTCTAAAAAAACATTTATCGAACCGCTCGGCTTCCCGCTCGAAATGCCGTTTCACCTTCAGCATACGCCCGCCGGGATTATCCATCCTTCTGCGTCCTCTTTTAGAAAATAAAATACTCCATCACGGTTAATCTGCTGTTTTTTGTATTTATTATACTTCTTCCCGCAGAATACATCAATAAATACAGGCCCTCACAAGAAACAGTTGGCCGGTTCGGGGAAGAACAAAGAAACAACACTCCTCTTTCAGATTGACTTCGCCTCATTTAAATACGTCTCCAGCGCCGCCGGAAAAGGAGACAGTACCCGTTTTATTACTCCCTGTAAAACCGATATCGCCAGGCCGTAATTGGTGACCGGAACGCCGGCTTCCCTGGCTTTTTCCATCCGGCTGAGCATTTCCCTACGGGTAAGCATACAGCCGCCGCAATGAATGATCAACTTGTATTCTTTTAAGTTCTCCGGGTAATCCCTGCCTGAAGAAACGTCTATGCGGATGTCCGCCCCGGTATACTGTTTTAACCAGCGTGGTATCTTGACCCGCCCGATGTCATCCTCTACGGCATGATGACTGCATGCCTCCGAGATCAGGATCTTGTCCTTGGGCCCGAGTTTCCGGATTACCGCCGCGGCCCCGGCAGCCGCGGTCAGATCGCCCTTATACCGCGCGAAAAGTATGGAGAAAGTAGTGCATTTCACGTTTTCCGGGGTGTCGGCGGTCATCTTCAAAACCACCTGAGAATCGCAAACCACTAAGTCCGGCGGGTCCTTCAATCGCCTTAACGCCGCCGCGTATTCCCTCTCCTTCACCACCAGCACAGAAGAATCATTATCCAGGACGTCCCGGATCGCCTGCACCTGAGGCAGTATCAACCTGCCTTTGGGAGCCTGAAGGTCGATGGGGACGACGAATACCACCAGTCCTCCCGAAGGGAGAAGATCCCCGGCTAAAGCCGGAGGATTCAGGAAATCATCCGGGCAGACCTCCAGGATATGCCGCTTCAAATCCTGTAGATAAATATCCCGGTTGGCGGCGTCCAGGCTGGAGCACGTCATCAGCCGCGGGACTTTTGACTTTATCCGTTCAAGATACTCCGCAGAAGGTATTTCCAGGTCGGTCTTATTGATCACCACTATCACCGGAGTGCGCCTTTTCTCCGTTTCCCCGAGCACCCGCTCCTCATACTCACCCCAGCTTTCCGCTTCGGTCAAAAGCAGAACTATGTCCGACCGGTCGAATATCCCGGACGTTTTCTTTAACCTTGCCTCCCTCAATAACGAGTTGTCGTCCAGCCCCGCCGTATCCAGGAAAACCACCGGGCCCACCGGTAACAACTCCATAGGTTTTTCAACCACATCGGTGGTAGTACCGGGGACAGGAGAAGTTATCGCCGCGTCCTGCCCCGAAACCAGGTTGAGAAAACTTGATTTGCCGACGTTAGTCCTTCCGAAAATGCCTATCTGCAGGCGCAGCGACTTAGGTGTATTTTTCACGTTGACGGTATCCTAAAGAAACAAGGTTAGAGGGATCGAATATTCTATTGACCAATTCCCGGCCGAGTTTGACTGCTAAAAAAGCGTGAAGATCTTCCTCTCCGGATCTCCTGAATTCATTCAAAAGTTCCCCCGCCCTTCCGTATCCCACATAAGGCAGCAAGGCGGTGACGATCGCCGGGCTGCGGTCGAAATAGCGCCGGCATTGCCCGGCGTCGGCGGATATACCGGGAACGTGCCCGGCCAGCATCCTGTCCGCATTGATCAACAGCTCCAAGGACTCAAACATTGAATCGGCGATGAGAGGCATAAACTCGTTTATCTGCAGGTTTCCGGAAGAACAAGCCCGGGTGAGCGCCGCGTCGGCGGCGATGACTCTTATCCCTGCCTGCGCGGCTGCTTCCGGGACGACGGGATTACACTTGCCGGGCATGATGGAAGAACCGGTCTGCAGCTGCGGCAGGACTATTTCTCCCAACAGGTTCAACAGCCGCAGATCGCCGCAGATCTTGATCAGATTGCATGCGTGCGCCTTCAATATCCCGGAAACCTCCGCGAAACAATCACTGTTCGCCGTCTGGTCCACGAGGTTCTCCCCGCGGGACAGGCCAAGGCCGGTGATCCTGCGCAGGGTCTCAATCACCAGAAAAATATAGTCCCGGGGAGCGGTCAGTCCGGTCCCGACCGCCGTGCCGCCTATGTTCACCACCCGCAGGCGTTCTTCGCATTTGAATACCCGCCAGCGGTCGCGCGCTATTGCCTCGCTGAAAGCCCCGAATTCCTGTCCCAGCGTCATAGGCACGGCCTCCTGCAATTCAGTCCTGCCTATCTTCACCACCCCGGAAAACTCCTTCTCTTTCCTCTGTAACGCCCCTTGCAGACCGCTGATCCCGGCGCTCAGTTCGCGCAGTTTAAGGATCGCCGCGACCTTCAACGCGGTAGGGTAAGTATCGTTAGTAGATTGATTAAGATTGACGTCTTCTATAGGATCGACGAGCCTGTATTCCCCGGGCCGGCCTCCCAGTATCTCCTCCGCCCGGTTGGCAAGCACCTCGTTTACGTTCATATTGGTGGAAGTCCCGGCCCCGCCCTGCAAAGCGTCCAGTGGGAACTGTCCGCGAAGCTTACCTTCGATCACTTCGTCGCAGGCGCCGATAACTGCCTGCGCTTTTTTCTCTTCCAGGAGTTTCAACTCCATATTGGTCAAGGCGCAGGCCTTCTTGACCAGGCAATACGCCCTGATCAAGGATGAATTTACCACGCGGCCGCTCAGGGAAAAGCTCTCCAGCGCCCTCTGCGTCTGTATCCCCCAGTAACCCCCGGCGGGAACTTTCAACTCTCCCAAAGCGTCCTTTTCTATACGGTATTCGTTCTCCATATCATTTCCGCGGGTCTAAAAACAGAAATCGCGCTCTCCATTTTTGGTCCTGCGATGGTATTCCCTGAAGGTTTTAATTACTTCCGGCGGGAAATCTGCCGGCGACCGCTGTTCGATCTCGCAGATCTCCCTTTTGATCAAATCCTCCCCGATCCTGCGTGTCTCTTCCCCGGCGAAATCATCCAGCCATTCCTGAAAGGTCAGGACGGCGTTAAGTTTACAGAAACAACCTTCCCTGCCGCTTTTAAGCATGTTCATTATATTGTCCCCGGTCCTGCCGCAGCGGTAACCGGCGGTACAAAAAGAGGTAATATACCCTAATGACGCCAGTTCCCTGATCACCTCGTCCAAAGAACGGTTGTCACCGAGGATAAACTGCTGTATCTTCTCCTCCTGTTCCTGGGTGCGCTCGCTGTAAGCTCCGATCCCCACCCGGGAGGAAGCGTCCCTTTGCGTGCACATGGAGATCACCTGCCGTATTACATTCGGACTCTCCCTGCAGGTGACGATCATCCCCGCGTAAGGTATGGAAAGACGCAATACGGCCACAAGTTTCTTGAAATCAGCGTCGTTAACCCGGTAAACGCTGTCTTTAACGAAGGGAGTGTTCGCAGCCGGCTCCAGCCTGGGGAAAGAAACCGTGTGCGGTCCTATACCGAAAAAATCCTCCAGATCGCGGGCATGCGCCAGCAATCCCATCACCTCGAAGCGCCAATCGTAAAGCCCGAAAAGCGCTCCGATCGCCACATCGTCTATGCCGGCGGCCATCGCCCTATGCAGGCTGTAGAGCCTCCAAAGATAATCGCCCTTGACGGTCCAATCGGGATGGACCGCGCTATACGTAGGCGGATGATACGTCTCCTGAAAAACCTGGTAAGTCCCCAACCCGGCGTCCTTGATCTTCTTATAATCCTCCTCGTTCATCGGGGCCGCGTTGACGTTGACCCTGCGGATCGCCCCGCAGCCGCGCCGCGTCTTGACCTTCACGGAATAAATCTCCCTCATTACCTCGCAGATATAATCCGCTCCGGAAGAAGGATGCTCTCCGAAAACCACCACCAGCCGCTTATGGCCCAGTTCTCCGGCAAGCATCTCGGCCTCTTTGCGCACCTCGGTTACGTTCAGCCGTCTTCGTTCAATGACGCTGTTCTCTCCGCGAAAACCGCAATAAGCGCAGTTGTTAACGCACAAACTGGAACAATAAAGCGGGGCGAAAGTCACGACTCTGTTATCGTAAACCTTTCTTTTGATGCGCGCCGCGGCGTCGAATATCTCTTCCCAGAGGGCGCTGTCCTTCACGTTCAACAGGGCCGCGGTTTCCTCCGGTTTGAGGGTTTCGATCTCCAAAGACCTGGCGATTATATCGCGGACCCTCTGCGGCGAGGTTTCCCGGCAGGATTCCAGCATGCCGAGGATCTTCCCCTCATCCATAAAAGTATTCCCGCCGCGCAGATAAGGAAGATTCTCTTCCGCCCTGATCACCTTTGATTTAAGATCTTCACTGCCGTGGGCAACACTATCCATTTTCACCTTCTCTCTTGCTTGTATGCCGTATGAACAGGACTACAAGACAAAAAACCCCGGCCTGGGAACAAACAGACTAGGGTCATAAGCTTTTAACGCTAGTCCCTTGGTTTCAGAGCAGCGCTCCTATTCCTCAGGTATATAAATATTATACTACCGACGCGGCCCCTTTGTAAAGGTCTTACTTGAGAAGGAGTGGAAATGGGAAAAGACATTGTCCCCTGTTCTTACTCCCGGCGCAATTTATTCAACAAAACAACCATATTTTCCCCGAGATTCCGCATATTGGAGAGTCCTTCGGGGTCATTCTCCACTTCTCCTATTTCTCTGCCGATCACCATATTCCAATAGGTAGAGCCGGTCAAGAACATCTGGTTCAAGTGAAAGAAATGATTCAGTGTATCGAAGGCGTGTATCGCCCCGCCGCGACGGACCGCCAGCACTGCGGCGGCGGCTTTATGTTTAAAAAGGTAATTATTGGCCCGGGAGACGTATCCGGCGCGCTCGATAAACGCTTTCAGGTTTGCGCTGATGTCGGAGAAATAAACCGGAGACCCCAGGATTATCCCTTCAGCCGCAGACATCTTGTCTATGCACTCGTTGACGATATCACCGGCGATCACGCATCTGCGGTCTTTATTCTTCATACAGGCGTAACAGGCCCGACAACCGGCGATAGTATGCCCCGCCAACTGGATCAATTCAGTTTTAATGCCGGACTTTTCCAGCACATCGAACACTTTTTTGATTATGATCGCTGTGTTTCCGTCTTTTCTGGCGCTGCCGTTGATAGCGATAACTTTCATTAGTTCCTTATTTCCCAACCTTGCC
>ERZ747221.4116-NODE-4116-length-10839-cov-3.929195_pt1 | contig 10839 bp, 8 predicted proteins | sample MGYA00374949_ERZ747221 | MGnify/ENA primary metagenome ERZ747221 (study PRJEB28779, sample SAMN05720172) | bioreactor metagenome | isolation source: Anaerobic biogas reactor | place: USA:Washington, USA | collected 2015-08-08 ... | reverse complement strand
CCGCCGGCCGCCCATTGCACGAGGTTCATCATGAAGCCCATGTACCAACGCGTGACCACCAGCCAAACGAATGCAAACCCCGCCCGTAGCAGGCAGCAGGGCATTGGCACTACCAGCGCGGCCATTTGCAGAGACTGAGCCGCCCCCAGCGTCAACCAGCAGTATGAACGTCAACAGGTTGCTCGGCTTGCGAAAGGCGGCCACGCTTTGCCAGATGCCGAGCAAGAACTCGAGATGGGCGGCCGCCCCCTTCGGTTCTCTCTGGCGCTCATCGATCGCGGCGGACCTCGGCCCGCCGCTCAGCGCGAAGGTCACGGCATGATCCTCGGCTACTGTGGCAGCGTCGTCACGCGGCGCATCAACCGCCTGCCCGTTGGCCAGTGCGTCAAGGTCAGCAAATCCTTCCTGCGCGTGCGTCGACTCAGATGGAACAAGGTCGTAGATCTCTCCAATGGCCGGAATCTGAAACCGCACTCCGCACTGCTTGCACTTGAGATGTCGCCCGGCGGCCGTTCGAGGCGCCTTATACCGCGCTCCGCAGGCCGGACACTCCGCTGAGATTGACATGGCTCGGCTCCGAGCGCTTCAACGTCCCGTAACGCGCGAACAATGATCAAAATACTCGATCTAACTGAATTATGCTGCGAAGGCGCGAACGTGTCTAGAGTAAATGCGCGCCTCGGCGTGCGTGGCTGTAACAATCGTTGCCAATGAGCGAGCCGATACGGGTCGCCCCGGCACATGAGGAGGCCGCTGCCTGCGCTGCAGTCCTCGAATATCCTCTCTGCGTGCGCGCCGAATTCCACAATGCCGAGCGCGGGGCTCGTTTGATTTTCCGGATTGGCAGACATAAGAGTTGATGCGTCCGCAGCAGCAGTGGCTGTGCCGGAGGATGAGCCCTTTTTTCCGGAGGATCAGCTTTGTCGGATCCATATTATCACGAGCCGGCGTCTGAGTTGTCCACGCAAGTGCGCGATGAACACCGCGCACTGGCCACCTTGATTGAAGAGCTGGAGGCCGTGGATTGGTACCACCAGCGGATCGACGTAGCTACCGACGCCGACCTCAAAGCGATTTTGATTCATCTCCGGGATGAGGAAATCGAACATTCGGCCATGTGTCTGGAATGGCTGCGGCGCCGGATCGGGACGTTTGACACATATTTACGAAAATTCATGTTCAAAGCGGAGCCGGTGGCCGAGCTTGCGGCGGCCAGCGAGGGTGACGGGGCGGCGCGGGCCAACGAGCCTCGCGGGCGGGCGGTTGGTCTGGGGTTGGGCAAGCTCGGGAAGGAAGGTTGAGCGATGGATATTCTGCGACGTGAGCTGGCGCCGGTTGCGGATGAAGCATGGAAGTACTTGGACGAGCAGGCGGCTCAAGTATTGAAGACGCAGTTGTCGGCGCGAACGCTGGTGGATTTCGACGGCCCGCACGGCATTACGCTGGGGGCCGTGAACCTGGGCCGGCTGGACATTTCGGCGACCGATGCGGGCGGGGAGGTCCCGTGGGGTGTGCGCAGGGTTCTGCCGCTGGTCGAGCTGCGGATTCCGTTTGTCATGGACCAATTGGAGATCGACAACATTTCGCGCGGGGCCCGGGACATCGCGGACGAACCGTTGCGGGAGGCCGCGCGAAAGCTGGCGCTGCTTGAAGAACGGGCCATTTACCTCGGATTCCCGGAGGGGCGCATCGAGGGGATCATCCCGCGCGCCGCGCATGCGCGGCTGACGCTGCCCGGCGACGCCGATGACTACCCGCGTATCGTGGCGGACGCGGTGAACGCGCTTCACGCCGCCGGGGTCGGCGGCCCTTACTGGCTGGTGCTCGGGACGCGACCGTTTTACGCGCTGCGCTCCGTGGGTGCGACCGGCTATCCCGCGGCGCGGATCGTGCGCCAACTGATCGACGGAGATATTCTGTGGAGCCCGGCGTTGGACGGCGGCCTGCTGCTTTCGAAGCGCGGCGGCGATTTTGAAATGACCGTGGGTCAGGACATCGTGATTGGCTATGCGCATCACGATCGCTACAAGGTCGAGCTTTATTTGACCGAGTCGTTCACGTTTCGCGTGCTCGAACCGTTGGCCGCGGTTGCGCTCCAGGCGGGCTGACGCGGAACGGATTTGGGGTGCGCGGACCTAGCCCCCGCCAACCGCGAACAACCGCACGTTAAGTACGAATTCATCCCGTGTTAAGGGGGCCGGCCTACATTCGTGGGCCGCTTTTTGACCGAAAAAAGCCGGGCGACAGAAGAGAATTAAGTTGAGAGGTGCGCGCATGTATTGGCGCAGAATCGAAGACGAGGGCCGGGACTGGCGTGAGCCGGAGCGCGGTCCAGGTCGATCGGATTTGGGGCCCGACTGGCGCGGCGAACGCGAATCGGAACACCGCGGCCGCCATTGGCGCCGCCACTGGGCGGAACGCGAAATTTGGCAAGCGGGTCCATACGCTGGGCGGGCGCACGAATACCGCGAGCAGTACTGGCGCTCGCCCGGGGAAACGCCGGGCGAGTACCTCCGGCCGACAGGCCGTCGGAAGTGGGCCTACGGCGGCGGTTGGTGGCGTGAGCCGCGCGCCCTGCGGCACCACGAGCGCAGCGAAGAGTGGGGCGGCGCATGGCCGGGCTGGACGTACGAGCAACGGCCTGAGTACCGGGCGCCGAAGGGTTACAAGCGTTCGGACAAGCGGATCATGGAGGATGTGTGCGACGCATTCATGCTGGACGAGCGTCTCGACCCACGCGAGATTGAAGTCGAGGTGCTGGAGGGCGTGGTGATTCTGCGGGGCTCAGTACGCCACCGGCATGAGAAGTATTTGGCGGAGGACATCGCCGACAGCATATTGGGGGTGAAAGACGTCGAAAACCAGGTTCGCATCGCCCAGCCGGGCGAAGTGCCGCATGTCGCGCGCCCGACAGTCTCCGGGTAAACCGGCGCATTTTTGGGCGGCGCAAGAAACAGGCTGGAGCATGCCGAACGCGAGTTCGGCCGTCCAGCCTTTAAATTGCCTCGGCTAGGGCTCGAACCTAGGACCCGCTGGTTAAGAGCCAGCTGCTCTACCAACTGAGCTACCGAGGCCCGTTGGGCATCCCGCCCGATTGGACGGAAGTTCCGTATTCTAAGCGGTACCCGGCGCACGAGCAAGAGCCCGAAGCCGGGAGATGACGCGTTGCGCGGATGGGGCAGCCAACCCGATACGCCGTCCGCGCCGCGTGGGCCTATGATACCGACCAATGCCCGAACTACCGGATGTCACAATCTACGCGGAGGCGCTGCAGGCGCGCGTGGCCGGACGCGTGCTGCGCAGCCTTCAAATGGCCAGCCCCTTTTTGCTGCGTACGGATGAACCATTGGTTGAGAGCGTCGTCGGCAAGCTCGTACTGGAGGTCCGGCGGCCGGGGAAGCGCGTGGTTCTGGCGCTGGAGGAAGAGCTCTTTCTGGCCTTTCACCCGATGATGGCGGGCCGTTTCCGGTGGCTGCCTCCCGACCGTAGACCGCCGGGCAAGATCGCGCTGGCCGTTCTGGGCCTCGAAAGCGGAACGCTCGGCATAAGTGATAAGGTGATAAGGTGATAGGGTGATAGGGTGATAAAGGGCGGTCTGCGCAATCACTTTATCACTTTATCACCCTATCACTTTATCACTCCGTTGGCTTCGAGCAGTGCGGTGATGGTGGGTTCAATCCGTCAGGGCATATTCGCGAATTTCCGCTGAATGCCCGCGGCGCGACGGCACGGCTACATAGAGCAGTCGTTGCTCTGGGACCAGAAGACCGGTCCTTGCGCCGGGTGCGGTCGGCAGCGAGTCGCTTTTGACGCAGCCATTCTGGGCACAATCGAAAACGTCCACTTGTCCGTCGCCGCCGATTACGTACAGCCGGCGGGAAAGCGGATCGAGGAACATATCGTCTGCATCGCCGCTGCATTCGGCGGCAAAAACCTGGCGCCCGCTGTTGGGGTCCAGCGCTATCAGTTGTGCCGGGCGGCGACAGACTATATACACAAGTTTGTGCTCAGCGTCGTAAGCCATGGGGTGGTTCAGCCCGCTACCTTCCAGTTCCCACATGCTGACCACTTGTTTGGAGGTGACGTCTGCCACGGCCACCCGTCCCCCGCCCAGAAGCCAGTTGCCGGGCAGGTTAATGAAAACGCGCGAGCTGTCCGGATCGAGCTGGAATGAAGCCGGGTGTGACTTGAGCGGGATTTGGGCCGCCGGGTTGAGTGAGCGCGGCTGGAGGAGGGTCAGCGCACTCCCGTAGCCCACCAGCAGTTGACCGGTGCGGTCATTCAGCAATATGTGGTCAGCCTTGTCTCCCAGCTTCCGCGTGCTTCTTTCCTCCAACGTGCGCGTGTCGTAGGCGCGTACGGTGCCATCGCCGGCGCACGTCGCGACCACGAGCCCGCTATCGGGCACTATCACCAGGCCACGTGGTCGCTTCAAACCGCTGATGCTGGCAACGCGCTGGCCCGCGGCCAGGTCGATTACCTCCAGCGAGCCGTGGGCATAAGCGGCAACAAACAGGCGTTGCGTCCGGGCGTCGAGCGTCAGGTGAGCCAGGTGCCCGTCAACCTTGGGCAGCGGGATCGATCGTCGCAGAAGTGGCGGCGCGGCCGAAGATTCAGCGAGCATCAGCAGCGTCGCCAGGGGTAGAAGAAGGTAACGGAGCCTCACTACGCACCTCGCCGGGTCGAAAAGTGCGGGTTCGCCGAGTCGCAGCACTCGGCACGACAGCTCCATTATCGTGTTCGCGACCGGCTTGGCTACGGGACGCGCACCGGTTTCTCTAAATGCGCGACCAACTCGGTTGGGACAGCTCCGGGCCGGGCGCGCTCCGGGCTCGGGTGTGGCTGGGCGAAAAACAGCGCCAGTTGCACGGCCGAAAGCTGGAATTGATGGTTTAACGAATCATCGTAGCCGGCCAGCAGCTTGCGCGGGTCGATCGACAAAATGGAGTTCAGCATGTCCAGGCCGCGCTCGCTGGCGGCCGCCTGGGCGCGAAGCTCGGCCCAGCGCGGCGAGTGCATCTGCAACAGGCGGAAGTTCACCCAGGATTCGTCAACGAACCACGGCTGACCTCGAGTCGGCGGCGGTGCGGTGCGCCGCAGCCAGCGTCCCAGATTGTGCAGCCGAAGCTGCAGACGCGTGCGCCACCAGCCGCTATTGGCGGGAATGGCCGTGTTCGCGTTTTCGATGTCGGCCAGCGGCCCGCAGACGACTGAAAATGCGGGCACGGCCAGCCGGTCCGTCAGCTTCGGTAGAAGGGGCGCCGTCCGCCCGACTTCCACTATGTCGCGATACAGAAACAGCTCGTCGGCCGGGAACAGCCGCACGTTGCTGGCGTAGTAGTTTCCGGCCATGGCGCGGCTGAAGGGATAGAAGGTGAGCCACTCGCGCGCGCTATCCGGCCGCAGGTCCTCCAACTGGGCGAGGCGTGCGGCGCGACGCTCGCGGATCGCGTCCCGGATGGCGGGGCGAAAGGCGTGCATTACGGTTGGGCGCCCGGGGGCGGTCCAATCATAGCGCGGCTTGCAGCAGCGCTCGCGCAGGGCGCGGGGTACGCCGGCCCGGCCCAGCGAGTAACCGCGCGTGGAATCGGGGCTGAAATAGCCCTTCAGCAGGGCATCGGAGTAAATTCCGCTCAAAACCAGTTCGTACGCCTTGCACATGCCTATGTCCGCCAGGGCAAAACCGTGGGCGTGCTGGGCTTGGTGCTCGGCGCCGAAGAACGCGAGTTCGCGCGGCACTATGGTGGCGTAAAAGTCGGGACTGCGCTGGATTGGCAGATGGGGTACTGCGGCGCAGCGGGCCACCAGATTCGCCACGCCGAATTCGTAGTTCCCGTGATCGATGTACGTGATTGCCGCGGCCCGCTTCACGGGCGGAATCACGGCCAGAACGGTACGGGAGTCGAAGCCGCCGCTGAGGGTGACGGCGACCCGCTGGACTCCGCGAGTCAGTTCGACGCCGGCGGTGCGCAAGGCGGCCACCAATTGTTCGCGCAGGCCGGCGAGCGACGGGTAGCGGTCGGGCTCGCTCGGCGTCCACAGGCACTGCTCGACGTGGTCGACGCATCCGGCCCGGGCCACGAATTCGTGGAAGCAGCCGGGCGAGAGTTCCTGCATTCCGCGGCGCGTGGTATAGGGGAACATGGGTGCGTAGCGCAGCATGATTTCGGCCAGCGAGGCGCGGTCGAAATCGTTCTCGCGGCCGGCAGCGCGGGCCACCAGTTCCGGCAGACTGCCGATCGCCCGCAGTTGTCCCTTGTGATCACGAGCCGCGTAGACGGAGTACGCGCCCATGCGATCGGTCAGGAGAATTACGCCTTCCGGACCACAACGTCCGATGGCGAAGATGCCGGTCAAGTTTTCGTAGCGACGTTCGGCTTCGAGGCCCTCTATCCAGCCTGCCAGCGCTTGCGTGAAGCCGTGCGGGCCGTCCAGCTCGTGCGTGACCCCAATAATGCGCGGACGGCCGAGCGCGAAGTACGTGTGCCCGTTGCTGACGTACGGTCGATAGCCGAAACAGCGCGACTGCTGGATGCTGATGCTGCCCCAGCCGTGCTCAAAGTGCTCGACTGCCAAGTCACCCATGTACTCGCGGCCACGCATGACATTGGCGACCGTTTCAGGACTCAAGCCGGAGCCGAATTGGATTAGAAAGTCGCTCATGGCATTCTCGCAGAACTCAGACACTGGAAGCCGAAAACGCCGCCTGAGGGCGGCGCAGCAGGGCGCGCCCCAACTCGCGGATTTCGCCCAGCGCGCGGCGACCCTCTCGAGTCAGCCAAAGAACACAGCCGGAGATGGCCAACGCCGCCAGTCCCGCTAATAGCAGGCGCACCACGTCCGGGAAGTCCGCCAGTACCCGGCTTATGAGCGTCAGGCCGGCCAGGCTGCTGACCGCCACGCACGCCGGTAGGCTCACGGCTCGGTACAGCTCGCCGGTCCGCACCGCGCCGCGCCGCCCGGCCAGCCAAAACAGGATCGGAAGCTGAACGTAATAGCGCACTGACACGGCCACCGCAATTCCCATCATGCCCCAGGGCACGCCTGCAAAAACAGAGGCCACTTTGAAAACCAAGTCGAGCGCATGCCAATGCAGCAGTTCACGCGTCCGGTTCTGCGAGATGAACACCCAGCCGATCGCGTTCCAGACCGGGAGCAGGAGCGCGGCAAACCCGAGTACGCCGAATAGCGGTCCGGCCGCGGCCCACGACGGTCCGAGCACGACTCGGATTACCGTTGAGGCGTTCACGATCAGGATCGGGACCAGGACGGCCGTTACGAGTGCAAGCTGCCGCAGGATGGAAACGTAAGCGCGGGCGTAGCGCTCGGGAGTCGCGGCGGCCCGGCTGAGCGCTGGAAGTGCCACGGCGGCCAGCGGCGGGTTGATCTGCAGCATCGGCATGAGCACCAGGGCGTGCGAGCGGTCATAAAGCCCCAGCGGCAGGGGGCCCCAGAGGCGTCCAATGATCACGCGGTCGGCCATGGACCCGATGTAGTTGAGCAAGGCTCCGGCCGTGACGTTGCCGCCAAAAGTCAGCAGCGAGCGCACGCCGGCGCCACGCGTGGGGCGGCTCGGGCGCCACGGGCAAAGCCACCAAACCAGCAGGAGATTGACCGCATTCTGCGAGAGCATCATGCCGACGAGGGCCCAGTAACGGGCGCCGCCGAGTGCCAGTGAGATTCCGACGGTAATGCCTACGATCATCGCGCCGACGTCGGCAATGGCGATCGCGGCAAAACGCATCTGACGCGTCAACAGCGCCTGGTGCTGCGCAAGCAGCCCGCTGACCAGCAACGTGGGAGAGAGGGCCAGCATCAGCGGAACCAGGCGCGGCTCGGCATAGAAACGGGCTACAAACGGCGCGGACGCCGCGGCTATCGCAGACAAACACACGCCGATGAAGACGTTAATCCAGAATAGTGTGCTGATTTGCGCCTGGCTTATTTGCTCGCGCTGAATGGTGGCGAATGAGAGCCCGAAATCCTTGAAGAGCGCCACAAAGTTGATGGCCACAATCACCATCGCAACCAGGCCGAACTCGGCCGGGGCGAGTAAGCGTGCCAGCAGAAGTGTCGAAACAGTCTGGAGTACAAACCTGGCGCCCTGTGCAGACAGTGTGACGGCTCCGCCGCGAACCGAACGGGCCTTCAAGTCGCTCTGGAGAAAATCGGTGCGCAGAAAGCGCTCCGGGCCCGCCGGCCCGCCAGTGCCCGGCGTGGGGCAGCCGGTTTGATTGGAGCACTTGGTCACGGCCTGCTCGCAGGACGCGCGGCACGCAACGCTGCGGCGCCTCGGCCCCCGGGCTGAGACGGGCGTGTGTCCGGCGCGCGGTGCATGCGCAATTCAATCCAGGTAAAGAGCTTCGAACACCTCGACTCAGTAGTATAGGTGAGGCGCAAACCCGTTCAGCACTCGGCTGCAAGATTACGATGTTGTTGCAACGCGCCGAAGGCGTGACATGATCGTAAGCTGAAGGGCCGTTCAGCACTCGAGGCGTTGAAAGTGCCGCGAGCCAGCCCACAACGGCGCGATCGTTACCACCATGCTGACGAGCACGATCAGGCCGGCCGCTTGCCAGGTCTGTTGAGTCAACGGTACGAGCGGCCCGCCCGTCAGTCCCGCGTGGGCGATTTGCCGCCAGCCGGCCAGCGCAACTATGAGTAGCGCGATTCCCACGAACACCATGCTGGCAACGAGGTTGACCGTGCCGCCGAGACCCGAGGCGATGCGAACCGGGTTACGCTGGCCGAGCACGGGAAAGCGCGCCCCCAAGCCGACCGACAAGCCTGACAGCCCGCTGCAAATGAGGAAGCAGACAAACAGGCTAAAGCTAGCCCAATCGTCGGGCAGATCGAGCATGCGCACGGCCAGACTCATGACGCCCAGGCCCGCCAGACTCGTAACCGTCACCGCGAAAACGAATTTGACCGTCAGAACCGCGGAACGCCCGGCCGGCAGCATTCCCAACAGCCACATCTGGCGTGTTTCGAGCGAGAGCAGCGGGAAGACGAAACGGCTGGTGAATGTCGCGATGATGAGGCTGATGATCGCCAAGTTGAGAAAGGCCATGACGGCTTTGACGACCGGCTGGCTCAGATCAAGCGGGAGGCGTCTGAGATTCAGCGCGTAAATGACGAGTAGACCGAGCATGATCGCGGTCTGCGTCCATTGCGTGGCGTCGCGGTCAAAGGCGCGCACGTCCTTGAGCATGATCACACGCAGTTGGCGTGGCAGGTAAAAGAACAGCACGCGACACAGCGCCGCGGTCACCCAGCCGCCGCGCGTGGTGCCCGCGCGGAAGCCGTATCGTGCGCGGCTGTACGCTTCGGGCCAGGTGCGTGCGATCAGGTTGATGGTCAGCCAGCACAAGAAGGCGGCGTTGCCCAAGACGACCAGGAGGTAGTGCAAGCTGTCGGCGGGGCGCTTTTCAATCGCTGCGACGACGCCTTCAGCGGTCCAGGTGCTGGGCAGCAGCTTGGCCTTGGCGATGCTGACTTCCGCGGACAGCATTGCCAGCCATTCGTTGGAGTCCACCTCGCTGTGGGAGAAGTTCCATAGGTAGAGGCCGCCGGCCAGCCCGGCAATGACGATGATCCACACAATGAGCATTAGCGGCTGGCGCGGCACCCACATGGCGACGGCCCAGGCCAGCAGCAGCCCCAAGGTGGCCGGCACGAGCATGAAGCCTACGAAATGGCCGATGAACAGCGGGAAGTAGTACCACGGCACCGTGGCGTTGTTGGCGACCGCCAGCATGAGCGGCACGCCCAAGAGTAGGAACGACCAGCCGGAGAGCAGCATTCCCTCCAGCCATTTGACGGTGAGTACCTGTCGCGGATGAATGGGCATGGCCAGCAGATAAGCGCAATCGCCGCGGCCGAAAAGGCTGCCGAACCCGAGGATGGCGTTCGAGAAGGCCAGCATGATGGCCAGGACGAGGAAGAAGTTGACGAAGATGGGTTTGCTGGCGACGACGGCGACGAGATCCCAGCGGTTGATCTGGTGGAAGATCGCGTTGAGCAGGAAGTACAAGGCGGCCCAGATCGCGGCGAGGAGGACGATTACGACGAAGGTTCTGATGGGGGCGTTCTTCAGTTGCTGGTCGATCAGGTTGCGGGTCTGCAGCGCGCGGCAGCGCGTGAGAACCAGCAGGTTCGGAAGAGCCGCAGCGATCGCGCCGCGTCCGGCCGGTCTTGGCTGTTTCTCGACGTCGTTCACGGGTTATCGACCTCGTTCACGGGTTCCTCGTCATCGAAAGCATTGTACAGGGTGACGGCAGTCCGGGGCGGGGGAGCGGCCGGCGCGCGGGAGAGCGGCAGGCGGGCAGGGGAGTAATCCGAGCCCGAAGCGCCAGCGAGGGCAAACGTCGCCCGATTCCGCCGCGCCAGCGAGGGCGGCAACCCGAACCTAACGCCAGCGGGGCGTGTCCGATAACGCCGGCGCGAAAACGGGCAGCGGCCACGAGGAGAAAGCGGATAAGTGGGATTGCCGACAGAGCGCGTGCGAGAGGGATTCGCGCGCGAGCGGCGGCGCGCGGCGGTGCTGCCCCAGGTGCTCAAGCGGTCTGATAAAAAGATTGCCGCGGCAACTCAGTATCTGACGCCGTTAACGAGGGCATGCCCGCGCTTAGAGCTTGGGCATGGCACCCGGCTCAGTAGCTGACGCCGCTAACGACGGCATGCCCGCGCCGCTACGCGGCTTGGGCATGGCACCCGGCCGCGGCAACTCAGTATCTGACGCCGTTAACGAGGGCATGCCCGCGCTTAGAGCTTGGGCATGACACCCAGGTTGGGCATGGCACCCAGGTTGGGCATGGCACCCGGCTTGGGCGTGGCACC
>ERZ747221.4111-NODE-4111-length-10842-cov-3.408732_pt1 | contig 10842 bp, 5 predicted proteins | sample MGYA00374949_ERZ747221 | MGnify/ENA primary metagenome ERZ747221 (study PRJEB28779, sample SAMN05720172) | bioreactor metagenome | isolation source: Anaerobic biogas reactor | place: USA:Washington, USA | collected 2015-08-08 ... | reverse complement strand
GGCGCAGCGAATCGGCGTCGGTGCCGAACAGCTCGGCCATGACGTCGGCCACCGACGGATCGTCGGTGATCTCGGCCACGGCGAGCCAGGCGTTCAGCTCCAGGTCGGCGAAGCGGTCGCCCGCTCCCTCCTTCACCCAGGCGACCTTCTGGTCGATCCGCTCGGCCAGGCCCAGCCGCTGCATGGCTGCCCGGTAGGCCTCCCGCCGCTCCCGCGAGCCCGGCGCGACCGTCCATTGCGCCACGACCGGGTCGTACGACCGCGAGTCGACATACGCGATCCGCCGATGCCCGAGCTCAAAAAAGTGGTCCATCATCGCCCCGATCCCCGCATGGTCGTCCGACCGGACCATCGGCAGCGCCTTGCCGCTCCCGCTGACCGTCACCGCCTTCACGCCCGCCTGCCTCAGCCCGTCCGGATCGATCAGCTCCGAACTCGTGGCGAATACGATCATCCCCGCCGCCCGCGCCTGCCGCCATGTCTCCATCAGGTTCCCAGCCGGCGTCATGTACGGGCACGACCAACCCATCCTCTCCGCCTCAAGCCGCATCCCGCGATACACATTCTGCAAGAAGTCCTGCCGATCGCTGTGAACATCAAGCGGCCAATACCCCACCGCCGCGATCGTCCGGGTCTCCCGACCGGCCGCCGTCCGGTCCGCCACGAACGTCCCCTTGCCGTTGACCGCATGCACCAGCCCCCGGTCGCTCAGCCGCTGATACGCCTGACAGACCGTCCGCGTGTTGACCCCCAATTCCCGCATGACCGCTGAGACACTCGGCAGCCGATCCCCCGGCTGAAGCTGCCGCGACAGAATGAGCCGCGAAAAATGCTCCTCGATCTGCCGGTACAGCGGCACCCCACGCTCCCCATTGAGCCTCACCGCCTTCATCTTCGTCTTCGTTCCCGTCATGACCACGCCCTTCCACAACCCTTGTCTAGCGTTGTCTAATGCTTAGGATACAGAGCTCGGTCACAGATGTCAATGGGCAAGGTCCAAGCAGCGAAGTGCAGGCCCGATGCCCTCGGCTGGGAGCAAGGAAGGCGAATAAAGCCAATATAGAATAAGCTAGGGTGATTGAGGCGCAGCACCCGACGTGAAAGGCGTGGGCCTCTACTCCTCCAGCCGCGTGCCGACCTCTTCCCATTCCTTCCAGAGCGTCTTGAGTTCGGCGTCTTTGGTCTGGTATTCGCGGCCGAGTTGTTCGACTTTGCCGAGCTGTCCGGCTTGGCCGGCTTCGGTGATGCGGCGGTTCAATTCGGCCAGGGCCTTCTCAGCCGCGTCAATTTGGGTTTCAAGCTGCTCGTGGCGGCGCTTGAGCCGCTGGGTCTGGTTGGCCTGGCGCTTGGCTTCGCGGAGCTCAGCCTTGCGGTCTTCCTTGGACTGCGGCTTGCCTTCAGCGTCCGGTCGGACCTGATCCGCTTCGCGACGCCGCTGGCGCCACTCCAGGTACTCCTCCCAGCCGCCGGGCACGCACGTGACCGTCCCGGCGTCGACCACCCAGATCTGGCTCGCCACCGCATCGACCAGGTAGCGGTCGTGGCTGACAAAGATCACCGTCCCGTCGAACCGCTGCAGCACGTCCTGGATGATCTCGGTCGACGGAATGTCCAGGTGGTTGGTCGGCTCGTCGAGCATCAGCACGTTCGTCGCCCGAAGCTGCAGCCGCGCCAAAGCCACACGGCTTCGCTCGCCGCCGCTCAGGTCGCCGACCTTCTTGACTACATTGTCGCCGCTCAGCAGCAGGCCGCCCAGAATCGTCCGCGCCCGCTCCAGCGTGCACTTGCGGTCCACCTCCAGCACCGAGTCCAGCGCGCTCAACTCGGGCCGCAGTTCCGTGTGCGTCTGCGAGAGATACCCGAACTTCACGTTCGCCCCGTGACGCACCTGCCCGCTCAGGGCCGCAAGCTCGCCCATCAGCGTCCGCAGCAGCGTCGTCTTGCCGATCCCGTTGGGCCCGACAATCGCCACCCGCTCGCCACGCCGAACCTCCAGCCACTCCGCCGACGCCAGCGGACGGCCCGCCTCATACCCAACCGCCAAATCCGTCGCCCGCAGCACCAGGTCGCCCGTCTGCTCCTTGGTCTCAAGCCGCAAATTCATCGTCCGGCTCGCCTGCGGCCGATCCACCGCCTCGTTCTCCAGAAACCGCTCCAACCGCGTCTGGCGTCCGCGGGCCTGCTTGGACCGCTGACCGGCCGCGTAACGGGCCACGAAATCCCGCGCCTTGCGGATGTACTCCTGCTGATTCTCCCACGCCCGCATCCGCTCCTCGTACCGCGCCGCACGCTTCTCGACGTACTCGCTGTACGGCCCGCGATACGTCTCAAGCCGCCCGAACGCGATCTCCCACGTGTTCTGCGTCACGCGGTCCAGAAAATACCGATCGTGCGAAACCACCACCACCGCCCCCCGAAACGACCGCAGCCAGAACTCCAGCCACTCCACCGAGTCAAGGTCCAGATGATTGGTTGGCTCATCGAGCATCAGCACGTCCGGATCAGCCAATAGCAGCGTGCCCAGATACACCCGCGTCCGCTGACCGCCGCTGAGCTGGGCCAACGGCTGATCCCAGCCGGATCGATCGAACCCCAACCCTTCAAGCACCAGCTCGATCCGTTTGAGATAGTCGTATCCGCCGCGAGCCTCAAACGCCGTCTGGGCCGCTCCATAGCGCTTCAGCAGCTCCTGATCGTCCTGCCGCTCAGCCAGTTCCGCCGCCATCTCGTGCAGTTCGACCTCGGTTTGCCGCAAATCCGCGAACACCTCCAGCATCGCCCCGTGTACCGTCCCGCCATCCACCCGCGGCGGCGACTGCGGCAGATAGCCGATCCGCAGCCCGCGCGACCGGTGCACCTGCCCGTCGTCCGCTTCAAGCATCCCAGCCACGATCTTCAGCAGCGTCGTCTTGCCCGCCCCGTTCGCCCCCACCAGCCCGATCCGCTCCGCCTCGCCAAGACGAAACGACACCTCCCGCAGCACCTGCTGCGGTCCGTACGAAATCGTAATATTCTCGGCAATCACCAGCGACATCGCCGCCTGCACCTTCCTGGCCGACCTTACCCGACGCATCCGCGCGCGGGAAAACCCTTATCATACTCGCCAACCCGCGTCAGGACAATCACGGGTGACATATCAGCAACATGCGGATTCCTACAGCCGTCGTCATCCCACATTACCCTTGAGACCGCTCCGGACGCCCGCCATAATACAAAAAGGAAACATCATCGGCCCCGAGGCCCGGTTCGGCGGCCGCCAACGAGCATGAAAGGGGGTCCTGCCATGAGCTCCAGACAAAACCATACGGACAATCCCGCCTCACAGCAGCCGCCAAAGCGACGCCGCCGCTGGCCGTGGGTCCTGCTGGTGATCGCCGCGGTGCTGATCGTCCTGGTCCTGACCGCGCCCTACATCCTCTCAACCGGACTCGGTCCGCCGGTGGTTACCTCGCTCGTCAATTCCTACATCGCCGGACAGGCCGAAGCCGCCGATCTCTCGCTGACCTGGACCGGACCAAGCTCGGTGGATGGCCTGCGGCTCTACGACCCGCAGGGCCGTCCGGTGCTCGCGGGCAATCTGGCCTGGTCCAAGGGTCTCTGGGCCCTGATCACCGGTTACCAGCAATTCGGCCAGCTTGACGCCGACGTGGCCGAACTGGTGGTCTACCAACAGGACCAGACGGTCTCGATCGCCGAGGCGGTCGAGTCGCCTCAGCCGGCCCCAGCCGAGCCCAACCAGCCGCCGGCTGCCGACTATCGCGGCACGCTCACCCTCAACGTCGCCAGCATCCGCATCGTCCGCCCCGACGGGCAGGAGACCGAGATCCGCGACCTCGACAGCCGCGTCGACGTCGATACCCTCAACAACCTCCAGGGCCAAATCCAATTGACACTGACCCAGGGCGGCCAACTGACCAGCCGCTTTAACCTCCAGGACATGTTCCCCGACGGCAGCTTCCAGTTCGGCGCCGGACACATGGACCTGCAGGCCCAGACTCCCGAACCGGTGGCCGTCGGTCCGATCGCCGTAGCCGCCGGCGCGCCGCCAATGACCGGCACGCTCAACCTGAACGCCGACCTGCGGGTCGAGCAGGGCAAACCCCGCGGCCTCATCGACGCCCAGGTCCGCGACCTGACCGCCCAGCGACAAGACCAACCTCCAGCCGGTCAACTCGAACCCGTTGACGCCGCCCTCTTCGCCACCTTCGCGCCGACCGGCGTTGAAGCAGCCGATCAGCCGACCCAGCCGGTCGACACGATCCGCCAAAAACCGCTCTGGGTCCTGATCGACGCCAGCTATCAACCGGACGCGAGCTTCGCCGAAGTCTCCTGGGACAGGATCGTCTCAGCCGTGCTCGACGGCCGGCCCAGCCGCCTCGAACCGGTCGAAGTGCAACTCCAGGGCCAGGCCGACCTGGCCCGACTCGGCTCAGCCGTGCCCGGACTGCTGAACCTCCGAGAAGGCGTCCAGATCACCGGCGGAACCTTGCAGATCGACAGCCTCCGCGCCGCCGGCGGCCAAACCCCGTCGCTCGACGCCCACGTCCGCCTCACCGGCCTGACCGCCCGGCAGAACGGCCAGCCGGTCGAACTCCAGCCGGTCGAACTGACCGCCGACGCGGTCGTCGTCGAAGGCACGGGCCTGAAGGTCAACCAGGCCGATCTCCAGTCGCAGTTCGCCACCGTCTCAGCCAACGGGACGATCAACGACCTGACCGGCCAGTTCCAAGCCGACCTCGCCCAACTCCACCGCCAGATCAACCAGATCGTCACGCTCGGCGATTTCCAGCTCGCCGGCCAAACCAGCGGACAATTCACGTTGACCCGGCCCGACGACCAGCGGCTCAACCTCAACCTCAACGCCCGCGCCGAAGACCTGCTCTACGCCGCCGAAGGCACCGAAATCCGCGCCCAGCAGGCGACGATCGACGGGCCGATCGCGATGACGCTCGAAGACCAGGCCCTCCAGACCCTGCGGATCGACCAGGCCAAGCTCTCCGTCAACCAGACGACGACCGCAGCCGTGTCGATGGACCTCAACGCCAAAACCGGCGCGATGACCGTCCGGGCCGATGTCAACTCCTCGCAGATCAGCGATCTGGTCCAGGTCTTGGGCCTCGAGAACGAAGACCTCCGCTCGGCGACCGGAAGCCTGCAACTGCAGGCCACGATGTCACGCCCCGCCGACCAGAACGCCTACGCGATCAACAGCGACGGCGCCATCCGCGACCTGACTATCCAGGATCAGCCGGTGGGCCAGGCCCCGATCGAATTCCAACTGGCCAACCTCCGCATCGCCCCGCCGCAAGGCCAGCTTTCGCTCGAACGCTTCGAGGCCCGCTCGCAGGGCCTCGTCCAGGCAATCGTCGAGGATGCCCAACTCGCCTGGACGCAGCAGACGACGATGGAAGGACAACTGCAAGTCAGCGCCGACGTCGGCGCGTCCTTGGCCGCCGCTCAACCCTTCGCCGAATGGGAGCAACCGCCCGCCGTCGACGGCCAACTCCAATGGAACGCCTCCGCCAAAACCTCCGGCCAGATGGTGGACGTAAAAGGAACCGCCACCGTCGCCAACTTCCAAGCCGGAAGCGGCGAAAAGAAGTTCACCGAGGATCGCATCGTCTTCGAGCATGACCTCTCAGCCGACACCGACAACCAGACGATCACCCTGCGGCAAACCAAGCTGACCTCCACGCCGCTGACCGCTGCGATCACCGGCACGATCGCCGACTACCTGACCCGCCGGATCCTCGACCTCTCCGGCCAATACACCGCCTCGTGGGCCGAACTCACCACGCTGCTGCACGAGCTGGCTCCGGGCACCAAAGACCTGCTCGCCCTCCAGGGCAATCCGTCACGCGAGTTCACGGTCACCGGACCGCTGGCCGAACCCGAGTTCCGCACGCTGCAGGCCGATGTCGGAGTTGCATGGGAGTCGGGCGAAGTCACCGGCCTCGAACTCGGCCAGGCCGCGCTCTTGCCCCACCTGGAGAATTCAATCCTGGCCGTGCCCGAAACCGCGGTGCCCGCCTCCGGCGGCACGCTGCGCCTCGCCGGACAGATCGACCTCGCCGGCGACACGCCCGTCTATCGGCTGCCCGGCCAGGTCCAACTGATCGACAACGTCCAGGTCGATCAGGAGATCGGCAAGGAACTGCTCAGCCGCGTCAACCCGCTCTTCGCCTCGCTGACCCGGCTTGAAGGCACGATGGGCCTGACCACCCGCGACATCGAGCTCCCGCTGGGCGAGGCCCTCTACACCGGCGGTTCCGGTTCCGGCACCCTGGCCCTCAGTAAGCTCAAGCTCACGCCCTCAGGTTTTCTGGCTCTGCTTATCAAGTCGTCCGGCACGAAAGAGCAGACCCCGAACCAGCCGCAGGGCCAGCCGCAAGGCCAGCCGCAGGATGCTCCCACCCACCAGGTCACCGCCAGCGACCTGAACTTCACCATCCGCGAAGGACGAATCTTCTACGACGACTTCCTCGTCAGTTTCGGACCCGAAAATCAACTGGCGTTCAGCGGATCGGTCGCCTTTGACGGCGCGGTCAACCTGTTCGTCTCCGTGCCGATCACCGCCGAACTGCTGCGCAAAGCCGGCGTCAGCGGGCCCGTCGAGGACTATGCCTCCATCCTCCAAGCCGTCCCCATCCGCCTTCCGCTCGCCGGCAATCGCCTCAGCCCGGAAGTGCGATGGGACAAGGTGGACGTCAAACCGCTGATCAAAAAGGCCGCCGAGCAAATCCTCAAACGCCAAGCCGAGGAACGCATCGGCGATATCATCAAGCCCGGCCAGAAGACCGAGACGCCGACCGAACCCCGGCCGCGGCGACGCGCCGAGCCGACGCCCACGCCCGCCCCCAGGCAAACCCCGCAAGAGAAAATAAAGGAACGGATCAAGGACATCGTCGAAGAACAGGACAAGAGTGAGGACGAATCCAAGTCCAAACCGCGGGAACGAAAGCGAAAGTGATCGCATGGGCCTCTTCGGACGAGCCAGAAACTACCTGCGGCGAGTGATGAGCTCGCCCAGAAACGAACTCGATCGCGTCAGCCGAATCCTGCGATTCCAAATCCAACTGTGGCGATACTCCTTCCGCCGCCTCGGCGTGACCAATGCCTTCGACGTGGCCGCCGCCCTCTCCTACCAGACCATCTTCGCCCTCGTCCCCGCCCTCGTCCTGGCCATGACCATCGCCAGTTCCATCGGCGTCCTCGAGGACAGCAAATCCGAACTCCGCCGCGTCCTGACCGCCGCCGGCTTCTCACAGATCACCCTCGCCCCCCAGACCCAGCCGGATGCCGCCGGCGAGCCGCCCATCCTCCAACAGCGAACCGCCACCGACTGGATCATCGACACCGTCGAAGGCGTCCAGGAAAAACTCACCCTCGGCGCGGTCGGTCCGATCGGCGCGATCGTCCTGATCTGGGCCAGCATCACGCTGATGCTCCTCCTCGAACGGGCGCTGAACCGGATCTTCGAGGCCCGACAGGCCCGCACCGTCGGAGGCCGCCTGCTGCTCTACTGGGGCGCGCTGACGCTCGCCCCCATCGCCGTCGCCGCCGCCGTCTTCCTGGCCAACGCCGCCGCCGGAGCCCTCGAAGGCATGCCGGCCTTGCGCTTTGTCGTGGTCGTGCTCGGATGGATCGGCAACGCGCTTGTCGGTATCATCGTGCTGGCCACCGTCTACCGCATCGTGCCCAACGTGCGGACCGATATCTCCGCCTGTGCGTTCGGAGCCGGAGTGGCCCTGGCCCTCTGGATGATCGCCGAACGCGGCTTTACCTTCTACGTCAGCCGGTTCGTCGCCACCGGAAACCTCTACGGCGCCCTGGGGCTCCTGCCGCTGTTCCTGTTCTGGCTCTACCTCTCGTGGCTGATCTTCCTCTTCGGCGGACAGATCGCCTACACGTGGGCCAACGTCTCCCACATGGAGGCCGCCGAACTGGCCGAAAAAATCACCCTCGGCCCGATCGAGGTCCTCGCCGGAGCCGTCGCCGTCGCCCGCGCCTATGCCGCCGGTGAAGGCCCGCTGAGCTTCCAGCGGATCGTCCACCGCCTGGAACCGCCCGGCCCCACCGTCAACAAGATCATGGACCAATTGGCGGCGATGGGCGTGGTCACCTGCGTGGAGCGACAAGCCGAAACCTCCGCCTACGTCCTGGCACGCCCGCCCGAGAAGATCAGCGTGCCGCACATCATGCAGTTCCTGCCCGAGGACGACCGCCTCGAACCGCCGACCAAAGCCGATCCCAACGTCGCCGAGGCCGTCCGCCGCGTCAAGGACCGCGTCCGCGACGCCCTCGGCGACTACTCCCTCGCCGACGTCCTCCGCGACCTCCAAACCTAGGCTGCGCCGTCCCGACGCACCGGAAAACGATTCCCGGGCTGTTGACGATCGAATCCCCGGATTGATCGTTCTCCTTCCACAGCCCCCCAAAAGCCCCAAACCTTTCACTGGCATTTCCAGCCGCGCTTCGGTAAACAAGACCGGTCATTTAAGGAGCACGACATGACCGTCAGCGAACTTCGCATCGGAGTCATCGGAGTCGGCGGACGCGGCGAACTGGCCGGCCACGCCCATCAGCCCGAACAGGGATCGCGTATCGTCGCCGGAGCCGACGTGAGCCCAAAGGCCCTCGCCGACTTCCAGCAGCGCTACGGCGCCCAGGCCTTCGCCACCGCCGACTACCGCGAGCTTCTGGCCCGAAGCGACGTCGACGCCGTCTTCGTCACCTCGCCCGACTTCTGCCACGAAGAGCACGCCCTGGCCGCCCTCAACGCCGGCAAGCACGTCTACCTCGAAAAACCGATGGCCATCACCATCGACGGCTGTGACCGACTCCTCCGCGCCGCCCGCGAACGCGGCGTTAAGCTCTACCTCGGCCACAACATGCGGCACATGGCCGTCGTGCGAAAAATGAAACAGCTCATCGACGCCGGCGCCATCGGCAACGTCAAAGCCGCCTGGTGCCGACACTTCGTTTCCTACGGCGGCGATGCCTACTACAAGGACTGGCACGCCGAACGCGCTAAATCCACCGGCCTGCTCCTCCAAAAGGGCGCTCACGACATCGACGTGCTCCACTGGCTCTGCCGCGGCTACAGCCGCACCGTCACCGCCTTCGGAACCCTCGCCGTCTACGGCGGCGTGGCCGACCGCGACGCCTCACGCCGCACCGGCACCGTCTCGTGGCAGCCCACCGAAATCTGGCCGCCCCGCGCCCAGAAGGGCCTCAACCCCGCCGCCGACGTCGAAGACCTCAGCATGGTCCTCATGCAGCTCGACAGCGGCGTTCTCGCCTCCTATCAGCAGTGCCACTTCGCCCCGGATGCGTGGCGAAACTACACCTTCATCGGCGATGAGGGCCGACTCGAAAACTTCGGCGACGACCCGGGCCACTGCGTGATCCGAGTCTGGAACCGCCGCGAAGACCGCTACAACCCCTACGGCGCCGAGCAGCACTACATCCCGCGCGAGGGCGGCACCCACGGCGGAGCCGATCCCAAAATCGTCGCCGAGTTCGTCCGCTACGTCCGCCAAGGCGGAACCATCGCCACCTCCGCCGTCGCCGGACGATACGCCGTCGCCGCCGGTTGCTGCGCCACCGAATCCCTCCGCAACAACGGCAAACCCTGCGACGTCCCCCCGCTCCCAAACGACCTGGCCAAATACTTCCAAGCCGACGTCGCCGACACCGTCTAAACAACAACGCCCCAAATCATCCGCCCCGTACGGGCAGGCCTTGTGCCTGCCCCATCGCCCATCAACCAATCCGGGCCAGGCATCGTTCGGGCAGGCACGATCGGCCAACCACAGAAGTTGCCCCTAACCGCTGATCGTCCCGACACGCCTCCCGCAGAGGTCGACGCGGTCCGCTGGCAAACCGGACAGTCGGATCGGAGCAAGTAGGGTGCGTCGTCCCGACGCACCAGAAAACCGCCCCTTGCCCACACCCGCCCAAACCCCAACGCCGACCCAAAACTCTCCGCCTGTGGACTACGAGGGGAGAAGCGCCTAAAAGCGGCGGTTCGGGGTTGGGGAATGAGCAAATGCGAAATCCGACATTCGGAATTCACCAAACCTCCAAGACGCCAAAAGCGCCAAGGGAAGAAGAGAAAACATTCCATCGAACGAAGGCTATATTCTGGAGTCCTGTCCGAGTTTTCTTGGCGTCCTGGCGGTTTCCACGCCTTTGGCCTTCGTCTTTCAGTCCGCCCCCCGGCGGACTTCCTGGACTCCTTGTCATCCTCTCTTCTCCGCGTGTTCCGCCCGCTCCGTGCCGTCCCAAAGGAATTCGCCGACGGCGGTCCGAAAAGCAGGTCCGGCGTGAAAAGATGGGCTATCCTGAAGACGGTGCTGTTTGTATGCGTAGGACTGCGGCGGTGATTTTGCGGCCAGCGGGGACGCAGCAGAGCATTAGGTTCGCCGGTGAGAATCGTTCTCTGGGAGCCAGTTCTGGTAGCGGAGCAGTTCGACAATGAGGGAGAGTGCCTGGTCGCGGACCTCCTCCACATGCTTCCTCTCCTGCTGGAGACACGTGCGGGCCACATCGTCTTCCCATTTGCGGAACGACTCCTCGAAATCAGCATGCAGCATATCTGGGGCGTCGGGAATGGGTCCACTTCGCGCCCTATCGAACAATTTCAGAAGCGCTCCGCAGTAGAATGTCCCCATATGAAGATCGGCCACGAAGTCAAGCAAATCTCTTCTGTGGTCCTGTAGGAGAGCAAGCGAGAAACGTGCTGGATGCAGAATGAACTGGCAGCGACGCCAGAGCGGCACGAAGCGGTGATCGAGGATGGCGGGATCCTTGTGCTGCCGGAACATCCGGAGCCGGTCC
>ERZ747221.4107-NODE-4107-length-10850-cov-2.674185_pt1 | contig 10850 bp, 10 predicted proteins | sample MGYA00374949_ERZ747221 | MGnify/ENA primary metagenome ERZ747221 (study PRJEB28779, sample SAMN05720172) | bioreactor metagenome | isolation source: Anaerobic biogas reactor | place: USA:Washington, USA | collected 2015-08-08 ... | reverse complement strand
TCTGGAAATCCGGCTAACGCCCCTGGATGGGGAACAACGGGAAATTGCGATTGTGCCTCATGGCGCCTTTCGGGCGCTGGATTGGGCGGCCATAGGCTATGCCGCCGGGGAGGAACCATGATTGTACTGGCGCTGGATACCTCCGGCCCCTCGGCGGGCGTTGCCCTGCTGCGGGACGGGCAGCTGTGCTACGAGGCCACGGTGGTCAACCGGCTGACCCATTCGGTCAACCTTATGCCCATGGTGGAGGAGGGGCTGCGCTGCGCCGGGGTCACCATGCCTGAGGTGGACCTTTTGGCCGCCGTGGTGGGGCCCGGCTCCTTCACCGGGGTGCGCATCGCCGTGGCCGCGGTACAGGCCATGGCCTACGCGCTGGATAGACCCTGCGTGGCTGTCAACGCGCTGGAGGCGCTGGCCCTGGGCGTGGCGGAAAGCCCGCGCGTGGTATGCCCCATTCGGGATGCCAGGGTGCAGCAGGTGTATGGCGCGGCCTTTCTGCATGGCGAGCGCCTGATGGATGATGCCGCCCTCAAGGTGGCGGAATACCTGCGCGTCATTGAGCCCATGGGCGAACAATTCCTGTTTGTCGGCGATGGGGTAGCCCCCTGCCGGCAGGTGATAGTGGAAACGCTTGGCAGCCGCGCGTTCTTCGCGCCGCCCCACCTTAACCTGTTAAAACCCGGCGCCGCGGCCCTCATCGCGGGCAGCGACCGCGCCGTGCATCTGGCCCCGGACGACTTGAAGCCGCTGTACCTGCGCCAGCCGCAGGCCGAGCGGGAAAGGGAAAAACAACATGGCTGAAGCGCTTGTGCGCAGGATGACATTGGACGATGTGGAGCGGGTGTCCGCCATCGAGGCTGAGGCTTTCCCGCGCCCCTGGACGGCGGCGGACTTCCGCCACGAACTGACGGAAAACAAGGTCGCCCGCTACCTCGTGGTGGAGGAGGCGGGCGAGGTGGCTGCCTTTGCCGGCGTGCATGTGATCATCGATCAGGGGCATGTGACCAACATCGCCGTGGCCGAACAGCACCGGGGCAAGGGATATGGGCGGCTGGTCACCGCGGCGCTGATGCAGTACGCGGCCAACCTGGGCGCCACCTACCTGACGCTGGAGGTGCGGGCCAGCAACCAGGCCGCGCAAAACCTGTATGCGTCGCTCGGCTTTATCAAGGTGAGCGTGCGCAAGCGCTATTACGAGGACACCGGCGAGGATGCCTGGCTGATGGCCTGCGACCAGCTGCCCGCCGCCGACCCCGACTTTGAAGAGCCGGAGACGGTATACGAGGATTAGTCAGAAAATCAGATATTCGCACTCCAGCCGCCCATTATAAAGGCGGCGTTTTTTTGTGGCGCGCTTGCCGTACAGGCGCTCAAAGGCCGGGTTGGCCGTCAGCACGCACACGCGGCCGGCGTGGGACTGGGTCTCCAGCTTGCGCATCTGGCGGTACAGGGTCTCAGCTTCCTTCTTGCCGCCCAAGCGCTCGCCGTAGGGCGGATTGGTGATGACGCAGGTGTCCGGGGCGAAGGGGGGCAGGTCGCGCAGGTCCTTTTCATACACGCGCACGCGCCCCTGCAGGCCGGCCTGCCGCAGGTGCTTTTCGCACAGCGCCAGCGCCTGGGGGTCCACGTCGCTGCCCGTGATGCCCTCCACCAGCCGCGGGTCAACCAGGCCCTGAGCCTCCTCCCGGATGCGGCGGCACTGGTCTGCCTGCGCGAAGTGCCACTGCTCCATGGCAAAGGACCTGGTGAGGCCTGGGGCGCGGTTGGCCCGGCGGAAGGCCGCCTCGATCAATATGGTGCCCGTGCCGCAGCAGGGGTCGTGCAGCGGCTGCCCGGGCCGCCAGGGAGAGAGCACCACCAGCGCCGCGGCCAGGGTCTCCCGCAGGGGGGCCTCGCCATTCCAGGTGCGGTAGCCCCGGCGGTTGAGCGCGTCGCCGCTGGCATCCAGCGTCACCCGCACCTGGTTTTGATGAATGGCGATATGGATGGCGTATTCGGCACCGGTCTCCGCCATCCAGTCGGTCTTGTAGCGCTGCTTCAGGCGCTCGGCCACCGCTTTTTTGCTGATGGCCTGCACATCGCGCACGCTCATCAGCTGGCTGCGGGCGCACTGCCCGGTGACGGGAAAGCGCGCGTCCTTTGGCAGCCAGTTTTCCCACGGCAGCGCGCGGATCATTTCAAACAGCGCTTCAAAGCTGGTGGCCTCGCCCTCGCCCACAATCATCAGCACGCGGTCGGCACAGCGCAGCCACAGGTTGGCGCGGAAGGCGTCCTCCGGCGTGCCCTCAAAGCGCACGCCGCCATTAACGGGCTGCGCTGTCAGGCCCAAGTCCTGCAGCTCCCGCTTCACCACGCCCTCCAGGCCAAAGGATGCTGTTGCAATCCACTCCATGTTGTTCCTCATTTCTGTACGGCGATGTTGTTAACACTGTCTAACAATCCGCTCGCCGGGTATCATTATGGTACCAAAGTTAAGGAGGGACAGCAATGTCTTTTAAATTACAGGAACTCAAGTACCCCCACAACGCCCTGGAGCCCTACATCGACGAAGAAACCATGAAGCTGCACCACGGCAAGCACCATCAGGCCTATGTGGACAACCTCAACAAGGCGGTGGAAGGCACCAAGTTTGCTGATCAGGATATTGAGGAAATAGTCAAGAATTTGAAGGACGTGCCCGAGAACATCCGCGCTGCCGTGCGCAACAACGGCGGCGGCCACTACAACCACAGCATCTTCTGGGACATCATGGCCCCCGGCGGACGCGGCAAGCCCCAGGGCGAGCTGGCTCAAAAGATCGACGAGGCCTTTGGCAGCTTTGACAAGTTCAAGGAGGAGCTGGAGAACGCAGGCAAGACGCAGTTTGGCTCCGGCTGGGCATGGCTGGTGCTGGATGGCGGCAAGCTGGCCGTGGTGAAGACACCCAACCAGGACAACCCCATCACCGAGGGCAAGTACCCGCTGCTGGGCGTGGACGTGTGGGAGCACGCCTACTACCTCAAGTACCAGAACCGCAGGCCCGAATACCTGTCCACCTGGTGGAACACCGTCAACTGGGACGAAGTGAGCAAGCGCTACGAACACTACAAGAACAAGTAACCCCATCCCCCTTCCAGTGCGCCCGCCCTACAACCGCGGGCGCATTGCCTTGCCCGGGCTTGTAAGCGCGCGGGAATATAGATATACTGACTTCATCAGGAGGAATGCTTATGAAAAGAGCGATCATCATTGTGCTGGACAGCGTTGGCGTGGGCGCGACGGCGGACGCGCACCTGTATGGCGATGTGGGGGCCAATACCTTGGGCAACCTGGCCCGGGCGGAATCCTTGCAACTGCCCCACCTTGGCGCCCTGGGCTTGGCGCAGATCCCGGGCAGCCACATGGTGCCTGACCCGCAGGCCCAAGGTGCCTTTGGCCGCATGAACCCGGCCAGCCCGGGCAAGGATACCACCACCGGGCACTGGGAGATTGCCGGCCTGCGGCTTGAGGCCCCGTTCCCCACCTTCCCCGATGGCTTTCCGCGGGAGCTGATGGACGCCTTTGAAACGGCCATCGGCACCCAAACGCTTGGCAACTATGCCGCCAGCGGCACGGTCATCATCGATGAGTTAGGGGAGGAGCACCTGCGCACCGGCTACCCCATCGTCTACACCTCGGCGGACAGCGTGTTTCAGATCGCGGCCAACGAGGCTGTCATCCCCGTGCCGCGCCTGTACGAGATGTGCGAGATTGCCCGCAAGCTGCTCGTTGGCCCCTACGGCGTGGGCCGGGTGATCGCCCGCCCCTTTGTGGGGGACAGGGCCGGCCAGTTCAAGCGCACGGGCAACCGCCGCGACTTTTCGCTGGACCCCACCGGCCTCACCATCCTGGACGCGCTCAAGGCCGCGGGCCACGAGGTGCTGGGCGTGGGCAAGATTGAGGACATCTTCAACCACCGGGGGCTGACCGGCTCCAACCATGCCGCCGGCAATGCCGCCTGCATCCAGGCCACCATCGACTACCTGCAAAAGCCGTTCACCGGCCTGTGCTTTACCAATCTGGTGGACACCGACATGGTGTACGGCCACCGCCGCGACACGCGGGGATATGCCGACGCGCTGGAGGCCTTTGATAAAAGGCTGCCTGACATCATGGCGCTGATGGGCGAGGAGGACATGCTGCTCATCACCGCCGACCATGGGTGCGACCCCACCTTCCGCGGCACGGACCATACCCGCGAGATGGTGCCGCTGGTGGCTTGGCGCAGGGGCATGCAGGCCCCGGTGGACCTGGGCCTGCGGCAGACCTTTGCCGATGTGGCCGCCACGGTGGCCGAGTTCTTTGGCCTGGACGAGCGCTTCCAAGCCACGTCTTTTCTAAAGGAAATGGAGGGGTAACATGGCCGTCACGATGAAAAAACTGCATGCCGCGGCGGACACGGTGCGCAAGGCCTGCGGGCCGGCGGACATCGCCGTCATTTTGGGCAGCGGGCTGGGCGGGTATGAGGAGTCGCTCATCGACCCCCAGGAGATCGCCTACAGCAAGATCCCGGGCTTTCCGGTATCCACGGTGGCCGGCCACGCGGGCAAGTTTGTGGTGGGCACCGTGCGCGATAAGCGCGTGCTGGTGATGAGCGGCCGCTTCCATCACTACGAGGGGCACTCGCTGGATGCCGTTACCATGCCCATCCGGGTGATGGCGCTGCTGGGCGTGAAGACCCTGATCATCACCAACGCGGCGGGCGGGGTGAACACTAACTTCAACGCGGGCGAGCTGATGCTGATCACCGATTACATCAACCTGTCGGGCCGCAACCCCCTGCGCGGCAAAAACCTGGACGAGTTCGGCCCCCGCTTCCCGGACATGACCAACGCCTTTGACCCGCAGCTGCGGGACATCGCGCTGCAGCGCGCGCAAAGGCATGGCATCCACCTCAACCAGGGTGTCTACTGCTGGATGAACGGCCCCAGCTACGAAAGCGCGGCCGAGATCCGCATGGTGCGCACCTTGGGGGCGGACGCCGTGGGCATGTCCACCGTGCCCGAGGTAATTGTCGCGCGCCACTGCGGCATGCGGGTGCTGGGCATCAGCAGCATCACCAACATGGCCGCCGGCGTGCTGGACCAGCCCATCCACCACGAGGAAGTGCTGCAAATGGGCGAGAAGGTGCGGGGCAGCTTCCGCACATTGCTCGACAGCCTGATCGATCACCTGACGGAAGAGGAGTCCGAGAAAATCTAATCCCACAAGACATACAAAAAGCGCGGGCAATTGCCTGCGCTTTTTGTCTATTTTCAACGGTTCTTAACTCCTGACCTCCGCGCCGAACTGCGCCTTCACCGAGCGCTGCACCTTGTCCATGAGGGCGGCGATCTCCTGCTCCTCCAGCGTGCGGTCGGCCGCGCGGAAGGTGAGCGCAAAGGCGGCGGACTTCTTGCCCTCGCCGGCCTGGGCGCCGCGGTATACGTCAAACAGGGCGACGTCCTCCATCAGCGCGCCGCCTGCGCGGCGGATGGCGTTCATCACCGGCAGCAGCTCCTGCCCCTTGTCCAGCACCAGCGCGATATCGCGACTGACGGCGGGCATGCGCGGCAGGTCGCGCACCTGGTCCATAGGCCGGGCATGGCGATACAGCTGCTCCAGGTCAATCTCGGCCAGGTAGGCCTTGCCGTCCATGTCGTAGGCGTCCAAGGTATCCGGGTGCACCTCGCCAACGCGGGCGATGATGCCCTCCTTGCCGGTGATGACGGCGCTGCGCCCGGGGTGCAGGTAGGGCTCCGCCCGGGCCGTGATGTCCCAGGCCACGCCTTCCCGCTGCAGCAGGGCGAGCACGGTGTCGCGCAGGGTATAAAAGCTCTCCTTATCCCCGTAGCTGCCCAGGCACAGGCAGGGCCGCTCGGCGATCAGACCTTCCTGGGTGGGGCTGGCCGCGTCAAACACCGTGCCAAACTCATACAGCATGGCCTGTTGGGTGCCGCGGCTCATGTTGAGGGCCAGCACGCGCAGCATGTCGGGGGCCAGCGTGGTGCGCATCAGGGCGGTATCCTCGCCCAGGGGGTTGCGGATGCGCAGCGCGTTTAGGCGCGGGTCGTCCTGGGGCAGGCTCAGGCTGTCCAGCTGCTTTTGCCCGAAGAAGCTATAGTTGATGATCTCGTCATAGCCAAGGCCGCCCAGCAGCCGGGCCAGTTTCTTCTGGCGCAGGCGGTTTTCGCTGTCGCCGCCGGGCGTGGCTTCGCCCCGCATCAGCGTGGAGGGGATGCGGTCGTAGCCCGCCAGGCGCAGCACCTCCTCGCACAGGTCGGCCTCCCCCTCAATGTCCTGGCGGAAGATGGGGGCGGTGGCGGTGAGTTCATCGCCCTTCACCTCGGCCGTGAAGTGCAGCCGCCGCAGCAGGGCCAGCATCTCCTCGCCCGGGATGTCCACGCCGCTGCGCTGCGCGATGCGCTGCACCGAGGCGGTGACGGTGGCGGGCTGGGCCGGGTTGGGGTACAGGTCGAGCATGCCGGTGGTCGGCTGCCCGGCGCCCAGCTGCTCCACTAAGTGGCAGGCGCGGTCCAGCGCCTGGGGCACGGTGAGGGGGTTGACGCCGCGCTCAAACCGGCCGCTGGCCTCCGTGCGGATGCCCAGGGCGCGCGCGGTCATGCGCGTGTTGGTGCGGTCAAAGGCCGCGCACTCAAACAGAATGCTGTGCGTGTTGTCGGTGATTTCGCTGTCCAGGCCGCCCATGATGCCGGCCAGGCCGGTGGGGCCCTGGGCGTCGCAGATCATCAGCTCGCTGCCGGTGAGGGTGTGCTGCTTTTCATCCAGCGTGGTCAGCGTTTCGCCCGGCTTGGCCCGGCGCACGATGATCTGCCGCCCGCGCACCTGATCCAGGTCGAAGGCGTGCATGGGGTGGCCGGTCTCCAGCATGACGAAGTTGGTGATATCTACGATGTTGTTGATGGAGCGCATGCCTGCCGCGTGCAGGTAGGCGCGCAGCCACAGGGGGGAGGGGCCGATGCGCACATCGGTGACCACGCGCCCGGCATAGCGGGGGCACAGGTCGGGGTCGTCCACGCGGATGCTGACCATGTCTTCGATGCGCTGGCTGCTCTGGGTGTAATCCAGCGCCGGCAGGCGGAAGGGGGCGTCAAACACGGCCGCGGCTTCCCGCGCCAGGCCCCATACGCTCAGGCAATCCGGGCGGTTGGCCAGCACCTCCACATCCACAATGTGGTCGTCAATGCCCAGTATCGGCCGCACATCGCTGCCCGGGGCATATTCCTCCTGGAAAATCAGCAGGCCCTCCGCACCCACGGACGGATACAGCTCCTGGGGCACATTCAGCTCGGTGGCCGAGCACAGCATGCCGTGTGAATCCACGCCGCGCAGCTTGCCCTGCTTGATTTCGTGGCCGCCGGGCAGCCTGGCCCCCACCAGCGCCACCGGCGCCAGAATGCCCTCGCGCACGTTGGGCGCGCCGCAGACAATCTGCAGGGGCTCGCCCTGCCCCGCATCCACCATGCACACATGCAGGTGGTCGCTGTTTTCATGGGGCACGCAGCGGACCACCCGGCCCACCACCACCCCCGACATGCCGCCGTCCAGGGCCTCAACACCCTCCACGGCGGTGCCGGTCATGATCATATCGCGCTGAAACTGCTGGGCATCCGCCGGGATGTCCGTATACTGGCGCAGCCAATTCAAGGATGTCTTCATTCTCTCTCCCTCCCTCAGCGGAACTGGCGCAGGAAGCGCTCGTCGCCCTCAAACAGCAGGCGCATATCCGGGATGCCGTAGCGCAGCATGGTGATGCGCTCCAGGCCAATGCCAAAGGCAAAGCCCGAGTACACCGTGGGGTCGATGCCGCACATCTCCAGCACCTTGGGGTTGACCATGCCGCTGCCCAGCACCTCGATCCAGCCGGTGCCCTTGCACACGCGGCAGCCCTTGCCCCCGCACATGGTGCAGGAGATATCCACCTCGGCGCTCGGCTCCGTGAACGGGAAGTAGCTCGGGCGGAAGCGCGTTTTGACCTCTTGGCCGAACACCGCGTGCACGAACGCGTCTATGGTGCCCTTGAGGTCCGCGAGGAGGATTTTGGCCGACTGGTCGTTGGGGTCTTCCGTGACCTTGATGCCGGCATTCTTCAGAGCTGCTTCCAGGACGATCTTCGGCGCGCTCGTCAGCGAGTGGTACCCGATCTTGACAGGTTTTGAAGCCTTCTTCACGTTCTCCATGAAGGAGTTCCAATCGGTGAGCGGGGAATCCTTGGGGACCACGAGGCCCATGCCCTCTGTCTGCAGGGGGCTTAAGATCTTCATCGGGGTGCCCTTGTCTATCCCGGCCATGATGGCGGTCACCGAGGCCATGGCCAGGTCGAGCTGGTTGCGCGCGAAGAGGGCGGCCGTCTCCGATCCGCTTTTCGCCACGATCAGCTGGAGGACGGCTATGGCTTTCCCGCCTGCCACCAGTTCGTACTTGTCCTTGTCAATGACAGGCCGAAGGTAGACCCCCATGTCTTTGAAGGCCTCCCCTTTTTTCGCCGCCACGATGAACGACGTGTGATGGGTCGTGAAGATATAGCCCACCTTCAGATTCGGGACGTCCGCGGCGAAGGCGCCGGAGACAAGGACGAAGACCGCAAAGATCGCGACAAAGGGCATCAGCTTCAAACTCTTGAACATATGCATTCATACCTCCTCTTATTGTGATATTCCTGTACCGGAAAAGGCGTTCCTTTTGCCGGATCGATACCGGTGCGACAGGGCTCAGCAGGACTCCAGAAGGGCCTCCACGCGCGTGCGTATCTGCTCGACGTCACCCAGGGAAAAGTCCGTCACTATCTTGAGGAACGGCAGGCCGTGGCTCTTCTCAACGTGCTTGCCCACCTTATGCGATTCGATGTTGAAGGAATGGCACGCTTGGAGCACGACGTCGATGACGGCATCGGGCCTGAACTTCTCTATGAGACGGGTCATTTCGGTGAGGCGCCGGGCGTTGGGGGTCATGCAGGAGCAGGGTATCTTGAGATAACGCTCGCTGAGCGCCCTTACGGGGTTTCCGGTGCCTTCTTCGATGTCCGTCATGAAAGGCTTGAATCCCGAGCATGCGTCGAGGGCGACGATCACGCCGCCTGCCTCTTCAATGATCCTGAAGACCTTTTCGGCATCGCCGCTGACGGGACAACCGGTCACGAGCACGCGGGGAGCCCCGGCAGAGCCGTAGACGTATCCGGCCTCCCGGCGAGCGTCAAGAACTTCTATTGCCTTATCACAAAAGGGCTCCATTTCTTCCCCCCTCGATCCCTGGGCCAGAAAGGCAAGGTCATATATCTCCCGCCAGCCCACGATGGAAGGCTTGACCGCCGCATACTCAAAGACCTTCCGCATCATGGCGCTCTTGCGGTTGCTGTCCACGATGGCGTCCTCAGTCGTTCCGGCCCCGAGGGTTTCTTCGAGAAATCTCCGGAGCTTTCCGATCATCAACGTCCAGTTCACGACCGCCTCGTTCTCGTCGGGGACCTGGGGCAGATCCATGATATAGGTGGGCTTCACGTCCGCTATGAGTTCGAACATCTTCTTCTTGCCATCACAGGTCGTTTCGCCTATGATGACATCGGAGAGCCCATAGAAAGGACAGGTATCGGTGATGATGAAACCGTAGCTGGACTTGATAAGGGGGCAGAGATTGGCAGGAAGGACCGTTTCCGCCGCCTCTATCGTTCCATCGGAAAAAGCGCAGAGCGTTGCCGGTGCGATATCCATGGCCAGGATAAGCTCGGCCGGCGCATACCCGCAGTAAACCCCGGCGACCTTCTTTCCGTTCGCCCGTTTTTTCTGAAGACGGGCAAGAACCCTTTTCGTGGGGGGGCCGCCGGTGTATTCATCGTTGATAAGAGGTTCAACGGTTCCCTTCATTCCCCGCTCCTTTCGCTGTTATCATACCCGCCCGACCCCTCTTTTGCCGACTCCCGGCGTGGTCTTGCCGAGGCGGCATGGATCGCAGCGCCCAAGGCTCCCACGCTCTGCGGGTCCGGAGGGACCACGACCGGGCGCGCCAGCTCCTCGGCTAACAAGGCTTCAACGCAACTGTTGAGCGCGACGCCTCCGGCGAAAAAGACCTCACCCGACGGTGCTATGCGCCGGAGCAGGGCTGTCGAGCGGCTCACGATGGCCCTGTGGATGCCGAGCGCCACCTCGGAGCGAGCGGCCCCCTTTGCCGTGAGCGATATGACCTCGGATTCCGCGAAGACCGTGCACATGCTGTTTATTTTCTCGAAGCGCCCCGCTGACAGTGCTGCCTTCGGGAACTCCTCCAGGGTGTAGCCGAGGGCATGCGCCATGATCTCGAGGAAGCGGCCCGTGCCGGCGGCACACTTGTCGTTCATCTCGAACTTCCGCATATTCCCGTCGCTGTCCAGGGAAATGGCCTTCGTGTCCTGTCCGCCGATGTCCAGGATGGACGAACAATCCTGCGAAAAAAAGCGGGAGCCCACGGCAAAGGCCTTGATCTCGCTGATCACCGGGCAGTCCAGATGCCCCTTGATGAGATGGCGGCCGTATCCGGTGGCGGTGATGACATCGAATACGGCATCGCCCATCAGTTCCTGGGCCGTTGCCAGGGGGTTGTAAGAGGTCATCGTATTCCTGGAGAGGATCAGCTGGCCGTCTTCAAGGACGGCCAGCTTGACGGTTCGTGATCCGATGTCAATGCCGGCGATTCTCATTTTTTCTCCAGCCGTTCGATAAAGGCCTCGATCCGCGTCTTGAGCTGTCCCGCGTCTTCCTGGCTGTAGTCGGTCTCCAGGCGCAGCGTCGGGATGCCCGACTTTTCCAGTTCCTTCTCGACGGGACCGCTTTCCACCATGTGAGGCTGGCAGAATTGGAGGC
>ERZ747221.4103-NODE-4103-length-10853-cov-3.336303_pt1 | contig 10853 bp, 7 predicted proteins | sample MGYA00374949_ERZ747221 | MGnify/ENA primary metagenome ERZ747221 (study PRJEB28779, sample SAMN05720172) | bioreactor metagenome | isolation source: Anaerobic biogas reactor | place: USA:Washington, USA | collected 2015-08-08 ... | reverse complement strand
CGCCCCAGGGGTTGCCCAGCGCCCGCCAGTAGGTGGTGTTCCAGTCGTTGCCCACGTCCCGGCTGCCTGCGGGAAAGACCGCCGGCAGGCTGTAGGCAGCCCGCGCCATGCCGGAGGGCGGCATCCCCAGGGTGCTATCGCGCATCCCCAGCGGCACGAAGAGGCGGTCGTGGAGCCAGTCCCGCAGCCGCAGCCCCGTGAGGCGCTCCACCAACTCGGCGAGCATCAGGATGCCCATGCTCTGGTAGCTGACCCGCGTCCCCGGGGGGAAGAGCAGGTCACTGGCGCAGGTCGCCCGCACAAAGTCGGCCAAGGGCGCCTGCCTGGCGCGCAGCGCGGGGCTCTCGGGGAGCTGGTCGCACAGCCCCGAGGTGTGGGTGAAGAGGTGGCGGATGAGCACCTGCTCCTTGCCGTGGCCCGCGAACTCGGGGAGATGGAGCGAGATGGGCTGGTCCAGGGCGAAGGCGCCCTCCTGCAGCAGCAGGAGCGCCCCGGCGCAGACCACGGTCTTGGTCAGCGAGGCGATCAAAAAGAGGGTGTCCCGCTCCACGGGCGACGCGGGGTCATCGGGGTTGCGGGCGCCCGCCCAGCCGACGCGCACGAGTTGGCCCCCTCGATAGATGGCGGTGACCAGCCCCGGGATAAAGCCGGATCTGACCGCCGAAGAGAGTAGCTCCGTCGCCTGGTCCAGGCCGGACGCGGATAGGCCCACCTGACCCGCGGGGGTGTGCTCCACGATGTGCATCTCGCCCTCCTTCTTGGCCGCCGGCGCGGCCCGCGCGTGATGCCCCCCATTATCGTCATTGCCGTGGAAGGGGCAACTCCCAGCCGGCCCCGGCCTAGAAGCCCAGCCCTCAGCAGTCGGGTGGCCGGCCGGTGGACAGGTGGAGGAGCGAGAGCAGCAGGAACCCCACGCCATCCACCGCGTCGTAGCGGTCCTCCCCCACATGGCCGCGGAACAACCCTCCGGCCCACAGCGCCGCCACCGCCTCGTCGGCGACCCTCCGGGCCTGATCCCACAAGGCCGGGAGGCCCAGGCTGCCCGCCGCGCGACAGAGAAAGTCGATGCAACGGCCATAGTGCTCGGCGTAGGCCCGTTGGCCGCTGCCCAAGTCCGCGGGGTTGATGAAGGGCATGAAGCCAAAGGCGGAGCGGGTCGGCCAGGTGACGATGTCGTGCTCATTGGCTACCGTCCGCTCCGTGAGGAGCGGGCGCGCCTCTTCCTGGGCGACGACCTCGATGCCCAGGCCCTTCCAGTGGCTGACCGAGAGCTGTACCGTATCATCGCCCCAGCCCTTGACGTACTCGAAGACGAGGGTCAGCCGCTTGCCGTCGGGGCGCAGTCGATAGCCCTCGCCATCTCGCTGGGTGAGGCCCATCTCGTCCAACAACTGGTTGGCCCGAGCCGGATCGTACTCGATCAGGTTCAGGGCTTGCGGCTCCCAATAGAGCGGGGAGGAAGGCAACGGCGCCACCTGGGTGGGCACGCCCAGGCCCAGCGTGGTGGTCTCGATGAGGTCCTCGCGCTTCAGCCCCAGCGACAGCGCCCAGCGGAAGCGCTTGTCGCCGATGATCTGGCGCATCACCGGGTCCTTGTGGGCCACGTTGGGGTGGATGCCGACCTCGCTGCCCCCGGCGTTCTGCCAGGCCAGCACGCGATAGTCGCCCTTGTCCTTGTTCTCCTGAAAGACAGGATAGTTGGCGAAGGCGATGTGGCGCAACTGCATATCCACCTCGCCCGAGATGGCGCGCATGTTGAGCACCGTCGCGTCACCCACGATCATGTGCTCGACGCGGTCGATGTAGGGCAGTTGGTTGCCGTCCGTGTCCACCTTCCAGTAATAGGGGTTGCGCTCCAGCACCACCGGCTGCTTAGGCGAGGGCACCACCACGCGCCAGGCCGCGATCACCGGCAGATCGGCGTTGGTCTGGTGGTTGAACTTTTGGCCGTGCAGGCTGACCCAGGTCTCCTGGCTGGCCTCCTTGACCAGGGCATCCAGCTTGGCCTTCTCGGTATACGTCGCGTGAAACTGCTGCAGGTAGTGCTTGGGATACAGGGTGATATACAGCCCCATGGAGGAGGGGAGTTGGCTCATGAAGAGGCCATAGGGCCCGGCGAACTTGAACTGGACCGCGTAATCGTCGAGCTTGGAGAACGCGACGGGCTGGCCGTCCGGCGCCAGCCAGCCAGGAAAGGACGGGCTGATCTCCTTGTTACCGATGACGTCCGCGTGGGGGAAAGGCCGGCCCCTGGCCGCGCCTGGCGGATGCACGGGGCCAAGGGGGTGGTGCGCTTCTCGCCGCCGCTGCTCAATTGGGTGGCTGAACCTCAAGCCCCTGGCTCTGGAAGCCAACCGCGTTTTCTCCAGCGATCGAGCAATGAGGGCCGCGAGGCATACTTTTGGGCCAGTTGATCCAGGCGTGCTTGAAAAGAGCACCTCGTATCCTGGAACTCGGCCAATTGTTCGAGCCTGACCAACGACGTTGTGGCTTGATCGTAAACAGAAGCGATCTTGCGCCCGGCGTCCAGCAGGGTTTCCACCTGTCGCCAGGCCTGCGCCTCGCTGGCGGCCAGTGCCTTCATCTCTGCGATATGCTTCTGGCGGGCGGCCTCAGCCTGGCGTTGCTGCTCTGCCTTGGCCAGTTGTTCAGCCCGCAGGAACAACTCCCGAATGGTTCGTCGCCTCGCCAGCTGAGGGTGTTCTTGAGGCAGGAACGTGCCCAGCCGCTTGCGCAAGGCAGGCCCCACACCGGGATCACCTTCAGCCAGGCGCGTCAGGAAATCATCGCATTCCTCGCGGGGCAGGCGACCGATCAGCGTGCCGTAGCCGGCCGTCAGGGTCTTCCCGCGGTCTGGACTGGCTTCGGCGGCCGCCTGCACTAGGAAGGGATCGATCTCAAAGACCCGGACAAAGCTCTGCAACGACGGAGAGAGTTCCCTCAAGCCCGGCGGGACCGGTGGCTCGCGGTCCTGAGCGGCCAGGTCGGGGGCGTCCCCTTCGCATCCTTCATCGGCATCCCCGTCGCCATAGCTGGTCATCGCTTTCAGCCAGGCCAGGTAGAGCAGACGGCAATCGCCTTCCAGCAGGTCGGCGCGCAGTCGCACAAAGTGCGCCAGGCCGGCCTCGGCTTCCATCCAGCGGCCACCGTCTTCGGGGCCAAAGTCCAGGTCCAGCACCTGGTATCGGCCGATCGCCTCGAAGGTGATGGTTTCATCGACGCAATAGGGCTCAAGATCGGCGGCATCCAGCAGCCCCTCGGGAAAGCGAAACATCAGCCGCAGGCTGCCCCAGTTCGCCAGGTAAAAGTAGGCATCGAAGTACTTCAACAGCACCTGTTTGGGATCGTGGCGGAAGTCGCTCCAGTGGTAGCTGACCACCGCCCGGCTGGGGCCGACCTCGATGTGGCTGGACAGCTCGTTGACCGCGGCCTGCTCTTCGGGAGTCAGCAGCCGGTCAACCGCCTGCCACTCATGGCACTGGTATACGTCCATGGCTGTTCCTACCTGGTCGCCTCACGGATCCCCGCCAGGAGCCTTCTGCCGAAAGCGGTGATCCGGAAGGTGGAGAGCTCGCGGAATCCTGCGCCGAGCCTAGGGTGCGGCTCGTATTCTGGTTGCACGATCCCAAAATCCACCAGTGGGCTGATCACCGTGTGCTCCATGATGATGCGCAGGATGAGCTGGGCGCTGTCCCGATCTTCGATGGGCCAGTACAGCCCAGCATCTTGGATCAGCGAATCGGCGAATGGGACGAAGGAGGTCGGCTCCTCCACGGGCGCGGCCAGCAGATGGGTGAGCGCGAGCCGGACAACCGCCGGCGGCATACGGCCGTCCTCGAAACCATGAGCAGAGGCAACCGCCCAGTTGGTTCGCGTCCACCAGGTCGCCAGCAAGAACCAGACCTGCCAAGGGGCAGGCGCGGCCAGAAAGCGTTCCCCGAGCGGGGTCAGTTTCCATCGCCGGCTGGGGCCTCCCGTGACCAGGCCGCCCACCGCGGCCAGGACGTGCCGGAAGTAGAGCGGCCAGACATCGGTCTCGCTGCGCACGCGAAAAACCTGCCCTCCAATGACCGCTTCCAGTTGAGGCGGCTCGACCAGCCGGGCGCAGATCTCGCGTACCGCCTTCAGCGTAAGGTTTCCGAGGGATGGAGTTCCAGTGACCTTGTTATCACGGAGGTAGGTGAGGAGGACGATGACATCGCGACGAAGCGGCAGGTTCTCTGCCACGATCTGGTCTTCTGATAGCAGCGCGGGCCCTGGTGCATCCGGCTCGGGCCTCAGCCCGACCGATTCATCGTCCTCCATGGGCCAAGGGCTGCTCGCCTCGGTGCTCCTGCCGCGACCCATGCTCCGCAGTTGCGCATTGACTTCGGCCAGGTCAAAGGCTGCCGGGTCAAAGTCCCCGCCGATCCAGGTCAGGTATTCCTCATGTTCCTCGTGGCCGGGGTTGCGGATCGCTTCCAGCATGTGCTGATAGCCCCAGACGCCGCCCACGTCTTCGGGCGGGCAGGCGCGACTGCCCTTCAGGCAGATGGGATAGCGGACGCCCTCTTCAGGCGGAAGGATCTTTTCCACCAGCAGCGTGTGTTGCCAGCCATCGCCAAAGTCATATTCGTAGCCGAGCCGTTGCCCCTCTCGATCGATCACCTGGTTCAGCTTGAAACTGGCTTCGTCCAGGGTGCCCATGTCGCCGAATTCGTCGTCCGCAGGATCGCCGTAGGTTATTCCCTCGATCGTGAACAGGTGTAGGTGATAATCCTGCCAGCCCATCACGATCTGCAGGATGTCGTGCAGCTTGAGCAGGGTGGTATTGGCAAGCACCTGGATCCGCCGCCAGACAGGCGGGCGCGTGCCATTCAGGGTGACTTTGATCTGGTAGATCTGGCCGGGCTTGTTAGGCATCTTGCCCTCCTTTGAACCTATGGGAGAGGGGCTATCCCCTGCGCCTCTCGCTGTGCTGGTTCAGCGTGAAACGGGATCCTTCGGATGGCTAGAGCGTTCCTTTCGCCCTGCCTCCGCCGGCTTGGAAGCCACGCGGGCCCTGGTGGATAGACGATGGGACTCGCGACGCTTCGCTTGAGCGACGGCCAACTTGCGTTCGCGCCCTGCCCGGATCAGCTCCTCCGGCCCCCAGCCGGCCTCGGGGCGCGCTGTGGCCGATGGCGCCGTGCAGCCGATTCCCATTGTACTTCTGAACAAGTTGGGCCACAAGCTGAAGCCCATGGCTCGAGGCCATCCTGGGTGCCGCCTTGGGAAGCCTCCCGGGGCGTGTTGCTGAGGGCTTGCACCAGCGCTCCCTTGAGCGTCAGATCCTTCTACACCACTTTGCGAGACATTATCTTCCGCTACATCGCTAGCGGCACGGAACAGGGATCAGTTGCAGGAGTTCTGGTCTTCGCCAAAAGACCAATTCGGCGTCTGGTTGCACGAACCTTGCGCTAGATTCCAACGGTGACCGGCGTTGAAACCAGCTAGCCGGCGAGAACCCCCCTGAACTCTAGCCCGTCAACCCCTCCCTCGTAGCAACGCCGAACCGGGCCAGCAACTCCTGCACCTCGGCCAGCTTGTCGCCGGGCACCACCGCCAACGCCCGGTTGCCGGCCGAAAAGGGCGCAAGATAGGGCTGCAGCTCGGGCTGCTGTCGCAACTCGTCCAGGGCCTCCTGGTCGTGGAACTGGAGCAAGGTCAACGTCTCGGCGGCGGCGCTGCCGTAATAGCCACCCCAGGCCTTGAGCTGGGCTTCCAGGTTGGCAGGCAGCGTGCCCCGGTGCAGCTTGGCCAGTTCTTCCAGCAGGCGGAGGACCTTGCCTTTGCTGCCCCCGGCCCGCCGCACTGACTTTTCGGTCAACTGCCAGCGGCCCTCGCCCGCTTTCTCGGCCAGTTGGTCCAGGCGGCTGCGCAGGTGCAGGCTGGGCACGGCGTGGACGGCCTGGATGCTGCCATCCTCCCGGACGAGCACGCTTTTGTCGGCGGCCTCCGGGTCGACACCAGAGACGGCCGGGAACAAATCCTGGCCCACCAATGCGGCGACCAGCGGCTTTTCGGCGCCCTTGCGCACCAGCGCCACCGCGGGCGAAAGGGCGCGGGCCAGGTGGCTAGCGGTCTGGGGCTCGGCCATCAGTCGCGCCAGCAGGCTTGCGTCGGCGGCCTGGAGCAGGCTCACGCCGCTGCGAAAGACGATCCGCTCGTGATGGGCGCCCCACTCTTGCAGTGAGCGGCGCACGTTTTGCGGCAGCTCGACGTCGCTCATCTCTTCCAGCAAGCGAGTGACCTCGGGCACCTCCAGTCCCATCTGCTGCGCCCGGTAGATCGAGTCTCGCGACAGGCGGTAGGCAAAGGCCCCCCGATCGGCCTGCTGTCGCTCGGCGAACAGGTCCAGACGCGCCAGCCAGGCCAGGCTCACAGGGCCGAGGGCCAACACCTGGAAGCTCGGTTGGACGACCAGCTTGCCTGACTCTGGGGCCGGGAGCCGAGCATCCTCGCCGGTCAACAGCGCCTGGCCTGGCGGTGTCAAGCGAAACACATTCCCCTGCCCGCCAATGGTTCCCCGATCGAACAGGCCGAGTTGGGGCAAAAAGCCAGTCACGATCTCCTGAGTGAAGCGCCGCTCGGCCAACTCGAATTCCCGCAGCAGGTCTTTGGTCGAGCCGGAGTAATAAGCGGTGCCAGAGCGGCCGTAGTAGTAACTGCCGCGATAGTCCTCCACGTAGGTGTGGTTGGCCAGCAGAAAGTCGGCGTCCCGGTCCATTACTTCGGCCAGGAGTTCTTCCAGTTCAAACCAGGTGCTGGCCGGCAAACCGCGCAGTACGTCCAGCACGACATGGCGGGCATGGGCCGGGCGGGGGCTGTACTGGCTGATCTCCTTTGCCCAGCCAGACATAGCTTCCAGGCCGGACCAGGCTTCCAGGCAAGCTTTCTGTTGTCGGATTTGGGGCCAGGTCCAAAAGGGAGGGATGGCCAGAAGATCGGGGTCTTTGAGGCGCAACTGCCCGGGTTGGCGCTGGACCAGGTCCAGTTGAGGTGGCGGCCTTCATCTCGGCCAGGGCATAGTCGTCGCCGAACTCGATGACGGTCAGGTTTTCGTAGAGACGCAGCCCACCGTAGGCTGCCCACCAGGCAGCCAGTTGCTCGCCGATGGCCTGCGGCACCGGGATGCCCAGCAGGCGATCCCACTCGGCCAGGAGGTCGTCCAGGACGGCGCCATCTTCAAACGCCTGGTAGGCGGCCTGGGCGTCCAACCGGTAGACAAAACGGTCCGGCTCGGTCATCTCCAGGCGGGCCAGGTCCGGGTCGGTCAGGGGCGGGGCCGGCGGCGGCACCGTCAGGGGCAGGTCCGGGCCGGGCGGCGAGCCCAGCAGACCTTCGCGCTCGGCCTGGGCCAGTTCCACCGGGTCATAGTCCCAACCTTGTAGCTCGCGGTGAAAGCGCTCCAGGCGGGGGCGGGGCATGGGCGGGCGGAGTGGCAGGGGCGCCTGCTCCAGCAGCAGGATGAGCCGGCCGGCAGCTCGCACCAGGGCCGAGGGGTCGGCCAGTTGCAGGCCGCTGGCGACGCTGTCGTCCGGCAGGTCGCAGGATGCGGGGACGACGTCCTCCAGCAGCGGCGGGAAGCGGCGGGCCAGAATCGGGGGCACAAAGCCGATCTGGAAATAGGGATCGCTGCTCTTGACCGACCAGGACAGGGCAAGGCCTTGATCCCCCAGGTGGAGGCTGTAGGTCTCGATCTGCTTGTGGCGCTTTGGTTCTCCCCACATCTTGGCCAGCCGGGCCACGTCCTCGGGGCGGACCTGGTCGTCGCCCAGCACGAGCAGGGCACGGAGGACCTGGCCGTGCTCGCGGTCCAGCCCGGCGATGGCCCGGCGCAGGTCGTCGGCGTCGTCGATCTCGGCCAGGACCTGGCCAACCACTTCGGCCTTGCGCGAGCCGCGCAACGTCCAACCGCGCTGTTTGGCCATGCTGCGCAAATCCTGGATGGTGATGTGATCCAACCATTGGGCCAATTGCTGGCGGTCCCGCTGCTGGCGCTCCTCGAAACGGTCGGCCAGCCAGGCCGGCGGCTGGTCCGGGCGCCGGGTCGGCGGGGGCGCAACGGGGGTGGCGGGCAGGGGAAAGCCGGGAAGGGCGGCAGCCGGCGCCTCAACGGCAAAGGCGCCGGGCGTTTGCAGCCACCTGAGCAGGACGGCGCCGACGTGTTTGCAGTAGCCGCCCCAGGTGTAGGGGCAACTGCACTGGGCGCGGATGCCGCCCGGCGAGACCTCGACCTCGACCTGGTACATATAGGTGCCGCGCACCTGGGCGCTGAGGGCCTGGCCGGCGCGCACCGGGTTGTGGATCGAGTCCAGGTAGCCGCGCGCCTTGCGTAGACTCTGATCGCTCAGCGGGCCGCGCAGGTCGTTTTCGGTCAGGGTTTCCAGGCTGGGCATGGGCTATTCTCCAGAGACCAGGTGCCGGGACCGGACCTCGACGAATTCACCGGCCAGGGTCGCCGGCGCGTGGTCGGCCACCTCATCCTCGTAGAGAATCGTGTAGCGGTAGCCCTGCTCGGTGAGGAAAAGCTGGCGGTTGGCGCTATAGTCCTGGTCGTTGGTGTCTTTGCTGACCAGGGTGTAAAAGTGGGCCAGCAGGCCGTTCCTTTTGGGGCGCAGGATGCGACCCAGGCGTTGGGCTTCCTCCTGGCGGCTGCCGAAGGTGCCGCTGATCTGGATCATGACGTTGGCGTCGGGCAGGTCGATGGCAAAGTTGCCCACCTTGGAGACAATCAGGCAGCGGAATTCGCCCCCACGGAACTGGCGGTAGAGCTTGCGCCGCTCGCGCACCGCCGTCTTGCCGGTGATGAGCGGGAAATCATAACGGTCAGCCACCTGCTGGAGCTGCTCCAGGTACATGCCGATGATCAACACCTGGTCGTCGGCGTGTTTGGCCAGGAGTTGGTCCAACACATCAAACTGGGCCGGGTTCTCGGCGGCGGCGACACGATATTTCTGGCGGGGCTCGGCCAGGGCATAGTCCATGCGTTGTTCGGGTGGCAGGTTGATGCGGACCTCGGTCACGTCGGCGGTGGCGATCCAGCCCTGCTTTTCCAGGTCTTTCCAGGGCACGTCGTACTTTTTGGGGCCGATGAGCGAGAACACGTCGGTCTCGCGGCCATCCTCGCGGACCAGGGTGGCGGTCAAGCCCAGGCGGCGGCGGGCTTGCAGCTCGGCGGTGATGCGAAACACCGGCGCGGGCAGCAGGTGTACCTCGTCGTAGATGATCAGGCCCCAGTTCCGCAGGTCGAACAGCTCAAAGTGAGGGAATTCATCAGCCAGGGCATAACCGCGCCCCTTGGTGCCGCGCTTGCGGTAGGTCATGGTCTGGTAGGTGGAGATGGTGACGGGCCGGATCTCCTTGCGTTGCCCGGTGTACTCGCCCACCTGGTCTTCGGCCAGCGTCGTTTTGTCCAGCAGCTCGTCGATCCACTGCCGCACGGCGACCGTGTTGGGCGTGAGGATCAGGGTGTTGCACTGCATCTCGGCCATGACGGCCATGCCAACCATCGTCTTGCCCGCGCCGCAGGGCAGGACGACGACGCCCGAGCCGCCGTGGGCCGCGCCGCCGGCGTAAAAGACGTCGGCGGACTCTTGCTGGTAGCGGCGCAGGGCAAAAGGCTGGGCGCCCAGCGTCATCGGCCGCAGGTGCAGATCCAGGGCTTCGCCGTTCACGTAGCCGACCAGGTCCTCGGCCGGGTAGCCGATCTCGACCAGGGCATGTTTGATGTGGCCCCGCCGGGCGGGGACCATTTTGAGGGTCAGGGCGTCCAGCGGGGCGGTGATGAACGGCGCGAGCTGCTTGTGGCGGGCCAGCTCGGCGATGAGCGGCCCGTCGTCGGAGTAGAGAACCAGGCTTTGCCCCGAGGGGCTCGAGGGATCCTTGCGCCAGGCGAGTTTGACCCGCCCGTAGCGCGAGATATACTCCTGGACGTCTACCCGGACGTTGCCGGGCAGCGGGTACTTGCTGTAGCGTTCCAGGCCGTCGAGGATGGCCTCGGCGCTCGTGCCGGCCGAGGCGGCGTTCCACAACGACAGGGGTGTGATGCGGTAGGTGTGGACGTATTCCGGGCTCTTCTCCAACTCGGCAAAACGGGCCAACACGTCGCGGGCCTGCGGGTAGAGGTCGTTGTCCACCTCCAGCAAGACGCTCTTGTCGCCCTGGACGATGACAGGATTGTGCGAATGGTAGGTCATAAACCGGATTCATCCCTTCGAGACCACTAGCCTGCTATCTTGGCGCAGAACGGGCGCAGGGGCAAATTGGCAAGGAGGAATTGATGTGGCGGGTAGAGGGGGATATACTGGGGCAGATCTGAACGTGGAGGGTGGGAGTATGCCAGGAGGAGGGAGCACACCGGAGCCGGATCTGCTGCGCGGGGTACTGGAGAGTTACACCGTGCCCGTGCTGCGCGGGCTGGCCGGGCTGCTGGACAGGGGGCTGCCGACACGCAAGGCCGAGCTGGTGAGCCTGATCCTGGAACACCTACAAGATCCCCTACGACTGCGGCAACTATGGGCGGAGCTCGACGAACGGCAACAGGCGGCGGTGGCCGAGACGGTCCATTCGGCCTCGGGCCAGCTCGACGGGGCTGCCTTTCGGGCCAAGTACGGCGCAGATCCCCACTGGGGCCGGATCAGCCGCTGGGGGTTGATAGAGGACCCTTCGCCGTTATGTCTGTTCATCTGCAGTGGCCGGATGCCCCGCGATCTGCGAGGATGGCTCAAGGCGTTCGTGCGCTACGACACCAGGGGTCAGAAGATCGCCCACGTCACCATCACGATCCGTGGACAACGGCTGGAGTGACAAGTCATGTCCCTTTCTCGCCT
>ERZ747221.4096-NODE-4096-length-10871-cov-8.737354_pt1 | contig 10871 bp, 9 predicted proteins | sample MGYA00374949_ERZ747221 | MGnify/ENA primary metagenome ERZ747221 (study PRJEB28779, sample SAMN05720172) | bioreactor metagenome | isolation source: Anaerobic biogas reactor | place: USA:Washington, USA | collected 2015-08-08 ... | reverse complement strand
GAACCTTGCGTTGCACCACCGGTCCTCAGTCCTGGGCACAGGCCCACGAAAAAGGACCGGGAGTTTCCTTCTTCCCGATCCGTGGTTTGTAAGCGAGCAAGAGAATCAAAGACGTTATGCGGGACTCAGCCAGGAATGTTGCACAACGGCGGTCAAGCAAGGCGCGGTGGGGCCCAAGCCCGCGAAAGAGCTACGGTTTAGGGCATCGGGAAATGAACTAAGCGCAGCGGCGCAGGGCCGTCTGGAGCAGATCCAGTTCTTTGCCAGCGAACGCGCGGTCGGGAAGTGATGCCCGGATGGTCCCGCCTTCGTAGACGGTCAAGGCGATGCCGGAGGCCCGGAATCGTTCGCGAATTACGTCCGGCAGGGCGGCTCGCGTGTCCGGGTGGTTCGCCCGAAGCAAGAGGATGCCGGACTGCATGGGCGCATCCGGCCGGGACGGGCGCCAGCCGGTTTCGGGTGCGGCATCGGCCATTCGGTCTGCGTTGCCCATCTGGGCGAGTAGTTCAGCGCGTTTCGGCCGCGGCGAACCCAGCATCCGTCGCACCGCAGCAGCGGCGGTGAACAGGGGCGCCAAGTTGACCGTTTCCGAGTAGGAATCGGTGCTGTCGGTTTCGAGTTGGTGCGTAAACGCCAGCAGCGGATCGTCGAGTTCGCCCCGACTCCCCATCTCGGCACAAGCCTCCGCCACGACTCGTTCCCCAGACCGTCGGCAACAGAACGCCAGCCCCAGGGTCTGATAGGCTCGGAGCCACTTGTGGCAACCGGCCAAGACCAGGTCGCAGTATTCCTCACCAAGACGCAGCGGGATATGGTTCAGGGCCTGGGCCGCGTCCACGACCACGAATCGCGGCCGTTCGCGGTCGCCAAGCGTTCGGACAAGCTGGCGTACGGGTAGCTGGACGCCCTGGAACGTGACGGCGCTGAGAAAGAGGCCATCGCAGTCGTGCCGGCGGTAGTGGCCCAACAGTCGGCCGACCGCTTCGTCCTGCCCGATTCTGTCGCTCAGAATGGCTTCTCGCATGGGCACCATGGTCAGTAGCCGGCCCGCGCGCTGACACTCGGCCGTCAGGGCTTTCATGTACGCCGGCCACTCCATGTCCGTAACCAGCACGTTTTCGCAGCGACGGAAGAGCGCGCGGGCCGCCAGACGGACCAGTTGGGCCGACCGGTTGGCCACGAGCAGTTGGCGGTCGCGGGGCAGGCAAAGCACCGTCTTGAGGTCGTTCTTGAAACCGCCCACACCGGCCCAGAACGCCAGTCCGGGATAGCGGCGGCCGAGGGCCGGGGGAAGAGCCGTGTAGCCCCAGCGGAGGAATTGCTCGAAGTACAGGGTGCAACCTTCTTCGCCGGCGAGGCGGGCGAAGTCGCGATCAGCCGCCTGGGCCTCCGGGCACATGCGGCCAAGCCGGGCAGTGTCCAGGTAGAGTGTACTGGCCATGTGTACACATCATCTTACGAACACCGCGTACCGGGATCAAGTAGGTTTTCATAAGGAATTGCATACAAGGCCAGCCGTTTCCAGCGCTCTTCGGCCAGCCGGAGGGCTTCGGGCGAAAAATCGAAGGTAAATCGCGTAGTCCGGCACTGTTCGTCGAGTTCCAATAACCCCGTCGCCCGGTTGCCGTAGATGCCGAAATCGCAGAGCAATTCCGGCTCGCTTTCCAGGGCCGACTCACGGACCAGTCCGATCCACATGCCGCGGAAATACTGTTCGTCGATCCAGTCGCAGATGTCGGCGGCAGGCCGCTCTGCTCCGAAAGGCCAGAAGAAATCGCAGAGGATGAGGATCCGTTCGATGGGGACGCCCTGCTGGAGCAAGTCGAAGTTGAGCCGCATGCTTTGCCGGCCCGGAACGTCCTGCCAGTAATCCTCGTTCCGCAACCAGGCGACCGACTGGTACCGGTGCAGGTCCGGGCCGTGGAGGAGCTGCTCATACGTCGCGCGCCAGGCTTCCGTGGCGGAGAACACCAGTTGGCCCTGTGCCAGATGTCGGACGTCTTCCTGGACCGCCGCCAGCTTGGCCACAGCGGCTTGTTGCAGGATTTCGTCACTTTGGCTGGCGAATTCGACCAACAGACGCGTCAGTTTGTTTGCGATGGCCTGCAGGGAGGGGTGGTCAGCGGCCGATTGGGGATCGGCGGGTCTGTCGTTTGACGTTTTCTGGGGAGTCAACGGATGACGCGTGGGGGTAGCGATTTGGGCGAGAATCACGCTTACAACGGCTCCAAGAGCTGCAAGTTGGAGGTCGAGACGCGCGGTGTTGGCCAGCACCAAGAAGACGAAGGAACCGCCGAGTGCGACAGTTAGGAACCGGAGATCGCGCCAACGCGGACCGGAAGGTGACGAGGAGGAATCGGGAACCATACGGCCGACCATACACCCGTTCATGGGCACAAGACAACCCGCAACCGGTGGCGATTGCGTGCGTGTCGACGGACGTGCGGAAATCGTTGGGATAATCAGGCACCGGCAGTTGTCATGGGGGTTTGGCGCGGACGAAGGTGAGGAGCCGGTGGTGCCAGAACCTCACAACAACCGCAACTGAACAAGCGTCGAATCCGAGGGGAAGCAACGACTCTGGCGTCCGCCGGATGAATTACAGTCGCCTCTAATGAACACGACCGGACATGACGTGCCGATTCCGGTCGCCCGCCGTGCCGGCATAGGCGAACCGCCGAATCAGGTCGTTGGCGTGGAATCGCTTGAAGGACTCCACCTGCTCCGAGGGGTCGGAGCGTTCGATTCCCACGACGCCGCTCCCCTTGGTCAGCCAGACCTCAAGGCAGCCGTCCTCCAGTAACGCGAACACACCGAGGAACGTCAGCACGTCTGGCGCGAGCATGATGGAACCGACGTGGGGCGAGTCCGGATCGCCACGGTTCCAGCTTTCGCGCAGACCCAACTGAGCGACATCCAAAGCTTTTTCGAGGATCTTCTTGCCACGGGTCGTGACATCGCACAGGATGCGGTACGAGAGCCCGCAGGCTTCGCCCGTCAACGGCACGACGCCGAACGGTCGGATATCGTCCCAGCAGTGAATCGATTTCATGAAACGCCTCCGTTTCCAGACAGGTGAACTGCCATACAAAGTGAGTTAGAAAGCTGGTTCGGCACATGCAGGCACCGAACCGCCAGGAACACACGAGAACCACAAATTCCAGACCTTTTTGCACCACCGGCCTCTCGGATGTGCTGCCCGTTCTGGGCGGGGCACACGAGGACCAGTGCTCGCCATCTACCCTGGCGTTGGTTGTCAGAGAACTCGCGGCAAAACGCTTGCGATCAGCCCGGGTTTTGCTGGAGAATCCATGCGCGAGCCAACTCGGCGACCTGGACAATCAGCGGCAGGTCGTTGACGCCGAAGTGGGCCGTGTCCTGCCACCGGTCCCCGGCCTTGTACAGCTTCGTGAAGATGGTGCTGTATTTCGGTCCGCGCTCGGTCTCGTCCACCCAAATTGAAGCGCGGATTCGTCCGCGTCGTATCTCTTGAACGGGCTGATTCGACATGCTTTCCTCCTGCATTTGTCGCGTTTGGCGGTGCATCCGTGCCGCGAGGCCGAAGAGACGGCTCGCGATACGATGTACGGGCTGTCAGGCATGGTTATGCTGGCAGGTGGGACTGGTGTTGCATCGGAGGCTTGGAAGACACGAAAGTCATCGACGGGCTTAGACCGGGGATGGGATGCCGCCGCGGCCGGGCATGACTTTCGCAGCTCGCCGTGGTATCGGGGCCGCATGCTGTCTTCAACGATGCCATTGTGTTTCTTCCTGGGTGCGCTCCTTTATCTCTTTCCGAAGGCTGGAGCTTGGGTGCTGGCGGTATGGTTTGCGGTGTTACTGCTGCAGCGGTGGCAACGGTGACCAGGGGCCGGAGTTCGAGGTCTGGACTCGCGACTGGCTGAAGAAAAGGCGAGGCCGGCGACGCGATATGCGGACCTCGCAGAACCCTTTACGAAGAACGCTGGGCACGACCAGCTCGGAAGATCCAACTTCATTCGGGCGTGTCGGGCTTCGCGTTCTCGGAGTTGGATTCGCCGTGGAAATCCTGCCAGGACTGGTGCATCTCGCGGCGCAACTGCGAGACCCTACCGGGCGAAACCCGGAATCGTCTGGCGACCTCACCGGTGGTGTGGCCGACCGACAGGGCCTGAGCGATCCGTCGATTGCGGCGCGTCAGGCTGCCCAGCCAGGCAGGAAAGTCACAGCGGAACGCCGCCTGATCGGGGACCGGCGTGCGGTCGTCCTCGACGACGGCTTCGACCCACTGGCCTTCTTCCTCGTCGAAGCGGTCGAGCCGTTCGACTTGGATGCCTTTCTGCTTCTGCGCGTACGGCGAGAGCACGTCGCGAACATTCAGTCGATTTCCCACCCGACGACCGTCCTGAACCTGGGCCACCGCATAGCGAGCCAAGGCCGACGGATAAGCCACGTCGGTCTTCTCGAGCTGGACCAGCCGCACGAAGGCGACCAAGGCGTTGGCGATGGTTTCCTGGACGGCATCCGCGCGGGCTTCGGGACCGAGGTGGCGGAACACCAGCCGCGCATGCGTCTCGATCGCCGGAAGCATGGCGAGGAATCGCTGGTGCCAGGAAGGCGCGGGCCGTCGCCGTGGGGAAGTGAGACGAATCATCGAACAATCTCCTTTCGGACTGGGACCGCCCCTGCAGGGCGGTCGTGTTGAAGAAACACGTACCGCCCCGCACTCGCGAGGCAGACGCAAGGGTGAACCTTGCCGAGAGACCAGCAATCGCGTCACCGGTTCTCGGTGAGCGGGCCACGCGCGTGCGGCCAGCTCGGCGAGTACCGGGAGTTGGCTTCTACCCCCGCCCGAATGGGAACGATCGGATCACAGACTTGTTATGGCGGCGGCAGGGGCCGGTGTGGCATTCGACAAACGCGGACTTTCCGCCAATGGACATGTGGTCCTCGGCCGTGAAGGCTTGGGGCGAACAAGGAGGCATGCGATGGTGTAGGCCCGTAGGTATAATGGAATCCTGCCTGCCGGTGATAACGGACCGGAAGAGATCGACGGAGCCAAGGCGGCCGGACCAAAACGACGCATTTTTCCGAAATCGGGGCCTGAAGATTGGGCCAGTGAAAGGGATCCTGATGACGTTGCAGCAGCGAATCTGCGGACTGTGGTTGTTGTCGTGTCTTGTCTGCTCCTCCGTGGCTGCCCAGCCGTCGCCCGATGATCCGAAGACATGGTTGATGCGGGCGAAGGAGGAGGCGCAGCGTGTCCGTGACCGTAGGGAGGCAGTCTTGGTGTGGCTGGGGATAGCCGACGCGAGCCGGGAGGCCGGGGATTCGACTGGGGCGACGGATGCTTTGGCCAGGGCAGAAGACGCGGCGACCAGCTTCATGAAGCCGGAACAGGCGGTGGAAGTGCTGACTCTGGTGGCCGAAGCACGCCTGGCGGAGGGGGAACTCGGGAAGGCAAAGGACTTGATCCGCCAGACGGCCAGTACGGCCGGCGCGGTGCCTGACAAGTACCTGCAAGCTCGTACTCTCGCGACGTGCGCTGGGCTTTCGAAGAGAGCGGGAGACGAGCAAGGATGGAACGAACACCTTGCGGCGGCGGTCGCAATCCCGGAGGAAGAGATCCGGCGGCGCGAAAAAGAAAGGACGAACAAGTGCTACGCCGTTTACCTTCGCTGCATCGCCTACGCGGCAGCGATAGACGCAAAGAAGGCGTTGGAGTCCATTCAGGAATGCGACCTGCTGGAGGGGCGGGACAACAACCGTGAACGCCCCTTCGGTTTCTTGGCCACCGGATACGCTCGGGCGGCACTGACTGCGGCGAGTTCGGATGTCGGCGACGTGGACGCACGGATGTGCTTCGAGCCCAGCTACCTGGGCGCCTGCCATTTCCTGGCGGACCCCTGGTATGAAAAGGAGTCGTGCCGGAGTTTCCTAGTCGAAGCGGATGCGGGAGTGCGGGCAACTGATCGCGCCTGGGTCGGTGCCATCAATCTCCCGGCACCCGAAGCCCGCGCCGCGGCGATCGCCGCAGTGATTCGCCGAGAACTCCGGTCGGGAGCGGTCGAAAGGGTTGGGGCGATGCTTCGCTTCCTTCCGGCCGACTCGTCAGCCGTTAGCGTGTTTCGTTGGGTAGGCGAGGCCCAGACGCAACTGGAATGGCAGCCCCAGCGCTGGCAGGAGTGGCTGGACCGTCTCCGGTCTCCGGCCGAGAAGGCGCTGGGGCTCGCCGGATTGGCTGCGGAGGTGGCGCGGGGAAAGAGGCCGGATGCCGCAGCCACGGAAGATGACACGGCCAACGCCGGACCGTCGGCTTCGCTTGAGGACGCTCGGCGTCTGGCCGAAGCTGGCAAGCACGGCGAGGCCACGGATATGGCAGCCAAGCTATTGAAGAGTGACAGCGATAAGGAAGCGGCGAAGAGCGTCTTTCAATCGAGTTCGCAGCGGTCTCCGGAATGGTGGCTGACGCTAGCCCTCAACCACGTCGCGCAGGTGAAGGACGCCCGCGCGAGAGCGCTGCTTTGCGTCGAGATCGCACGAAACTGTGCCAAGGCATCCCAAACCGAACTCTATCGAAAGGCGATTTCCCAGGCAACGCAGGCCGTGCTCGACATGTGGGTTGAGGTGGCCGCCATTCGCCAAATCAAACGCACCTACAATGGCGGCTACGACTGGGACACCGATTTTCGGAAAGAAAAAGCGTTTGCGGCGGGTGTCGAGGCGATTCTGGAGGTGCTCCTTCAAATCGAAGCGGTTCAGCGGCAGTGCGACGACAAGGACGGCGCGTTCCGGACATTGCTGCTGGCCGTTAAGTCCGCCGACCTGCTTCCCCGTAGTACCGGGTCGTTGCGCGAGGCGACGCCGGGTTCGGTGCAGATTTGGTACGCCGTTCTAGCTGGTCGGTTGCGTTCGCTACGGCAGACCGAAGCTGCCACGCACATGTTCGACGCGGCGAATCTCGCGTTGGGGACAGACTACGGGCGGGGAAACCTGCTGCTGACTGCCCTGGAAGCAGCGGAAAACGGAGAACTCGACGAGGTCGAGACGCTCGCGGCCACGATCCGCAAGGAAGGGGACAAGGAATACGGCATTCGCATTTACGGGAGACTGGCACGTTTGGCGGCAGCGCAGGAGAACAAAGAGAAGTTCCGCTCGGCCGTGTTTGTCGTGACCGGTTTGCTCCGCGACAACCCCCATCCGGCACGCATCGACATCGCACACGGTGCCATACTCCTTGGGGATACGGCGTTCGCGCAGGAGACATTGGACGCCTGCGGAAACCAAAATGCTGAGGCGGCCATGGCGCGAGCGGCCCTGGTGCGCAGACTCGTCGAGGAGGACCAGCTAGAGGACGGCCGTCAGGTCGCATCCGCGATCAACGACCCGGCCGCGAAGGCCCTCGCGTACCTGTGGCTAACGAAGGGCGAGGGGCAAAAGGCGGCCAATGACCTCTATTCGTTCTGGTCGCGAACGCAATCGGACGCGGACGAATCGAAGAAAGCAGCGATCCTGGCAGGCGTAGCGGCGATGCAGATTGAGCGGAGACAAGAGTAGAATTCGTTATCGGAGCCTTCCACGGCGTTGACGTAGAGGGCCTCGATTCGCTGCAGGTCCTAGTCGAAATTCACGATGGCGAAGTAGAACCGGTCCTTGTCACTCGCAACGGCCAGTCGCTTGAACTCGCCGCGGAGCCTGGAAGTGGCACTCGTGTCGACGGGGAAGGTGTGAAGATTACGAGAGTTTCCACGGCGCCCGCATGGGACGCTGCAACATGCGGTTGACGTCCTCATCCGTGCTTCGCTCGGCCGCCGGGTCCCAGGTGAACTTGCGCTTCAACAGCTGAGCGATGTTGCCCAGGATGCAGAGGCTGGCCGTGCTGTGGCCGACTTCCACCGGATCGATCGGGTCCTTGCGGGACTTGACCGCGTCGAGGAAGCTGCGGACATGATCGGCGTCGATGTCGTTGCGGCGGTTGGTTTCGCGAGTCGGATGGCTCCTGGGCAAATGAATCTCGTTCGGGCCGATCACCGAGTCCTTGATGTTGGTGGGGAAGGTTTTCGGCACGCCGCCGAGGCTGATTTCCAGCCGCCCCTCCGTGCCTTCGAACTTCGCGTACGAGGCGAGGTTTGTCTCGCAAGTCAGCTCGATCCCGTTGGCATAGCGGGCCCGGAAGGCCGTCTTGACCGCGGTGTCGAACAAGCTCCCCTTCGGCAGGAATTCCGACCCGTTGTCCTCGAATTCGACCGGCGTCGTGCCGTCCATCCCCAAGGCCCACTGGGCCATGTCGTTGGTGTGCGCGCCGAAATTGGCCGTCTGCCCGTTGGAATAGTCGAGGATATAGCGCCAGCGGTGGAAGCAGCGTTCGATGTGATACGGGGCCTCGGGCGCCGGGCCGAGCCAGAAGTCGTAGTCAAAACCCTCCGGAACAGGCTGCGGCTGCCAGCCCGGCCCTGGGCTCGGAAAACTGTTGGGTGCCGTGGTCGTCCACACGCAGCGGACCTCGCCGATCCGCCCGTTGCGCACCAACTCGCACGCCCGGCGCACACCGGGACAGGAGCGGAACTGGGCGCCGGTCTGGAACACGCGGTTGTACTTGCGGACCGCCTTGACCATCTCGCGTCCCTGGTGGATGGTCAGCGACAGGGGTTTCTCGCAGTACACATCTTTGCCGGCCTGCATGGCCGCGATGGCAATCAGGGCGTGCCAGTGATCGGGGACGACGATCACCACGGCGTCAATGTCCGTCCGCGCGAGCAATTCGAGGAAGTCCTTGTAGGCGTCGCAGCCTTTGCCCCGGCTGACGGAAATCTTGGGCGGGGCGGGCGCAACAGCCTCGGGCTTGGCCGTCCCCGGCCCCAAAATCCGATCGTAGACGGTCGCTTGCGGGTCGCCGCCGGAAGCCTTCTCGGCGTAGTACCCGTCGATCCACCGCTTGGCCGTTTCGCGGCCCAGGACGCGTTCGGGATAATAGTAGCCCCGGCCGGCCCGGTTCACGTCGCAAACGGCCACGATCTGGACGTCGTCGTGAACCAGGAACGAGGGGACGATGCGCTGGGCTTGGTGCCCACAACCGATCTGCCCGACGGTAATCCGGTTGCTGGGTGCCGTGGCACCGAAGACCGAAGCGGGTACGATCTGCGGCAGGGCCACCGCGGAGGCGAGGGCCGCCGCGCTTTGAACGAAGCTCCGTCGAGTGCATCGGACCGATGGACGATGACGTTGGTTCATCGTGACTCCTTTGATGTTCACACGGGACTCCATCAGGATAGCGATTCCCGAGTTGCCGGGCACCCTCCCGGCCGTCAGCGCTGCGAAGCATTTTTCGGCGTGGATTTGCCACAATTCCCATCTGCAGGCATGTTCCGCGAATGCCGCCGGCTTGCCCGGGGGGACCGTACGCTCCAGAGAAAAGAGCCGGCCTATTGAATCCCGACTCGCGGAGCGCAAAATACCGTGCAGCCGACGAGTTTTCAGCGATTTGATTTCCGGGACCAGTTTTCGGCACTTCGACGCTCAGGCCCGGACCGCGCCGGGCGCCGCGATGCTGGCACTGCCGAGAAAGGAACGATAATCTACATGTGCTGGCCCGTCCCGTTGACATGCCGTCAGTTGGAACTCCGCCAGCCTTGACCCCATCGTGCTGATTCTGCAATGCCTACCACGCCAAGAAGTCGATTACAGATCTCGTTGCGAACGTTGCTTCTCGGGGTTGCCGTCGTGGCGGCCGTTCTTGGCGTTTTTCGTTGGCGTTTCTACGAGGTCTGGGGAGCAAGTCAGTCTTACGAAGAGGCTAGCCGAGTCCATCTGATTGCGTCATGGGTCCCGGAAACGGCGAGTGATTTCAACTACTGGGCAGCGCCTGGCAGGGGGCTCCTCAGGGTGAACTTCAAGATCGACGAGGCGGGATTTCTCGCGTGGGCGAAGGAACACGGATGGCGACTTGACAAGATCGATGCAGCCAGCGGCGGCCGGTGTGTCCCACACATCCACCAGGAAGTCCCAGGAAGACCGCGACCGACGCGCAGCGCGATGCTTCATGCAGGATACGTGTATCGAAAGGAAACTGAAGAACAGACGGGAAGACTATTGGTTGTCGCCTACGATTGTGACGATCAGCGAGGCTATTTCAGTCAGCTGGAGCAGTAGTCCGTGGCAACATTCGACCGCGGGCCATCTGCGCAGCTTCTTGCCGACCTCATCGCGGCAGACCTCGTCAGGTCTCGATTCTACACAGGTCCCTTGCTCCCGCAGCGTGGCCGCGCTATCATGTGTTTTGGAGTTGCGCATGTTTTGTCACATCGCCGCCGCTGAGCTTGCTCAGTGAAGCGGTGATTCTGCACTACGTCGGAGTTTCCGGGGATTTCCGCTCCTCGTTGAATCACGGGACGTTCAGCAGCAGCCACGTGCCGGTCTTGCCGGCCGCGACGATGTCCGGCTGGCCGTCAGCATTCAGATCGGCGACGCAAATCTGCATCCCCATGCCGACCCCCTGGCCGGGAGCGGAAATCGTGTGGCGGGTGAACCTGCGGGCGGCCTTGTCCCAATTGTAGTAGTAGAGGCATTCGGGCTCCAGGCTGCCTGGATCCTTGTCAACATGCGCACGCATCCGCTTGCCGGTGATCAGCTCGGATTGACCGTCGCCATCGATGTCGGCCCAGGTCAGGCCGTGCGGTTGCGACCACGATTTGTCGATGAGTTGTTCCGTCCAGGTGGTTGTTCCATCGGGCTGGGGCGGTCCCTGCTCCCACCAGTACAGGCCGTAGTCGTGCGCCTTGCCCCAAATCAGATCGGTGCGCCCGCTGTCGGTCAGCTTCGCCAGGACGCAGGGGATGGACGGATGCGGCAGGGCGGTTTCCGGATGGAACTTCCAGGGTTGTTGGAAGACATCA
>ERZ747221.4089-NODE-4089-length-10894-cov-3.712952_pt1 | contig 10894 bp, 8 predicted proteins | sample MGYA00374949_ERZ747221 | MGnify/ENA primary metagenome ERZ747221 (study PRJEB28779, sample SAMN05720172) | bioreactor metagenome | isolation source: Anaerobic biogas reactor | place: USA:Washington, USA | collected 2015-08-08 ... | reverse complement strand
GCCCACCTCAGTCCCGACTGCCGCGGATTCCTCGCCCTGATGGAGAGTGCCGGCGTACTGGAAGGCGTTCACCGCGAGCTCATCATCGAGCGCGCCATGGCGCTGGAAGGTTTCAACATCACACTCAACCGACTGAAGGTCATCGTGCTGATGGTGCTGACCATGACGGCTGGCACCGGCCTGATCATGTGGCTCGGCGAGCAGATCACCGAGCGCGGTGTCGGCAACGGCATGTCCCTGCTGATCTTCACCGCCATCGCGGCGAGCGAGTGGTTGTCCTTGAACTCGAGGCCTTCGAGCGAGGCGATGCTCTCGCCCTCGACGCGCTCCACGCGGTGCTTCTTCTGCTCGGGGTCGAAGCTCGTGATCGCGGCGACGTCGTAGCGGACGATCTCGCGCGCCGCCTCGAGGCCGGCCTTCATCACGGCGTCGCGATCGAGCGCGGCGCCGAGGGCCTGCGAGGCCTTGTAGAGCACCGTCTGCTCGCGCTTGCTGCGCTCGAGCTGGACGAAGACGCGCTCGTTCTCGAGCGCGCGGAGCACCTGGCGGGTCGCCTCCTCGAGGAGCGCCTGCTCGCGGTCGGTGAAGGGGCGGTCGACGATGCGGTCGGCGCAGAGCACGCCGACGATCTCGCCCCGATCCACGATGGGCGTGGCGACGATGGTCACCGCGGCGTGGAGGATATGGCGCCCGGCCACCACCGAGGTGCGCTTGCGCTCCGGGACCAGGTCGGCGATGAGCGCCGACCAGCCGGCGCTTTGCGGGGCGAGCAAGAGCTGGCGAAAGAGCTGCAACCCGACAAAGAGCTCGGCCTGGTGGGTGCGCGCGAAAAAGGGCATGAGGGCGATGGCGAGAAAGACGAGCCGCTGGATGAAGCGGCTGTTGACGATCCACCAGATGCGATCGCGCCGCTTCTCCAGAAAGCGCGCCGTGGGCAGCGTCATCAGCACCACCAGCAGCGACGGCCCCGAGGAAAGGAGGCTCACCAGCAGGTTGGAGGCGCCGAGTCGCACGGCAAAGTTGCTGCCAAAGGAGGTGGCCGCGCCAACGATGGCGGTGGAGACCTGCTCCCGCCGGAGAAAGTACGAGTTGCGCGCCTCTATGTCATCCCGCGGCGGGACCAGCGCGCCCTTGGCGCTCTCCCACAGGCGGCGGGTTGCGAGGCGGGCCTGGGCCCGGGTGGGCGGCCGCAGCCTCGGCAGAGGCAGTCGTCTGGGGCTATGGGCGTCCGATGGTGACATAATACAAGGGCTCTCCGCCGCACTGGCACAGCCCGAAGGATGCGCCAGCAGGGCCGCTATCCGGTCTGCTCTTTGACGACCACCGGCCGCAGGGTAAAGCCCAGCCCGCCGAGAAAGCGCATCGTGCCGCCGATGATGAGCACTGGGGTGATGCCGATGCGATCGGCCAGGGCCACGCCGATGAGCGGCATGATAAAGGCGCCGGCGTTCATGATGACGCTGTAGAGGCTGATAAAGGTCGGCTTGCGCTCCGCCGGGCAGGTCTGCAAGAGCGAGTTAAAGTGGCTCAGGTTGATCCCCGCCGCGAGGATGCCATCGGCCACGGCGGCCACCAGCAGCGGCCAGAGCACCGGGGCAAAACTGGCCACCAGCGGATAGATGCAGATGGCGGGGGCGGTGCGACGCAGGGTGCGATAGTTGCCCCAGCGACGGATGAACTTGGGCCAGAACGTGGCGCCGATGACGACGCTGGCATTGGCCACCGCCGTGAGCGTGCCGACCCAGCTATCGGTCGCGCCCAGCTCGCGCAGGTAGCGCAGGATATAGAGGGGGCCGATCATCCACGCGCCCATGTCGAACATCAGCGTATTGAACACAAAGCGCATATAGTTGTGGTTGTTGCCCAGCATCTGGCGCACCAAGCTCAGGGTGAGCCGCTCCTTGGGCGCGGGCGGGCGGGACTCGACGTCGGGCGGCAGGCGCATCTTGTAGAGCTCGCGCATGCTCAACATGCCGGCGATAAAGCCGAGAAAGTAGGCGATCTGGTAGCCGTAAGGAAAGACGATGAGATCGAGCGCCTTGCCGACCAAGGGCGTCAGCACCACCAGCACCGCCGAGTTGATGATCTGGCGGCGCGAGATGACCGTGATGCGCTGGCGCTCGGGGACCAGCTCGGAGACGAGGGCGGTCCAGCCGGCGTTGAAGGGCGGCAGCACGAGTTGCATGGACAGCGCCAGGATGACAAAGGCGATGGCCTGGTGGCTCCTGGGGACAAAGAAGGGCATCAAGGCGATGAGCAAAAAGACGCAGCGCGCGGCCGTCAGGCTGGCGAACATCAGCTTGAGGCGGTTATGGCTGGATTCGACCCAGCGCGCCGCGGGCAGGGTGAGTATCACCACGATGAGCGAGGGGACGGAGGAGAGGATGCCCATCATGGCGGTGGTGGCGCCCAGGCGCACGGCCAAGTTGCCGCCGAACGCGACCATGGAGGAAAGGATCGCTGCCCAGAACAGCTCGCTGACCAACAAGTAAGAGTTGCTCGCTTCGATGTCCGCCGGGTCAGGCCGGCGCACCGCCTGCGCGATCTGCGACGGCGCGCGGCGCAAGCTCTGCTGCAGGCGCCTTCCCAGGGGCAGGCGCGCCGGAGTGACCATGCCCGGGGAGAGAGGGAACTCGGGCTGTTGGTTACGCTTCATAAGCTCCAAATGGCTCCATATTGGGGCATCATGGGTCATGGACGATCCATACACATCGCCGCGCCAGGGCCGGAAGCGCCGCCTGAGGCGAGCAGCGTCCGCCATGACGCGGCGAGGTGGTTCTTCTCTTCAATCTGGTCAGTCCAGGATGTGCGCTTCCTTGACCACAGCGGCCATGGTCTCTAGCACGCGGTCCATCTGCGCATCGGTGTGGGTCGCCATGTAGCTGGTGCGCAAGATGGCCATGCCTTCCGGCACCGCGGGCGGGAGGGCGACGTTGGCATAGATGCCCGCCTCAAAGAGCGCCTTCCAGGCATGCATCGCCTTCATCTGGTCGCCGATAAAGATCGGGACGATGGGCGTCTGGCTGTTGCCGACGTTGAGGCCGATGGCGCGGTAGCCCTTGCGCATCTTGTCGCCGATGGCGTTGACGCGGTCGACCCGCTCCGGCTCCCTGCGCATGACGTCGAGCGCGGCGAGCACGGTGGCTACGTTGGGCGGCGGGAGGCTGGCGCTAAAGATCAGCGAGCGGGCGCGGTGCTGGATCCAGAGCATGGTGGACTCGGCGCCGGCGATGACGCCGCCGATAGAGGCGAAGGACTTGCTAAAGGTGCCCATCACCAGGTCGACGCCCTTGGTCAGGCCAAAGTGCGCCGCGGTGCCCCGGCCGCCGCCGACGGTGCCGAGGCCGTGGGCGTCGTCCACCATCAGGCGCGCGCCATATTTCTTGCACAGTGCGACGACCTCCGGCAACGGGACGATATCACCGCCCATGCTAAAGACGCCGTCCACCACCACCAGGGTTCCCGCGCTCTCGGGATTGCTCGCCAGCACGCGCTCCAGATCGGCCATGTCGTTGTGCGCGTAGCGCTTCATCTTGCCCAGCGAGAGGTGGCAGCCGTCATAGATGCTGGCGTGGTCTTCCTTGTCGCATACGACGATGTCACTGCGGTCGAGCAAGGCCGAGATGGTGCCGAGGTTGGTCTGGTAGCCGGTGCTAAAGACCAGCGCCTTTTCCATGCCGATATAGTCGGCCAGTTCCTCTTCCAGTTGCGCGTGCATGGCCAGGGTGCCATTGAGAAAGCGCGACCCCGTGCAACTGGTCCCAAACTCTTTGATGGCGTTGATGGCGGCCTCGCGCACCTTGGGGTGCGTGGTCAGCCCCAAATAGTTGTTGGAGCCGATCATGATCAGCCGCTTGCCGCCCACGGTGACCTCGGTCCCCTCCGTCTGGTCCAGTGGGATAAAGAACGGGTAGATCCCCTGTTCCTTGGCCACGCGTGGGCTGATGGGATAGCCCAGCTTGAGCGCGAACTCGGGATCCGAGAAAAAGCCCTCACACTTCCGAAACAGATCTACCACCTATTTCCTCCTTGTCATGCGGTCTTGCCAAACGGTTTGCTAGAGCAGCCGGTAGTACTTGAGGAGTATCCACTCGGCGACCGGCGCGGGCAGCACCGACTTGAGGAACCCGGCCAGCCGCTGGTAGAGCATGCCGACGGTGTAGCGCAGTCGCGGCTTGCGAGCATCGATGATGCGCTCCAGCAGGCCGGCGACCAGCGCGGGATCGGAGCCGTGTGTCTCGTCCGACTCGACCACGCGCATCACCTTCTGAAAGGAAGGCCAGTAATGGGAGCTCGGGTTGCAGGCCTGGACGACCCGGCGGTTGCCCGTAAAGCCCGTGTGAAAGTCGCCCGGCTCGATGATCGAGGCGGTGAGCCCGCAGGCGCGCACCTCGGCGCGAAGGGTCTCGGTGAGGCCCTCCAGGGCGAACTTGGTGGCGGTATAGATGCCCTGGTAAGGGACGCCGATCCGCCCGCCCAGCGAGCCGATGTTGATGATCCGGCCGCTGCCCTGCCGGCGCATGATGGGGAGCACGGCGCGACAGGTGCGCAGCACCCCGAAAAAGTTGGTCTCAAAGAGCGCCTGGGCCTCGGGGATGGTCGTGTCCTCGATGGGGCCCGAGATGCCCCAGCCCGCATTGTTCACCAGCACGTCGATGCGCCCGGCTTCAGCGAGGACCTCCGCAACACCCGCGGCCACGGAGGCGTCGTCGGTGACGTCCATGCGGATGGGCCGGAAGCCCGGCTGGGAGCTCAAGGCCTCTGGCTTGCGGCTGGCGCCATAGACGCGGTGGCCGCGCGCCGCCAGGTGTTCCGCGCAGACCTTGCCCATGCCCGACGATACGCCTGTGATAAGGATGACTTGCTCGGCCATGTGTCCAATCTGTAGATCGAGATGATCCCCGGCTCCCGCAGCCTGTGGAACCTGGCGATTCCAGAAATCATATCACGGATTGATACGCAAGTCAAAGCTGCCGCAGGGCCGGAGCGCGGCGCCCCGATTTGCGGCAAGGCCGCACCTGGCTATACTGGGGCAGCATTGGCGGCGCTCTGGGCTGGGGCGGGCCGCAAGATCGGGTGGGGGAGCGAGGCATGGAGACGGCGGCCCTGGTGGCGGCGCACGTGCGGGAGCTGGACCGCTGCAACCAGCGCGGCGGGCGGATGCTCTCGCTGGTCGATCTGCTGGAAGCGGGCACGGTGGACCTGCCGCTGGCCGGTTACCTGGCGGCGGCCATGCGCCAGGGCTCGTCGCTGTTGGCGGGCGCGGTCCCCGGGGGCGCGGGCAAGACCACGGTGATGGCGGCCCTGCTCAACTGGCTCCCCGATGGCGTTGTCCTCCGCCCCGCCGACGGCGCGATGGCTCCTGCGGGCGAGCCCAGCAGCGTCTGCTGCGTCGCCCACGAGATCGGGCGGGGGCCCTATTTCGCCTACGTTTGGGGCCAACAGGCGCGGGATTTCTTTGCGCTCACCCGGCGGGGCTACCTCGTGGCCACCAACCTGCACGCCGACACGCTGGAGCAGACGCGCCAGCAGCTCGGCGGCGAAAACGGCGTGCCCGCCGCCGATTTGGAGCGGGTGCACCTGAAGGTCTACCTGCGGGCGGAGCGCGGGCCCGGCTGGAGCTACCGCCGCGCCGTCAGCGCCGTGTGGGAGAACGACGGGTCGGGCGACCGGCTTATTTGGACGGGCGAGCGGGACGAGTCGTTCCGGCGGCAGGCGCCGAGCACGCTGGTGACGGCCGACGATGAGGCGCGCCACGCCGGCATCGTCGGCGACCTGCAACGCCGCGGGCTCCGGCGCATCGAGGAGGTGCGCGGCGCGCTGCTATCCGGCGGATTCTAGGGACTTCTGCATCCCATCTCCTGGGGAGGAAAACGGATGAACTGGCTTAAAGAAGGGTTGTTATTGGCTCCCTGGCCGCAAGAGATCGAACAGACGGGCCAGGACTGGCGGCTGCCGCCGCAACTGACCATCGGCGTGCCCGTTGGCGCCTCGGCGGAGACGCGCTTTGCGGCCAACTGGCTGGCCGAGGACCTCTACCGGCTGGCGGGCGTGGATGCCGCGGTGCGGGAGGGCGCGGGCGAGATCAGCCTGGCGCTGGGCGCGGCCACGGGCCATGCCGAGGGCTATACGCTGGAAGTCACGCCGCAGGGCGCGGCCATCGTCGGCGACGACGAGGCCGGGCTCGCCCACGGCTGCCAGACGCTGGCCCAGTTGGCCGCCTCGGAGGCGCGGGGGACCGTGCCGGGCGCGCGGGTCCGCGACTGGCCGCAGTACGCCTTGCGCGCGGTGATGCTGGACGTGGGGCGCGCGCCGCACCCGCGGGCACTGTTGGAGCGGTCCATCCGCATTATGGCCCGGCTCAAGCTGAACGCGCTGCACCTGCACCTGCACGACGACGAGCTGAACGGCGTGCGCTACGCCACGCTGCCGCTGGGCAGCGAGAACCCGGGGGCGCTACCCATCGCCGAATATGGCGAGCTGATCCGCTACGCCCGCCGGTATCACGTGCACATCATCCCCGAGCTGGAGGCCTGGGGGCACGTCTCCAGCCTGGTGTACCACTATCCGCAGACCTATGGGGCCACGGGCGAGTTCGGGCAGTCCTTCGGCTTTGGCGAGGCGACCTACGACCTGCTGGAGCGGATGTTCGCCGAGTGGGTGCCGCTCTTGGGCGAGCCGGCGATCCTGCACGTGGGGCTGGACGAGGCCGACGCGGCGGTGCTGGCCGACGTGCCGCCGGAGCGCCGCGACGAGTACACGCCGGTGACGCACATCCAGCGGCTGTACGACATCCTGCAGCGGCTGGGCGCGGCGCACGGCAAGCGGATCGAGATGCACCTGTGGGCCGATCACGGCGGGCGGCCGATCCCGGAGGCTCTGAAAGCCGAGGTGGTCACCGAGCCGTGGATGTACCATGTCGTCGGCGCGGAGCGCATCCGCCAGTACGTCGCCAAATACGGCGGCGAGGGCAAGACGCCGTTCATGATGGGCGCGGGGGCCAGTTTCGTCCACGAGCAAGGGGCGTTCGCGGCGACCCGGGTCTGGTGCCGGGAGGCCAAGGGTGCGCCCAACTGCCGTGGCGTCACCATCTGCATTTGGGGCAGCAATGACGTGGGCGGGAGGCTGGTGAGCGTCTTTGCCGGGGCCGATTACGCCTGGTCGCCGGAGACGCCGGAGGACCCGGCCAACGATCCGCGGGAGGAGCGGCTGCGCGGGGACATGGTGCGGCGGATGAAGTATTGGCAGGCGCGCTTCCCGGACGCCGACCCCGCGGCCATTGACGCGGATCGCGGGCCGGAGGCGCAGATGGGGCGCTGGCGCTGGGGGGCGCTCGCCGGACAGCCCTGCGGGCCGACGGCGGATTGGGAGAGCGGGCCAGCCCGCTGATAAGAGCTTGATGGGGAGGTAACAGAGGATGCTTTTCGAACGTATCACGTCGGAGGGGCTGGCGCACTATTCGTACCTCGTGGCGGATGGCTACGACGCGCTGGTCATCGACCCGCGCCGAGACTGCGACATCTATGTGGACAAGACCGCCGGGCAAGGCTTCCGCCTCAAGTATATCCTGGAGACCCACCGCAACGAGGATTATGTCGTGGGGTCGGTGGAGCTGGCGGCGCGCACGGGGGCCGAGATCTGGCACGCCGACGCGCACCTGGACTACCAGTACGGGCGGGCCATCCAGGACGGGCAGACCTGGCAGGTGGGCGCGCTCAAGGTGCAGGCGATCCACACGCCCGGGCACACGCTGGGGAGCATGAGCTACCTGATCCATGACCCGCAGGGCTCCCCCTGGGCGGTCTGCACCGGGGACGCGCTATTCGCCGGCGATGTGGGCCGGGTGGATTTCCTGGGCATGGACCGCGCGCCCGAGATGGCGGGGCGGCTGTACGACGCGATCTTTGGCCGGCTCTTGCCGCTAGGCGATGAGGTTCTCGTCTGCCCGGCGCACGGCTCCGGCTCGGCCTGCGGCTCGGGCATCGTGGACCGCACCTGGACGACCATCGGCATCGAGCGCAAGCGCAACCCGCGACTGCAATTCGGCACGCGGGACGCCTTCGTCGCCAACAATGCGCGCCGGCTGGAGAAGCCGCCCTATTTCGCCAAGATGGAGGAGCTTAACCTGGTGGGCGGGCCTCTATTGGGGGCCCTGCCGATGCCCACGCCCCTGACGCCGCCCGACTTTCGGGCAGCCATGGCCGGGGCCACCGTGCTGGACGTGCGCAGCGAGCTGAGCTACAGCGCCGCCACGGTGCCCGGCGCGCTCTCCATCTGGCTGCAGGGGCTGCCCAGCTTTGGCGGGTGGATGCTCAGCTATGACCAGCCGATCCTCTTGGTGGGCGATTCCGACGAGGCGGCGCTGGCGACGCGCTACCTGATCCGCATGGGCTACGACGACATCGCCGGATACCTGGCGGGCGGGCTGCACGAGTGGCACAAGGTGGGGTACGATAGCCAGTCGACCCAGACGGTGACGGTGCCGCAGCTCTGCGGGCTGCTGGACCACCACGGCGAGCCCCATATCCTGGACGTGCGCAAGCCGGCCGAGTTGGCGGGCGGGAACCACATCCCGGGCGCCCAGCACATCCCGCTCTCGCAGTTGCCGGGGCGGCTGGGTGAGGTGCCCAAGGACCGGCCCGTCTACATCTTGTGCGGGAGCGGCTTCCGGGCCATGGTGGCGGCCAGCCTCCTGCAGCGGGCGGGCTGGGAGAACGCCGTCGTCGTGCTGGGCGGGATGGCCGCCTGGAACTCGACGACTTGCCCGTTGACCTAATGAAAAGACCTCCGAGGTCTTCCTGGACCTCGGAGGTCTGGCTGCCTACTCTTGCGCCTCGTCCACCATGGCGAGATAGTTGTCCACGGGGATATAGCTGGGGATCGAGTTGCCCGAGCCGATGGCATAGCGCCCGCGCGCGCCGCAGGTGTCCATGAGCCACCGGGTGTGCTGGCGGACCCCGTCGGGCGTGGCGGTGGTGAGGATGTTGAGGTCGACCCCGCCGAGCACGGCGATGCGGCCGCCATACTTGGCCTGGAAATCCTGCACCGGGATGATGGCGTCCTCATAAGAGTGCTTGCCGTCGATCCCCACCTCGTCGATGAGAGCGGGCATGATGGTCTCCAGGTTGCCGCACGAGTGCAGGAAATAGGGCAGCCCGCGCTCGTGGGCCAGCGCGGCGAAGCGCTGGTGCCACGGCAAAAAGATCCGCCGCATGTCGTCGGGCCGGATGAGCGTGCCGGTGCGAAAGCCCATGTCGTCCCCCTGAAAGAGCGCGATGACCCCATCCAGGTCGCGCAGGTGGCGGTAATAGGCCACCATCCGCTCCCCCACCTTGGCCGTGACCGCCTCCACCAGCTCGGGCTGGTCGTAGAGGGCGAAGCAGAGCCCTTCCAGCGACATGATCTGCGAGACGTTCTCCAAGATGCCGCCGGCGTGGCAGGTCATCAGGCCCATGCCCTCGGGCAGGTGTTGGCTGAGGTAATCCACGGCGAAAAAGCTTGCCTCGCTGGGCTCGGGCCAGGGGTAGGCCTCAAAGTCGGCCCAGTTGGTGATGGCGCCCTGATGCTCGTCGGCCCAGGCCCGCTGCTTATCCGACCCCGGCGCCGCGTCCGCGATGACGATGCTCTTTTTGGCGAACCCCAGGCTCTGCTCAAAGCGGACAAAGTCGTAGCCGAGCCGATGCCAAAAGTCGATAAAGTTGTCCAGATAGGCCACCAGGGCCTCGCGGCTGCCATTGGGAGCCACCCACGGGCGCTCCAGCAGGTCGCGGGTGATGGGGCGGCGCAGCACGTCGTCCACCAGGTACTCGACCAGCGGCGGGCGGGCGCGCTTCCGGCGGCCCATGAGGATGTCGATGAAGGCCTGCCCATCGGGGCGGGGGGTCGTCAGCGGAAGATGTCGCAGCATGGATCGCTCCTCACCTGATATTATGACCGGCCCAGCCGCCGGTCCTCCTGTAAAAGCCAACTGGGATAGTTGCGCGAGACGGCGGGCGGCTCGGGCAGTCCCGCCTGGGCGCGCCAGCGCAGCAAGGGGTGATCGCGCTTGCGCTGCGGCAGGGCCACCGGCCGGCCCATGGCGCCCGATTCAAAGATGCCCATCATGATCTCCATGACGTGGAGCCCCTCGGCGCCGCTGCACTCGTGCTCGCGCCCCTCGTCCAGCGCGCGCACATACTCGTCGGCGAAGGCGTACTCGGCTTCGCCGCAGGCGTTGGGGTCGTAGCCGGGCAGGTCGTCGGCGGAGAGGCGCTGCCAGTGGTCGTGCTCGCCGTCGGGGACAAAGTGGGGCTGGGGCAGCCAATGGGCCTCGTCGTTCTTCCAGAGCAGCCGTCCCTCGGTGCCCAGCACCTCGATGGCGTGGGCGGTGGCGTCCACCACGGGAAAGCGCTGGTGCAGGAGCGTGCCGGTGATGCCGTTGGCGAAGCGCAGCGAGGCGGTGATATCCTCCCCCGCGATGGGCCCCATGCCGTTGGGCGCTAGCACCACGTCCTCGGGCCGGGCGGGGCGGCGATCCACGAGCAGCGTCCCGCTGACTTCGGCGCAGGGCCCGGCCAGGCGCAGCATGGCGTTGAGGGTGTGCGTCCCGATGTTCAGCAGGCCGTAGCCGCCGTAATACCCCTTGCCGCTCCCGATCAGGTGGCGGACCCGCCCGATCCGCCCCTCCCGAAGGGCGCGGGCCACCGCGCGCATGCTGGCGCAGACGCGCCCCTGGTGATGGACGGCGACGCGGACGCGCTTCTTGCGCGCCAGCTTGAGCACCTCGTCGGCGCGGCGCAGGTCGGTGGTGAGGGGCTTTTCGATGTCGATGTGGACGCCGTGGGCCAGCACGCGCAGGGCCAGTTCGTGGTGAAACTCGGTGCCGGTGGCGATGACCACGAGATCCGGCTTGGTC
>ERZ747221.4088-NODE-4088-length-10899-cov-3.770283_pt1 | contig 10899 bp, 6 predicted proteins | sample MGYA00374949_ERZ747221 | MGnify/ENA primary metagenome ERZ747221 (study PRJEB28779, sample SAMN05720172) | bioreactor metagenome | isolation source: Anaerobic biogas reactor | place: USA:Washington, USA | collected 2015-08-08 ... | reverse complement strand
TCGTCGTGCCCTATGTGGAATTCGCCAAGCAGACCAAGGGGGCCCGGCCGCTGATTCTCGACACCTCTGCCATCGTCGATGGGCGGATCTATGACCTGTCGGAGAGCCGCTTGTTCGACGCGCCGATCATTGTGCCCCGGTTCGTGCTCAACGAATTGCAGCTCATCGCCGATTCGTCGGACAAGCTTAAACGCAACCGCGGCCGTCGCGGCCTGGACGTGCTCAAGAAGATGCAGTCCAGCCAGGTCATCGAGGTGGAAATCGACGAAACCGCCATCGCCGAGACCGAAGAGGCCAAGGGCGTCGATCAGAAGCTGATGGTCTTCTCCAAGGCCCACAACGGGCGACTGGTCACCACCGACTACAATCTGACGAAGGTCGCCCAGGTGCGCGGCGTCGACGTGGTCAACATCAACGATCTGGCCAATTCCCTGAAGGTCGTGGCCCTGCCGGGCGAGACGATGCAGGTCAAGATCGTCAAGCCGGGCGAGGAGGCCGATCAGGGCATCGGCTATGTCGTCGAAGGCGGACGCAACAAGATCGGGCGGGAGGTGCAGATCAGCGTGACCAGTTCGCTGCAGACCTCGGCGGGCAAGATGATCTTCGGACGTTTCGAGTCGTTTGCCTCGGCCGACCGGCCCAATGACCGGCCGGACCGGCCTTTCAACCCTCGTTCGAACCGCATGTCGGCCCGATCCTGACGGAGAACGCCCACCGCACGAGCGGATTGCCATGCCAAGAATCTGGAATCGACGACAATGGGTCCTGCGGCGTCTGAGACTGACGCCCGCCACCGAGATGCTGCTGCTGGCGGTTGTGGTGGGCATCCTCGGCGGATTCGGCGCCCTGTTCTTCAAGAACCTGATCCACCTCTTCCAGTCGCTGTTCTGGGCGACGACCGACATGGCAGTGGAGACGCTGGGCGCCCTGGCCTGGTATCGCCGGCTGTTGCTGCCGGCGGTCGGCGGTGCGATCGTCGGTCCGCTGATTTACTTCCTGGCGCGCGAAGCCCGAGGTCCCGGCGTCCCGGAGGTCATGATTGCGGTTGTCACCCGCAACAGCATCATTCGTCCGATCGTGGTGATCGTCAAGTCGCTTGCCTCGGCGATCAGCATCGCCAGCGGCGGGTCGGTCGGTCGGGAAGGGCCCATCGTGCAGATCGGTGCGGCCATCGCCTCGACCGCCGGACAGGTGCTTCGGCTTTCGCCCATCCAGCTCAAAACGCTCGTTGGTTGCGGCGTGTCGGCCGGCATTGCCGCCACGTTCAACGCCCCGATGGCCGGGACGCTCTTCGCGCTGGAGCTGATCGTCGTCGATTTCGGCCTGACCGCGTTCACTCCCATTCTGGTTTCGGCGGTGGCCGCTACGGCGGTGACGCGACACTTCCACGGCAACATCATCGAATTCACGGTCCCGGTGTTCACGATGGTCTCGCACTGGGAGTTCGGCCTGTATCTGGTCCTCGGAGTCTTCGCCGGCGTGGTGGCGTTTGTGTTCTCGCGAAGCATCTACGTTGCGGAGGACCTCTTCGAGAAGACGCGGATTCCGCCGTGGATCCGACCGGCCTCTGGCGGCCTGCTCGTCGGCGTCGGTGCGGTGTTCTATCCGCGCATCATGGGGGTCGGCTATGAATCGATCCGCATTCTCTTCGACGGCCAGTTGGCCTGGGGCCTTGCGCTCCTGCTGGTCGGGCTGAAGATTGTCGCGACCTCTATCACCATCGGCTCGGGCGGTTCCGGCGGCGTGTTCGCGCCGTCCCTGTTCATCGGCGCGATGCTGGGCGGCGCGTTCGGCCAGATCGTTCACCTTTGGTTCCCTGACGTGACGGCCTCCCCCGTCGCGTACGCCCTGGTCGGCATGGCCGCGGTCAACGGCGCCTGTATCCAGGCGCCGCTGTCGGCGATCGTGGTGCTGGTCGAAATGACCGACGCCTACAGCATTCTGCTGCCGCTGATGTTCACCGTCGTTATGGCGACGTTCGTCGCACGCAAGCTCGACCCCGAGTCCATCTATACCGAGAAGCTGCGGCGGATGGGCATTCGGGCCCATCACGGCGAAGACCTCAACATCCTGCGAGCAATTGCGGTCGAGGACGTCCTGCGTCACGATGAGGCGTCGATTTCGGAGACGGCCTCGCTCGATGCGCTGATCCGTCTGTCGCTCGAGGTGCGAGGCAACGCGATCTTCACGGTGGACGATCAGGGCCGTCTGACGGGGGTCGTCTGCGTTCAGGACCTCAAGTACGTTCTCGGCGACCCGGAGGAGCTTCGCTACGCCTACGACATCATGGATTTTAAGCAGCCGGTTGTCCCCGTCCGCCGGACGCAGTTCCTGGATGCGGTGGTGGACCGCTTCGCCGAGACGGAACTCGATTGCCTGCCCGTGGTCGATGACGCCGATCGGCTGGTCGGCTCGGTGGTCCTGACCGACGTGATGCGCCGCTACAACCAGGAGGTGGCCGGTCGAGACATTGCCCTGGAGCTGGGCGCCCGCATCGCGGCCCACGACACGTCTCAAACGCTTCATCTCGGCGGCGACGCGATCGTCACCGAGATCGACGTCCCCCGGTGGATGGCCGGCCGCAGGCTCGGAGAGCTGCAACTGCGGTCGCGCTATCGCGTCGCCATCTTCCTGGTCCGCGAGCATCGCGACGGCCGCCCGAACCGTTTCGTCACACCCAACGGCGAGTACCGCCTCCGCGCCGGCGACACGATCCTCGTCAGCGGCGCCCACGCCGACGTCAAGGCCCTCCAGTTCAGACGTCCCAGTTGAGGGTTTCTTCGTTCTTGTAGAAGAAGCGGCCCAGTTGGTGGGCGAGGACGAGCCAGACGTAATAGGCCGCGAGCATCAGCAGGTGGCCCAGTATCCAGGACTTGAGGATGTAGTAGATTCCCGCCGGGATCAGCGCGCATAGCAGGTAGCAGAAGGGCGCTCGGATCGTGTATTGGGGCAGCGTCTTGAGCGTCGAGACGATCAGCCGAACCGGATTGAGGCCGCGCACGTCCTCGTACATCGCCACGCCCAGCAGGGCCATCGGCAGCACGAAGCCCGCGGCGCCGCACAGGACCCACAGGATCGCATCGGCTCGGCGGGTTTCCGCGTGGTAGATGATGGCCGGACCGAACGTTGCCAAAACGCTCGCGACCACGTAGAGCGCCTGGCCAATCATCTCGGTAAGCCCCGGCGTCTCGCCGATCGTGTCGGCCGCCCGAATCTGGCCTCGCGCGCTGTCGCGAATGCACTCGCAGACGTACCAGTTCATGTACAGCAGGAACACCCCCATCGACCCCCAGAACAGCACCAGCACCAGCACCCAGAACACGATCGCCGGCCTGAACGCCAGGGTCAGGATGCCGAGGGACTTCGTGACCGCCTGCAGCACCAGGGGCACGCCCACGCAGACCGAAAGTGTCATCAGGCCAGCCCGATTGAGCGGATAGAGAAAGATGTCGATGAACCAGGGGAGCCTTCGTTCGGGGACCTCTTCAGGTTTGGCCAGACGCCCCCCAAACGCGTTAGCGAGCTGAGAATAGGCGGCGTCGCTGCCGTCGGTTTTCGTCGCCGTCGCCGGGGCCGCCGGGCCTGTCAGGTCAAGCAGATCGGCATTATGCGCCGAGATCTTCGGAATGGTCAGCACGTTCTTGCACTGCGGGCATCGGGCCTCTCGGCCTGCCTGGACATCGTCGGCCGTCAGCTTGCGGCCGCAGGTTGTACAGCGAAACTGCATTCGGTGCCGATGGACTCCCGTTTCGGACCCGACGCGGACATACCATTCCTGTCTAAGACGCTCGGACCGCTTGGATGTTAACCCCAATCCGGCCGGATTTCCAGGCGGTTGTCCCTGGGACGCCGACATGATACGATAGTTGATGTGTGACAGGTATTCATCTTATGTTCCGAGATAAGGGCCAATCGCATGAACGATCGACGGGACCGCAGGACCTGTATTCTGAACGTCGTACTGTTTTGTCTTCTGGGCCTCGCCGCCGACGGCCGTGCGCAGGGGACGCGGGCCGACTACGAGCGGGCGATGAAGCTGCGCGAGACTACGGCCAACAAGGTCTTCAAGGACCGCGTCACGCCCCACTGGCTGGAGGGCAACACCCGCTTCTGGTACCGCAACGACCTGGCCGACGGCAAGCGGCAGTACATTCTCGTCGATGCCGAGGCGGGCTCGCGGCAGCCGGCGTTCGACCACGACCGTCTTGCGGCCGGCCTGGCCAAGGCGACGGGCAAGGACCTGCTCGCCGACGAACTGGCCATCGACCGATTGATCTACGATCCATCGGGGGCCGAACTGGCGTTCAGCTACGACGGCAAGTGGTGGCGGTGCGATCTGGACCGCTACGAGGTCGAGGCCTCGCCGAGGGACGAGCCGGCCAACGCCTCGCTGCGGGCCTTCTCGCGGCCGAGGCCGAGCCGGACCACCGGCGAGGAGACGTCCATCACGTTCATCAATCGGATGGAGGCCGACGTCGAGATCTTCTGGATCGATTCGGAAGGCAGGCGACAGCGCTACGCCACCGTCCGTCCGGGTGAGCGGCATCGGCAGCACACGTTCGCCGGGCACGTCTGGCTGGTGGCGAACGCCGAAGGCGGGACCGTGGCGGTCTTCGTCGCGACCGAGGCGGCCGGTGACGCCGTGATCGACGGCGAAACGACCGGCCGCGGCGACGCGCGGGATGAGCCGAGGCGAGTCAGGCCCGGCGCGCAGTCGCCCGACGGTAAATGGTCGGCGTTCATCCGTGACCACAACGTCGGCGTCCGCCATGCCGAGACCGAAGAGGAAACGATGCTCACCGACGACGGCAGCGAGGAAGACGCCTATACCGATCGCTTCTTCTGGTCGGGTGATTCGGCTCGGCTGGTCGTGCTGCGGACGAAGAAGGGCGACGAGCGGACGGTCTATCTGATCGAGTCGTCCCCTCAGGACCAGTTGCAGCCCAAGCTCCATGAGATGTCGTATCTCAAGCCGGGCGATCAGGTCGCGATCTCCAAGCCGCACCTGTTCGACGTCCACGACAAGCGTCATATCACGATTCCCGATGAGTTGTTCCCCAATCCCTGGAGCGTCTCGGAGATCCGCTGGTTGCCCGATTCGCGCCGCTTCACATTCCTCTACAACCAGCGCGGCCATCAGGTGCTGCGGATCATCAGCGTGGATGCGGCGACGGGCAAGGCTCGGACCATCGTGGACGAGACGAGTGGGACGTTCATCGACTATGCCGGCAAGCAGTTCAGCCACTACATCGACGATGCGAACGAAATCGTCTGGATGTCCGAACGCGACGGCTGGAACCATCTCTATCTCTATGACGCCGACACAGGCCGGGTGAAGAACCAGATCACCAAAGGCTCGTGGGTGGTGCGGAATGTCGATCGCGTCGACGAGGCCAGGCGACAGATCTGGTTCCGCGCCGGCGGCGTGCGTCCCGAGCAGGACCCGTATTACATTCACTTCTGCCGGGTCAATCTCGACGGCACGGGCCTGGTCGTACTGACCGAAGGGGATGGGACACACGACGTGACGTTCTCGCCCGACCGGCGATTCCTCCTCGACCAGTGGTCGCGCGTCGATCTGCCGCCGGTGACGGAGCTTCGCAGCACTGAGGACGGCCGTCTGATCTGCGAGCTGGAACGGGCCGATGCCGAGGCGCTCCTGGCGACCTGGTGGCGGCCGCCCGAGCGGTTCGTCGCCAAGGCCCGCGACGGTGAGACGGACATCTACGGGATCATCATCCGGCCGAGCACGTTCGACGCCGGTCGCACGTATCCGGTGATCGAGCAGATCTACGCTGGACCGCAGGGGGCCTTCGTGCCCAAATCGTTCGGGCTGCATACGCGGCAATACGCGATCGCGGAATTGGGATTCATTGTCGTGCAGATCGACGGCATGGGAACCTCCAACCGCTCGAAGGCGTTTCACGATATCTGCTGGAAGAACCTGGGCGATTCGGGCTTTCCCGATAGGATCCTGTGGATGAAGGCGGCGGCCGCCAAGTATCCGTACATGGACCTGACGCGGGTCGGCGTCTACGGCGGCTCGGCGGGAGGGCAGAGCACGCTTCGCGGCCTGTTGGCGCACGGCGATTTCTACAAAGTCGGCGTCGCCGATTGCGGCTGCCACGACAATCGCATGGACAAGATCTGGTGGAACGAGTTGTGGATGGGCTGGCCGCTCGGCCCGCACTACGAAGAGCAGTCGAACGTTACGCAGGCCCACCGGTTGGAGGGCAAGCTGCTGCTGACGGTGGGCGAACTGGATCGCAACGTGGACCCGGCGTCCACCATGCAGGTGGTCAACGCCCTGATCAAGGCGGACAAGGACTTCGACCTGCTGATCGTCCCCGGCGGCGGTCACGGCGTCGGCGAGACGCCCTACGCCAGTCGCCGGCGTATGGACTTCTTCGTCCGTCACCTGCTGGGCGTCGAGCCGCGACACGAACCGTAAGACGGATCGTCAGCTCGCGAGGAACTGCTTGAGGTCGTCGATGTCCATCTCGTGCCAGGAATCGGGCGTCACGTACAGACTGACCTGCGACTCGGCGCCGAAGGCCTTGTAGATCGCGCGAAGCTCGGCCAGGGCGGGTTGCACGGTCTCGTTGTAGGAGGCCGAGTTGTTGTCGGGTCCCGGCGTGTCCAGTTCGCCGTAGTGCAGTCGGATCGGACGCGGCGCGCTCAGGCCGGCGATGTCGCTGCGATCCATCCAGTTCAGGATGCCCGGAATGCCGTGCGCCGGCGCGTTGTAGCAGCGCGAGAAGATCCCCTCGAACGAGCCCATCGTCCCGCTGGCGTAGATCGTGCCGACCCGCTCACTGAAGACCGGATAGGTCATCGCCACGTCGCCGCCGTAGGAGATGCCGGCCACGTCGATCGTCCGCACGCCGCAGTGCTCGGCCAGCCACATCTCCCATCGCAGCAGGTCCTCGATGGTCTGGCCGATCACGGTCCGGCCGTAGAGGAACGCATCGGAGATCAGGGTGAACTGCCGGCCCCGCTCGGATCGCCAGTAGTCCAGGCAGGTGCGGTCGTCGCCGAAGGCCATGTCGCCGAGCGGGCCGAAGCCGCGTAACGCCGGGCACAGCACGAGATGGCCGGCCTGGGCCAGCCGCAGGGCGAACTGATGGTGGTAGTCGTCGCGCATCCCGACGCACGGCTCGACCGCGCCATGGCCGTGAATCGCCATGACGGCTCTGTCGCTTCTTGTCGGTGCACTGTGCGACAGCAGGTAGGCAGGAATCGAGAGGTTCTCATCGACTTGCATCACCCACGCCTCGATGCGGACGCCCTGATGCTCCATCGAGCGGACGAGCGTTGCCGCACATGGCGTCGGTCTGGAAAACCCGAGCAGTTCTGCCAGTTTGTCGCGGCAGGCCTTCTTCCACTCCTGCGGCGTGCCTTCGAAACCAGCGAACGACAGGCGTTGCTTGGCGCTGCTGTGATGGAATCGCAACGTCAGCTCATCGCGGCGGATGAAGAACTCCTGGCTGACGGATTCCTCGCCTTGAGCATCTGCTGCGTGAGCCGTGAGGGACATCGGCACGGCCAAGCCGAGGCCCGCCATCTTGAGGAAATCGCGTCGCGTGTTGTCCATGGCAGTCATAGGCCAGGTCTCCTGTCAAGCCGTCTGGACGTCCAGTTCCACCGCCGAAACGGATGCCGCCGGGAAGCTCCAGCGTCCGTCCTGCGGCAGCGCCTTCTCCGACAAGGTCACGCCGTTGGGTTCGGCCCGAATGATCTCGTGTTCCGGATCGCCGGTCAACTCGAAGACCCGCCCCGAGGCGATCTGCATTCCGGCAATCGCGATCTGCGTGGCTACCGACTGCCGGCGGTTCGTGTTGACCACGTGCAGGAACAGCTTGTCGGCTTGTCGGCTGGCGGCGATGTCGAGTCCGTCTGGTGTCTGCGTGACATCGACCGCCTCGTCGCCGCTATGGTGACGGTATAGGCTCATCACCCTCGCCACGGGCATCATGAACGACTGGCCGCCCGGCACGGGGATCATGATCGCATTGACCTGCCAGCGAGTTCCGCAGAAGTCGGCCAGCGTGGCGATCTTGAGCCGGTCGCCGTGACGCTCGTGGACGTTCAGCAGGCGGGCGTTCGAGACGCCCGCGGCCCAGCTCGACAGGACCTCGCACCGATTGCGGCCCGGCAGGGCGAAGTGACATTCCGTCATCGCCAGCGGCGTCGGATTGTCGCCCACCTGCTCGCGCATCCAGCGAATCCTCGCCTCGTGCGTCTTGTGGGCGTTCATCAAGTGTTCCCACGTCCGAGCCGGGTCTTTGCGGTATTCGGTGTCGCGCAGCGGCGAATCGGCCTGGCCCTGATCGGGGTTGAACATGTGGTGAAAGGCGATGTATTGAAGGTGCTCGCCGGCGATATCGAGCATCCGCTTGGCCCAGCCGCTGTCGCCCCAGCCGATCAAGGTCAGGTTCGGGTCGGCCTGTCGCATCGCCTTGGCGAAGGCAATGGTTCGCTTGGCGGCGGTCTGGCAGTCGTAGCCGTTGCGGTCGTACGAGGTCTCGTTGCCGATCTGCCACCATCGCATGGTGCATGGGCTGACGATGCCGTGCGAGCGTCGCAGGCGGTCGTCGGGGTCGTTACAGTAGCGGACCCATTCGGCTGCCTCCTCCGGCCCGGCCATACGGATGCTACCTTTGGGGTCTTTCTCCCAATATTTGCGGCCGTCCGATTCAAAATTCACGCACATCAGCGGCTCGGCGTCCACCTGTCGGCAGAAATCCACGAATTCAACCGTGCCGATCTGGTTGGTGTCGATGCCGCCCCAGCACATATTGATCATCGGGACTCGTTTGCCGCGCGGCCCGACCGCTTCCTTCCAGCGGTAGTAGGAGCTGAAGCAGCCGCCCCAGCGCATCATGGAAGGCGCCAGTCGACGCGTCACGTCGATCACGTCCTCGCGCCAGCAGTCGCGGCCGAAGTCCCATGCGGCGGCCACCGAGCCGTCGGTCGTCCCCAGCGGCTCCATGAACTGCATGTACAGATACGGCGACAGCGCGAAGCGCGGCTTCGGGTCGATGACGATGCCATCCGGTGTATCGTCGGCATGGACTAATGGAAGGTTCAAGGTCGCGGCGGTCGCACCGACGGCCTGGAGGAACTGGCGTCTCGTGCTCTGAATCGGTCTCATGTGTCATCTCCACGGTTGTTGCAGACTTGCCGACGATATCGCGGGGCGAATCAATGGATGGTCTACCAGAGTTGCTGTTGGAGCGGATCGTCGACGGCCTTGCTTCGGGTCGAGCGTTTCCTCGTCTCGACGATGTCGATGGCCGTCCGTCGGCAGGCGGACCGGGGACACTGGCCGGTCCAGCAGTACAGGCAGAGCTGGTGCCTCGGTTTGCCGATGGCCTCGACCATGTCGTCCACCGTCTGGTAGCGCAGCGTGGTGACCCCAAGGTCCTGACGGATCACCTCAACCATCTGTTCGTACTTGGCGCTGGTCGGGTCGATATACGGCGAAACGTCTACGATGTCGTGCCCTTCGATCCGGCGGATAGCCTTACGGGCGGCCAGTTCGTCGATGGAGCGGGTCGAGAGGTTGAAGCGGCACGGGAACATCAAGGGCGGACACGCCGCACGGACGTGCACCTCTCGAGCCCCGCAGGCCCAGAGCTTCTGGATCGCGTGGTTCTTCAGTTGCGTCCCCCGGACGATCGAGTCTTCGCAGAGCACGATGCTCTGGCCCTCGATCACCTCCTTGATCGGGATCAGCTTCATTCTGGCGATCAGGTCACGCGTCCTTTGCGACGGGGGCGTGTAGCTGCGCCCGTATCCCGGTGTGTACTTGACCAGGGGGCGACGGAACGGCCTGCCCGATTCCATCGCGTAGCCCAGCCCGTGGGCGAGGCCTGAGTCAGGAACGCCGCAGACCATGTCGATGTCGATGTCACCATCCCGCCTGGCCAGAAGACGCCCGCTGCGTTCGCGGACGATCTCCACGTTGATCCCGTCGTAGTTGGAGGCAGGAAAGCCCGTATACATCCACAGAAAGGCGCACGTCTGAGACGGATGCTTTCTGCCGAGTTTCCGCTGCACGACCCCATCCTCACTGATCAGAAGGATCTCGCCCGGCTCGACGTACTTGACCGTTTCGAACCCGAGATTGGGAAACGCGCTCGATTCACTGGTCACCGCCCAGGAACCCGGACCGCGACCGACGACGAAGGGCGTGTAACCGAAGCGGTCTCGGGCGACATAGATGCCGGCTCGGCTCAGTAGCAGCAAGGAGCAGGAGCCTTCGATGATGTTGAACATCTTTTCGATGCCGTCGATCAGATCGGCTCCCTGGTTGATCAGTTTGCCGATCAACTCCGTGGTGTTCACGCCCTTGCGGCCGACTTCGGAGAACGAGATTCCCTTGCGCAGGAGTCGGGCCGCCAGTTCCTCGGCGTTCTCCACCATCCCGGCGGTGGCCAGACAGAACGGCCCGAACCGCGAGTTGAGGTAGATCGGCTGCTCTTCCGAGGCACTGATCACGCCGATTCCCTTCTTGCCGTTGAGCTGGCGGCAGTCGTCGAAGAACTTCGATTTGAACTGGCTCTGGCTCAGGTCGTGGATGCGCCGGGTGAACTCGTCACCCAGAACGGCCAGGCCGCCAAACTCCGTGCCCAGGTGGGAGTGGTAGTCGGTGCCGTAGAAGAGGGTTTCGGAACAGTTCTTCTCTGAGACGACGCCAAAAAGACCGCTCATTCGCAATCTCCTATGTGCTCCGAAACACCGAGGCGCTCGATCACGTCAACCCGACCCCGGCCCCACAGGCTCTCCGATTTAAGGGTACCAGAATCCTCGGCTGAATTCAAACGGTCATTGGCAAGTTTCCAGCCCGTTGGGTTACAGCGGCGGCGGCTTCGTCACAGTTCCGCCGGCGGCAGA
>ERZ747221.4087-NODE-4087-length-10899-cov-4.407780_pt1 | contig 10899 bp, 10 predicted proteins | sample MGYA00374949_ERZ747221 | MGnify/ENA primary metagenome ERZ747221 (study PRJEB28779, sample SAMN05720172) | bioreactor metagenome | isolation source: Anaerobic biogas reactor | place: USA:Washington, USA | collected 2015-08-08 ... | reverse complement strand
TTCAATTCCAGGATGGTGAAATCGCCATACGAAGGCTCCAGGAACAGTTGGCCTGTCCCGCGATAGACCGGGCGAACAACCGACTCGGCAGACACCAGCGACTTGAGAAAGCCACCCGCGGAAGGCGCTTTCGCTTCCATCGCAATATTGCCGATCATGTAGTACATCGCTCCGGCTTCGGTTCTCACGGCATCGTTGTTCAACTCTATCTTGACGATGCGGAGCAGCTCTTTGGTTTGCACATCGAACGTGACCATATATATCTCCTTTGTTTTGAAATGGTTGAAAAGCATTTTTTGGCATACGGGGTATGCCTGAAGAGTCAAATACACCTCTACTATAGCACCAACTTGGAAAGAAGCCACTTTTACACGTTTGCATTTTAATCATTGTTATGAATAATGGATGTGTTTCTATTGCGACTGCCAGATTTCATAATTCATCCTGTGACATTTCAAAGTGAGGAGGGAAATCTATGAAACTTCGTCAAATTCGTGGTGCGGAAGATGCCGAGGCGCTGTATGCTGTTCATGTGGGGCGCGCGACTCGCGATGGGATTGAGCCGACTTCGCCCTTCGAGGACTTCCCAAGTCTGGAAGACCTGCGCGAGGCCCTGACCGAAGCCGTAGAGGCCGGCCAACAGGATGATTGGCAGGTGGCGGAGATCGGGGATCAGGTGGTGGGCTACGGCCAGATCGAGTGCTGGCCTGAAGCTGACGGGACGTGGGTGTACCTCAACCAGGGCTGGGTCCTGCCGGAATGGCGCGGGCAGGGCGTGGGGATGGCGCTGCTTGGCTGGGCCGAAGACCTCAGCCGCCGTCTGGTCGCTGAGGAACATCCGGGCGAGAAGGCCGAGTTCGCCGCCAACGCCAGCAGCACCGAAATCGATGCGACCGCGCTGTTGGAGCACGCGGGCTACAGCGCGGGATACACGGTGCTGGAAATGCGGCTGGCAGCAGACATCCCACCGCTCCATCCTATGCCTGCCGGACTCGAAGTGCGGCCGGTCCTGCCGGAGCATTATCCGCTCATCGTCGCCAGTGTACGCGAGGCCTACCGGCAGGAATACGACGATGGCCGGTTCAACGAAGACGTGGACCCCGACGAGTATCTGGCCGAGTTGCAAGAGCCGCGGCACGATCCCACGCTTTGGCAAGTGGCCTGGGATGGGGATCAAATTGCCGGGCAGGTCATCCCGATCCAGAAAGGCGACGTCGCCGACATCTTCGAGGTCAGTGTGCGTCCGGCGTGGCGTCGGCGCGGCCTGGCACGCGCTCTGCTGTCGCGCGCGCTCCACCTGGTGCGGGAACGCGGCGCGACCACGGTCCGGCTGAGCACCGTCGCCGAATTCCGTACCCGCGCCAAAGACCTTTATTACAGCGTGGGCTTCAGGATGTTGAAAGAATTTCCCCGCTATCGCAAACCCTTTTCCGAGATGGGTGCTGATGGATCGTGAGCTTTTCGAAGTCTGGGTCGTGGAGGCGCTGGACGCGCTCCCTGATGCCTTTCGCGCCCACCTGGAGAACGTCGAGGTGGTGGTGGAAGACTGGCCCGACCGTGAGACGTTGCGCCTGGCCGACCAACACAACCCGGCGGGATTGCTCGGTTTCTATCACGGCGTCCCGCAGACGCAGCGCACGCATCACTATGGCCTGGTTCTGCCGGATAAAATTTCCATCTACCGCCGCCCCATCGAATTGCACAGCCGCACGCCGCGCGAGATTCGTGAGACGATTCACCACGTCTTGCGCCATGAGATCGCGCATCATTTCGGGATCAGCGACGAGCGTCTCAAGGATATAGGCGCGTATTAGCATCACTGCCAAACAAAAAACGGCCAGCGGTTTGTCCGCTGGCCGTTTTGCTTTTCCCTTGAACGCCTACGGCGTGACGTTGCCGTTGAGCGCTGTGAGGTCCTGCAGTGCCGGGATGTAGTATTCCTCCAGATATTCCTGCACCATACGCCGCGTGGAAAAATGCGAGCCGATGGTGCGAATGGCTTCCTTCATCATTGTGACCCAACCGCGCGGGATGTCATCGCGGTCGCGTTTGTAGAACAGAGGGACGACTTGCTCTTCCAGAACCCGGTACAGCGCGTCGGCGTCGGCGTCATCCTGCAGGTTTGGATCGTCGTATTCTTGCCCGGCATCGATGGCCCATCCGTTGCGCCCGTTGTAGGCCTCGGCCCACCAGCCATCAAGGATGCTCAAGTTCAGGATGCCGTTGAGAGCGGCTTTCATCCCGCTCGTGCCGCTGGCTTCCATCGGTTTGAGCGGTGTGTTCAGCCACACGTCGACGCCCTGGATCATGTAGCGGGACACGTGCATGTCGTAGTCCTCTACAAAAGCGATGCGCCCGCCGAACTCCGGGCTGCGCGCGATGTTGTAGATTTGTTGCAGCAGCAGCTTGCCAGGATCGTCGGCGGGGTGCGCCTTACCGGCGAACACAATTTGGAGGGGACGATAACGGTTGTGGACGAGCCTCTTCAGCCGTTCCAGATCGCGGAAAATGAGGTTGGCGCGCTTGTACGTGGCAAAGCGCCGGGCGAACCCGATCACCAGCGCGTCGGGATCGAGGAAGATGCCGGAACCGAGCAGTTGGTCGGGAGGTGTGGCCTGCTGCATACGGGCCTCGCGCGCGCGCTCCCGCATCGTTGCGAACATCTTGCGCTTCAGTAAGATATGTGCATTCCAGAGCCGTTCGTCGGGGATCTCCTCGACGCATGCCCACAGGAGCGGATTGTCCTGCCGCTCGATCCAATCCGGGCTGAGGTAGCGGCGAAAGAGACCGTGCATCGCTTCGCCCGTCCACGAAGGCACGTGGATGCCGTTGGTCACGTGGCCGATGGGAACCTCGTCAACCGGTTTATCGGGCCAGAGACTGTGCCACATTTTGCGCGAGACTTCTCCGTGCAGCGCGCTGACGGCATTGGTGTGCCCCGCCATCGTCAGGGCCAGTTTGGTCATGTTGAAGGCCTCGCCGTTGTTCATCTTGTGGCTGCCCAGACGGAGAAATTCCTCGCGGTTCAGGTTGAGTTGGGGCCAAAACTGGTTGAAGTATTTATCGACGAGGTTGAAATCAAAGGTGTCGTGGCCGGCCGGGACCGGGGTGTGGGTGGTAAAAACCGTGCCGGCGCGCACGCATTTGCACGCTTCTTCAAAGGACATCCCTTTGACTATGAACTCGCGTATGCGTTCGAGCACCATGAATGCCGAATGGCCCTCATTGATGTGCCACACCACCGGGTTGATGCCCATGCGGCGCAGAACCTGCACGCCGCCGATGCCGAGGATAATCTCTTGCTGGATGCGCATTTCCCGGTCGCCGCCGTACAGGCGCGCCGTGAGTTGGCGATCCCAGGGCGCGTTTTTGTCGATGTCGGCATCCATCAGATAGAGCCTGGTACGCCCCACCAACACTTCCCAAACCTGAAGGTAAATGTCGCGGTCCCCCACTTTCACCGCGAGGAGTTGTTTGTTGCCGTTGCCGTTCATGGCCGGGCGCATTGCAGCTTCTTTGGTGTTGAGCGGTGGATAAATCGCTTCCTGCCAGCCGCTATGATCCAGTCGCTGGCGGAAGTAGCCTTGCTCGTAGAGGAAGCCCACAGCGACGAAGGGCAGTCCCATGTCACTGGCCTCTTTGGTGTGGTCACCGGAGAGCACGCCGAGGCCTCCGGAGTAGATCGGCAATGAGATGTGCAGCCCAAATTCCGCCGACATGTAGGCAATGGGATTTTTGCTGTACCATTGCGTGCTGCCGTGGGTGTCTTTGTCCATCTCCATCATCACCGCGTCGAAATCGCGCAGGAATATCGGGTCCTTAGCCAGGGCATCCAGGTTCTCCTGTGGGATTTCTTGCAGGATGCGTACCGGATTGTGGCGGGTGGTCGTCCACAGCGTGCGATCCAGTTGTTTGAAGAGATCGCGTGACGCGCGATGCCACGACCACCACAGGTTGTAGGCGAGTTCTTCCAAGCGCGCCAGACGGGGCGGAAGTTTTACTTGTAAGCCAGACGTTTTTACTTTGTTCATAGTTTCCTTTCCTATCGATAAGTGAATAGGCGATTGTATCGTCAAGGGCGCGGTTTCCCGCGCCCCTGATGGAGTCGATACACATCTAGGGTCTGATCCATAAGACCAACACAAACATAATCATAGCGACAATGCCAAATTCCAACAACACCCGCCGGGTCATCTGTCCCAGCAGGTATTGGTAACTCAACCCGTTGAGCAAGTACAGCGCCAACGTCAACATCGTGGCCGCGGTCCAGGTGGAGACGGGCCAGTATCCCAGAACCCAGGCCAGCTCGCTGACCAGCAGGGCGATAATCCCGCTGAAGAGCAGGACCTTCGTCCATTTAACACCGCTGGCGCTCAACAGGTCGCAGGCCAATAGGCCCATAAGCGCGAGCATCGCCGGACCGGTAATCAGCGCGCGTTCCTGCGCCCGCAGGATGACGCTGGCCAGCGCGAATCCGAGCAGATAATCGGCGATATTGAGCACCGTGCGGGCGGTCGTGTAGCCTGGGCTTTCCGGGGAGAAGGCCCGGTAGTTCAGATGTATTAACAGGCCGATGGTCACCCCACCGATCAACAATGTGACCAGCCAGACCGGCCACGAGGTCGCGCGGATCAACAGCAATGAGGCGAGCAGCGTTCCCAGAGTGGGAGTGATGAGTGAGAAGATGAGCATGCGCTCCTGGCTGTCGCGCAGAGGATGGCTCTGAATCAGCGAGAAGGTGCCCGTGGCGACCAATCCCACCATCAGCAGCGTCAACAACCAGTCTCCGCCGAAGGTGAGCTGCAGCGGCGATCCAAAGATACGCCGCACACCCCAGACCAGGGTGGGTAGTTCCACGAACCGGAACAGTGTGGCGCTGGCAAGTGTCGCCGCGAGCACGATACTCAGCCGCTCGCGCTCGGTGTTTTGACTTTCTCCTCTTGACATAATCATGGCGCTATTCTAACGCGCGGAGGGCATTTGTCAACTTTTTCTCAGGGTGGTGTTTACGATGGGACGTCCTTTGGCATAACCATGGACATTCCACCTGGGACGCCCACTTTGGGACCTCGGGTGGAATGTTCCACTTGTGGCACTTAGGTAGTTCCTGGATTTAACCCAGGCCACATTATGAGGATAGTTCCTGCGCTGGCGTTAAAGTCTGGCTGATTTATTTTCCTGGAACGACCTTATTTCAGATCGCGGGTGAGGACATCGAGAAATTCGTGATTGGTGCGCGTCCGGCGCATTTGTTGCAGAAGCGCCTCGGTCGCTGCGGTGATGTCGTAGCCGGTGGTGGTCGGCGTGCCGGCCATCATCTGCGAAAGCATGCGGCGCAGCAGCCATACTTTGCGCAGCGTTTCCTTGTCCAGCAGCAATTCCTCGCGCCGTGTACCGGAGCGCAGGATGTCGAAGGCTGGGAAGATGCGCCGCTCTTGCAGTTTGCGGTTCAAATGCAGCTCCATATTGCCGGTCCCTTTGAATTCCTCGTAGATCATGTCGTCCATCCGGCTGCCCGTGTCGATCAAACACGTGGCGAGGATCGTCAGGCTGCCGCCCTCTTCGATATTGCGCGCCGCGCCGAAGAATTTCTTGGGCGGATAGAGCGCCGCCGGATCGAGGCCGCCGGAGAGGGTGCGCCCGCTCGGCTGCACCACCAGGTTGTACGCGCGCGTCAAGCGCGTGAGGCTATCCATCAAGATGACGACGTCGCGCCCGATTTCCACCAGGCGTTTGGCGCGGTTGAGCGCCATTTCCGCCACCTGAGTTTGATGCCCGACTTCCTCATCGAAGGTGGAGCTGCTGACCTCGGCCTCGACCGAGCGGTCCATATCGGTGACTTCTTCGGGACGCTCCCCGATGAGGACGACCATCAGGTGGACCTCGGGATGGTTCTCCGAGATCGCGTTAGCAATCTTTTGCAGGACGGTGGTTTTGCCGGCCTTGGGAGGCGAGACGATGAGACCACGCTGCCCCAAACCAATCGGCGCGACCAGGTCCAACAGTCGTTCGGTCAGGTTGCGCGGATCGTTGGTGAGATTGAATTTCTGTTCGGGGAAGATCGGCGTCAGGCGCTCGAAGCGCGGGCGGCGCTTCGCCATCTCTGGGTCCATCCCGTTGACGGCCTCCACACGCAGGAGGCTGCGGTATTTCTCCGTCTCCTTGGGCGCGCGCACCTGGCCGATGACCATATCACCGGTGCGCAGCCCGAAGCGGCGGATTTGGCTCTGCGAGACGTATACATCCTGCGGGCCGGGTACGTAACGCGCCGAACGTAGAAAACCAATGCCCTCGTTGGTGATTTCGAGAATGCCGCCGCCAAAGCTGAACCCCTCACGTTCGGCTTTGGCTTTGAGCAATAACAGGATGAGGTCTTCTTTTTTGCGCCCGCTATAACCGGACACTTTGTAAGTGCGGGCCAGGTCGCGCAGTTCCGGCAGTCGCATTGCCTCCAGCGCGTTCATATCCATATGCCGCAGCGTGTCGGATTGTTCTTCGATTTCGAGAATCGCCGCGCTGATGGGTTCTCCTAATTCTTCTTCGCCCCCTTCGCTGGCGAGTGCACCTTCTTCTGTTAGAGCACTTTCTTCTGCGAGGGCGCCTTCGTCCACGCGGGTGCTTTCTTCTGCGGGGGGCACGATCTCATCTTCGTCAGGATAGTACTCTTCCATCGTATCGAAGGTTTCGCTAACGATTTTTTCTGCTGTTAGCGAAACGCGTTCAGCAGTGTCGGAGACGGTTTCGTCGGCGACGGCAACGGCTGCCACGTCTGTGGTACCGCCATCTACAGAATCCTCCGTTGCGGGAGCGCTGTCTTGCTCGTGCAATTCATCGGCATCTGCGTGTACAGCAGTATGATTTTCAGGTTGTAGTTCTTTTTCTGGATCCACGGAATCCTCCTTAACAAAGTTCTATGCTGGTTTAAGCGTGTCGGCCTTCAGGCCCATAACGTGGCTATAACCCAGGTCACAAAGCCCACCCAGAGCAGGCTATCGATACGGTCAAAGACGCCGCCGTGTCCGGGAAGCAATGTTCCGGTGTCCTTGACGCCTACTTCACGTTTGATCACCGAGACAAAAAAGTCACCGGCGGTGGTTAACACCGAGATGACTGCGCCAAGGACCAGGCCCTTGACCGGCGTCAGGCTAATCGCACCCTGCGCGACGGTGGGCCAGAGCCAGCCGAGCAAAAGTCCGGTCAGTGTACCACTGATGACTTCTCCGGTATATCCTTCCCAACTCTTCCCCGGGCTGATGGTGGGCGACATTTTGTGCCGGCCCCACTTTCGCCCGACGAGGTAGGCCATTGATTCACTGATCCACACGACGGGCAGCGCGGTCAGCGTCCACCACAGTCCGTCGGGCAACGCACGCATCCGCCACAGATAGGCCCCACCGATGCCCAAGTACACTCCCCCGGCGAGCGTCAACGCCCACTCTGCGGTCGGGTCGTGAGTTGTGGGATGGAGATGCCGGCGATAGAGAATCCAGCCTGCCGTCAGCAGTGTCAATCCCGCCAGGCCCGGCCCGAGCCACGCGCCATTGCCCCATAGTGCGTCGGCCATCCATAGAAGGTTGAATGCAAATATGCACGGCAGGGCGAGTGTGTACGCCTTGCGACGGAGCATCTGCACGTATTCGACGGATGCGAGCAGTGTCACACCACTGAGTAAAAGTGCATAGGGCCATTGCCCTATCAGAATAATGACGATAACGATCGGCAATAATATGGCGACAGTGATGATTCTGGTTTTCATAGGAAGTTCGGTCTATCCGTGTTTTAATCTCAATATGCTAAGTCTGGGTACCGCAAGTGTTGATGTGGTTCGGTTCCAAGGAGATGAGCGGCTCCCCTGCGGAGGGGAGGAGATGCACTGGTTTTCGTTTTCAGGTGTTCAGCCCGCCGTAACGACGGTCTCGCTGGCTGAATGTCTCCAGCGCTGTGTAAAGCTCATCCTTGTCAAAGTCCGGCCAGTAGACTGGTGTGCTGTAATACTCGGCGTAAGCGCCTTGCCAGAGCAAGAAATTGCTCATCCGCATTTCTCCACTGGTGCGGATAACTAAATCGACATCAGGGAGGCCTGACGTGTATAGGTGCTCATCTATCAACGCCTCCGTGACTGCTTCGGCGGGAATTCCAGCCTGGATGATGCGGCGCACGGCTTCGACGATTTCCTGGCGTCCGCCGTAGTTGAATGCGATATTGGCGATCAACCGGTCATTATTGCGCGTCAGTTCTACCGCAGTTTGAATCTGTTCTTTGAGGTCATCTGATAGGGGCGTCAAATCCCCAATATGTCTCAATTGTACACCACTTTTGTGTAATTCGCCAACTTCTTTTCCCAATGCATCCCGGAGGATACTGAGCAACCCACGCACCTCTTCGATAGGCCGCCGCCAATTCTCCGACGAGAAGGCGTACAGGGTCACGATCTGCACGCCATACTCCACCGAAGCACGCAGCACGCGCCGTAGATTTTCGACACCGGCCCGGTGCCCGGCCAAACGGGGCAGACCGCGTTGCCGCGCCCATCTCCCATTGCCATCCATAATCATGCCGACGTGTTGCGGAAGATGCTCCAGGGGTGGGTACGTGGACCTTCGCACGCGGTTATCTGTATTGCTCATGACATCTCCATTCATCTATGCGTCAACTGACGCGTTGTCGTGTGAACGGGAGAAAACTCATAAAAACAGGAGTGTAATGTGGCAAGGAAAAAAGTGAGTGTACTGCAGGAGGAGCATCTCCTCCTGCAGTGTCGGATTTAGATTTCCATGATGTCTTGCTCTTTGCGAGCGCCAGCTTCATCGACCTTTTCCACGAAGCGGTCGATGATCTTCTGCAGTTCATCTTGACCGCGTTTGAGATCGTCTTCGGAGATAAGTTTTTCACCCTCGTATTCGCGCATCTCTTCTAACGTGTCGCGCCGGATGTTACGCAAAGCAACTTTGCTCTCTTCGACGCGCCGTTTGACGACCTTGACTAGGTCACGGCGGCGTTCTTCCGTCAGGCGGGGAATGGGGATGCGAATCACACGCCCGTCATTGCTGGGATTCAGTCCCAGGTCCGCCTGTAAAATGCCTTTCTCGATGGTGGCAATAGACCCGGCATCGTAGGGACGGATGAGAAGCATTTGCGGTTCCGGTGCGGAGATGACGGCCAGTTGGTTGAGGGGGGTGGGCATACCGTAGTATTCCACCATGACCCGTTCCACCAGGGCCGGCGATGCGCGCCCCGTGCGGATACTCTTGAAGTCTTCCTCCAGCGCCTCCACGGTTTTGTCCATACGGACTTCGGTTTCGGTCATAAGTTCCTTGATCATACGGTCTCCTTCGACATGCTCAGAACGGGTTTCCTTGAATCGATCCGTCGATTATCCGCCGATAAACGTCCCGCCAGACTCGCCACGGATGACGCGTTCCAGACTCCCGGGATCCCAGAGATTGAGCACGACAATGGGAAGCTGGTTCTCCATACATAGGGTGATGGCGGTCGAATCCATCACCCGCGATTGCAGATTCAGTGCCTCCAGATAGGTCAGCCGCTCGAAGCGACGTGCTTCGGGATTCTTGATAGGATCATCGCTATAGACGCCATCCACTTTGGTGGCTTTGATGAGCAGATCGGCACCCGTTTCGGCAGCGCGTAGGGCGGCAGCAGTGTCGGTCGTGAAATACGGATTGCCGGTGCCCGCGCCGAAGATGACGACGCGCCCCTTTTCGAGGTGCCGTGTGGCGCGCAAGCGGATATACGGTTCGGCGATAGAGCGCATTTCGATGGCCGTTTGCACGCGCGTGATGACGCCCTCGCGTTCCAACGCGTCTGCCAGCGCCAGTGAATTCATCACTGTGGCCAGCATCCCGATCTGATCGGCACGCGCGCGATCCATCCCGTGCGCCAACCCGTCGATGCCGCGCCAGAGATTGCCGGCACCGATGACGATGCCGATCTCGATCTCCTGAGCGTGAATTGCAGCAATGCGCCGCGCGACTTCTTCAGCACGGCGGGGGTCGATGCCAATACCGCCTGGATTGGAGAGTGACTCTCCGCCGATTTTGATGATGACTCGTTTGTATATGAGATGGGTCACGCTGGCCTCCGATCGATAAAAAGCTGGGGCAACAGCCCCAGCTACTTTCTCAGCTACGATTGCCCCAGGCTTTCTCCTAACTCAAAGCGCGCAAAACGGCGCACCACCATGTTCTCCCCGGTCTTGGTGATTTGCTCCTTGACCAAGTCATCGATTGTGCGTGGGCGATCTTTCCCGTCGTCGCGAATAAAGACCTGCTCCAGAAGGCAGATGTCCTTGAAGAACCCGTTCAGGCGACCCTCGACGATCTTCGGCACGGCGGCCTCGGGCTTGCCCTCGTTGAGCGTGATCGTCTCGAGCGTCTGGCGCTCGGCCTCGACCACGTCGGCGGGGACGTCGTCGCGGGTCAGGTAGCGCGGCGCGGCCGAAGCGATGTGCAGCGCGATCTCGCGAGCCATCGCCAGCGCATCGTCGCTGCTGGCGCCCTCGTCGACGATGAGCTGATCCTGCACCGAGATGTCGCGATCCTGCAGGCCGCGCCCGCCTGCCGGTCGCAGGTCGGCGTCGCGCGTTGCGTCGATCTTGCCATCGGTGGTGTCGTCGGCGAGCTCATCCTCGCCACCCACGGCGTCGTGGACGTGCGTGGCCGAGTCGAGATCGGATCCTGAGGGTGGGAAGGTCTCCTCGCCGGTCATCAGGTCACCGACCCGGTCGTCAATGAGCTTGCGCGTCAGGTAGCTGCCGAGCAACTGACCGAGGACGAGGCCGTGCGACTCGCGATGGCACACATCGATTCGCTCTGACACCCGTGGCAGGCGGTCACCGTATTCGTTCCTGGGATGACTACTTCATCCCAGGAACTCGTGTAT
>ERZ747221.4086-NODE-4086-length-10903-cov-3.203676_pt1 | contig 10903 bp, 7 predicted proteins | sample MGYA00374949_ERZ747221 | MGnify/ENA primary metagenome ERZ747221 (study PRJEB28779, sample SAMN05720172) | bioreactor metagenome | isolation source: Anaerobic biogas reactor | place: USA:Washington, USA | collected 2015-08-08 ... | reverse complement strand
TCATGGCTCTGTCTCCGTTACTATAGACGCCTTTCCCACGGGAAACATCAAAGAGATTTCCGCAAGGGACGACCAGCATCCTTCCACTTCAATCGAGTCTATCCGATCACAAAGGCCGATGCAATGCCCCAGAGGGCTTCCCATTTTTGTCGCAATTCCCTCATCTTCCTGCCGATAAATAGTGGAGATGGATACAACATATATCAGTCGCCGCACGCAGTTCATGGGGGTCCATCGGATCCGTCTTCGGCGAAACGCCGCCGCCAGTCGCATAAAGGGGGTTATTATGGTCCATAGTCGTTTGCTCAAGATCCTGCTATCAGTGGCGATTCTTCTCGAAACCGCCACGACAGGCCAGCCGAGGCGTTCGGAAGAGTCTCGCGACGCCTATATCGTACAGATCAGCCGGTCGGCTGATGCGTTGCAGGCCAGCCGCGGGGTGGCCCAGCGCACCCGAGGTCAACTCGGCCACGTGTATCACAGGTCGATGCGTGGGTTCTCGATCCAACTGCCGCCGGGGCAGAGCCGAGACGACATCCTCAAGCTGCCCGGCGTGGTCCGCGTTGAGCCCGACATCCGCATCCGGACCGCCGCCCAGACCCTGCCTACCGGGGTGGCTCGAATCGGCGTAGATCGCCACACAACAGTCAGGATCGACGGCATCGATGATCGGCTGGATGTGGATATCGCCATCATCGACACGGGCATCGACGTCGACCATCCCGATCTGCGCGTTGTCGGCGGGCGGCGGTTCTACACGCGACGCTGGTCGTCAGTCCAGGACAACCGGTACGACGATGCGAACGGTCACGGCACGCACTGCGCGGGAATCGCCGCCGCCATCGACAACGGTACCGGCGTCGTGGGTGTCACGCCGGGGGCCCGCCTGTGGGCGGTCCGGGTACTTGACGCCAGCGGTGAGGGGTATCTGTCCGACCTGATCGCCGGGATCGAATGGGTTACCGAACGCGCCGGGACGATCGAGGTGGCGAACCTGAGCCTGACTGCCACGGGCAAGAGCGACATCCTGCGTGAGACGATCCGGAACAGCGTCGCGGCCGGCGTGGTCTACGTAGTTGCGGCCGGCAACGACGGCGCCGACGTGTACGGGGCCGACGGGATCTTCAACACGAGCGATGACGTGATTCCTGCCTCCTATCCCGAGGTCGCCACGATCTCAGCGATGGTGGACACCGACGGGAAGCCGGGCGGTGTCGGTCCGGCCCATAGCGAGGGCGAAGACGACACATTCCCCAGCTTCAGCAATCTCAGCCGCACCGCGGCACAGGGTAACCCCGTGGTCTCGCCGGGGGCAGCCATCGACCTGATGATGCCGGGCGTGGCCATTCAGTCGTGCTGGACAGCCGGACGGTACGCCACTGCCAGCGGGACCAGCATGGCGGCGCCCCATGCGGCGGGACTGGCGGCCCTCTACATCGCCGAATACGGTCGCGCCTACGATGCCACCGGAGTCTACGCCATCCGCCAGGCCCTGATCGATCGCGGCGCCGACCAGGCCGGCGGAAAGCGACTGAGTCAGCCCGAGACGGAACCCGACAACCGTCCTGAACCGCTCGGCTGGGCCGGTGCAGCCGAGCAGGCGGCTAACGGGCCGCCCACGGCAGACTTCTCCTTCACCGTCAAGGGCCTGACCGTCCGTTGCACCGATCAGAGCGACGACGAGGACGGCGAGATCGTCGCGCGGGCGTGGGACTTCGGCGATGGTACGACGTCAGCGGCGCGGGATCCCGACCATACGTACGCCGTCGGCGGAACGTACATCGTGACACTGACGGTTACAGACGACCGCGACGGCACTGACACGGTATCACATGATGTCACCGTCAGCGAACCTGCGAACCAGACCCCAATAGCGGACTTCTCCTTCGTCGTCGATGGATTGACAGTAGAGTTTACCGACGAGAGCGTCGATGAGGATGGCACGATCGTCGCCTGGGCTTGGGATTTCGGCGACGGAACGACTTCGACGGACCAGGACCCCGAGCATATCTACACCGTCGGCGGGGTCTATACGGTGACGCTGGTCGCCGTGGATAACCGTGGCGACACGAATTCCGTTGGCCGCGATGTGGCCGTAGCCGAATCCGCAAGCCAATCGCCGCCCGCCTATGTCACCATCGAGATGAGCACCAACCGTTTGCTGAGGCTGTGGCGTGCCACGGCGGTGATCCGCCTCCAGACCGGCGGCGAGCCGCTGGTCGATGCCGATGTCTTTGGGTCCTGGCAAGGCGCCGCATCCGGCTCCGTCCGGGGGACCACCGAAGGTGACGGAACCGTGGTGTTTCAGACCGCATGGCTGAGATCCCGCAATGATGCCACACTGGTCGTGGACGCGGTGATCAAGAACGACACGGAGTATGTCCTTTCCGGCCGGACTTCCGAGACCGTCACGGCTCCGTAGCGATGGGCGATGGAGAAGCGCGGCCATCGTTCAGGCGACGATCCGCCGAGAGGCACCGAGCATGGGCCAGCCCATCGTGGCGTCGCGGATGTGGCCGTTGAGAAAGGACTCGGTCTCTCGCCGCACCCGAGCGCCCCATGCGAAGAGGTTGTCGCGATCGATCGCCGGGCCCTCGCAGGCCGGAAGGTCTACTCGAATAGAACGGTCATCGCGTCCGTCGCACAATGGACAGCAGTTCCATTTCATTGCCGTGCTCCATGCAAAACAGTGGCTCTCATGCCGGAATCACCCGATTCCTTATCTATGTAGACGTCGGATCGGCGGTTTTCTAACAGCGAAAACGTGAATTTCGGCCAAGAATCTCGGACCGCCCGGTGCGTGCCTTCATGACAACGGACCGTGGATGTTCCCGTCCCCGTCGGCGTCTTTTTCACAAACAGGCGAATCCAGGCTTGCGTTCTCCCCGTTCCACGTCATAATAGTGGCACAGGAGTGGGCTGGCAGCAGTCGATCCAACCCGCGCGAGAAGCGGTTTCCGTTGCGGTGATCCTCGACGAGAAATCGCGAAGATAGTGTGATCGCAGAGTGTCCTGACGTATGTTGGGATGGCCCCACAGACCAAGGGATATGATATGCTGGTGTGAGTGTGGCGATGTGCGCGAATGGAGAATCCGCTCCACGTGATGGCCGACCCGGAGGTAGACCATGAAGACGATTTCCACTCGAGCCGGGATTCTCATAATCGTCTCGTTTGCCATGATCGCGCTCGGTCTGTCGTTCCTCCTGTCGCACCTGCCAAGAAGAAGCGAGTGGGAACGGTACCGCATCGAATACCCGGAGAAAGCAATCCAGGCCAATCTCAGACAAGTGGCGTTGGCCGCCGCCGTGTATCTTAGAAGCCACAATGACGAAGCGGTCACATATGCCGATCTCCTGCGTGACGGCCAAGTCATCGACCGACCAATCAAGCCGGTGTTGGGCGAGGACTACCGCACGGTCCGTCTGTCACGAACTGCCTCGGAAGTCGAGATCACAACAAAGGACGGCCGAACGATCACCTGTCGGTTTGGAAGCCTTGGAATCGGCGGTATCAGTCCCAGCCCCGTCGGCCTGCCGCCGGGGGACGATCTGAATGCCTACCGTGACATGCGTTGAGGGCGCGAATACCACCGGCGCGTAGCGTCGCCATCCGATCATGCGCATGACGCAAATCGAGCCCATCCGGAATGTCGCAAATCAGTTACGGGCCAACTGGTCCGGCTATCTGGTGCAGTACTGGGTCTTCCTGGTCCTGTTGGCGCTGGCGGCCATCGCGGACATGCTGTCGACAGTCTTCTTCATGGCGATCGACGGCCCGGAGGCCGAGGGCCATCCAGTCATCCGCCTGATCTCCGTCGTCCTGGGCCCGGTGCTGGGCCCGGTCGTCGGCAAGCTCAGCCAGGTGGCGGCGGCCGTCGTATTGACGGTGTACCTGCGCCGCTGGGCGATCTACATCTTCGTCTCCGTCATCATCCTGTACGCGTGGGCAGCGGTATACAACGTCGTCGCCACCCCCCTGCTGCTGCCGGTCCACTGACGCATCCCCCACATCTACTGCGAACGACGCGCCGGGGCGCGGGGGCCGACGGCGGTCACGTCGATCGGCTCGAAGCCCATCTTCAGCGCGGGTGAATCGGGCTTGAGCCGAAAGTCGTGGTTGTCCGGATCGACGAACAGCGGATCGGCATAGACCGAGCGCGTGTCCTTGCCCGTCTTCCGCCATTGGTCCCAGGTCATGCCGTTGAACTGAACCTCGTCGAGCCTCTGCGTCGGATTGAAGTAGACGTTCCAGTCCATATCGAACGTGCTGGTCGTCTCGCGCGTGCCGCTGCCGTCCTTGGGGTGGAAGTAGAACGTATGCGGTTTGTCCTTCCAGTTGCCGTCGAGCAGCTTGCCCTCTGTCCAGTAGACGATGTTGTTCTCGAAAAAGACGCTTTTGTGCGGCTCGACCCGGCTGCGGCTGAGCTGCTGGAGCCGGCCGAACGCGAAGATGTTGTTGCGGACCGTCACCTCCTTGCAGAAGTGGATGTTGTAGCCGGCGAACTTGGTGTTGAAGACGACGTTGTTCTCGATGAGGATGTGCGAGGAGCCTTCATCGTTGTAGATGCCCCAGCCGCCGTAGTGGTTGGCCTCGACGTCGTGAATCAGGTTGTTGCGGAGCACGGTGCCGGGCGAGATGCCCAGCGTGTAGATCGCCCCCATGTCGGAGAGCAAGCCCTGGCCGATGTGGTGGATATGGTTGAATTCGACGACGTTGTCCCGGCTGACGCTGCGCTGATAGCCCCACACCCAGCCGATCGAAACGCCCGTGTACCAGCCATGATGGATCGCGTTGTGCGCGACGTGGTTGCCGCTGGTGTTCATCAGAAGCACGCCGACGGCCGAGGGGTAGTCCTGCCCGTAATATTGCAGGACGTTGTCGGCGATGACGTTGTTGCCGGTACGCTCAAGCGGATGGTCCCGCTCGGTGCCGCCGTTGACGCGGAACCCGCCGGCGGCGATGTGGCTGATCTCGTTGTACGTGAAGTGGTTGTCGGTGCAGCCGAGGCCGATCTCGAAAGCGAACGTGCCGATGTTCGCCACGCGGCAGCGATCGAACCGGCATTGCCTCGTCCCGGTCAACGTGATGGCGGCCGGGACGCCGGCCGAGCCCTGCCGGTCGTTCGAGTTGCCCGGCGGCAGGCGCCAGTTCGTGTACTCGAACGACAGGCCGTCGAAGGCGATGTGCTCGACATACTGCCGATTGACCGGGTCCCCCTCGAAGCGGAGAAACGCCGGGGCGAACGGCGCAATGACCTCGGCACTCTTCAGATCGTCGCCGGGGCGCGGGATGACGTACAGCACGCCCGTTTTGCGATTCAGGTACCACTCGCCCGGCTCGTCAAGGCCCTCGAAGACGTTCTCGACGATGTAGCGGGCCCCGTCCTCGCTGAAGTCGTCGGTGAAGACCTTGCCCGCCTTGTGTTTGAACGTCACGAGGTTTTTCTCGGTGTCGATCGACTGGATCGGCAGGTGCGAGTCGGTCCAGAAGTGGTAGACGATCACCTCGACGTCGTCGAGGTTCGTCCAGGTTGGGTCGAGATCGCCGGGCGCGAATTCGAACGACTGGCAGTCCTTGTGATAATGGACCGTCTTCGGGGTCCCCTCAGGGCAACCGGCCACGCGCAGGAACCCCTCGTTGGGGATGCGGGCCCGCCGGTACTGCCGGCCGTTGACGTAGAGCTGGCGAAAGTCCCACTGGCCGGCCTTGACGGCGGGCACGTCGGCCGTCCAGACGCCGTCTTGCTGCCTCGTCCAGCCGGCGATCCGGCGGCCGCCGGTGATCACAGGCTGCTCGTTGGCGTACGCGCGATAGAGCACCGGACAGGCGGCGGTTCCCGAATCGGCCGATTCGAGCACCAGCGGTTCGCTCAGGGCGTGATGGCCCCCTCGCAAATAGACCGTCACGGGGGCATCGAGAGACCCGCCGGCTTTGAGCTGGCGCACGGCGTCTCGCGCCCATTGGAGCGTGCGGAACGGTCGGTCAATGTCCGTTCCCGTCGCAGCATCATCGCCAGACGCCGAGACGTAGAACGTGTGCCCGGCTGCGGCCTCGGCCGCGAGGCACAGGACGAACATCGGGACGAAGGCACAAAGGCAGGCGAGGGTCTTACAGCGTGCGACGTTCGGCATGAATGCTCTCCTTCGTTTCGTTGTGCGTATCTGAACGCTCCATTCCCTCAGACGCCGACAACAGGCGACGCAACAACGTATAGCACAGAACCCACCCGACGTCCAGAGCATCGCCGAACGACGAACAACGGCGTTCTCGCCGGTTTACGCTTGCGTCTTGCCCCAGGACGCGGTAGGCTGCCGGTCAGCGGTTGTTGCGACTGTGGCGTACCTGTCCTGAGAAGGGAGGGATATTCGCATGACGTCGAAGCATACGGGGGAGCGGGGCAAGAGAGGATTCACGCTGATCGAGCTGCTGGTCGTCATCGCCATTATCGCGGTGCTTCTGGGCATCCTGCTGCCGGCGCTGGGGGCCGTTCGCGAACAGGGACGCCGACTGGTCTGCGGCCAGAACGAGAAGAACATGGGGCTGGGCCTGTTCGCCTACGCCAACGACTACGACGGCAAGCTTCCCATGAACGAGGTCGACCGTTGGCTGTTCGACGTCTCGTACTGGACGACGGACATCATCATGAGGACGGGCGCCTTCGACCGACACACCTTCTATTGCCCGTCCTGGAAGCAGCGGGACAGCATCCTGTTCTGGCGTTATGGAGAGAACCTCCCGGCCGGAACACCTGAGAGCTATCTCGCACCCGAGCCCACGGCCGAGGCGACGCGAAAGGACTATCATCGGATCATGGGGTATTACTGGCTCATCGACACCGAATACGGCGGCGGTCGGAAGTTGGACCCGTTCAGCTATGATGGCCCCAAGAAGCAATGGGTCAAGTCCACCACCTCCACGAAGTACAAAGCACCTGCAGCAACCGTCGAACTGATCACTGACGTGACCGCCAGCGACGGACCCAATCGGGAGACAGCCGACTTCACGCAGGCCACGGGAGGCTGTTGGTCGCGCTGGCAAGTATACGACAGGAGCAACCACATCAGGAACAGCACCAAGCCTTCCGGAGGCAACATCCTCTTCCTCGATGGTCATGTCGACTGGCGCAAGTTCGACGAAATGGAGGTTCGCTGGCGCATTGCGACCTCCGACAATCCCTCAATGTGGTGGTAGATTCCGTGACTTCGTATCGCATCTCACACGTCTTGACTGCAATCCTCATCCTGTCACAGGCGTGTTCTCTCCGCGCGGGCACTGAGGATCGTTTGCCGGCAGGATTTCGGGAGCCGTCGCTGCCGGCTCGGCCGTCGGTCTATTGGGCGTGGGTCAACGGCCTGACGAACGCCGAGCGAATGACCGCCGAGTTGGAGGAAATGAAGGCCAAGGGCATCGGCGGCGTGTACATCTTCGACATCGGCGCGCAAGATCCTCGGGGCATCGTACCGGCCGGTCCCGCCTTCATGGGGCCGGAGTCGCTGGAGGCCATCGGCCACACCGTCCGCGAAGCGACCCGGCTCGGCATGGAGGTGGGCCTGGTCACGTCGAGCAGTTGGAACTGCGGAGGGCCCTGGGTCCCACCGCAATACGCCAGCATGGGTCTCTACCATTGCCAGATCGCGGCGACCGGCCCGACCCGCCTCGATACGCCCCTGCCCATGCCCGCCCTGCCGGGTCGAGCGCCGCGCGGGCCGGACGGCAAGCCAGCCTACGTCAAAGACGTGGCGGTCCTGGCGATCCCATCGCCGCAACGGCTGGCCGGCCACGAATTCGTCTTCGAACTGGCCCCGCCCGGAACGCACACCATCGACCGCGTGGTCCTGTACAACACGCCCAGCGGCGACGAGAAGCAATACGGCCCGATGCACCTGTTGAGCAAGGATTTCGCAATCTATGCATCGACTGAGAGCACCGAGCCGGCCAGCTTCCGAGAAATCGTGCGCGCGGCCCTCGAACCAAACACAGAGGCTCAGACGTTCGAGTTCGAACCGATCCGCGCACGATATATCAAGCTGCTGATCCTGTCGGGTCACAACCCGAAGTTCGACCGAGTGCAGTTGGGCGAATTCGAGGTCTACTCGACCGACGGCGTCAACGTCGCCAACGCCTATCACGCCGACGGCAGCAAGACCGCTGCGAGTCTGCTGCACAGCAGCTCGGCCCTGGGCAGCGAGACGGAACAGAACTGGACGGCGGCGAACATCCACGACGGCGTCAAGTCAGGTCCGGCCGGAAGCTGGTCGTCGCCCGGACTGCCGCCTTTGATCCTCGAAGGCCCCGAGGCGGTAATCGACGTGACGGACCGCGTCGATGCGAACGGGCATCTCGACTGGGACATCCCCGAAGGCGAATGGATCGTGATGCGATTCGTCTGCGCCAACACGGGCCTGTCGCTGCGGCTGCCGAGTCCCAACTCCGGCGGGCTCGCCATCGACCATTTCAACGCCGAGGCGACGAAGTTCCATTTCGAGTATTTGCTGGAGAAGCTGCGCGAGGAGCTGGGCGACTTCAAAGACACGGCGCTCAAGCAGATGTACGTGTGCAGCTACGAGCTGAGCGGCTCGACGTGGACGCCTGAGTTTCTCGCCCAGTTCGCGCGGCGACGCGGGTACGACATGACGCGGTATCTGCCGCTGCTGGCCGGCTGCACGCTGAAGGACCACGAGGCGGCGCGGCGATTCGATTACGACTATCGAAAGACGCTGGGCGATCTGCTGGTCGATGCCTTCTACAGAACCGCGACGGAGCTGTCAAACGAGCATGGCCTGCTGCTGTGCGCCGAGGCGGGCGGGCCGGGGCCACCGCTGCATCAGGTGCCCGTCGATGCCCTCAAGGCGCTCGGAGCGCTGGACATCCCGCGCGGCGAGTTCTGGAAGGAGCACAACGTCTGGGTCGTCAAAGAGACCGCGTGCGCCGCCCACATCTACGGCAAGAGCCAGGTCGATATGGAGGCGTTCACAAGCTGGCGACACTGGCAGGACGGGCCGTTCGAGCTCAAGCCCATCGCCGACCGGGCCTTCTGCGACGGGGCGAACCATTTCACGTTCCACACCGCCGCACACAACCCCTCGGCGACGGACCGGCCCGGCTGGGTCTACCACGCCGGCACACACATCAGCCCGAGCATCGCGTGGTGGCCCAAGGCCAAGCCCTGGATCGATTACCTTTCGCGGTGCAGCTTCCTGCTCCAGCAGGGCCTGTTCGTCGCCGACGTGTGCTATTACTATGGCGACCAGGGCTTCAACTTCGTGCCGCCCAAGCAGATCGATCCGTCCCTGGGTTTTGGCTACGACTACGACGTGACCAACGCCGAGGTGATCCTGACGCGGATGAGCGTCAAGGACGGCCGCGTGACGTTGCCCGACGGAATGAGTTACGAATTGCTCGTGTTGCCCGAGCGCGACGATATCGACCTGGCCATGCTTGAGAAGATCGAACAACTGATGAGGGACGGCGCGACGGTGGTCGGCCCCAAGCCGACGCGGTCCACCGGCCTGGCCGATCGCACCGGCCGCGATGCGCAGGTGGGCCGGCTCGCCGACCGCCTCTGGGGCCCCTGCGACGGCACGACCACCCGCGAGCACGCCTACGGCAAGGGCTGGATCGTCTGGGGCAGGGCGCTGCGCGACATCCTCGAAGAACGCGGGATCGGCCCCGACTTCGCCACGTTCTCACCACGAAGTGACATTCAGTATCCGCTGGACTACATTCACCGCCGGACACACGAGGCCGACGTCTATTTCGTCAGCAACAGGACAGATCGCTGGGAGGACGTGGCGTGCGAGTTCCGCGTCGCGGACGGGACGCCGCAACTCTGGATGCCCGACACTGGCGAGATTCACTCGTGCAAATTCGACCGCGACAACAACGGCAACACGCGCGTCCCGTTGCGGCTGGCCCCATACGGCAGCGTGTTCGTGGTCTTCCGGGACAAAGCCGAGGACCTGCCGATGGCCGAGCGGTATCCTGTATCGGGTGATGGGTGGCAACTCACCGGGCCGTGGGAGGTGCGTTTTCCAGAAGGCTGGGGCGCGCCGCCCTCGAAGACGTTCGACAGACTCGTCTCATGGACGGACGTTGAGGACGAAGGGGTGAAGTACTTCTCGGGAGTCGCGTCTTACCACAACACGTTCGACATCAGCGCCGATCAGCTCACGCCGGGCAAGCGGATCGTGCTCGACCTGGGCGAGGTGCGATTCGTCACCGAGGTCTACGTCAACGGGCAGAGCCAGGGCACCCTGTGGAAGCCGCCCTTCCAGATCGAGATCACCGACGCCGTCCGCGCCGGCACGAACCAACTCGTCGTCGAGGTCGCCAACACGTGGTCGAACCGCCTCGTCGGCGACGCGCAGTCGCCCGACGGCCCGAAGTTCTGCCGAACCAACATCGACAGGTCCCTGACCTGGCAGGTCCCCTGGAAAGACACTCCCCTGCTCGACTCCGGCCTCCTCGGTCCGGTCCGCCTAATCGAATGGTCCGAATGATCTGACGCGACCAAGCACGGACGCGGTCAGCGATTGGTCTTTCCTGGCAGCTTTCTCACGGCGGGTTCCTCGGCCGCTGCATTAACCGCAGCCGCAACATGCTCAAGTCGCTTCACGATACAGGGATGGGAGCGGAAACCCAGCGTATCGAACAGATTCGGAAACACGTTGTATGGTTCGGACTCCACCAGACGTCTCATGCCTTCCACGAATGCCTCAGGCGTTCGAGTCATCTCCACCGCATAAAGGTCCGCCGCCAACTCTCTCGGCCGATTGAGTAGGTTCGACATCCACGCGTTGAATTTCCACACCAGCATGAGCACTGTCAGGAACACAGACACAAGAACTGGCACCGTCCGCACAGGTGCAGCAGCGAGCAGTATCGAAGCCACCCATCCAAGC
>ERZ747221.4077-NODE-4077-length-10924-cov-3.314741_pt1 | contig 10924 bp, 7 predicted proteins | sample MGYA00374949_ERZ747221 | MGnify/ENA primary metagenome ERZ747221 (study PRJEB28779, sample SAMN05720172) | bioreactor metagenome | isolation source: Anaerobic biogas reactor | place: USA:Washington, USA | collected 2015-08-08 ... | reverse complement strand
TTCCTACCTGCTGGGGCAATCCTACAATCGCCGTGCTTTTTCCTGCCAAGAAACCGAGCGCCATGGACGTAACGGCGCTGAGAACAAGGAGCAGACCGTACTTCAAAACGGCGTTCATGTCTTGTCGACCGATCCCGTAATCGATCAGGTATGCCATAAATGTCGGCACAATGATGTCAAGTGATGATTCAAGCCCGGAAAGCAATGGCGAGAGAAGGGCGTGCTTTTTATACTCTCGCAAGCTCCTTAAAAGTCTACGTCTCATGTGATCAATCCTTACTATCGTATTCTACACTTTTCGCCACGTACTCGGTGAGAACAAGACGATCATTGGCAAGATCTCGAGACGCCCCGTGATCATGCCGAACGAGAGCATAACTTTTGAAAACGGCGAGAAGAAAGAGTAATTGTGCGCGGGACCGACGAGTCCGAGCCCCGGACCGATATTGTTGAACGTCGCCGCTACGGCGCTGAAAGATGACTCGAAATCATGGGCATCGATGGCAACGACAAGCGTAATCGTTGTGAACACAGTAGCATAGACAATCAGATAATACGTAATTTGCTGGAGAATCGGTTTGGAGAGCTGTTTGCCCTCGAAGCGTAGAGGAAGGGCACGATTCGGATTGATACTGCGCCGAATCTCCCGAATAAACGTTTTGAAATAAATGGCCACGCGGCTCACTTTGAGACCGCCGGCCGTCGAACCGGCCATACTGCCGACAAACATCAATAAAAGGAGAATGAAACGCGAGAAAGGCGGCCAATATGTAAAGTCGACCGTCGCATAGCCTGTCGTCGAGATAATGGAAGAGACCGTAAAAAAGGAATTTCGCAACAGTGTGCCGACGTTTTCGTAGGCATTCCTGAGATTAATGCTGATCGCCACGATAGCAATGACGACGATGGCGATAAAGCGGGCGACGGGGTTAACCGCGGGGCCGGCATAGTCCCGAAAAACGGTGAAAATCTTTTGAATAGCCCTGATTTGCCTGGGCGCGAGAAAGTCAAACATCGTTATCAACCCCTCCGTGTTGCCGCCCGGTTACCGGGCGCTCCTTAAATCCTCGAGCATAGCCAGGTAATACCGCATGATATAGGAACCGGTATCGCTGCTGATGGTGAGCATCTCGGGATAGTGCCCGTTTTTGGGGCCGAAGGCGTCGGAACCGAACATGCCGCCGAGAGAATCAGCGAGTGTGGTCGCCACCTCGTTGTCGGGGATGATGTAACCGATTTCATCGTTGGTCAGGCCGAAAACGATGAGCTTTCGCCCGGCCGCCTCTTGCATGGAGGGGTATTCCCAGTCCGTCCCGTTCCAGGATTCCGCGGCGGGTTTCGTGCCGCCGAAGGCGATTTCGGGGTCCATTTCACCCGGAACAAGGGCGATGCCGAGCTTTGAACCGAATTCGCAGTAGCCGATTTCCGTCACGAGCAGGGCGTCCTCAAAGCGGCCGGTTGTGTCGACACAAGTGCTGTTGATGATCTGCAGCTTGGCGGCGGCCATCAAAATCGGGTTTTCGATTTTCAGGAAAACCTCGGCGTGGGTGACATTGAGATAAGGCTCAATTTCCGTTTCGGTGTCGGGTTCCATCACCCGTTCGACGATTTTTTTGCCGAACGCTTGTATTCTGTCAAAATTGGTCTCGCCCTCCGGCGTTTCTCCCTTGGTGATTTCGCACTGCGCGCCCTGATAAAAGGCCACATCGGCGCCGGCGAGCTCTTTGGCGTATTTGACGATCGCGTAAGGGTATTCCGAGGAAACGACGGTGGAGTCACGCGGGTAGCCCGTCGGATGGATGCCGGCGTTGACAAGCCAGATTTCACGCGCGCTCTTGCTGTCGGGCACAAAACGGATGGTGTTGACATTCGGGTCAAATACGTCGGGGGACTGTTTGTCGCTCATCATTTCCCCGATATCCGTCGTCCGGTAATACAGCCGGCCGGGCTTCATATCGTTGAACGCGTCTTTCACCGCCTGCGCGCCGCGGCTGAGTATGATTTCCATAAACTCCTCGTCGACCGCGCTGAGTTCGTCCGCGCCGCCCGTCGCCGCCGCGAGAAGGTTTTGCCCGACAAACGGCAGCAGGCTGACACCGAGGCCGGAGGTGTCGATGCAGTAGTGGGAGTGGGAGGTCGTGATGTTCAGGCTGACGATGTCGTTGGCCTCGATAAAATCGGCGAGCCTCGCGCGGAACTTGCGGACATTCGCGTTGGTGAAGGCGAAACCGTCCATGGAGATGAAAACGGCCGTGCCGTTGCCCGTGCCGTCGTTGAGGCAGACCACGCGCAGGCACTGGTCATCGAGAATGCCGGTTATCGGCTTTTTGCCGGTGTAGTTGTTGAAATAGCCGGCGGTGTAGTATGGCTTTGTCAGCAGGTTATCGGGCACGATGCTCACGGAGCGGTAGCCGGCATGCCATTTCGCGCCTTGCGCGGCGGAGGTTTGATAGGTTTTGGTGCCTTCAAGGAAGTTTTCCGTTTGATAATCCTCGTAATCGACGAAATCGCGCGGCGGGAACACCTTCAGGATGGTTTTAATCAACCTGTCCGCCAGGCCGCCAACGCTGTCAACCAGGAATTTTTTAAGGATCAGTTCGAGGCTTTGGCCGCTGCCGATACTCTGAACATGGCCAAACGGCGTGAGAATCTCGTCAATCAGCTTTTCAACCGCGCTTTTACCCCTGGCTTCCGCCACGAGCGAGTCCGCGATGGTTTTCGCGCCCGTACCCGCCGGTGCGGCTTCGCTTCGCGCGGCCGTTTCGGGCGCGGCGGCGGTTTCGCCGGCCGGCGCCGTGTCTTTCAGCCCCTGCGGGCTGCCCGCGAGCCCTGCCGCCGCGGCGTTGCCCGCGGTCAGAGCGGGCAGGACGGCGGGTGAAAGGCAGGTGCCCGCCAAAACAATTATAAGGGATAACGCCAGCGCCAGGAATCGCTTTGTTTTCTTCATTGTTTAAAAACCTCCTTGTGATGCAATCTTCCGGGACCATTATACTATATTACGGAAAGTGTTTTCAATGAAAATATGTAAAAGGATATGGCAGATACTGTCAAACCGGGTGTTGCGGCTGTTTCAGTTTCGCCAAAACTTCCGGTCCAGGTTGCGGAACTGGACGGCTTCGGCGATATGGGGAGTTTCGATGGTTTCGCTGCCCGCCAAATCCGCCGAGGTGCGCGCGACGCGCAGAATCTTATCATAAGCCCTCGCGGAAAGGCCCAGCCGCGAGAACGCCTGTTCGAGCATGACCATCGCCGCGGGCGCCGGCTTGCAATATTCCCTGGTCATCGCGGGGCTCATGCGCGCGTTGCAGGTGATGTCCGTCCCATCAAAACGGCGCCGCTGGATTTCTCTGGCGGCGTTGACTCTTTCCCGGATAACCGCCGAACTTTCGCTCTTGCCGTCGGCCGACAGCTTTTCAAACTCGACGGGCGGCACCTCGATATGGATGTCGAGCCGGTCGAGCAGAGGGCCGGACACCTTCGCGAGGTAACGCGCCGCGGCGCCTTTCGGGCAGGTGCAGTCCTTGGTCGGGTGGCCGAAAAAGCCGCACGGGCAGGGGTTCATCGCGCAAACGAGCATCACCGAGCAAGGGTAGGAAAGCGTGCCCGCCACGCGGGATATCGTAATTCTTCCGTCCTCGACGGGCTGGCGCATGACCTCCATGGCCGTGCGCGAAAACTCCGGCAGTTCGTCCAAAAACAACACGCCGTTGTGCGCGAGGGAAATCTCGCCCGGGTGCGGCACGGTGCCTCCTCCGGAAAGGCCCGCCGGCGATACCGTATGATGCGGCGAGCGGAACGGCCTTGCCCGAATGAGAGAAACGCCGTCGGGCAGCGCGCCGGCGATGGAATACAACTTGGTGGTCTCGAGGCTTTCCTCAAACGACATGTCGGGTAAAATTGACGGCAGCCGTTTGGCGAGCATGCTTTTGCCCGAGCCCGGCGGGCCGATCATCATCACGTTGTGCCCGCCCGCCGCGGCGACCTCGAGAGCCCTGCGCGCCTCGTACTGGCCCTTGACGTCGCTGAAGTCGGGCATGTTCGGGGGCAGGCGGTACTCGCCGTAGTCGAGCTCGCCGACCGGTGTAATGCTTTCTTTACCCGTTAAATGGGCCGTGAGTTGCGTCACGGTTTCGACGGGGTAAACGGAAATTCCGCGCACGACCGAACTTTCCGCCGCGTTGGCCGCGGGGATAAACACGGAGTGAACGCCCTCTTCGCGGGCTTTGATGACCATGGGCAGCGCCCCGTTTACGCGGCGCACCGCCCCGTCGAGCGACAGCTCGCCGATAAACGCCATGCCTTCCGTTTCGCATTTCAACTGGCGGCTTGACAAAAGCAGGGCCACAAAAATCGGCAAGTCATAAAAAGGCCCCTCCTTGCGGGTGTCCGCCGGGGCGAGGTTGATGGTGATGCGGCTGACGGGGTAATCAAACCCCGCGTTTTTCATCGCGGCGCGGACCCGGTCGCGCGCTTCACTGACCGAAGCGTCGGGCAGGCCGACGACGTCGAACCGCGGCAGCCCTTGCGACAGGTCCGCTTCCACGCCGACCATATAGGATTCCATTCCGTAAAGACCCATGCTGTTTACCCGGGAAAACACGTGCGCAGCACTCCTTCAGAAGGTTGAATCGTATCCCGTAAAGGATACCATACCCCGCGGGAAAAAGAAAGGGAGAACGCCTTTGTGTCTATGCAAAATCACTTTTTTGTTTTATAATGGAAAGGCGCTGTTGTTGGGAGGAATCGGAATACAAACGGATAAAAAGTACAAAAGCCGCGTTTTGCTCAAAAGGTTTCTTCCTTATTCTAAGAAATATTGGAAAATCCTGAGCTTCGACCTGTTTTGCGCCTCGCTGACGACGTTGTGCGAGCTGGCTTTGCCGCTCATCGTCAAGAAAATCACGGACGCCGCCGCGGCGGACGCCAAACTGCTGACTTGGAACCTGATTCTTTCAACGATGGGGTTCTACCTGTTTCTCCGGCTCATTGATACGGCGGCGAATTACTGTATGCTGTACATCGGGCACGGTATGGGCGCGCATATTGAAAAAGATATGCGCAACGACCTGTTCGCGCATTTGCAGGAGCTTTCCTACTCGTTTTATGACAACACCAAAGTCGGGCAGCTGATGTCGAGAATCACGAGCGACCTGTTTGACATCACCGAATTCGCGCACCATATGCCCGAGGAAATTTTTATCACCGTCATCAAAATCGTGGCCGGGTTCGCCATTTTCGCCTCGATGAATATTTGGCTCGCGCTCATCGTGTTCGCGGTTTTGCCGCTGATGTATTTCCTGACACGGCGCAGCCGCTCGCTCATGAGGAAAGCCTTCAAAGAAACGCGCGTTCAAATCGGCGAAATCAACGCCGTGACGGAGGATTCTCTGCTGGGTATCCGCGTCGTCAAGTCTTTCGCCAACGAGGCTATGGAGCGTGAACGCTTCGGCAAGGGGACGCTGAGATTCCTGAAAATCCGCCGCAGAAGCTACCGGAACTTAGCCGGCTTTCACGCGACGGTCCGCCTGTTTGACGGCGTTGTGTACATCGTCGTTGTCGCGGCGGGCGCGGTGTTTATGATGAACGGCCGCACGACGCCGGGCGATTTCACCGCGAGCCTGCTGATGGTCACGACGCTGCTCGGCTCGATACGCCGCATCGTGGAATTCAGCGAGCAATACAGCCAGGGGATGACGGGCATCGAGCGTTTCGCCGAGGTGATGGACGAAATCACCGACATCAAAGACAGCGAAACGGCGGTCGCGGTGGAAAATGTCCGCGGGGAAATCGAGTTCAGAGATGTCGGCTTCCTCTACCGTGGGACGGAGAAAAATGTCCTCGACGGCCTCAACCTCCACATAAAGCCCGGTGACAATGTCGCTCTCGTCGGCCCTTCCGGCGCGGGCAAAACGACGCTGTGCAACCTCATCCCGCGCTTTTACGATGTTACGCGCGGGGACATTCTGCTCGACGGACGCAACATCAAAGACATTACCCTGCACTCGCTGCGCTCGCACATCGGCGTCGTCCAGCAGGAGGTTTATTTGTTTTCCGGTACCGTGTATGACAACATCGCCTACGGCCGGCCGGCCGCTTCCCCCGATGAAGTCCGCGAGGCCGCCAAGAAAGCCGGGGCGGACGAGTTTATCCGGCAGCTGCCCGACGGGTATGACACCTATGTCGGCGAGCGGGGCGTGAAGCTGTCGGGCGGCCAGAAGCAGCGGATTTCCATCGCGCGCGTCTTTTTGAAAGACCCGCCGATTCTGATCCTTGACGAGGCGACCTCCTCGCTCGACAATGAGAGCGAGCGCCTGGTCCAAAAATCCCTCGAAAGCCTCGCCGCCGGCCGGACGACCATCACCATTGCCCACCGGCTCACGACCATCCGCAACGCCGGCCTCATCCTGGTCCTGACCGAGGACGGCATTGCCGAGCGTGGCAGCCATAAAGAGCTGATGGAAAAGAAGGGTGTTTACTATGAGCTGTATAATATGTATAGTATAGATTAGGTCGGACGAAAACCACGGCAATATGGAACAAAGACCACAGCACTGCCTGCAACGATGCCATCGGGCTGACAATATAAATGTAGGGCGGGGGCTTGCTCCCGCCGCAAGGAAAACCATAGTACTGCCCGCAACGATACCATCGGGCTGACAATATAAATGTAGGGCGGGGGCTCGCTCCCGCCGCAAGGAAAACCATAGCACTACGCAAACCCGATACACATTAACGCGATTCTTTTTTGACGTAACGGCGGGAGCCCCCGCCCTACGGCGAAAAAAATTTCTGTCAGAAAGGATGTTCCATATGCTCAAAAACATTTCTCCTCTGCTCTCGCCGGAATTGCTGAAAATTTTAATGGAAATGGGCCATGGCGATGAAATCGTCCTTGGCGACGGCAATTTTCCGGCGGCTTCCGTCGCGCAGCGGCTCGTCCGGGCGGACGGCCACGGCGTGCCCGCGCTGCTCGACGCGATTCTGAACCTGTTCCCGCTCGACACCTACGCCGAGTTTCCCGCCGCGCTGATGGATAACGGCGACGCCGCCAATCGGCCGGAAATCTGGGAGGATTACAAGTGCGTGATCTCCGCCCACGAAGGCGCCAAAAAAATCGAGCTGGTGGAACGCTTTGAGTTCTATGAGCGGGCCAAAAAAGCCTACGCCGTCGTCGCGACGGGTGAAACCGCCATCTACGCGAACATTATTTTGAAAAAAGGCGTCGTTGTTTAACCACTAACCACCGACCACTAACCACTATATCGGGGGGTTGCCTATATGGCTAATGCAAAGCGTGTTCTTGCCTTTGACTTCGGCGCGTCGAGCGGCCGCGCGATTATCGGCGTGTTCGACGGCGAACGGATAACCCTTGAGGAAGTCCACCGCTTCTCCAACGACCCGGTCAGCGTCCGCGGCACCATCTATTGGGATGTTCTGCGGCTGTTCCATGAGATTAAACAGGGCTTGATCAAAGCGAAAGCTGCCGGCGGTTTTGAGAGCGTCGGTATCGACACCTGGGGCGTCGATTTCGGTTTGATTGACGCGGAAGGCTGCCTAGTCGAAAACCCCGTCCATTACCGCGACGCGCGCACGAAGGGGATGCTCGACGAAGCATTTAAAACCGTGCCCCGTGAGGAGATTTACGCCGCGACCGGCATCCAGTTTATGGAACTCAACACGCTGTTCCAACTGTTGTCGCTGAAAAAATACCGGCCGGGTATCCTTGAAAGGGCCGACAAGCTGCTGTTCATGCCCGACCTGTTTACATACCTGCTCACCGGCGCCAAAATCACGGAATACTCCATCGCCACCACCTCGCAGATGGTCGATTTAAAAACACGCGGCTGGTCGGATACTCTGCTTGAAAAGTTCGGCCTTCCGCGCGGCCTGCTTTGCGGTATTGTTCCGTCCGGTACGGCGGCCGGTCGGTTAAGCGGCGATATCTGCCGGGAATGCGGCGTCGAGCCGGCCCGCGTTATCGCCGTCTGCGGCCACGACACACAATCCGCGATTACCGCCGTTCCAAGCAAAGAAAAAGACTTCGCGTTTATCAGCAGCGGCACCTGGTCGCTGTTCGGCACGGAGCTCAACGAACCCATTGTCAATGAAAAGGCGGCCGCGATGAACGTGACCAACGAGGGGGGCTGCGGCAACACCGTCGGCTTCCTCAAAAACATCACCGGCCTTTGGCTGATTCAGGAAAGCCGCCGCCAATGGGCGCGCGAGGGCGTCGAACTGAGTTATGCGCAGCTCGAAAAACTCGCGCTCGAGGCCGAGCCCTTCCGCTGTTTTATCGACCCCGACGCGCCGGAATTTATGCCGCCCGGCGATATGCCCGGCCGGGTCCGCGCGTTTTGCGCGAAGACGGGGCAGCGGGTGCCCGAAAGCACGGGCGAGGTGATGCGCTGTATCTACGAGAGCCTGGCCATGAAATACCGGCTGACATTCGACAAACTGATGGATTGCACGGGGAAGGACTACCCCGTCATCCATGTCATCGGCGGCGGCACCAAAGACACCCTGCTTTGCCGGATGACGGCGAACTCCTGCAACCGCGAAGTGCTCGCCGGGCCTATCGAGGCGACCGTCATGGGCAACATCGCCGTCCAGTTATTGGCGGCGGGGGATATCGGCAGCATTGCCGAGGCCCGGGCGATTATCGCCGGCAGCGGGGGCGTAACAGCCTACCCGCCCAAAGACAAAGAGGCCTGGGACGAAGCGTACAGGAACAAATATCAATTATTATAATATAAACGAAAGGAAGATTGTCATGTTAAGAGCAAAAATCGGAATCCGGCCGATTATCGACGGCCGCTGGGGCGGCGTGCGCGAATCGCTTGAGGAGAAAACCATGGCGATGGCCGCGGCCGCCAAAAAACTGATTGAGGAGAATGTGTTTTATTCCGACGGCGCGCCGTTTGAGTGCGTCATTTCCCCCTGCACCATCGGCGGTGGCGCCGAGGCCGCGAGGTGCGCGGAGTTTTTCGCCGCCCGGAATGTGTGCGCCACCCTGTCGGTGACGCCCTGCTGGTGTTACGGCAGCGAAACGATGGACATGGACCCGCTGACGGTCAAAGCCGTTTGGGGGTTCAACGGCACCGAGCGCCCGGGCGCGGTTTACCTCGCGGCGGTCATGTCCGCGCACGCGCAAAAAGGCCTGCCCGCGTTTTCCATCTACGGCCGGGATGTCCAGGATTTAAACGACGGTTCCATACCCGAAGATGTGAAAGAAAAGCTGCTGCGCTTCGCGCGCTGCGCCGCGGCGGTCGGCCAGATTCGCGGCAAATCCTATGTCGGCATCGGTGCCGTGTCCATGGGCATCGCCGGCTCCTGCTGCGACGCCGCGTTCCTGCAGAAATACTTCGGCATCCGCGCGGAATGGGTCGATATGTCCGAGGTGATTCGCCGCGTCGAACTGGGCATCTACGACCACGAGGAATACGAGAAGGCGCTCGCCTGGGCAAAGAAGAACTGTCGTGAGGGCTTTGACAAAAACGCCGTCCCGAGCTCCCGCGAGCGCAAGGACTGGGAATGGGAATATGTCGTCAAGATGACGCTCATCTGCCGCGACATATTAATCGGCAACGAAAAACTCAATCATGTCAAGCCGGCGGGCGCCGAGGCGGAACACGCCGGGCCCAAGGACGGCTGGCATGAGGAGGCGCTCGGCCGCAACGCGATTCTCGGCGGGTTCCAGGGGCAAAGGCAGTGGACTGATTTTATGCCCAACGGCGACTTCACCGAAGCGATTCTCAACTCGTCCTTTGACTGGAACGGCAAAAAAGAACCGCTGACTTTCGCCACGGAAAACGACGGGCTCAACGGCCTCGCGATGCTCGCGGGCAAGCTGCTGACCGGCACGGCGAGCGTGTTCGCCGATGTGCGCACCTATTGGAGCCCCGAGGCCATCGAACGCGTCACCGGCCTGAAACCGGAAGGGCTCGCGGCCGGCGGCTTTATCCACCTCATCAACTCCGGCGCCGCCGCGCTTGACGCGACGGGCATGGCCAAGGATAAAGACGGCAACGCCGTCATTAAGAAGTGGTGGGATGTCACACAGGCGGACATTGACGCGATGCTGTCGGTCACCGAATGGTGCCCGGGCGACACCGGCTATTTCCGCGGCGGCGGCTATTCCTCCCACTTCAAGACAAGGGCGCAGATGCCCGTCACCATGATCCGGTTCAATCTCATCGACGGTTTGGGCCCGGTGCTTCAAATCGCCGAGGGCTATACGGTCGTCCTGCCCGACGAGATTCACGACAAACTCGACAAGCGCACCGACCCGACCTGGCCGACGACCTGGTTTGTGCCCAACACCGATGAGAATACGACAGCGTTCAAAGACGTCTATTCGGTCATGGCCAACTGGGGCGCGAACCACGGCTCGCTGACTTACGGCCACATCGGCCGGGATTTGATCACGCTCGCGAGCATGCTGCGCATCCCCGTCGCGATGCACAATGTCCCCGGCGAAGCCGTTTACAGGCCCCATTCGTGGGCGGCGTTCGGCACCGGCGATTTGGAAGGCGCCGATTACCGCGCCTGCGCGGCGTACGGACCGCTGTATCGATAGTTTCCGGCCAATGCCTCCCTTGTTAAAGGGAGGGGGACCGCACAGAACCACATGGTGGTTCATTTGCGGTGGAGGGATTTAAAAAGGCGGGGCTTGCCCCCGCCTTTTTGTTTGTATCTTACCGAAAGACAGACAGTTAACGATAATAAATAAATACTTATCGTTTATCAATAAATAATTATTGACAATCGGTTTTAACGGTGCTATAATGCGCTCGAGGTGAATTGTTATATGAAAAACAGAAGTTTCTTTCCGAAACTGCTTTTTGTTTTGGTCGTCACGGCCATCGTCATCGGCCTGCTGCTCGGCGTCTTTCTGCCGTGGATTGTGGAAATCCTCCTGGCCGGC
>ERZ747221.4075-NODE-4075-length-10928-cov-4.987006_pt1 | contig 10928 bp, 8 predicted proteins | sample MGYA00374949_ERZ747221 | MGnify/ENA primary metagenome ERZ747221 (study PRJEB28779, sample SAMN05720172) | bioreactor metagenome | isolation source: Anaerobic biogas reactor | place: USA:Washington, USA | collected 2015-08-08 ... | reverse complement strand
ATCAGTGCTTCTCCACCACGACCAGCCACGATGCCAGATGGTCCGACCCATCCGGCGCACGAGAGCAAGTCCCGGACCACGCCCCCTTGCAAACAGGGAAACCGGGAGAGAAAAACGCTGTCCCGGTACTCCTTGGGTAAGCCGCCGCCGCTGTCGCCAATCTCCACCCGCGCCCGCCGCCTCTCCCTGTCCCACGAAGCTCGGACCAGGGGGATCTTCCCTTCACTGCTCGAACCCGCCGTCCCGGAGGCTTCCCGGCCGGCGCATTTCCCGCTTGTGGTCCGGCCCCAAATGCCTTTTCAGTCCCGGACCAGGGGCAGATCGATGACAATCCTCGTGCCGAAAGGGCGGTTCGCCTCGGCCCGCACTTCCCCGCCGTGGTCTGACACGATCTGGCGCACGATGGCGAGGCCCAGACCGGTTCCTCCCTTCCGAATCGAGAAATAGGGGAGAAAAACGCTGTCCCGGTACTCCTTGGGAAAGCCGCCGCCGCTGTCGCCGATCTCCACCCGCGCCCGCTGCCGCACCCGATCCCAGGAGGTGCGGACCTGGAGGATCTTCTCTCCGCCGGTCGAACCCGCCGTCCCGGAAGGTTTCTGGTCCGGCCCCAAACCCTCCAGGTCGGTCGGTGCCTCCCCCGTACGTAGTCCGGATGCGCAGGCGGTCGTCCTGGGCTCATCAATACCTACTCCGGCAGCGGAGGAGGGGAGCCGGGACTCATCCTTGCGCGCGAGAGCCTCCAGGGCGTTATCGAAAAGATTGATGAACACCCGCTTCATCTGCTCTGGGTCGAGCCGGAGCGTCGGGATCTCTCCGTACTCCCTCCGCACCTCCACTCCCTGCATCCGGTCATCGTAGATCTGCAGCGTCTGCTCAAGGATACCGTTCAGGTCCGCGTCCTCGAGCCGCACCTCTGGAAGACGGGCGAAGCGGGAAAATTCGTCAACGAGGCTCTTGAGCGATCCCGCCTCCTGGATGATAACCTTGACACCCTCCTCGAGGAGACGGTCGAACCGGCCGAATTCCTCCCGGCCGGCAGCCCCCTGCGAGTCGTCGGGAGCGAGCTGTCTGTACCTCTTCAGGATCCTCTCGGCAGAGAGCTGGATAGGGGTCAGGGGGTTTTTGATCTCGTGGGCCAGGCGGCGGGCAACCTCCTGCCACGCCGCTATCTTCTCCATCCGGAGGAATTCAGTCATGTCATCAAGCACCACCACCCAGCCTGCGCGCGCGCCGTCGCCATCCACGAGGGGCGTCGCCGTGGCCGCAAGCTGCCGCGTTCCCCCCGGGGCCGCCAGCTCGATGTTCTTGACCTCTGTCCCAAGCACTTCCGCCTTCCGGAGCAGCTGGCGGAGCGCGCCGCACACCGGAGGGGCGACCACCTCCTCCAAGGGGGCGCTTTCCCCGGGCGGCGCGATCCCCAGCATCCTGAGCGCAGCCTGGTTCATGGTCCTGACCCGGCCGCCCGCATCCAGGGCGATCACCCCGGTGGCAATCGTCTGCAGGATAGTCTCGATGTAACGGCGGCGGGCCTCGTTTTCAAGGCTGGTGCGGCTCAGGTTCTCCTGTGCCGCCCGGATGCGGCGCTCGTTCTCCTCGAGGTCGGCAGTCATCAGGTTGAACCGGGTCACCAGGCTCCCCAACTCGTCGAACGCCTGGCATTCGACCCTATGCCCGAGGTTCCCCGCGGCTACCTCCGCCGCCCCCTCGGCCAGCGCCTGGATCGGCACGGTGATGCGCTTGGCCAGGTAGAGAGCGAACCAGGCGAAGGCAAAGACGATCAGTAACGTAGCCAGCACCAGGATGAGGAGGATGTTGAAGCGGAGCGAGCTCTGCTCCCGCTCCAGCTGCCCGTACTTTTGGTAGGCGTCCATGACCACATCCGCCCAGGTCTGGGCGCTGGTCGGGTGCAGGCTTTCGGTCAGGACCGCCCCTGCCGTCCGACCTTCGGAGCCGGTGATGGGGGCCGTAGCGTAGCTGATCTCGTTCCAGGGATCGTTGGGATCGACCCGATGAACACCGAAACCGGGCGTCCCCTGGAGCGCCTGCCGGACCAGGTGCGCGCGAATCTCCCCATGCGCGGCGGGGGAGAGCGCCGGCCCGGAAGTGGCAGCCAACCGGCCGTCAGACCGGTAAACCTCGATGGCGCCGACGGCGAATTCCGTGGCCAGTTCCCGAAGGCGGAGGGTTGTCTTTTCACCCGGCCCGGCCAGGATCCCCTCGTCGGAATGGAGGTGGCCGGCAATGCTGCCGGCGAAATGCTTAGCCCGCTCCTCCGCCTCGGCGTAGTACTGCTCGGCCAGAATGCGGCTCTTGTCCATCATCTGCGCCGTGGGCGCCCGGAACCACTTCTCGATGGAGGAGCTGATGAGGGTGTAAGCCAAAAGGAACAGCAGCAGCGCCGGAAGGAGCGAAAGACCGATGAAGGTGCGCACCAGCTTGGTCTTGAACCCGCTGCCAAGCCGCCCGCTTCGGCGCTCGAAATAAAGCTTTATAAGGTTGCGCCCCAGGATCGTGGCCAAAACCAGCAGCGCCAGCAGCGCCAGGAAGGTCCCTGTATAGACGATCCACGTCATCCCTATGAAACGCTGGCTGCCAACCGATGTCCGGTGCAGGAAGGTGTGCGTCGCCACGAGTGCCAGGGCAAGGAAAATTATCGCACCGAGCACATAACGCCGTGTCCGGAGATCGTCCGGAGTTTTCTGGAATCCGGGCTGGTCGTTCATAGGCAATGCGCGCCGGGTGAGCCGGCCGCCTCGCCCCAAGCATATACCAAAGGCGGACGCCCGGGAGAAAAACTCTTTTAATGACTTGCGGCCGGGGCGGGGGCGACATACAATCTACACTCCCGCCGGCATCCGCGCCGGCACGCGCGACCGGGAGAGGTGTCCGAGTGGTTGAAGGAGCACGCTTGGAAAGCGTGTGTAGGGGTAACCTTACCGTGGGTTCGAATCCCACCCTCTCCGCCACCCGCAGCCACGCAATCCTGGACATCCACGGAATGGCCAAAATTGTGGACACCCACTTATTCGCCTCAAGAGTGGACATCCACCGATTGTGGAATTCCGGTCAACCATCCGTTGACGGGAAACCCGCATCCTTGCGGGAGATCCGATGACTGGCAGCGGTCAGTCAAACGGGTTGTAGCCGGGCTTTATAGCCAGAGACCCTGCCTTATCCAAGATATCGGGGCGGCAGACGCGTTCGGCCCATTCCGCCTAGGGCACCTCCTCTAAAACCACCGACACCGCCTTTCTCTCGCACCCCGCGATCTCCATAACATCCGCTGCGATCTTTTCGGCCAGCCGGTCAAGCACCTCCCGCGGCCTCCCCGGATAGAGCTTCACGATGATATGAGGCATGTCTCCCCTAATTGTGGACATCCACTGATTGGAGACGCAAACAGCCAATGTGATTGTCCAGGATTGCGTTCCGAGTCAAAGAGTGGATGTCCAGGATTTGCTTGACAGACCATCCGTCCCTTTCTCGGGCTCCCGGATTGTGTCGCTGTCCACACCTTGAACAGGAGAGTGTCCACATTTTCCGCCGGCTTGCTAATTGACGTCCAGGATCTCCTCCTCCACCCAGCGGGCGAGCAGGCGGCGGACCTGGTAGGCATCTGCGGCACATGCGGCCTCACACTCCTCGGGAGTAACCCCATCGGCCGTCCGGGGCCAGATCTGCGCCGCCAGGGCTTTCGCCCCCGGATCCTCCTCCGGAAGTGGCTCAGGTCCCTTGCGCCGGAGCAGGGCAAAATCAGGCACGAGCGCCCGCGCCCGCTGCAGCTCGTCATAACGCCGCATCCCCTCGGCCAGCACCTCCTGCAGGTCGTGGACACCCCCTTTCGCTCCCTGTCCGCCTTCCGGTAGGTGAGTGTCCTCGTCTTCCTTACGCCCCTGGAAGGAAAATGTCCCGGGCGCCGGCCGCTCCAGCAGCTGCCAGGCCGCCTCCACCCCCTCGAGCCGCCCCGCCGTGCAGCTCTGGAGTCCGCCCGAAACCAAGCCCAAGGTTCCGATGGGGGTTCCCTTTGGATTGCGCAGCACCAGCGTCCCCGTCGCCTTCAGCCCGGCAAGTCGCCGCAGCAGGTCGGGCAACCCGAAAAGCTCCAGGTCACCGGCGAGGGTGCGTTCCGACGTCCTATCCGCCACATTGAACCCCCTCAGCGTCTCCGCCGCCACCTTCCCAAACCGCTCCTCGGCATAGCGCGATGCGATCATCCCGAGCAGCTGCTTCACGGCCGGGTCGGGAGTGGAAGAAAGCGCCCGGATGACGCCCAGCACCAGCATCTCGTTCTTCTGCAGTGTCAGGCCGAAGATCCGCTTCGGCTTGGCGTTCTTGAGCGTCTTCAGCAGCAGGGAGAGGGTTTCGCGGTCCTCACCAAGGTCCTGGCTGCCTAGGTAAGCCAGCCGTGCCGCGGTCTCCCCCAACTTTGAACTCCCCCCTATCCCGTGCCGGACCACCCGCAAGTTGGCCTTCGGGGTTCCCTGCTGCGCCAAGGCGTAGATGGTCCGGTCCAGCAGCGACAGCATCTGCGGTCGCCCGGCAGCCGCCTCCTCCAGCTCATCCGCAAGGCGTAAGAGCAGGGTCTCCGCTTCCGGGCAGGGAGCCTGCCCCGCGAGCTTGACCACCTCGCGCACCAGCGGAGCCGGCAACTCCAGGCGTGCCAGTGCCTCCACCCGCGCGATTTCCTCCCCCGGGGGGACTTCGCCGGAGGAGGGGATGAGCGTCAGGATGCAAACCAGGTTACGGGCGAAATGCCAGTCCGCGCTCAAGTCCAACCCCTTCTCCCCCAGCAGTTCGAACGCCAGCCGACGGGCAGGGGCCCCGTGCACCGCCAGCAGGTCGAGCAGGAGCCTGCGCCGGTCCCGCTGTTCTTCCGTGCGCAGCCGCTCGAGCAGCCGTGCCGGGGAAAACTCGTCGAAAAAGTTGAACACCCTGACCAGCAGCGGGCGCCGGTCGCGCTCCCGGGCTAGAGCGCGCACCTGGTCCAGGCTGAGGGAAGCGTGCGCCGTTGCGCGCACGCCAGCCACCGCATCCGCTTCCACACTTCCGCTCGAACCGATTTCCAGGGCAAGGTCGAAAATGGTCGCCGCCCGGGCGAGCGAACCTGTATTGAACTGCTCCACCGCAGCCTGCACCATATCCTGAAAGCGCCGGTAGCCATCCCAGCGGCTTTCGGCCAGGCGGATGAGCTGCCGCATCGCCTCCACGGCGGGGTTGCGCGAATCGACCGCTCCATCCCCGGTGGTGGCGATCATCCACCCCGGCAGGCTCTGGCCCAGCCTGCGGAAGATCTGGTCCGTTCCCGCCTCGATCCCCAGAGCGCGCAGGTTTTCCTGGAGCCGCTCGAGTTCCCCGCTGTCGCGCACGTGGGTGATGGCGTTGGCGATCAGGTGCGGGACGGCGTCTTCCTCCTCCTCCTCGGGGGCCGCACGGGGGGGTGCGGGGTCACGGACGGCCTCCGCCAGCCGTTTTTCGAGCAGGCTTATGCGCCGGAGGCGTGCGTCCGTCCCTTCCGCCGCCTCTCCCACGCCTAGAGGATACACGTGGCGGTGGATCAGATCGGCCGGCGCCTCGAGGTCCACCTGCCCGAGGGCCAAGTACTCCAGGTTCTCGCGTAGCGCCGCGCGTTCCTCCTGCGGGCAATAATCTACCAATAGCCGCCCCACCCTTGCTATCCAGGGATCGAGACGGGCGGCGGGAATCAGCTCAAGATGGGAGAGGTAGCGGAGTTTGCTCACAGCATGATAGACGTAGTCGGCCATGGAAACGTCCGCGCCCTGCGCCCTCGCGATGCGGGTCGAGATCCAGTGGATGATTTCAGTCGAGGCAGTCTCGGGCGCGCGCCCCATGAGATCGGTCACAGCATCGGCCGCCTGCACGGGGGAGACCACATCCGACAGGAACTGCCTCATAACCGACAACGCCTCGCGTAGACCGGGATCGGCATCTAGTGTATCCATCGGCTCCCTTTGACTCAAAATCGTGCGGGTTTGGACACCCCCATTTTACACCAGCCGTCAAATCCTGGACACCCACCTTCTTCCCCAATCCTTGGGAGTCCAAAACTCCCGCGCGGGGTTCTCATCCACAGCTCCCGACCGATGAACCAAGTCCTGGACATTCACTCTTTTTCCGAAATGGTGGATGTCCATGATTTGCTTTCCCTCATTCTGTGGGTGTCCAGGGTTTCTTCCAGGTTTCTTCAGGATCCCCAATCGCTCTACGAAATCCTTAGTGCAATAATAGCGTATGTCCGGGATTTGAGGAACTCCAGCGGAAGGCGACGAGAGCTTGGGGGAATTTGGTGCTCCATTGGCATCGCAGCAAGAAAAATGGATTTCTTGCAATTGCCTCTCCGTAATTCCTACAGGTACTCTGTGGTTTATGAACAGGAACATCGTACTGGGCGCAGCCGGGGTTCGCCGCCGCTGAGAGCGAGGGCGCCGCGGGCCTCGAGCCGGCCGTTGGAGCTATGCGAACCTCCCGGCGATTTCCGGATCCATCCGCCAGCCCTGCCCGCCCCGATCATGCCCCCGGCGCCGGTCCATCAGCCTCATCTTTCAGTGCAATTGATGAAAGATGCGGGGTATACCTGTGATACAGTATTGGGCCGTGGCGCTGCGGCGCCGCAACCAGCATGTAGGGTGAATTCTTATTCCAAAAAACTTGTTACCAGGAGCTGATACCAATGAGGAAAATGACGAGCTGTCTGTGGATGGTCGTCCTTGCGCTGTTGGCAACGGCGGCGACGCTGCCCGCCGCCGGACTCGACCGCGCCGCGCTGTTGAAAGTAGCCGATGATTACCTGGCCGCGATGGTGGCACACGATCCGGCGAAAGCGCCCCTTGCCGGTGATGTAAAAATGGTCGAGAACGTGAAAAGGATCAAACCGGGCGAGGGCTTGTGGAAGACGGCCTCTTCCCTGCCGACCGACTACAAGATCATGGCCGCGGATCCGATCAACCAGCAGGTCGGCGGCCTGGTGGTCATGGGGAATGGCCAAACGCCCGCGCAGGTCGGTTTCCGGCTCAAGCTGGTCAACGGCAAAATCGTCGAAGCCGAGCACCTGGTCGTGGTACTGGATAAAAACAACCCCATGGGGAATCCCGACAACCCGAATCTGAAAAAGCACCGTCCGGCTCTGCTCCTGGAAGTGCCGTATGAATACGCGGATTCGCACGGGCGGATGATCTACATCGCGAAGTCCTATTACGATGCGCTCGATAACAACAACGGCCACCTCGCCCCGTTTGCGTCTGATTGCCAGCGGCACGAGAACGGCATGCGCACCGCGCCGTCCGGCGGTCCCGCGCTGGGAGGCACCAGCATTCCCGGGACGGCGGCGCCAAAGCCGGGCCTGTCGGGGATGCAGGACTGCACGACCCAGATCAGCTCCGGAACGTTCCAGTACATCGAGTCGATCGATAACCGCCGCGTGGACATCGCCGACACCGTTACGGGACTGGCTATCGGTTTCTCCCACTTTCACCATCCGATGACGCAGAAGAAATTCAAGATCGTGAACAACCCCGACCGATCCGAATCCGACATGTCCAACCAAAAGCCGTTTGACATGCCATCGATGCATATCTACAAGATCTGGGGCGGGAAGATACACGAAATCGAAGCCGTCGGCATCATGGCGCCTTACAATTCGCCGACCGGCTGGGAATAGATCGATCCCGAACAAAACTGCACGGAGCGGAACCTGCGGCTTCTGTCTGCAGATTCCGCTCCGGCACACTCCCCGACCATCAGGAAACTGACGGAATGGAACGCCTCTCTATTCCGTCACCAGTTTCCGGGCAACCAGCCAGTCATAGAGACGGTCCGTCCATGTCGCGACCGGCATTCCCGACGCTGGGCCGGATCCATGGTCGTAGACGTGGAATTCCACCGGACGGTTCGCTTCCTTCCACAGGGCGAAGAGCGCCGCACATCCGTTGGTCACGTTGAAATGAGCATCCATCACGGCGATGAACAGGGGGGCCCCCTGCGGGGGAACGGTAACATCGACCAGTGACGGGCCATAAATGGTGGCCGCAAAATCGGGGTAAGCGTCCGGGGATTCCGTCGCGGCGGTCCCGATGGCGACCCCTCCGCCCGCTGAAAACCCGAGGATGCCGATCCGTTGCGGATCGATGCCGTAGTTGGCCGCGTCGCGCCTGAGGATGCGGATCGCCTGCCGGCCGTCCGCAATCGCCATCCGGATGACCTTGAGATGTTCCTGATCATCCGGCACCGGGTTGGCGTTGCCGCGCCGGTCCAGGATTTCCCTGAAGGAGAGTTCCTTCCCCATCCCCATCGGCATCTTTCGTTGCGGGATTCCCGCCCGCGGCGCTCCGGGGGGACGCCCGCCGCCCGCGGGCGCGTCGGGCACGACCCGGTACTTGAGAATGAAGGCCGCGATGCCCCGGGAGTTCAGCCACTCGGCGGTTCGTTCCGGCTCGGCGAACCCCAGCATGCGCATGGCGCCTCCCGGACAGAGGATGACGGCCGTCCTGTTCGCCCCGGCCTTTTCCGGAAGATAGACCGTGAGGGTGGGATGGACGACGTTCGCATACACCTTCGAGCCCCCGGGCCCTTCGGTGACCCGTTCGCTATGGGTCCAATCCTCGGACCCCGGCGCCGTCCCGGGCCAGACGGGAATCGTCGGTCTCGAGGGGGCTGCAGAGTTGGCCGATGGCCGATCGGGCGCATTCCGGGCCAGGGCCGGGAATGCGGTCAGCGCGGCCAGAATCCCCCAAGCACATAGAGACAATATCTTTTTCATGGCATCAAACTCCTCAGACCGTGGCGTTTTATTCCCCTGGCACCGATCAGAAGGGGGTGTGAGGATGAGGCTCCATTTCCCCCTGCCTTCAAGGTCGCGTGTTTCGGGCCGGATCGCGACCCTGATCTTAACAGGAAAGGGGATGATCGGCGGAGAAATTGCGGGCTGAAGAAGCCTCACGGGGACGGACCGGTATATGTCTCTATATATGTATGAGACGGTCTGGTCGGTCCCCAGTTTTCAATGCACCGATCGGTAACAATCCACCTGTTCAGGGGTTGGCACGGCACGAATGTTCCCGAACGGGATATAAATGCTTGACCCAGGGAGGGAGACGGGTCGCCGCCATTCTGGGAATCAGCGAGCGCAACGATTTTGCCATGCTGGAGCGGATCGGAGGCGAATGCGCCGGAGCCGTCAGCCTGCTGCCCGAGGACGCGCCCCCTCCCGACCCCGGTGACACGCGCGCGCGGATACTGGACGAGCCGGAACTGGAACAGATCGTCGCGGAACTGCCGCTCCGCCCGCTGATGGCGGGACGCGAAGGTCGGGCTGAATGTCGCACAGGCATCCTTCCGCCCAGACGGTCACGGGCGCCGAGTGGCAGCGGATGGCGCGGGAGTGCGGCGTCGGCTGGCCCATGCTGCGGGAGCGGATCGTCGACCTGTGCGACCGGGCCGTCGATGGGCTCCGGGACCTTCCGGCCGCCTCCTTGTGCGCCACGGGGGAACGCGTGGCCGGCATCATCAGGGACCGGGCGGGGGCGCTGCCAAGCTGTCTAGGCTGAACCCGGCGGGGGGAGCGGGGCGGGGGCGGTTTCGAGCGCGGGCGTGATTTTCTGCAGGAACTCCGCGATCGACTCGAAGCGGCTGGAGTCGTCGAGATCGTGGCGCGTGAGCCGATATTCCAGGTGATCTTCCGAGAAGCTCAGGGAGCCGTCGGCGATCATGTCCGCAAGCTCCCGCCGGGAGAGGACCCAGCCCGAATGCTTCGACGCGAGCGCCACGAAGAAGTAGGTCCCCGCTTTTTGGGTCAGCAGGTCGAAAACACCGACAAAGTCTTTTCCCAGTCCCCAGCGCGCCTCCCCGGCGCCCGGGCTGGTCTTGACGATCAGGTAGGTGCTCTTGTCGAGCAGGAAGTAGTTCCGTCCCTTGAACAGGCCCTCAAGCCTGGTCCCCTCCAGGCAGGATTTCAGATCCCTGGCGCCGATGGCCGCGGCAAATTCCAGAACCTCGTTGCCCATCCCGATTCCCCCAAAATCTTCCGTCCGCCCCATGGCCCGATGCGTCCATGGAGGAGGAACCCATTATGGGCCTTCGCGGGGTCTATGGGAACAGGGTTCCATCGGCCCCGCCATGGCATTGTACCGGAAAAGCCTGGGCGCCCATGGCTTCCACGGCGTCCTGCAGGCAGGGCTCGGTGAGCACCGTGACGTCGTCCACCACGGTCAGGGGCAGACCGGCGGAGCCGACGGTCTGGACGAAGGCCACCGCGATGGGGTTCGCCGCGAAGGCGCCAGGATCGGTGGCCAGATTGGCCCGGGCGATGTCGACGCCCTCGCCCTTCACGGCGTTCAGGTCCGCGGTGAACCGGACCAGGCTCTCGTCGACGTCGGTGCCACACACACCGGTGTTGCAGCACAGTGCGGGTTCGAAGACGCGGATGACGGCCATGGCCCCTCCCAGTGACTAATTGACGCTTATCGATATAGCCCTAGGGTAGCCCATATCGACGTGCGCCAATGCGATCCCGGAGATGTCGGCGTCGGTCAGCAGCAGCGGCTTCATAGAGGCGTGCTATACTACTTCGTCGCCCTTGGGCTGATGATCGGGGCGGCGCAGCTCTTCAGCGGCAACGTCCGCTGGGAGATGATGCTCTGGTGGTGTCCCTTTGTGCTGGCACTGCTCTACTTGGGATGGCGCAAGCCGTCAGCCAAGGAGCAGCTGCAGAACTACGCCCAGAATTCCGGGCACTGCGGACAGTGCGGCTACGATCTGACCGGCAACGTGTCCGGCATCTGCCCGGAGTGTGGATGGCCGATCCCGGCCGCACCGGTGCAGGCAGAAAGCCGCAGCCACCTGAAGAAACTGCTGTCTGTGGCTTCGGGCGGCATCGTTTTTACTACCATTCAAAAGTTCATGCCCGACGATAACAG
>ERZ747221.4073-NODE-4073-length-10931-cov-3.115994_pt1 | contig 10931 bp, 9 predicted proteins | sample MGYA00374949_ERZ747221 | MGnify/ENA primary metagenome ERZ747221 (study PRJEB28779, sample SAMN05720172) | bioreactor metagenome | isolation source: Anaerobic biogas reactor | place: USA:Washington, USA | collected 2015-08-08 ... | reverse complement strand
GGAAGCGATTATGCAGATGAACCTTTTAGGGCATAATTTCTTTGTGTTCTTTAATTCTGGTACTGAGGAAGTAAATGTTGTTTACAAGCGCAAAGATAAAGGATACGGCCTGATTGAACCAGAATTTGATTAGTTGAAGGCTTGACGGCAAAGTGATAATATAAAAATGTTAATTAATTGAATGTAGTATTAGGAGGAACCTGAAATGGTTCCTCTTTTTTTAGAGGAGAGAACAATCATGATAAAAGATGCCCTGAAGAGACTGCTTGACGATAATGAAAAAGAAGTTAAGCGCCTGCGCCGCAAGGTGGAGAATATTAACCGGTTGGAAGCGGATTTTGTGGCTTTACCGGCGGAAGAATTTCCCCGTAAAACTGCTGAATTTAAGGAAAGGTTAAAGCAAGGGGAGAATTTAAACGATATATTAGCAGAGGCTTTTGCCCTGGTGCGGGAGGCCTCCCGCCGTACCCTGGGAATGAGGCATTTTGATGTCCAGTGTATTGGCGGCATGGTTTTGCATGAAGGCCGTATATCCGAGATGAAAACGGGTGAAGGTAAGACCCTGGTAGCCACTTTGCCGGCTTACTTGAATGCCCTGGAGGGGAAAGGGGTTCATATTGTAACGGTCAACGATTACCTGGCTACCAGAGACTCGGAGTGGATGCGACCAGTTTATGAATATTGCGGCTTATCATTGGGACTTATCGTGCATGGTCTGAGTTATGAGGAACGCAGGTATGGTTATTCCTGTGATATCACTTACGGGACTAATAACGAATTTGGCTTTGATTATTTGCGCGATAACATGGTGATAGCCCCGGAACATATGGTGCAGCGGGATCTACATTATGCGATTATAGACGAGGTTGACTCCATCCTTATAGACGAGGCGCGTACCCCTTTAATTATTTCCGGTGAAGGGGACAAACCTACCGATCTCTACTACAAGATAGCAAAATTCATTCCCCGTTTGGTAAATGAAGAGGATTATAAAGTAGATGAGAAAGCCCACCTGGTAACCCTGACTGAAGAGGGGGTACATAAGGTGGAAAAATATTTTACCATTGATAACCTGTCGGAAAATATGGAACTGGCACATCATGTAAACCAGGGGCTCAAAGCCCACGGTCTGATGAAGAGAGACCGGGATTATGTGGTTAAAGATGACCAGGTGATAATAGTAGATGAATTTACTGGACGCTTAATGTTCGGGCGTCGCTACAGTGATGGTTTGCACCAGGCGATTGAAGCCAAGGAAGGGGTTAAGATTGAGAAAGAGTCGCAGACTTTAGCAACTGTAACTTTTCAAAATTATTTTCGCATGTATAAAAAACTGGCTGGTATGACTGGTACCGCTAAAACCGAGGAAGAGGAATTTCGTAAGATTTATGGTATGGACGTGGTAGTTATCCCTACCAACATGCCCATGGTCAGAGAGGACCGGCCTGATTTTATTTATCGCAGCGAGGTCGGAAAATTCCAGGCGGCGGTGGAAGATATTGAGGAACGTTACCACAAGGGCCAACCGGTACTGGTCGGTACTATTTCCATAGAAAAGTCTGAGCTATTAAGCGATATGCTGCGCAAAAAGGGTATTCCGCACCAGGTTTTAAATGCCAAACACCATGAAAAGGAAGCCCAGATAATAGCCGGTGCAGGTGAGAAAAGCACTGTGACTATAGCCACCAATATGGCTGGTAGAGGAACTGACATTGTTCTGGGTGACGGGGTAAAAGAGTTGGGTGGCTTGTATGTCTTGGGTACGGAAAGACATGAGGCCCGCCGTATCGATAACCAGTTACGTGGTCGTTCCGGGCGTCAGGGAGACGCCGGGGAATCACGTTTTTATGTTTCATTGGAAGACGATTTGATGCGTCTTTTCGGGGCTTCTACCATCGAAGGGGTTATGGATCGCCTGGGGATGGATGACAGTATGCCCATTGAGAATAAAATGGTATCCCGGGGCATTGAAAACGCCCAGAAAAAGGTAGAAAGCCGTAACTTCAGTATAAGGAAAAATGTTTTAGAATATGACGATGTTATTAACCAGCAAAGAGGAATAATTTACGGCGAACGTAAAAAGGTGCTGGATGGTGAAAACCTGAAAGATACTATTTCCAGTATGATTGATGATGTCATCGATGAAGTAGTAAATAGTTACGCCGGTGAGATAAAGTATTCCGATGATTGGGATTTACCCGGTTTACTATCTTACGTGGAACAGCATATTCTGCCTCGTATTGATTTTACTATAGATGAGATCAAAGGGATGACCCGCAGGGAAATGAAAGATTTCCTGCAGGAGCGCACCCATGACCTTTATGAGGAGCGGGAAGAGGAACTGGGCAATGAGACCATGCGAGAATTGGAAAGGGCCATCATGCTCAGGATTATCGATGATAAATGGATGGACCACATTGATGCTATGGATCAGCTACGTAATGGCATATCCCTGCGGGCTTACGGACAGAGAGATCCGCTGGTAGAGTACAAGTTCGAAGCCTTTAATGCCTTCGAGTCGATGGTTTACAGCATAAAGGAAGACGTTGTACGCTATATCCTGCGGGTTAAAGTGGTACAGCAGCCCCAGGAGCGCCAGACTTTTGTTAACCAGGGTGAAGAAACGGAAAGGAAACCGGTTCGGGTAGGAAAGAAAATAGGACGTAATCAGCCCTGCCCCTGCGGCAGCGGTAAAAAATATAAGAACTGTTGTGGAAAAGGGGTTAGTTAATGGATATAGCAACTCTTTTAGGTTTACTCGTAGGATTAGGAGGATTAATAGGCGGTTTCCTCTGGGAAGGCGGCCACGCCGGTATGCTCCTAGTAAAAACGGCTGCCGTAATCGTATTTGGGGGTACCTTCGGAGCAGTTATATTAAGTTTTACTATGGAGGAGATAAAAACAGTTCCATATTTTCTTAAGGTAGTGTTTGTCGACCGCAAAATTGATTATATTACCGTACTGGATTCATTGGTAGAGACGGCGGATAAAGCCCGCCGTGAAGGCTTGCTCAGTCTGGAAAGCCAGCTTGGTGAAATAGATAACCCCTTCCTGGCCCGGGGACTGCAACTGGTTATAGATGGAACTGACCCGGAGCTTACCCGCAATATGTTGGAGATGGAAATTGAGGCCTATGAAACCAAAGAAAGGGTAGGCCATGACATATTCATGTCTGCGGGCGGTTTTGCTCCTACTATGGGTATTATAGGTACAGTTATGGGTTTGGTCCACGTTTTAAGTAATATTACTGAACCTGATAAACTGGGCGGTGCTATTGCTGTTGCCTTCCTGGCCACTCTTTATGGTGTAGCTTCGGCCAATGTTTTATGGATTCCGTTTGGTACTAAAATAAAAATTAAATCGGCCAAAGATGTTCTCTTAATGGAACTGGTCCTGGAAGGTATACTTTCTATTCAGGCAGGAGAAAATCCCCGGGTAATCAGAGAAAAACTTATGACCTTCCTGCCGCCACAGACCAGGGAGGCTGCAGTCGAGCAACAGCAAGCCCAGGCGAGGATGTGATTAAGTGTCAAGGCGCCGGAAAAAGCAAGAACCAGAAAACGAAGGCGGTATGGAGCGCTGGCTTATTACATATGCTGATCTAATTACGCTCTTGATGATATTTTTTATCTTGATGTACACCATGAGCCAGGTGGATGCTCGTAAATACGCAGCCGTAGCTAACTCTCTTAGCGTGGTCTTAACTGGTCAGGCTCTTTCTGTTTTGGAAACCCAGGGCCCTTCCCTGGTAGAAGGTATATCAGGACAGCAGGTACCGGAAGGACCGGGAGCAGCACCAGCCCAGCAGGGGGAACTGGATGAAGTCAAACGCATGATAGCCGAATTTATTAAAACCAAAGACATGGAAGCCAACCAGGAAGCCAGTCAAGGCAATGCTGCAGTTACAAAATTAAGTGACCATATCATAGTGTACGAACAGGAACGAGGATTGGTAATAAGTTTTAAGGATACTCTGCTTTTTGCCAGCGCTTCGGATCAGTTGACTCCCAGGGCACAACAAATTATCCAGGAGGTAGGTAAAGCTCTGGTCGGGTTGCCTAACTATATACGGGTAGAAGGCCATACTGATGATGTGCCTATTAATACCAGCAGATTTCCTTCTAACTGGGAGCTGTCAGTTCTGCGAGCTTCCAATGTGGTCCATGTACTTAACGAAGATGTTGGCATGCCGGCAGATCGCCTATCTATAATAGGGTATGGTGAGTATCGCCCGTTAGTTGCCAATGAGGATGCGGTAAGCCGGTCCATGAATCGTCGGGTTGATATTGTTATACTCAAGAAGAAATATGATTATTTCGAACCAACAGTAAGCCAATCACAACTATAAAAGGGGTGAAAAGTCTTGATTGAAGACCCGCAAGCAATTTGCAGCGAAATAATAAAACGACTTGGAGAAATGAGGGCTTCTCTTTGACATTGATGGCCAGAAACAAAAAGTAGAGCAACTGCATAAAAAGACTCTTAATGAAAACTTCTGGAATGAGCGTCAGGAAGCTCAGCAAATACTGAAAAGCATTAGCGAAATGCAGGACAATATCGATAATTACTGTAGTCTTTGGGATAAAGTTAATTATCTTCAAGATTTGATGGATATAGCTCAAGAGGAAAGAGATCAGGAAATTTGGCATGATACCGTAAAAGAGCTACAGGAATTACAAAAGAAATTTCGGGAGTTTGAACTCCTGGTTTTGTTTTCTGGAATTCATGATGAAAGGGATGCCATTGTTTCTTTACATGCCGGTGCTGGTGGTACCGAGGCCCAGGACTGGGTGGAGATACTCCTGAGAATGTACACTCGCTGGGCGGAATCATCCGGGTATACAGTGGAAATTATGGATTATCTTGCTGGCGATGAAGCAGGCATTAAAAGTGTTACTTTTCTGATCAAGGGTAAATACGCCTATGGTAAATTAAAATGCGAAGAAGGGGTGCATCGGCTGATCCGGATTTCCCCCTTTGATTCATCGGGGCGGCGACATACTTCTTTTGCTTCCATTTCAGTACTTCCTGAGATAATTGAAAATGTTGAGGTAAATATTAATCCGGAAGAATTACGCATAGACACTTACCGCTCCAGCGGCGCTGGCGGGCAGCATGTTAATAAAACTGATTCCGCTGTCCGCATTACTCACTTGCCTACTGGAATAGTGGTACAATGTCAAAATGAGCGGTCTCAGCACGCCAATCGATTGTCTGCTATGAAGATATTGACGGCTAAATTGTATGACCTGAAACAAAAAGAAGTGGAAAATAATTTACAGAACCTAAAGGGAGAATATAAAGAGATAGCCTGGGGCAGTCAGATTAGAACTTATACCTTGAATCCTTTTAGCCTTATCAAAGATCACCGCACTAACCTGGAGGAAGGTAATGTTCAGGCGGTACTGGACGGTGACCTGGACGATTTCATCTACGCCCGGTTACAGCAGAAAGCTAATTAGACGCAAAAGACCGGGTGGCAGGGGACGGTTCCTGTGTCACCTTAAATTCAAGGTGACACAGGAACCGTCCCCTGTCACCTACTAAAACTTAAGGAGCGCTGATGGTGAAGGAGATTACAGAAGAAGCAGTAGCAACCACCACCGAAAAGGCCCGGCAGATACGCCGTAATATCATTAAAATGCTGGGGCAGGCAGGTTCAGGACATACCGGCGGGTCGCTTTCCGCCAGTGATATAGTAGCGTGCCTGTATTTTTGGGAAATGAATATTGACCCGGCCAAGCCCCATTGGGCGGAGCGGGACCGTTTTGTACTAAGTAAAGGTCACGCGGCCCCGGTACTTTATGCGGTGCTGGCGGAAAAAGGTTTCTTTCCCCTCGATGACCTCAATCATTTGAGAAAACTGGGCAGTCCCCTGCAAGGACACCCGGATATGCGAAAAGTCCCCGGGGTGGAAGCTTCGACCGGTTCCCTGGGACAAGGAATATCCTGGGCGGTGGGAATGGCCCTGGCCGGGAAAATCGATAAGAAATCTTACCGGGTTTATGCCCTGCTGGGTGACGGGGAAATTGAGGAAGGTATGGTCTGGGAGGCGGCCATGGCTGCAGCTCATTATAAACTGGACAACCTTATGGCCTTTGTTGACCATAACGGGTTGCAGATTGATGGCCGGGTACAAGAGGTTATGTCCCCCCTGCCTATTCCCGATAAGTTCAGGGCTTTTGGTTGGGAGGTTTTAGAGATAGATGGGCATGACCATAAACAGATAATGAAGGCATTAAATTTTGCCCGCACGGTGAAAGGCAAGCCTACAGCCGTAATTGCCCATACGGTGAAGGGTAAGGGCTGTTCCTTCATGGAGGACCGGGTAGAATGGCACGGCACAGCCCCCAAACCCGACGAAGTCAAAAAAGCCCTGGCCGAACTCTTATAATTAAAATTCTTAGCAGGAGTTGAAGTAATTTTGGATAAACAGGCAACAAGAGATGCATATGGGAAGGCTCTGGTGGAATTAGGTGGTTTGCATGATGATATCGTGGTACTGGATGCTGACCTTTCCAAATCCACTAAAACCGCTGATTTTGCTAAAAAGTTCCCGGAACGCTTCTTTAATGCCGGCATTGCCGAGCAGAACATGATGGGCATGGCTGCCGGACTGGCAGCAGCAGGCAAAGTAGTCTTTGCCAGTTCCTTTGCCATTTTTGCTGCGGGCCGGGCCTTTGAGCAGGTGCGTAATTCTATAGCTTATGCTAATTTAAATGTAAAAATCTGTGCCACCCATAGCGGTATAACTGTAGGTGAAGATGGAGGTTCCCACCAGTCGGTAGAGGATATTGCCATTATGCGTAGCATACCTAATCTAACTGTAATTGTTCCTTCGGATGGCGTAAGCACCCGTCTGGCGCTTTTCCAGCTTTATGAGCATCAGGGTCCGGTTTACCTGCGCTTGGGACGGCCGGCCTTGCCTGTTATTTATAAAGATAATATGGACTTCCAGATTGGCCGTGGGATAGAGCTTCGCCATGGCCAGGACGCCACTATTATTGCCTGCGGGGCTATGGTGGCTTTGGCCCTGCAGGCCGCTGAAGTTCTGGCTGCAGAAGGGGTACAGGTGTCAGTGGTGGATATGCACAGTATCAAGCCATTAGATAAGGATTTAATCGTTCGCTTAGCGCAGTACACCGGAGCCCTGCTCACAGCTGAAGAACATAGTATTATTGGGGGGCTGGGCAGTGCAGTTTGTGAAGTAGTGAGCGAAAATTGTCCGGTGCCGGTAATGCGGATGGGAATTAATGATGTTTTCGGACAATCCGGTACTCCTGACCAGCTAATGCAACATTATGGGTTAACTGTCGATAAAATTGTCCAGAATATTCATGTTTTACTTAAAAAGAAGACAAAATAAAAAGGAATTCCTATTGTTTTTGTAGAACCACCATTATTGGTGGTTTTTTTATTTGGAGGTAATTGGATGCTAGTTCAGTTTTATAATGTCTCCAAAATATATCCCAATGGGGTTAAAGCACTGGATGATATCTCGCTTAAAATAGATCGGGGTGAATTTCTATTCCTTATGGGCCCTAGTGGCGCTGGAAAATCTACCCTGGTTAGGATGCTGTTCCGAGAGGAGCTTCCCACCCGGGGACAAATATTTCTGGCTTCCCGAAGTATAGTTAGAATGAAACGGGGAGAGGTGCCCCGGTTAAGGCGAAACATTGGGATTGTTTTTCAGGATTTTAAATTATTAGAAAATAAAACTACATATGAGAATATAGCTTTTGCTATGGAAGTAGTTGGTGCTAGTAGCAAGGACATTAAAGAGAGAGTTACGGAAGTAATAAACATGGTAGGACTAAAAGGTAAGGAAAAATCTTTTCCCGGGGAACTCTCCGGCGGGGAGCAACAGCGGGTAGGAATTGCCAGGGCTCTGACTAACTATCCCCTGATCCTGATAGCGGACGAACCGACCGGGAACCTGGATATAAATACCTCTCATGAAATAATGGAATTATTATTTAACATTAACCGTGCCGGTACTACCGTTATTATGGCCACCCATGCCCGGGAACTGGTGAAATCTGCGGGCAAACGGGTAATTATGCTGGAACAGGGTAGAATCGTAGCCGATAACCCGCCCGGGGAGATATTCTTATGAGACCGGGAAGCATTATCTATTTTTTAAGGGAAGCTTTCAAATCACTGTCTCGTAACCGTTTGCTAAGTATTGCCACTATTTCCACGGTAGCGATCTCTATACTTATACTGGGTTTTGCGGTTTTATTGACTATTAATGCCGGTGCCCTTATGAACTACCTCGAATCAGATGTAGAAATAGTAGCCTTTTTGGAAAAAGATTTGACCAAATCACAAATTAGTGATATTAAGCAGGATTTAACTGCTATTACCGGAGTAAAATCGGTTAATTTTGTTTCCCGGGAAAAGGCGCTGGACAAACTGCAGGAGAGCTATGGCGGAAAAGAATATAATCTAAAAGAAACTCTGGGTAAGAATCCGTTGCCTAACAGTTATGAAATTAAGGCGAACAATCCGCATAATGTTCCCCAGATTGCTGCCCAGGTAAAGAAAATTGACGGGATTTACAAGGTTAACTATGGGCAGGGCGTGGTCGAAAGGTTATTTAAGGTAACCCATTGGGTTCGCATTGTCAGTATGGTATTTATTGTTTTACTGGTTTTTGCGGCGGTATTTTTGATTGCTACTACTATTCGCCTGGCCATATTTGCCCGTCGTAAAGAGATTTATCTGATGAAACTAATTGGCTCTACCGACTGGTTTATTCGCTGGCCATTTTTTATTGAAGGAGTTTTTCTAGGTGCAGTCGGCGGGCTTATAGCCATTTTAATACTGGCAGCAGGTTACGGCTCTTTGATTAACCATATGGATGCACTGTTTTTCTTGCCCCTGGTTACTGATCCTGGAATATTAAGTAATGTGTATATCAGCCTTATGATTTGTGGGGCTGTTCTTGGGGTCCTGGGAACCTGGATATCGTTAAATAGATTTTTAGATGTCTAAAATAAAAAACACTTTTATAGACTAGAAGTGTGATACCAATTGGAAAAATATCCGCGGCCCGGCACTCAGTAATATTTTGACTTGGTGCAGGGTTAATATTAGACACTGAGTGCGGGGAACCCGCGTTTAATTAAAAATTTACGGGGAGGATTAAAGAGATGAGAAGGTTACAAAGTGGGGTGGCAGTTTGTTTATCATTGTTGCTTTTAATTACAGTTATTTTCCCTGTATATGCAGATAACATTCAGGAACAACAGCGGAAGTTGCAGGATGTCAACCAACAGATTGATCGGCAGCGCAGTAGTGTAAACCAGGCACGGCAAAAGGAAAAAACAGTTGTGGGGCAGATTTCCAGCCTGGATAAGGACATTAATAAGACCGAGTCGGAGATTAAGTATATTGACGACCGCATGACTTATCTGGAACACAATATTGATGAGATTCAAGAAGAGATAAAGGCTAGTGAGGCAACTTTGGCTGAACAAAGCGATATCCTGGGTAAACGGCTGGTATTTATATATGAAAAAGGCGGCGATGTGTCCTATCTGGAAGTTTTACTTGCGGCTACTGATATTAAGGATTTTTTAACTCGCTATGATCTTTTAAATATTATTGTAGAGCAAGATGTAGATCTTATCAAATCTATAAATAAAGAGAAAAAAGAACTTTCCTTAAAAAAATGTGATTTGGAAATTAAGCAACAAGAACTGGCGAATATTCAGACTGACCAAATAGGTCAGAAGGAAATACTTGACTCCCAGAAGGGTGAAAAGGAGAAGCTTTTAGGTAGCGTTCGTCAGGAAAGGAAAAAATTGGAGCAAGCCCTTAACGAACTGGAACAGGAATCCCGGCAATTGGAGGCCATAATTCGCCAATACGAGTCGGGTAATACCAGTTCCCAGGCGGGTACCGGAACCTTTACCTGGCCTACCCCAGGATGTGCCAAGGTAACATCTGAGTATGGTATGAGGTTACATCCCATATTAGGGGAAAGAAGACTGCATACCGGGATGGATATAGCAGCACCGATGGGAGCTACCATTGTAGCGGCTGACAGCGGAACGGTTGTCTACGCGGGTTGGATGAACGGGGGCTACGGCAACTTTGTTGTCATTGATCACGGCAACGGCTATTCCACGCTATATGAGCACCTGGAATCGCTCAGTGTCAGTTGTGGAGAAGCTGTTTTTCAGGGCAGTGTCATTGGAACTGCCGGTACAACCGGTAATTCAACCGGACCTCACTTGCACTTTGAAATCCGCTACGCTAACTCTCCTGTAAACCCATGGGATTATTTACCGTAGCGATGGTATAATCGCAAGCTGTTTGAGCCAGCCCCAGTAGCTCAATGGACAGAGCGAGGCACTCCTAACGCCTAGGTTGGGGGTTCGATTCCCTCCTGGGGTACAAAAAACCACCGAATGGTGGTTTTTATGTTTAAGGGGTTGTGGGAGACCTGCGGTCGGGTTGCGTGCTCGGTCAGGAGACCGGCACAATCATGTGGGAGACCGGCACGATCGTGTGGGAGACCTGCGGTCAGTTCGCGTGCTCGGATGTAAGGGGAGACCTACGGTCGGGTTGTGTGCTCGGAGGTAGGGGGAGACCTGCGATCGGGTTACGTGCTCGGAGGTAGGGGGAGACCTGCGGTCAGTTCTCGTGCTCGGTCAGGAGACCGGCACGATCATGTAGGAGACCGGCACGATCATATTGGAGACCGACACGATCATGTGGGAGAACGGTACGATCAAAGTGTGGTTAAAAGGGAAGATCGTCGTTCTCGTCGAAATCTTCGTTCTCTTCGTCTTCCTGGTCAGAGAGTTCCTTGCGCACCCATAAAAGAAGCATGTCTCCTTCTTCTACTGTCACTGCTCGGGCTGCAATGATTGGATCTTCTTGTTTCAAACCGATGCGATCTTTATATTCAAGATACATAA
>ERZ747221.4071-NODE-4071-length-10935-cov-3.334776_pt1 | contig 10935 bp, 15 predicted proteins | sample MGYA00374949_ERZ747221 | MGnify/ENA primary metagenome ERZ747221 (study PRJEB28779, sample SAMN05720172) | bioreactor metagenome | isolation source: Anaerobic biogas reactor | place: USA:Washington, USA | collected 2015-08-08 ... | reverse complement strand
GGTGTGACGGGACGCGTCAAGACCTACGAGGCGATCGTCAAGGGCGAGCCGATCACCGAGTCGGGCGTGCCCGAGTCGTTCAGCGTGCTGATCAAGGAACTGCAGGCCCTCGGCCTGTCGGTAGAGGTGTTCGACGACAAGGGCGACGCGGTGCAACTGGCGCGTGAGGAGGCCCTCACGGCGTTGCCCAGCCTCGGTTTGGGGCTCGGCTTCGGCACCCAGTCCTGATCGGTTGAGCGAAGCGGTTCGACCTCCCGGGGGCACGAGTACCGCCCGGTGGCCCCGGGAGGTCGTGTGCGTGTTTCTGGGAGCGCTTCCCGTAGATTCCCCGCAGCAAATCCGGAACGTGCGAGAGCTGCTGCCGGGGGGTGTTCCTCTCGCAGGTACGCTCTTTGACAGGGAGGGGATCCCATAGTATACTCGACGTTCGCGGGTCCAACCGGTCAAGGCCCGCGCTGAACAGGAGGACGAACTTGCCTACGATTAACCAGTTGGTGCGTAAGGGGCGCAAGTCGACGAGCAAGGAGGCCAAGGCTCCGGCGCTGGGCTACCTGTATAACTCACTGAAGGGGCGGACGACCCAGACTCCAAAGGGCGCCCCGCAGCGGCGTGGCGTGTGCACGCAGGTGCGCACCATGACGCCCAAGAAGCCGAACTCGGCGCTGCGCAAGATCGCGCGTGTCCGGCTCTCGAATGGCGTCGAGGTGACCGCGTACATCCCGGGTGAGGGGCACAACCTTCAGGAGCACTCGGTGGTGCTCGTGCGTGGTGGCCGAGTGAGAGACCTGCCCGGCGTGCGCTATCACATCGTGCGTGGCACCCTGGACTCGGCCGGAGTCGAGGGGCGCGGCCGTGGGCGGTCGCGGTACGGCGCCAAGCGACCCAGGAAGTAAGCCCCCTTACTGTACCCGCACAGGAACGGTTTCGATGTAGCAGTTTGGCTGGCTGTGCGGGTATTTTGTGTCTACAGAGCAGAGCGCATGGGGCGGGCGCACCGTGACGGTGTCACGTCTCCCCCGGAGCGCATAGGTGGAGGAAGCCGGAATGCCAAGACGGTATCGGCCCGAACCACGGCCCGTGCGGCCGGATGTTAGGTACAACAGTGAACTGCTCGCGACCTTTATTAACAAGGTCATGCGCGACGGCAAGCGCAGCACGGCGCAGGGGGTGGTCTACGATGCGCTGGACATCGTGACGGAGCGAGCCGGCCGCGACGCCCTCGATACCTTTGAGCAGGCGCTGCGCAACGTGTCGCCGATGATCGAGGTCAAGCCGCGACGCGTGGGCGGCGCGACGTATCAGGTGCCCGTGGAAGTGGCTCCCGGCCGGCGCATGTCGCTGGCGATGCGTTGGCTGCTCATGGCGGCGCGTAGCCGGCCCGGCAAGACTTTTGCGCAAAAGCTCGCCGAGGAACTCATGGACGCCGCCAGGAACACCGGGACGGCCGTGAAACGGCGTGAGGATACGCACCGCATGGCCGATGCCAACAAGGCCTTTGCACATTACCGCTGGTAACACCGGCCCACTCGGTGGGCGGATGGCCTCGGTGGGCCATGTCCGCCCCCGCCTGGGGCGATAGGGCAGCCACCTGCGTAGATGGGACGCCTATCGTGTCGAGTCCGTCTCGACCCCTCCGAGGTGCACGCTGTTACCTGTCGGAGCATGGGAAAGGACTGTAGCGGTGACTCCGGAATACCCGCTGGAGCGGACTCGAAACATCGGTATCATCGCCCACATCGACGCGGGCAAGACGACCACCACCGAGCGCATCCTGTTCTACACGGGCAAGACCTACCGGTTGGGCAACGTCGACGAAGGCACGACGGTTACCGACTGGATGGAACAGGAGCGCGAGCGCGGCATCACCATCGCCTCGGCGGCGGTGACGAGCTTTTGGCGCGAGCATCGCATTAACATCATCGATACCCCCGGTCACATCGACTTTACCGCCGAGGTCCAGCGCAGCCTGCGCGTCCTCGACGGCGGGGTGGTCGTTTTTGACGCCGTACACGGCGTCGAGCCCCAGTCCGAGACGGTCTGGCGGCAAGCGGATCGCTTTCACGTTCCGCGCATTTGTTTCATTAACAAGATGGATCGAACGGGAGCCGACTTTTGGCGCTCCATTGACACCATTCGGGAGCGCCTTCAAGCTGTACCTGTGGCGATACAGGTTCCCATCGGAGCCGAGTCCTCGTTTGTCGGAGTCGTCGACCTATTCGACGAGGTGGCACTCTACTACTCGGACGAGTTGGGCCGCGAGCCAGACCGGCGCGCGGTGCCCGACGCGTTACGAGAGAGTGTCGCCCGACAGCGCGAGAGCCTGATCGAGGCCATCGTCGAGACGGATGACGTCTTGCTCGCCAGGTATCTCGAGGGGGACACCATCGGACCCGAGGAGTTGCGGGCCGGCCTGCGTCGTGCGACGCTTGCCAGCAAGCTCGTGCCGGTGCTTTGCGGCGCGGCGCTCCGCAACCGAGGAGTACAGCCGGTTCTTGACGCCATCGTAGACTACCTTCCCTCTCCTCTCGACGTGCCGCCCATGGAGGGCGTTCACCCCACAACGGGCGAGCGCGTCGAACGGCACTCCAGCCCTGAGGAGCCCTTCGCTGCGTTGATCTTCAAGATCGTCAGCGACCCCTATGTGGGAAGGCTAGCCTATATGCGGGTCTACTCCGGCACTCTCCGGTCAAACTCCTCGGTTCAGAACTCCACCAAGTCTCGTAAGGAACGCATCGGGCGGCTGTTGACCATGTACGCCAACCACCGCGAGGACGTCGACTCTGTCTCCGCGGGGGACATTGCCGCCGTGGGCGGGCTCAAGTTCACGTTCACCGGCGACACGCTCTGCGAGGCGTCGGCGCCCGTCGTGCTCGAATCGATACGCTTCCCCGAGCCCGTCATCTATGTGGCCATCGAGCCGCGCACCGCGGCCGATGAGGCCAAGATGACCGAGGCCCTGAGCGCGTTGGCGGACGAGGATCCCACCTTTCGCGTGCGCACCGATGAGAACACCGGCCAGACGATCATCTCGGGGATGGGCGAACTCCACCTCGAGGTGTTGGTGGAGCGCATGGTGCGCGAGTTCAAGGTGTGGGCCAAGGTGGGACGCCCACAGGTGGCCTACCGCGAGACGGTTACGCGCGAGGTTGATGCCGAGGGCGAGTTCACCTTCCAGCGTCAGGGCAAGGGGCAGTACGCGCGGGTGGTGGTGCGGCTTCAGCCGCTGCCTAAAGGGGGCGGTTTTCGCTTCGAGAACTGTGTGCCGAAGGAAATCCTCCCCGCGCCGTACGCCGCGGCGGTGGAATCATCGGTGCGCGAGTCCCTCTCCGGCGGCGTGTTGGCCGGCTATCCCATCGTGGATGTCGCCATCGCGCTGGTCGACGCCACCTTCGACGAGGCGATGGCCTCGGAGCCGGTGTTCCACCGGGCGACGGCCATGGCCCTGAACAAGGCGATGCACGATGCGCGCCCGATCCTCCTCGAGCCGATCATGCGTGTCGAGGTGGTGGCGCCCGAGGAGAATACGGGCGACGTCATCGGCGACCTGAGCGCTCGGCGCGGCGAGATTCAGGGGATGACGCCGGTGCCCGGGGGGTTTCAGGCGATTCGCGGCCACGTGCCCCTCTCCGAGATGTTTGGCTACGCCACCGATCTCCGGTCGGCGACGCAGGGGCGCGGGGCTTTTACCATGGAGTTCGAGCATTATGCCCCGGTGCCGCAAGAGGTGAGCACCCGCATCCTGGGCGGGCCGTATCAGGGCTAGCGCCCAGATCAGACGCCGCTGTCCGGGCCGTATGGGCCCGCTGGCGACGTCACGAAACGCTCAAGTCCGCCGTTTGGCAGATCGAGCGTGGCATGTATAATAACGAGGTTTGTGCCTTGCGCTGGCACGGCGAGATACGCACTCGCTCTGCGGGTGCTTGCGGGGAGAAAGGAGAGCCCAATGGTAAAGAAGGTCTTTGAGCGCACCAAGCCACACGTGAACGTGGGGACGATCGGGCACGTGGACCACGGCAAGACGACGCTGACGGCGGCGATCACCAAGGTGCTGGCGCTGCGGGGCGGGTCGAACTTTCTGGCGTACGAACAGATCGACAACGCGCCGGAGGAGAAGGCGCGCGGGCTGACGATCTCGATCTCGCACGTAGAGTACGAGACGGAGAACCGCCACTATGCGCACGTGGACTGCCCGGGGCACGCGGACTATATCAAGAACATGATCACGGGGGCGGCGCAGATGGACGGCGCCATCCTGGTGGTCTCGGCGCCGGACGGGCCGATGCCGCAGACGCGGGAGCACATCCTGCTGGCGCGGCAGGTGGAGGTGCCGGCGATGGTGGTGTTCCTGAACAAGGTAGACATGATGGAGGACGAGGAACTCCTGGAGCTGGTGGAACTCGAGCTGCGCGAGCTGCTCTCGAGCCAGCAGTTTCCGGGGGACGAGATCCCCATCGTGCGGGGCTCGGCGCTGGCGGCGCTAGAGTCGACGTCCACGGACATCAACGCGCCCGAGTACGCGCCGATCCTGGAGCTGATGCGGGCGGTGGACGCCTACATCCCGACGCCGGCGCGCGAGGTAGACCGGCCGTTCCTGTTGCCGATCGAGGACGTGTTCGGGATCAAGGGGCGCGGGACGGTGGTGACGGGGCGCATCGAGCGGGGGCGGGTGCGCACCGGGGAGCAGGTGGAGATCGTGGGGCTGCGCGACGACGTGCGGACCACGGTGGTGACGGGGGTGGAGATGTTCCGCAAGACCCTACCGGAGGGGATTGCGGGGGACAACGTGGGGTGCCTGCTGCGGGGGATCGAGCGCGACGAGGTAGAGCGCGGGCAGGTGCTGGCGGCGCCCAAGTCGATCACACCGCACACGACCTTTCGGGGGCAGGTGTACGTGCTCAAGAAGGAAGAGGGGGGGCGGCACACGCCGTTCTTTGACGGGTATCGGCCGCAGTTCTTTGTGCGGACGATGGACGTGACGGGAGAGGTGCGGTTGGACGAGGGCGTGGAGATGATCATGCCCGGGGACAACGCCAACCTGACGGTGAAGCTGATCATGCCGGTGGCGCTGGAAGTGGGCTCGCACTTTGCGATTCGCGAGGGCGGGCGCACGGTGGGCGCCGGCGTGCTGACCGAGATTATCGAATAAGCTCGAAGGAGGTCGGGTGCAGGAGCGGCCCGCGACGAAGGATCGCTCCGAGCCCAGCGAAGTATGGCCAAGCAACAGCGGATCAGGATTCGGCTCAAGGCGTACGATCATCGCGTGCTCGACCAGTCGGCGCGCCAGATCGTGGATGCCGCCGAGCGCACGGGCGCGGCCGTCGTTGGCCCCGTGCCTCTGCCGACGCGCATCGAAAAGTTCTCGGTGGCCAGGTCGCCCTTTATCGACCGTGACTCGCGTGAGGCATTGGAGATTCGGACGCACAAGCGGTTGATCGACGTCTTGGATCCTAACCCCAAGACGGTCGATACCCTCATGCGCCTGGACCTTCCGGCCGGCGTGGACATCGAGATCAAGCTCTAGACAACGGGCCCCGTGGGGGCCCATCAGACAATGGGGGAAGGGTGAATCCCTGCAGCCCGACTGGACGGGCCCTGCCCAGTGGCTGCGAGCGGGTGGCACGCTGTAGCATTCGCAAGGCGCCCGCCCACGGCAATCACTCCCCCGGAGGTGAGAAATGGCAACGCGACAGGGGCTATTGGGCAAAAAAGTGGGCATGACGCAGCTCATCGCCGAGAGCGGCGAGGTGGTGCCGGTCACGCTGATCGAGGCCGGACCATGCTACGTCACCCAGATCAAGACGCAGGCCAAGGATGGCTACAACGCCGTCCAGATCGGTTTTGGCCCCGCCAAGCGGCTGAACAAGCCGCAGTTGGGCCACCTGCGTGATCTTCCCCGGCTACGACATCTCCGCGAGATCCGCACCGATGATGTCGACCAGTACCAGGTCGGCCAGTTGATCGATGTGTCGCAGTTCGATGCGGGCGACCTGATCGACGTCGTCGCGACCTCCAAGGGCAAGGGGTTCGCGGGCGCCATGAAGCGCCACCATTTCAGCGGCGGCCCGATCACCCACGGCCAGTCTGACCGACAGCGCGCGGTGGGTTCCGTCGGGGCGGGCACGACGCCTGGCCGCGTGATGAAGGGCCTGCGCGGGCCGGGGCAGATGGGCAACGAGCGCGTGACGGTGCTCAACCTGCGCGTGGAGAGGAGCGATCCCGAACGGAATCTGCTCGTCGTCCGCGGCGCCGTGCCGGGCCCGAATAACGGCCTGGTCTACATCCGTTCGGCGGCCAAGACCCAGGTAACGCGCAAGCGCCGGGTGCTGTAAGGATCCGGGCCTACCCGAGGAATCTCGGGCGGCGTCCCGGTGGGGCGTGGCCCACGATCCAGCAGACGACATGCAGGAGTGAGAACGATGCGAGTACCGGTTCGCAACATGGTCGGCGACACGGTTGACGAAATAGATCTCCGGGACGACGTGTTCGGGATCGAGCCGAACACGGCGGTGATGCACCAGGCCTTGGTGCGCCAGATGGCCAACGCGCGCCTCGGCACGCACAAGACCAAGACGCGCAGCGAGGTGAGCGGCGGCGGAGCCAAGCCCTGGAGACAGAAGGGCACCGGGCGCGCCCGACAGGGCAGCATTCGCGCTCCCCAGTGGAAGGGGGGAGGGACAGTGTTCGGGCCGCAGCCGCGCAGCTATGAGCAAAAGATGAACCGCAAGATGCGGCGGCTGGCGTTGCGGTCGGCCCTTTCGACCAAGGCCGCCGAGTCGCAGGTGCTGGTGATGGACGCTCTCGAGATGGCCGAGCCCAGGACCAGGGCGATGACCGAGCTGTTGACGCGGCTCAACACCGGCTCGTCGGTGCTGATCCTGTTGCCCGATGCCAACGTGAACGTGGAGCGGTCCGCGCGGAACCTGGATTCCGTCAAGACGTTGCGGGCGAACTGCCTCAGCGTACGCGACCTGTTGGGTTACGAGACGATCGTGATGCCGCGCGAGGCGGTGGACGTGATTCACACCCTGCTGGGGGAGGCCGCCTAGGAGGCGGCGACCCGGCCCACGCTGGCCGGGGAGTGCGCCGGATGGGCCCGGCCCGAGTGACCCGGTAGCAGAGATGGGGAGCGGCGAAATGCACGTGTACGAAGTCCTAAAGCGCCCGGTGCTGACGGAAAAGAGCAATTACCAGTCCGACGCCCTGCACCGCTACACCTTTGAGGTGGATCCGCGCGCCAACAAGCACCAGGTGCGCCAGGCCGTGGAAGAGATCTTTAAAGTCACGGTCGCCAATGTGAATATGATGAAGGTGCGCGGCAAGAACCGACGGTTGGGGCGCCATACGGGGCGCACGCCGGACTGGAAGAAGGCCATCGTGACGGTGGCCCCTGGCGAGAGCATCAGCTTCTTTGAGGGGGTCTGACGTGGGCGCTAGCGCCCACGTCGCGCCGAAGCATTAGTGTTGGTGAGAGGAACGATCCATGGCTATCAAGACATACAAGCCCACAACGCCTTCGCGCAGGTGGATGACGGGTCAATCGTTCGAGGACGTTACTTCCACCACCCCCAAAAAGTCGCTGCTCGAGTCGGTGAAAAAGAACGCCGGGCGCAACTTTCGCGGCAAGATCACGGTGCGGCACCGTGGGGGTGGGCATAAGCGCAAGTACCGCCTGATCGATTTCAAGCGCGACAAGCACGGCGTGCCGGCGCGGGTAGCGACCATCGAGTATGATCCGAACCGCACCGCCAATATCGCCCTGCTGGCCTACGCCGACGGTGAGAAGCGCTACATCCTCGCGCCGGTGAGCCTCAAGGTGGGCGATCAGGTCATGTCGGGCCCCGACGCCGAGATTCGGCCGGGGAACGCCCTGCCCCTGGAGCGCATTCCGCTGGGCAGCACGGTGCACAACATCGAGCTGCAGCCCGGCAAGGGCGGGCAGATGGCGCGCTCGGCGGGCACGTCGGCCCAGCTCCTGGCTCGCGAGGGGGACCTCGCCACGCTGCGCCTGCCCTCCGGCGAGGTGCGCATGGTGCGGCGGGAGTGCATGGCCACCATCGGCCAGGTGGGCAACACGGACCACGGCAACATCAAGCTGGGCAAGGCGGGCCGCAGCCGCTGGCTGCGCAAGCGCCCCAGCGTGCGCGGCTCCGTGATGAACCCGCGCGACCATCCGCATGGGGGCGGTGAGGGCAAGTCCCCGGTCGGCATGTCCTCGCCCAAGACGCCGTGGGGCAAGCCCACCATGGGCCGCAAGACCCGCGGCCCCAAGCAGTCCGACAAGATGATCGTCCGGCGCAGGGGCAAGGGACGACGCTAGAACGGGCCCCGGTCGCACACCGCCGGGCGCCAGGAGGCACATACATGTCCAGATCGCTGAAAAAGGGACCCTTCATCTCCGAGCGGCTCCTGACCAAGGTCGAGGAGATGAACCGGCGGGGCGAAAAGCGCGTCATCAAGACCTGGTCGCGCGCCTCGACCGTCTTTCCGCAGATGGTGGGCCACACCATCGCCGTGCACGACGGCCGGCGCCACGTGCCGATCTACATCACCGAGAACATGGTGGGGCACAAGCTCGGGGAGTTTGCCCCGACGCGCCTGTTCCGCGGGCATGAGGGTAGGGAACGCCGTACCCGGATCGGCATCCGTTAGGCAGACTATCCACGCGAGGACGTCGCCGGGCACGCTGCGTCCGTTCGGCGCTGAGGAGTATGGCATGGAAGTGAGAGCGGTATCCAAGTACATCCGCATGTCGGCCCAGAAGGTGCGCCTGGTGGCGGACCTCGTGCGCGGGCAGGATGTGGAAGAGGCCCTGACGGTCCTACGCTTCACGAACAAGGCGGCGGCCGGTCCGGTATCCAAGGCGATCGCCTCGGCGGCCGCCAATGCGGAGGAGAACCTGGGCATCTCGCGGGATGCCCTGTACGTGGCCGAACTGATGATCGATGAGGGCCCCACGCTGCGGCGCGGGCGTGCCGGCGCCCGCGGGCGGTACAAGCCCCTCTTGAAGCGCAGTTCGCACATCACTGTTGTTCTGGCCGAGCGCGGCCAGGCCTAGCGCGAGGGCGCTGGGACCTAGCAAGGAGAGGACACCTTGGGGCGAAAGATCAATCCCATCGGCTTTAGGCTGGGCATCGTCAAGGACTGGGAGTCCAAGTGGTTCGCCGAGGGCCAGGAGTACGCGGACCTCCTCGGCTCCGACATCGCCATCCGCCGCCTGATCCACGGCCAGTTGGGGCGCGCCGGCATCTCGCGCATCGAGATCCAGCGCTTTCCCAAGCGCCTGCGCGTCACCATCGTCACCGCCAAGCCGGGCGTGGTGATCGGCCGCAAGGGGGCCAGCGTGAACGCGCTCAAGCGCGATCTCGAGGCGCTGACGGGCGTGGAAGGCAAGAACCTGCGGCTCGACGTCGTCGAGGTGCAGAACGTCGATACCGACGCCGCCCTGGTCGCCGAGAGCGTGGCGGAACAGCTGGAGCGACGCGTCTCCCAGAAGCGCGCCATGCGCCAGGCGATGGTCCGGGCCATGCGGGCCGGCGCCAAGGGGATCAAGATCGTCTGCAGCGGCCGCCTCTCGGGGTCCGAAATGGCGCGGCGCGAGTGGGTGCGGGAGGGCCGCGTGCCCCTGCACACCCTGCGCGCCGACATCGATTATGCGACCGCCGAATCCCTCACGGGCTTTGGCCGCATCGGGGTGAAGGTCTGGATCTATCGCGGCGAGGTGCTGCCCGAGGCGGCGCCGGCTGTGGTGGGGGCCGCAGAGAGCGCGTAAGGAGTAACGTTACCATGTTGATGCCCAAGAGGCTCAAGCATCGTCGGCAGCATCGGGGCAGGATGCGTGGCAAGGCGCTGCGCGGCTCGGAACTGCAGTTCGGCGACTATGGGCTCAAGGCCACCGGGCCGGTGTGGATGACCAGCCGGCAGATCGAGGCCGCCCGCCGCGTCATCGTCCGGCAGATGAAGCGCACGGGACAGCTGTGGATCCGCGTCTTTCCTGACAAGCCCGTCACCGCCAAGGCCGCCGAGACGCGTATGGGCAGCGGCAAGGGCGTCGTCGACCACTATGTCGCCGTCGTCAAGCCCGGCCGCATCATCTTTGAGGTCGGCGGGGTGGACGAGGCGACGGCGCGCGAGGCGCTCGACAAGGCGGCGCAGAAGCTGTCGGTGCCCACCACGTTCGTCCGGCGCGAGGTGATGGGCGGAGGTGAGGCAGGGTGAGAGCACAGGAACTACGCGACATGACGCGCGACGAGTTGCAGGGGCGGATCGACGAGCTCTACCAGGAGCTCTTTAACCTCCGCTTCCAGCTGGCAACCCGTCAGCTCGAGAACACCGAGCGGGTGCGGCAGGTGCGACGCGATATCGCCCGCGCCCACACCGTGTTGCACGAGATGGACCTTAGCGGGGAGGTACAGTAGGTATGCCGGCCAAAGGCAGATTGCTCGATGGCACGGTCGTCAGCACCAAGATGCAAAAGACCGTGGTGGTGAGTGTCGAGCAGAGCCGCAGGCACCCGCTGTACGACAAGATCGTGCGTACGAACAAAAAGTATCTCGCCCACGACGAGAGCGAGGCGGTTCAGGAAGGCGACGTGGTGCGCATCCGCGAATCACGCCCTCTCAGCGCCCGCAAGCGGTGGCGGGTCGTCGAGGTGTTGCGGCGCGCCAGCGAGTAGGCTGTGCCGCCTGACCACGAGGCGCGCCGGCCCCGGGGCCCCCGGCCCCAGCCGCCGCATCGGGAACCAGAGGATGGGATGAGATGATTCAACCGTTTACGCGGCTCATCGTGGCGGACAACAGCGGCGCCCGTGAGCTCATGTGCATCAAGGTGTTGGGCGGGACCCGGCGGCGCTATGCGGGCGTGGGAGACGTGGTGGTGGCCTCCGTCAAGGCGGCCAACCCCGGCGGGGCGGTGAAAAAGAAGGACGTGGTCCGCGCC
>ERZ747221.4059-NODE-4059-length-10964-cov-2.902636_pt1 | contig 10964 bp, 9 predicted proteins | sample MGYA00374949_ERZ747221 | MGnify/ENA primary metagenome ERZ747221 (study PRJEB28779, sample SAMN05720172) | bioreactor metagenome | isolation source: Anaerobic biogas reactor | place: USA:Washington, USA | collected 2015-08-08 ... | reverse complement strand
TGGTAATAACTACCTTGGTAATATCAATGCGCGACGGCACTTCATACATTACTTCCAGCATAATATCTTCAATTATGGCACGCAAACCACGGGCACCGGTATTTCTACGCAGGGCTTCGTCGGCAATGGCCTGCATGGCATCATCCATGAATTCCAAATCCACACCGTCAAGTTCAAACAGCTTCTTATATTGTTTTACCAGAGCATTTTTCGGTTCCGTTAAAATCTTTATCAGGGCATCAATGTCCAAAGCTTCCAGGGTAACAATTATGGGTACCCGACCTACAAACTCCGGTATAAGTCCGTATCTTAATAGATCCTGGGGAAGAATCATATTAAGGATTTCTCCGATTTCTTTTTCTTCCCGTTTTTTAATGTCGGCGCCAAAGCCCATAACCTTCTCGCCTACTCGGTTTTGGATAATCTTATCTATCCCTTCAAAAGCACCACCGCAAATAAATAGGATATTACTGGTGTCTATTTGGATAAATTCCTGGTGGGGATGTTTGCGACCACCCTGGGGTGGTACACTGGCTACCGTACCCTCCAGTATTTTTAATAGAGCCTGTTGTACACCTTCACCGGATACATCCCGGGTAATGCTGGGATTATCCGTCTTGCGGGCAATTTTATCAATCTCATCAATATATACAATACCCTTTTCAGCTTTTTCTATATCATAGTCAGCTGCCTGGATAAGCTTGAGCAAGATGTTTTCTACATCCTCGCCTACGTAACCAGCTTCAGTAAGAGAGGTAGCGTCAGCTATGGCAAATGGTACATTAAGAATACGGGCCAGAGTCTGGGCCAGTAATGTTTTACCACTTCCCGTAGGACCTAACATCATTATATTGCTCTTCTGCAGTTCCACGTCATCAAGCTTCATGCCCAAATTTATTCTCTTGTAATGATTATATACAGCTACTGCCAGGGATTTTTTAGCCCGGTCCTGACCAATTACATAGTCGTCTAAAATTTCTCTGATTTCCTGGGGTTTCGGAATATCCCCCAGTTCAAAACCCAGATCATCGGCCAGTTCCTCTTCAATTATTTCATTACACAGTTCAATACACTCGTCACAAATATAAACTCCGGGACCAGCAACTAGTTTTTTTACTTGATCCTGAGTTTTACCACAAAATGAACACTTCAACTGCCCTTTGTCATCCCCATATTTCATATTACTTTCACCTCTCTCTTAACGGAAAAGGCTATTTCTTACCAGCTTTCTTAGGGTGGCTTATAACCTCATCTATAATACCATATTCCATGGCTTCTTTAGCAGTCATAAAATAATCTCTTTCCACGTCTTTTTGAATTTTCTCCAGTTTCTGGCCGGTTCTTTCAGCCAGTATACGATTTAAGGATTCTTTCATGGCTATAAGTCTGCGGGCGTGAATCTCAATATCAGTGGCCTGACCCTGCATGCCACCCAAAGGCTGGTGAATCATTACTTCGGCATTAGGCAAAGCAAACCTCTTACCCTTCTGCCCCGCAGCTAGAAGAAACGCGCCCATACTGGCAGCCATACCTACGCAGATGGTGGAAACATCGGGCCTGATATACTGCATAGTATCAAAAATAGCCATGCCGGCACTGATTGACCCTCCCGGGCTATTGATGTAAACAGAAATATCTTTGTCGGGGTCTTCCGCTTCCAGGAAAAGAAGTTGAGCAATAACTAGGTTAGCTACAGTATCGTCTATAGCAGTGCCCAAAAATATTATTCTATCTTTGAGCAGACGGGAATAGATGTCGTAGGACCTCTCCCCACGGTTGGTCTGTTCAACTACCATCGGAACCAGATATGACATGGTATCACCCCTTCTTTTAAAACTATTCATATTAGAATATAGTATTCTAATTATTCACCAGTTTCTACTTCATTTACCTCTTCGGTGTTTTCCTCGTTTTTCTTTTCGGTTATAATGGCATTGTCTACCAGGTACTCAATAGCTTTGTCTATCTTCATACTTTCTTGCAATTCGTTCCTCAGAACATTCAGTCTTTCTTTGGCTTTTTCTAATTCTAATCCCATATCTTTGGCAATAGTTTCAATCTGTTTATCTATTTCTTCGTCGGTAACTGTAAAACCTTTTTCTTCTGCTATTTTTTCCAACATAAAGTTGGTCTTAACAATTCGTTCAGCTTCAGGCCGCAGTTCACTGTAAAATGCTTCCGGATTGCTGCCGGTAAATTGGAAATACTGTTCCAGGCTTAAGCCTTGAGCTGCCATTCTCTGCCCAAATTGTTCCAACATACGATCCAACTGAGCATTTACTACTGCATCAGCGGCGGGTATATCACATTGTCCCAAAGCCTGCGCCAAAACTTCCTGCTTGATAAGCTCCTGTCTACGCTTATCACTCATTGTCTCCAGATTAGTTTTAATATCTTCACGCAGCTCGATCAGGGAATCAAAAGAGCTTACTTCCTGGGCAAAATCGTCATCCAGTTCGCGCATCTTTTTGGTTTCAATTTTCTTAACTTCAACTTTGAAGATTGCCTCTTTACCAGCCAGGTCTTCGGCATGATAATCTTCCGGGAAGGTAACCTGTACATCTTTGCTCTCCCCGAATTTTAATCCCACCAGTTGTTCTTCAAAACCTGGAATGAAGGTATTAGAGCCCAGTTCCAGCGGGTAATCGCTACCCTGGCCTCCAGGAAAAGCTTCTTCGTCTATGAAACCTTCAAAATCGATTTCAAGAGTATCACCTATCTCAGCCGGTTCTTCAGTTTTTTCAGAAAGTTCGGCATAGCGGGAGCGCATTTCCTCTAATCGATTATCGACATCCTGGTCGGTGACCTGGAAATGGGGTATGCTAATTTCTAATCCTTCTAAATTACCTAATTCAAACTCCGGCTTAACAGCAACCCGGGCCTGAAACTTAAAAAGCTTACCATCTTCAATTTCTTCTATATCAAATTCAGGCTGAGCCAGAGCCTTAATATTCAGTTGTTCCAGAGCCTGTTCATAGGCCTCCGGGACTATTACTTCCAGGGCATCCTGATAAAGAATTTCCTTACCGTAATGGGCTTCTAGTAGCGGTCTGGGTACCCGTCCTTTACGAAAACCGGGAATCCCAACCTGTTTAACCACTTTACGATAGGCTTTTTCTAATCCTTCTTCAAACTTTTCGGCATCCACTTCAATCGCTATGTATGCCTCACTGTTCTCTATTTTCTCTAATTTAGCCTCCACTTATGCTCCTCCTAACTATTAAAGATCACTTATTAAAGATCGCTTAATGCACAGGAATATTGCTATTTCAAATAAATAGGACTCCCTTTAAAGAATTTACCCTAGATTATTTAAAAATACAACACCCCGGCAATGCCGAGGTATAAATTATCTGGAGCGGAAGACGAGATTCGAACTCGCGACCCTCGCCTTGGCAAGGCGATGCTCTACCACTGAGCCACTTCCGCTTTTAATTGGCCTACCTAATAAGAATAATGAAAATCTCCCTATAAAGTCAAGTCCTATTGCAGCAAATAAATACTTTTTATTTGTCCTTTAAAAGCTCACGAGTAGTACCATCCAGCTTACCAGTAGCAGGTAAAGAATTATCTAATTGGAAACAATGTAAAGCAGCTTGAAATTCCTGATGACTGACTGGTTCGGCAAGGTAACCCAAATCAATGAGCCGCCTAATTATTTGTACCATTTCTTCCTCACTTATAATCGGAATAGAAACTGCTTCCCAGTTATTAATCTCATCATCCATAACTGGTAATTGGGGTTGCTGCGGAGGTTGCGGTGATACCGGTTGGTCAGCTGATTGCTGGCCCGATGGTTGAGCCCGCTCACTGCCATATTTCCAGTGTTTTAGTTCCAGTATGTCTTCATTTTGCTGACTTACCTTTTTAACTCCTGTCGGGGCCTTGCTGGTTTTCATTCCTTCCATAATTTCTGTATCCGCAGGTATTTCTGTTTGAACCGGAGCACTGCTACTTTGCCCTATATTGGAACCTGAACAACCACTTATCCACAATAGGAGAAATAGAATAATAGTAGCAATAAGTTTTTTACCCATTATTCCCCTCTTCCCATCACTTTAATCCTATTCCTCTTTTTTCATCCCCATGCGATTTGCATAACCTAAAATACCGCCCGGATTAAGAGATTCGACCATATTACTGGGGACAATAACCAGGGACGACTTCTCTTTTATACCTTCATAAAGAATATTCATAGCCCGCAGGCTGAAAGCTTCAGGATTATTATGATAGCGGCGTGAGGCTTCAGCAAACTTATCCGCAATTTCTAGTTCAGCTGTACCTAGAATTACTCTTGCCCGTCTTTCTCTTTCCGCCTGAGCTTCACGAGACATCGCATCTTGTAATTCTATCGGTATTACTACATCCCTTATCTCAACTGAACGAACTGAAATCCCCCACGATTCGGTGCGATGATCCAGCATAATTCTTAATTCTTCATCCAATTGCTCTCTACCTGCCAGCATAGTGTATAATTCGGTTTTTCCTATAATATCCCGTAAGGTAGTCTGAGCTGCCCAAAAAATCGCTTTTTGGTATTCCTCCACCTCCAGGGCAGCCTGCATAGGCTCTTCTACCTTCCAGAACATTACGGCATCAACATTTACCGGTACATTGTCTTTAGTTAAGGTTTTTTCGGCAGCAAAAAAAGTGGTTCTTATACGAGTATCAATCCATATTGGCGCCTCATCAATAATGGGAATAATAAAGAATATCCCGGGGCCCGCCATTTTTCTAAATTTCCCCAGCCTGAGCACCACCACTCTATCCCATTGCCGGGCAATTTTCAAAGACCAGGCCATCAATAACGCAATAATACCCCCGGTAACTGCTATCCATAAGGCTTGGTAAGTCAGGTAAAAATAAGTTACCAGTGCAACGGCTATAATAAATATAAGGACACTAACAGCATTGAGGCGATCACCCTGGGCTCTAATGTTTTCCAGTTTATAGTTATCATTGGCCATACTAATCAACCCCCTTTTAATTAGACCTTACTAATTATTCTTGTCTTTGTCTATATTAATATTCCTATCAATTATAGTACTGTGTAAAAAGCAAAAAAGCCGGAATTTCCGGCTTAAAGTTAATTAATTAGACGCGGAGTCCGTACCCATAGACCCCGTATTTTGTTTCTAACCCATGGCGGAACGGCACAGGGGCCGTTCCCTACATATGATTATTCTGCCTTGCCCTGTGGGTACGTCTATTCCCTGTTCTATTTTCGTACTAATTCATTACTTCTTTAAATAGACTGGTCGACAGATAACCACTATCTGGCTCCAGTTGCTCCAGCTGTTTAAACACTTTACGAGCTTCCTGGTCATTACCACTGAGGTGGTAGATATTACCCAGATAGTACAGGCTATCATCATAATAATTACTAGCAGGAAATTCTTTAAGATATCTAAGATAATGTTTTCTGGCTTCCTCCAGGTTTCCACTTAAATATTTGGTCCGGGCTAGATAATATAGAGCTTCCCGGTTAAGATAACTTCCCGATTGCATATTAACTACCTCTTTTAGATTAGCAGAAGCCTGTTCCCAGTCGGCTTCTAGATAAGCAGCAAAGCCTTTCTTATAATAATTTTCTTCTTCAAAATTACTTTCCTCTTCCCTTTTCATACTACCTGGCTCGGGTGTATTTTCCCCACTGGCGTTACTGGAAAAATTTAATTTATCAGTAGTGGCCATGACGCTACTTGCACCATCTTTTTTATTTTCCAGCTGTACTGAGCTGATATTTTTTTCCCGAGTAATAGAAGGCTTAAGAGCATTACCCTGTTTTTGAGTAAGATAATGACTGGTTGGAATAATCAGAGCCAGGCATAGTATTCCGGCGGCACCTAAAACTAATCCATAGTAACGAAAACTCCGTTTTTCAGTGGTAGCAGCAACCTCCCTTTTACTGGTCGAAATTTCTTTATTAGCTACCGTTTGTTTATTTTTCTTTTCTTCCAGGTAGGTAAGCAAAGCCTGGTTGCTCCGATCCAGTTCCAAACCTTTTTGCCATACCTTCCTGGCCATTTCTACCTCGGAAAGGGCCAGGTAACAAAGACCCAGCAGTTCATACAAACTCACAAAACCATCATTCTCTTCCATTAATTGCCGTAATAACTCCGCTGCCAGTTTATAATTCCTGCTGTCCATACGAGTTAAGGCATTATAGTAGCGTTTCAGCCAGCTCTGAAAAGCAGGCGCACCAATTGCCTCCAGTCTGTTACTGGCATCAGTATTGCCTTCATCAATCCTAAGTACCATCTCCCAACAGGCCTGCGCTCGTTCAAATTCGCCCAGTATCAAATAACAGGAAGCAATTAAATTAATAATCCTTACATTCTCCGGTTCCATTTCTACAGATTGCAGCAATTCTTCCAGAGCACTGCTGATATCATGATTATGCATTTTTACCAGGGCCTTTTCGACCATAGTCTCGACCTGTCTAATTTCATTTTCCTGCATTCTTTCACCACACCCTCGAGTATTTTCCTAATTACTTCTACATCGTTGCAGAATATCCTTCCATTATTTGTAAATTATTAATGTTTTACTTAACCCTTTTGAAATAATCAATGTACTGTCAACAAAAAAGGGGAGTTTTCATAGTATGGTGGCATAGAGAATTGTTAGGAGTGACTATATTGTTTTATGCCAGTCGCTTTTTACGATATGACGATGAAAACTTTATGCAGGGACCAGATGTGCTTTTATTGCAGGAAAAACTGGTTAAGAAAGGCTACCAGATTTGCACCAGCGGAGTCTATGACAAAACTACGGAAAACGCAGTGTTAAGTTTCCAACAGGCATGGGGTCTGCAGGCTGATGGCATAGTTGGGCCTGATACCTGGAACCTGCTGGACCTGGGAAGTGATAGCAGTATTACCGCTGAAAAGTCTTGGGCTACCCGCCCGTCCATTTTAATTAACCTGGACAAACGCAGGCTGACATTTACTATTGATAGTTCCGGTACCAGCTATCCCGTAGCTGTAGGAAAGCCTTCCACCCCCAGCCCCATAGGTAACTGGGTAATTGTTCAGAAATCAGTCGATCCCGGTGGACCTTTTGGCGCCCGCTGGATGAGATTATCTGTTCCCTGGGGAAGTTACGGTATTCACGGCACCAATAATCCGGCTTCCATTGGCAGGGCCGTTAGCCATGGCTGTATCCGTATGTATAATAAGGATGTAATTAAGATTTATGACCTGACTCCCATTGGTACTCCGGTAAATATTATTGGTCATCATTATACCGGAAGGATATTAAAAGAAGGTGATAGTGGGGAAGACGTGAAACAATTGCAGAGAGATTTAAAAAAACTGGGCTATTACAGTTCCTCTATCGATGGCTATTTTGGCCCCAAAACCCGGCAGGCAGTAATGGCCTTTCAGGCCGGCCAGGGTATGGTTGTTGATGGTATAGTCGGTCCCTATACCTATTTCGCCCTGCTCAAGGCCCTGGATATGGCCAACAAAAATTATGAACCATAGGCCCGAAATAAGCTGCTCAACCGTTCACGGTTCAAATGCCTGCTTCTATAGCATCAACCGGGCAGCTTTCCTGGCAGAGGCTGTACCCACAAACAAACCAGTTTCATTCCCATTTCAACCAGCTTCCTTTGCCTGGTATTAAAGCAAAATCCATTTATTCCCCCCATTTTTCCCTTTAAAGCCAGCCATGTAACAAGACCTTGATGTACTGACACTACTCATAAACCTTTTCCCCCATAACAAAGGCATTTAACGCATCCGGTTCACTATCACGCTTATTATGGCCCTTGAGTTCAGCTGCTCTCTCCTTGTACCACTCATGCTGGCTAATTAAGCTCATAATTTCATTGGTACCCACCCAAATCATAGACAGGCGTAAATCCCGTAATATTTTCTCCAGGGGATAAACATCGGTGTAACTAATCCCCCCCATAACCTGCATACACAAGTTAGCTACATCCCAGCACTGTTCGGTAACAAATTTCTTACCTTCGGATACCATGCGTCGACAGCGGCTGGCTGATACCGTACCGGAATCAACTGCCCGTGAGGTAGTGTACATTAAGCTACGACAGGCATCTAGCTTCATTACCGCATCGGCAATTTTAAAACTTACCGCCTGGAAGTTCCTTATCTCCGTACCAAAGGCCTTGCGCCTGGCGCTATAATCAGTGGCAATTTCCAAGGCTGGACGGGCGGCACCTATAGTCATAGCTGCCGTACCCAGTCTTTCCGGTATCATCATCTGATAAAACACTGGAGCGGCACCGTTTACTTCACCGACCACATTTTCTGCCGGCACCCGCACATTATCAAAAACTACCCGGGCCGTCCCGCCACCCCGGCAGCCCATTAAGCCATAAAGATACTCAGTCTTAACTCCCATTTCTCTTTCTACCAGAAAACATGTCATTGATTTACTGGAGGGTGCCTCAAGATCAGTTTTAGCATATACCAGAAAGAAGTCAGCCCCCTCACCACCAACAATAAAACGTTTTTGGCCGTTTAAAATAAAATCACTGCTATCCCTGCGGGCAATGGTAGTAGAACCAAAAAAGTCCGACCCCCCACGGGGTTCAGTCAGACATTCGGCAGCAAACTTTTCACCTTTACAAATGGGTACCAGGTATTTTTGTTTCTGTTCCTCAGTACCGTAATGTACCAGAGCTTCAGCCACCACATCACCCGTCACACCCCAGGTACAACCGAATATATAGCCATTTACACAAATTTCTTCAGCCGCAATAATATCATCTACCCACTGGCCACCGCGCCCACCATACTCTACCGGAACCCGAATACCTATTAAATTGCGCCTTCCGCATTCTTGCATAAACTCTTTCGGATACTTAATTTTATCTGCATCCATGTCCAGTATATATTCACGCGGTACCCAGCGAGCCAACTCCCGAACCTCATCGCGAAGCTTCATCTGTTCCGGAGTCATTAAAAAATCGAACATCCAAAGCCCCCCCCTTCCCACTCATTTCAGCAATAACACCGGATCCGGTATTCCAATTCACAGAGATAAATTAGTAACCCAGCATCCCTGCAGCCTTAGAAAATGTCGAAAAGCTCTTCGTCCGCCAGTTTTTCAAGTTCATCACGGTTAAACGAACTTTTCAATCTGATAGTTAGGGTCTGCCCATTTTTTGTCCAGATAGTTTCACTACCATTCTCTACATTTATATATATAAAACGAGGGGGATTTGCCAAACGGGCCCGGCTTACTCCCTGAATAGTATCCGCCAGGCAAGGTGAACCCTGCACACTTACCATAAGATCGGAAGAATTCAGATGTCCGAAACGGTCTTCAGCGATAGCTGCCATCCTTACTCCTACCAGCATGTCCATACACTCTTCCCCGTGATGGATAAAAGCGTGCTTTTTTATCATACCCTGGCGCATCTCCCGGCTTTTCCCCCGGATATAGGGGGTAAGGGGTGAAAAAATAGTATCATTTTCAAAATAAGGTTTAATATCTAACACCGGTGTGCCGCCAATGGCATCTAAACCAAGTACATGTACCCGATTACCCTCCACCCGCCCCAGTCTTACCAGGCTTAACCCAATAGGGTTGGGACGAGTATAGGAACGCAGGGCAAAAACCCCATATTCAGGTAAATCCGGATTAACCTTTCCCGGCCTTATTTTTAAAATATCCCGGGGTGACTTATGAAACCATGATAATACCCATACATGGGAGTTCTCCTCCAATCCCTGCAAGGCTTCCACATATTCCGGTAGAAATTCAATTATTGCATCCTTTCCCCCCAATGGCATCTCATCCGGTTCTTCCACGGGGGAAATAACATAAGCCACCGGCTTAAGGTTTATTTCATCCATTCCTGTTCCTCCTCGTAATCTTTCCTTTAAGACCTTCTTAAACTAATGTTCACTATCTCGGTCATAGGTAACATCTGGGTTCCCAGGGCCATCGCTTGCCTTCCTGTAAATATTATACTATAAAGGTTACGTGGGAATATGATAGATTATTTCCCCGTAATTTACGTACAGCCAAATTATTATATGACATAATCCAGTCCCCGCCGTAACAATTGACAGTTTTGAACTATAGATGCTATTATAAAGAGGTTCGGGGCGTGGCGCAGCTTGGTAGCGCGTCTGATTTGGGATCAGAAGGTCGCAGGTTCAAATCCTGTCGCCCCGACCAGTTAGGAATAAAGTAACCGCGGGATTTCCCGCGGTTTTTGCTTTTCTGGGTTTATTATGGTTTTTACCATGTTACTGCAACCTTACTGTAATCATGCAAAAACATTGTTTTAATGCCTTGTCCTTGTTAAATCAATGCTCTATATTTTTGCATGGGTTGTTTTTCCATTTACTCTCAAAACCTCTCCCAGGGGTGTGTCAACAAACCAGTCCCCAACAGGTGCCCCGCCAAGCCGTTATTAGTAAATTGAGCTATATTGTTAAACCATATGTCTAGGCTATGTGATTGCTGGGAGTTTACACAAATTATTTTACACTCTCGAACTGACCACAGATTTTTCGATATGCTCCCAAATTGCTAATGTCCAGGAACATTGATACTGTCCCAAATTCATCAGGGGTATCATCTTCATTCCTGCAGTACATAGACACTTTATTTTTCTTTAAAAGTCTCTTTTAATTTCTTGCACTTATCCAATACAGGCGCTTGATTAACCGGGTTTTCCAACTTGTCAATAAGCCTTTTAGCCGCTTCCCCCTTAATGGTTGGCATAGTTTTAACTGATACAGCCATAATCTCACCCCTCCTGATGGCATCTTTAACTATGTTACCATCATAATTACCATTTCTCTCAGGTTGCTCTTTCTCTACCATAGTTTACCACCAATCTTCTTGGATTTAAAAAGTTTTGATAAAAATATATACCTATTTACTTAAAATATACCCGAAATAGTGTATATACGATACATAACCTAATGTTTATCGATTCCAATTGCAATAGCAAAAGGTAGTAAAATTTTCTA
>ERZ747221.4058-NODE-4058-length-10965-cov-2.755051_pt1 | contig 10965 bp, 9 predicted proteins | sample MGYA00374949_ERZ747221 | MGnify/ENA primary metagenome ERZ747221 (study PRJEB28779, sample SAMN05720172) | bioreactor metagenome | isolation source: Anaerobic biogas reactor | place: USA:Washington, USA | collected 2015-08-08 ... | reverse complement strand
GGAGGGCGTTGAGCAGAAAGGCCCTGCGGGTGAGTTCCGAGATGTTCAGCTCCCGCTCTTCCCTGAGGTTTCCCAGGGAAAGGGCCTTGGACGCCACGTTCCCGAGAAGTTCCATGAAGTTGAAGGCTTCTTCGCCGGGCATGCTGTCCCATTTCAGGAAGCAGAAGAGGCGGAAGGTCCCTCCGGGAATGGGGAGGAGGGCGGACCAGTCATCGGCCAGGGAGTCGAAAACGCTGTCTCCCAGGAGCTCCCGCTGCTGGGATTCCACCCTCACCGGGACGGGCGAGAGAATGTCCCGGGAGAAAATGCCCTTCCTGGGGGGCAGGAGCATCTCCTCCCCTTCGAGGAGCGACAGGGTTTCGCCGTTGTCGAGCAGCAGGGAAAACCGGGAGGGGAAGAGGCTTTCCTGCACCACGTCGTGGAGAAAGGCGCCGAAGTAGTTCACTCCCATGGGCTCGAAGACGGAGGCGAGGGTGTTCTTCGTGGCCAGAACCATGTAGGCCAGCCGGGAGAGCCGCTCCTCCACGCCGGCGGTCTTCTGGTGGAGCTGCCACAGGTTGATGAGCCCTGCGAAGGAGGGCATCTCCTCCAGGATCTCCGGGGTTGGCTCCTCCCCCAGGAGGACGTAGAAGCACCACCCCATCCCCCGGAGCCGGACGGCCCACGGCCACTCTCCCGAAAGAGGCGCGGAGAGCACATCAAAGGATGTCCGGAGGGGAGGGGACGGAAAGGCTGCATCCACGGCCCCGGCCGCTCCTTCGAGGAACAGGCTGTTCATGGGTGTGCCGAAGGCGTCGAGCACCGCCAGGTCATTCCCATCAGGACGGGCTATCACCCCCCTGGATGCCCGGTCGGCAAGATATTCCGAAAGAAGCACCAGAACGCCGCCGTCCAGTAAAAAATTGGTCTTTTCGAAAAGGTTTTTCATAAGCGGTCAACTCCCCTTTATATAGGGAAGGAATAAGTCTTACCCTTCCCTATAGCGGAAAAACTGCTTCAATGGTATCGTAAAGACAGAAAAGGTGCCACTACAATTTGATGACGTCACAGGGCGTTGTCCGGATCTGCGGGGTGTTCGTCCGTGTTTTTGAAGGGCAGAAAAGAGAATCCGGGGCCCGTCCCCCATCCGGGTGAGGAGAAGAGGCGCTTTTTTCGGGTGGAGTGTGTCCTCCGGACGGAATTCCGGCTTCGGGACCACGGGGTCTGGGTCCCCGCCGAAGTGCTTGATCTCAGCGTAGCCGGAATGAAGGTCCGGTTCGATCCTTTCTTCAGGGGGAAAACCCTTCCCCCGGAGCGGTTCGAGTGGGCGGAATGCACCTTCCGTTTCCCTGTGAACGGAAGCTTTTTCCAGATAGAAGGCTGCTTTCTCAGGGTCTACCAGAGAGAGGCGGGCCGTTTCACCGCAGGCGTGGAGTTTTCCGATCCCTCGCCGGAACAGCAGTTCAAGCTCGTGGAGCTCTACGGGATCTTCCGGAGGAAAAGCGCCGGCATCCCGTGACAAGAACCGAATCGTTCAGTACCTGCCGTCAGGACTTTTCATCGTGAAGGGGGCCGGAACAATGAACACGGTACGAGGAAGGATTTTAGCTTCGTTGCTTGCGCTTGGATTGCTGCTTCTCGGAGGAGTGAGCTTCGTGGCGCTCCGCCAGTCTGAACGGGGACTTCTGGAACTCGCTGAACAGGAGGGACAAGCCCTTACCCGGACGCTCACGGAAGGTTTCGACCAGTACCTCGCTGCCAGGTCCGCCTTTATGGAGGCGGCGGCAAAGCACGGGGAAATGAGGAGCGGCGACCTGGAGCGCCAGAAGGCCTTCCTCTCCACCCTCGACGCTTCGAAGCTCCAGATCCAGGCCTATTTCATCATCGACCTGAACGGCGACGGACACTACCTTGACGGCAGGGTGAACAAGCTGGGCGACAGGGAATACTACCTGCGGGCCCGGAACTCGAAATCCACGGTGGTGGGACAGCCCGTCCTCTCCAGGGCCACGGGGGAGATGGTGGTCATCATCGCCTCGCCGGTTCTCGACGGTTCGGGGAATGTCACCTCCGTACTCTGCGGCCGGATCACCGCCAACACGCTTGTAGACCGCGCTTCCACCCAGAAGTGGGGACAGACAGGATACTCGGTGGTGACCGACTCCACCGGACTGATGGTCGTTCATCCTGAAAAAGACTACGTGGGCATCCTGAACGCTTCAGTTCCGGGCAAGGAGCTCCCCGACACCTTCACCTCGGCGGTGAAGCGGGCCCTCGGGGGAGAGTCGGGAGTCGTCCGGTATTCTTTTGAGGGGGTTGAGTGCGTGGCGTCCTACGCACGAATACCCTCCACGGGGTGGGCGGTCCTCATGGTCTCCCCGGTGGATGAATTCCTCACTCCGGTCCGGGACATGCGGAGGATCATCTTCCTTGCCCTCGGGGCGGCGGTGCTTCTCATGATCGGCGTCTCCATCCTGATTGCCGGCAGTGTTTCCAGACCCCTCGCCGCCGTGGTGGCGAAAATGGACAGCCTTGCCCGGGGAGATTTCAGCTCCCGGTTTTCTTCCGGCTCCAGCCTTGCCGAAATACGAAACCTGACCGAGTCCTTCAACGGGATGATCGACTCGGTGGCAGGCTTCGCCGGAGGCGTCATCACCGCGTCCTCCTCCCTTCTCGCCCGGGCCGAGGACCTGAGTGCGGCGTCCGAACAGAGCAGCGCCTCGGTGCAGGAAGTGATCGGTCTCGTGGGCAAGGTGTCGAAGAACACCCACGACACGGTGAGCGCCATCGAGGAGGCCAATGCCGGAGTGGAGGAAGTGGCGAGCGCGTCCCAGGCGGGAGCGAAGGCGGCCGCCGAATCGGGGGAGCAGGCCCAGGAAATCTCTCTGGCGGCGGAGAAGGGCGGCAGGGCCCTGGACGAAATGGCCACCCTGATAGAAGACGTCTCCGGTGCGGGGAGCCAGGTCAGTGCCGCCGTGACGGAGCTTGCGAAGTCGGTGTCGGGCATCACGGGATTCGTGAACACCATCACCCAGATCGCCGACCAGACGAACCTTCTTGCGCTGAACGCGGCCATCGAGGCGGCGAGAGCGGGAGAGGCGGGACGGGGGTTCGCGGTGGTGGCGGAGGAAGTGCGGAAGCTTGCGGAAGAATCGAACCGTGCTGCGGCCCAGGTGGGGAAGGTCATCGGGGAGATCTCGGGCAGGACGGACAAGGCCCTTGCGGACCAGAAGGGAAGCGCCGAGAAGATCCGGGAACTCGTTGCCCGTGCCGGAGAGACGAAGGCCGTCATCGACGGGGTGATCACCCGGGTGGCGTCCATCACGGAGAACGTGCAGTCCATAGCGGCGACCATGCAGGAACAGTCGGCGAGCGCGGAAGAGATGACGGCGGGGATGGACCACGTGGCCCGGGCGGGAGCGGACATCAGCGAGCAGGTGGAGAACATCAACCGGTCCATGGAGGAACAGGGGCGGGTGACGGAATCCATCGCGAAGGCGGCCGAAGAGCTTGTGGGGCTGTCGGAGGAGATGCAGAAGTCCGCGTCCCGGTTCAGGGTCGATGCGGAAGAGAAGGGGCTTGCACCGGCGGAGTGACCGTTTTTTCCCGGAAACATTCCATCGGCTTATCAGGAGATAAAAAAGGAGGAAAAAACGTGGCGGAACAGCAGCTTGTGGTCTTCGGGCTCGGCAAAGAAGAATTCGGCATCGACATATCCAGGGTGAGGGAGATAGTGCGCCTTCAGAACATCACGGCCATTCCCCAGTCCATGGATTTCGTGGAGGGGATAGTGAACCTCAGGGGCCAGATCGTTCCCATCGTGGATCTGTGCAAACGGTTTCGGGTGGGTGTCTCAAGCTCCGTTGAAGAAGCTGCCAGGCGCATTATCGTGGTGAACATGGCGGAACAGAACATCGGCGTCCTGGTGGACGGCGTGTCGGAAATTCTCCGCATTCCGGACGAATCCATCGAGCCCACCCCACCCATCGTGGCAGGAGGAATCGCCGCCGACTTCATCCGGGGCGTGGCAAAGGTTGATAACCGGCTGATCATCGTTCTCGACATCGACAAGGTCTTCTCCGTGGAGGAAAGGGCCGTTCTCGCCGAAGCCGCCGAATAGCGGGACTGCGGAAACAGGTGCGGGGGGCCGGTTTTCCGGCCCCCCGTTTTTGGTCAGTCCTTTTTTTCAGGATAGTAGGCCACGATGCACAGCGTGGCTTTCCCTTCCCCGGAGTTGTGGAAGGAGTGGGGCCTGTCCGCCCGGTGGCGGAGGGAGTCCCCGGAGGAGAGATAGTATTCCTCTTCTCCCGTCTTCACGGTGATCAGGCCCTCGAACACGTGGATGTACTCCACCGTGCCGGGGTGGTGGGAGTCCGAAAAGGAGAAAGCACCCCGCTCCATTTCCACGGCAAACATGTCGAAGGGGACACTTCCGTCGGAGGGAAAAAGGGGATAGACCCGAAAAAGGCCGTTATCCCCTACCAGGGGCGGGGTTTGCTCCCTGGAGGTGACCGCCGTCACGGCAGGATGGTCCGGAACGGTGGTCCGGAGAAACTCCGGAAATTCACGGGACACTCCCATGGCTGAAAACCAGGCGTTCCGTTCGATTGTGCCGGCCATTCCTTCTCACCCCCCGGTGAGGACTGGTCAGGAACACTCTTCTCAGCAACCCTGCAGAACCGGAGTCTTGCCTGTTCGGTTCTTTCGAAAACACTCTATCACTCCGGGGAATATCGGTCAACGCAGGCTTTTCTACCGAAACATCGTTTTATTCAATGGAATAACCTCTTGACGGGAGGAAGCCCTATTGTCTATTCTTGGTGCGGATTTCCATTACGGAAAGGAGACAGGCATTTCATGAACGACATTCTGCAGCGCATCGGCGAGCTGGGTATCGTCCCGGTCGTGAAGCTGGACAGGGCGGAGGACGCCCTTCGCCTGGGCAGGGCTCTCCTGGAGGGAGACCTCCCCATTGCGGAGGTGACCTTCCGCACCGACGCCGCCGAAGAGTCCATCAGGACTCTTTCCAGGGAGCTTCCGGAGCTCCTGGTGGGCGCGGGAACGGTCCTGACGAAGGAACAGGTCAGGCGGGCGGTGGACGCGGGAGCGAAGTTCATCGTCACTCCCGGTTTCAATCCCTCCGTGGTGGACTACTGCGTGGAAAATAATATCCCCATCACCCCGGGGATCAACAGCCCCTCCCAGATCGAGATGGCCCTCGAGCGGGGGCTCAATGTGGTGAAATTCTTTCCCGCCGAACAGTCCGGCGGACTTCCCATGCTCAAGGCCATGAGCGCTCCCTACGGTTCGGTGAAGTTCATCCCCACAGGCGGCGTCGACACGAAGAATATGCTTTCCTACCTTGCCTTCAACAAGATCCTCGCGGTGGGCGGAAGCTGGATGGTGAAGCCGGAAATGGTGGCGGCGGGCCAGTTCGACGAGATCGCCCGGATTACCCGGGAGGCGGTCTACGCCATGCACGGCTTCGAGCTCGCCCATCTCGGAGTGAACTGTTCTGACGGGCAGGAAGCGGCGGACGGCGCCGAGAAGATCGCTTCCCTCCTTGGCATGGCAGTCAAGGACGGCAACAGCTCCGTCTTCGCCGGAAAGGCCTTCGAGTTCATGAAGTCGCCCTACCTCGGCGAGAAGGGGCACGTGGCCATTTCCTGCAACGACGTGGGCCGGGCCCTCGCCTTCCTGAAATCCAAGGGCATCGGCTCCCTTCCCGAGACGGAGAAGAAGAAGGAGGGAAGGACAGCGGCAATCTACCTGGACCTGCACGTAGGCGGGTTCATCTTCCACCTGCTGCAGAAGTAGATTCCTTCGGAAACGGAGCGGGGGAGGCCCCTGAAGGGCCTCCCCCGCTGTTCATTCCGTACCCGGTCTCTTATTCTTTACCTCTGGACCCTTCCGGAGGCGTCGCCCCCCGCCAGGTTGAGCACGTCCTCCCTGGAGACCCTGTTGAAGTCGCCGTAGATGGTGTGCTTGAGGGCCGAAGCCGCCACGGCGAACTCCAGGGCCTCCTGGGGTGTCTTCAGGTTGTTCAGTCCCCAGATGAGCCCCGAGCCGAAGGAGTCGCCGCCGCCGATGCGGTCCACGATATCCCGGATCTCGTATTTCTTGCTGGCGAAGAAATTCCCCTTGCTGTCGGCCAGGACGGCGGACCAGCCGTTCCAGTCGGCGCTCACGCTCTCCCGGAGGCTCACGGCGAGGTACTTCATGTTGGGGTAGGATGCCATGACCTTCTCCGCGAGAACCCTGTACTTGGACACGTCAAGCTCGCCGGAGGTGACGTCCACGTCGATCTCGATGCCGAGGCACTTCTGGCAGTCCTCCTCGTTGGCGACGGTGACGTCCACGTATTTTGCGAACTCGGTCATCACGTCCTTCGCGGTCTTGCCCCACTTCCAGAGTTTCTTCCTGTAGTTGAGGTCGCAGGAGACGGTGATGCCCTTCGCCTTGCAGGCCTTCACGGCCTCGAGGGCCACTGCCGCCGTGCCCTCCGCCAGGGAGGGGGTGATGCCGGTGGTGTGAAACCATGTGGCTCCGTCCAGGATCCTGTCCCAGTCGAAGTCGCCGGGCTTCACTTCGGCGATGGAGGATCCCGCGCGGTCGTAGACCACCTTCGAGGGGCGCATGGATGAACCCGTCTCGGTGAAATAGATGCCGAGGCGGTCTCCCTTGCGGGCGATGAAGCTGGTGTCGATGCCGAAGGAGCGCATTTCCTTCACCATGGCGTCGCCCACGGGGTTCGAGGGGGCGGCGGTGACGTAGGAGACGTTTTCGCCGTAGTTGGCCAGGGAGACGGCCACGTTGGCCTCGGCGCCGCCGAAGGTGGCCACCAGGCTGCTGGTCTGGAAGAGGACTTCGTGATCGGGGGGAGTGAGCCGAAGCATGATCTCTCCGAATGTGACAAAGCGGGACATTCTATCGACCTCCTTGAACAATTATTGTTTCGTTTGTTAAAACGCCGGTTCTGAGAGTGGATCGAAAAATACACTATCGCCTTTTCGGTTCTTTGTCAATAAAGAAAAAGGCCCCCGCAGGGGCCGCATTTCAGGCGTCCGATATCCTGTCGGGCCGGGTGTAGACGTTCATCCGTCCGTTCCGGATGAACCCCGCGAGGGTTATCCCTCCCCGTTCCGCCGCTTCGGCACCCTCGGCGATGGCCGCGGAGATGCTGCCGAGGACGGGTATTCCCGCTCCTGCGGCCTTGTGCACCATGTCCTCGGGAAGACGCCCCGAGACCACCAGGGCCGTTTCCCCCAGGGGAACGGCATGGAGCACCGCCCACCCCACCGCCTTGTCCACGGCGTTGTGCCGCCCGATATCCTCGGTGAGGAAGAGCCGCCTTCCCGTCCGGTGGATGAGGGCCGCCGCGTGGGTGCCTCCCGTGGCCCGGAAGACGGGGGCCTCTCCAAGCCAGTCTGCCCCGTCCTGCAGGGCCGCGGCAGGGATGGACCAGTCCGCGGCCTCCACGGATCCAAGGGCGGATCCCGCGCCTTCTTCCAGGAGGGCCGAGGCTGATGATGAAAGAATTCGCTGCAGCAGCGGAAGTCCGGCGGTCATCTTCTTTCGGGCGACCCGGACCTCCCCCGGGAGGATTTCAAGGCTGGCGATGTCCTCACGGCCGTCGATGAGCCTCCGGCACTTCAGGTGCCCCACGGCCCAGTACCGCTCCTCCCCGGGGGTGCACACGGCGGTGACCTGCTTCTCTCCGTCAAGCACCAGGGTGACCCTGGCCTCCCGGAGCATGCTGTCCGTCACCGTTTCCCGCCTGCCGCCGGCGATGCGGGTGATCTCCCGGCGGACGAGGCGTTCGGGCAGTTCCTCGGGAACGAATTCCACCGTGTCACCCACCTTGAGCGGGCCCTCGGTGAGAACTTCGCAGAAGATGCCCAGCCGGGGCATGATGCAGTCGCCGGCGGCCTCGTAGATGGCGCACCGGGAGTGGCATTCCTTCCCGATCTGGGTCACCCTGAGGAGGGCCGTCCCGATCCGGAGGAGATCGCCGAGGACCAGGGTCTTTAGGCTGATGCCTTCCGTGACCAGGTTTTCTGCGAAGGCGCCGTGGAAGAGGGTGGGGATGGACCGCTTCATGACCTCGATGTCCGCCGCGTCCAGCAGGCTCACCTGCCGGTGGGCGAAGCCGAAGTGGCCGTCCCCTTCCAGTCCCTTTCCGGGGACCAGCCGCCCCTCTCCCCTGTCATGTTTCTGCACTCCCTTGGACGGTGCGGTGCAGACGGCCCTGATGACTCCCCTCAGGGCAGGGGCGCTAGAAGACGGCATTCGGAATCTTCTCCATGATGCCCAGAAGGAGGGCGAAACGGGAGGAAATTTCCCCGATCTCCACGTACTCCGTCACGGCGTGGGAACCGCCGCCCACGGGGCCGAGCCCGTCCACGGTGGGCACGCCCAGGGCGGCGGTGAAGTTGCCGTCCGAGCCGCCGCCGGTGCCCTGCCAGCGGACGTCCACCCCTGTCTCCCGCCCCGCCTCTTCCACCAGGGCGCAGAGCTTCATGGTCTTCGGGGACGGGTTCATGGGCGGCCGGGTGAGGAAGAAATCGGCCTCCACGCTGATGCCGGGCGTGGCGGGGTGAGCCTTCAGATCGGCGATTTTCGCCTCGATGCGGTCCTTTTCTTCGGGGATCTTGATCCGGACGTCCACGGTCATGGAGGCTTTCTCGGGCACCACGTTGGGGGTCGTGCCGCCGGAGACCACGCCGGCGTTGAGGGTGGTGCCCTTCCCGAAATCGGTGAGGCCGTGGAGACCGATAATCCAGTGGGCCATCTCGTTCACGGCGCTTACGCCCTTTTCCGGTTCCACTCCCGCGTGGGCGGCCTTTCCGTGGAAGGTGACGTCGATCCTTCCCAGGCCTTTCCGTTCGTTCATCAGGTTGCCGTTGGGGCGGGCGGGCTCCAGGATCACCGCCGTGCGGCTTTCGCGGGCCAGCTCCTCGATCCAGGGGCGGGCCCTGCGGGAGCCGATCTCCTCCTCGCTGTTGTATACGATGCAGAAGGAGCCCGGCGCTCCCGCCTGAGAAATTGCCCGGGCCGCGTAGAGGCCGAAGAGAAGGCCCCCCTTCATGTCGTTCACCCCGGGGCCGTAGGCCCGGTGTTCATCTAGGGAAAAGGGCCGCTCCGCCACGGTTCCCTTCGGGAAGACCGTGTCCAGGTGCCCCAGGAGCAGGGCGTCATAGGGGGCTTCGCCGTTGGTAATCTTGAGGCTCGGTCCCACCGCGGGGCCGAGGTCCTTCTTCTCCACCTTCCAGCCGATGCCGGCGAAGGCTTTTTCAAAGTACGCGGCCACCGCGGCCACGCCCTCGGTGTCCCTGGACTGGCTGTCGATGTTCACCAGGTACTCGAGGTCCTTCAGAAACTGGTCCAGGTTGAAAGAAATCTTCATGGGGCTGTTCCTCCTTCGGTCAGATAAAAAGCAGCAGGCTCACGGCCATGATCATCATGCCGACGATGAGCCCGTATATGGAGACGTGATGTTCCCCGTATTTCCGCGCCGAGGGGAGGAGCTGGTCCACGGAGATGAAGACCATGATCCCTGCCACTGCGGCGAAGATGACGCCGAAAAGGGTGTCGCTCAGGAAGGGCATGAGGACGAGGTAGGCAAGCAGGGCCCCCACGGGTTCCGCCAGGCCGGAGAGGAAGGAGAGCCGGAAGGCCTTTCTCCTGCTTCCCGTGGCGTAATAGATCGGCACGGAGACGGCGATTCCCTCGGGGATGTTGTGGACGGCAATGGCCACGGCGATGGGAACGCCGAGCCGGGGTTCCTGGACGGCGGCCATGAAGGTGGCGATTCCCTCGGGAAAGTTGTGGATCGCGATGGCAAGGGCGGTGAGGATTCCCATGCGCATGAGGGCGTTTTCCTGCCCCTTCTGTCCCGCCGCACCGCGCATTTCCTCCACCCTGTGCATCTCGTGGGGGTTTTCGTGGGACGGGACGAACTTGTCGATGAGCATCACGGCGAACATGCCGGTGAAGAAGGCGATCACGGTGACCCATGCGCCCTTCACCTCCCCGAGGTCCGCCTGGAGGGCTTCCCGGGCCTTGAAGAAGATCTCAACCATGGAGACGTAGATCATGACTCCCGCCGAGAGTCCGAGGGAGAAGGCGAGGAAGCGGGTATTGGTCTTCTTCGTGAAGAAGGCCAGGGCGCTCCCCACTCCCGTGGACAGCCCCGCGAAGAGAGTCAGTCCGAAAGCGAACAGAACGTTTTCCATTTCCATCATAATCCTCCTGAAATGTGCGGTACGTCAGAAAACACCATACCGAAAGGAAGCTCCGGGGTCAAGAGAAATTACCGCGCCGCCTCGGCGATGGCCCGGGCCGCCGCCCGTATGTTTTCCTCCCATTCCTCCGACAGGGGGTTCACCGTTTCCACCGCCGCGCCGATGCTCCGGGCGATGGTCTCCGCGCTTCGTTCCGAAAACTGGGGCGAGACGAAGACCACCTTCACCCCCCGCCGCTTCGCATCAGTGATCACCGCGGCCATTTCTGCGGCCTTCGGCTCCTTGCCGTCAACCTCTATGGCCACCTCTTCCAGGCCGTACTCCCTGGCAAGGTACCCCCAGGCCGGGTGAAAGACAAGAAAAGCCGCCCCTTCTCTGCCCCGGAAGAGCTCCCGTAACTCCGCATCCAGAGCGTCAAGCCGTTCCAGGAAATTTCCGAGATTGCGGCCGAAGTATTCCGCACCCTCCGGGTCAAGTTCCGCCAGGGCGGCGCAGGTGTTTTGCGCTATTGTCCGGGCCTCCCTGATCCCGTTCCACACGTGGGGATCGCTTCCGCCGTGATCGTGATCATGGCCGTGTTCATGGGTATGGCCATGGTGATCTTCGTCTTTTCCCGTGATTTTCTCTATTCCCCGGTCCGCCGCAAAGACCCTCAGGGACGGGTTGAGCTGCCGGATCCTGGGCAGAAGGGAGTCTTCGAAGGGCAGGCCGATGGAGATGTACCCAGATCGGAAGAGCGTCG
>ERZ747221.4054-NODE-4054-length-10973-cov-2.327093_pt1 | contig 10973 bp, 11 predicted proteins | sample MGYA00374949_ERZ747221 | MGnify/ENA primary metagenome ERZ747221 (study PRJEB28779, sample SAMN05720172) | bioreactor metagenome | isolation source: Anaerobic biogas reactor | place: USA:Washington, USA | collected 2015-08-08 ... | reverse complement strand
CGTGGACAGGAGCACCATAGAGAGGAGACGGGCGATCGTGTTCAGCAGCGACCATTCGCGGCGCGCGCGTATAGACAATCGACGGATGTCGTTGAGTGCTTCTCCCATCTTCGCTATCCTTCGGACTGTAATGCTCTAGATGGTGATACGTTCTCGTAGAGAGCATCACAATCCCCATTTTAGGGCAGTCGGAAGGCTTCCTGCCTCTGACAACAGACCGGGTTGTACCTGGCCGGATGTCCAGAACGAGCGCCGGGCTGCCCCTATTCACTCTATACGCTGCACGTAGTCCGAAAGTTGCTGCAGCTCCTGGCGGTAGATGCGGCGGGTGAGCGGTGGATTAACCAGACGCTCGATCAGCCCGCGCAGGCCGGGACTCGTCCTGGATGCTGTGGCAATCGTGACGAGCGAGCGCAGGCCGCCGTTCAGGGGCGCCACGGTGAAGGTCGTCTTCACGCCGGCCTCCGGGTCTTCTTCGACGAGGATGCGGCCCGGTTCCGGCTCGCTCACCCGCATGTGGTAGCTCTGCTTCACGCCCATTACCTCCATCTGCACGCGGAGGACGGTGCCGGCCCCCTGCCCGCCCTCTTCCACCGCCAGCTCGCGGAAGTATGGCCGGGGTAGAATGGCCGGGTGGCCTACCCGGTAATCGGAAAGAATGGCGTATACCTTTTCCGGCGGAGCCGGAATTACTGCAGATTGCTCTACAAATATCTGGCCCATCTGGTATCTCCTTTGAGGGCGAGTGCGGGCTGGAAGCCCGCGATCCGGTGTGGGGTCTGGTAGAAAACGGAGGAACCGCATCAGGCGACCGATGCGGTTCCTGGGGTGCTATTGTGCCCGACTGTGCGGCCGGAAGGCTCAGTCGGCCAGTTCCAGGGAGACCTCGCCCACGCCGGACTCGACGCGCAGGTCGATGGTGACCTCGCTCGTGCCATAAGCAGCGTTGGTATAGACGTCGCCGTCCTGGGTGAAGCCGGAGGCGTTGACGCCGCCCAGCCCCTGCTCGACCTCAACGCGCACGCCCACGTCGGCGGGCAGCATGAGCGTCGTGCTGCCGACGCCGCCCTGGATCGAGCCGTTCAGGCTGGCGGTCCGGCCGGCTGCGCCCAGGTTGATCTGCAGCTCGCCGACGCCGGCCTCGACGCTCAGCTCTTCCAGCGTGCCGCCAACGTCCACGGTCACGTCGCCGGCCCCGGCCTCCAGCGACAGGGAACGCAGGTCCAGCCCTGTCAGGCTGAGCCGGTTCTCGCCGGCGCCAAGGGCGACGTGCATCTCCAGCGGCAGCGCGTCGCTGAAGGTCAGATTCCAGCGGTTGGTGACATCGCCGACGGGAATGCCCACGGTGCCTTCCACGTTCGGCTGGCGCACTTCCAGAATGCCGACGCCGTCGCTCACTTCGTAGGAAACTTCTGGCTCCCATTCTTCGACGTTGAAGGCAAACTCGGCCCCCATCAGGTTGGCGCTGCCGGCGCCGATGTTCAGCTCGCCGGCGCCCATCTCCACAGTGATGCGCGCCTCGCGGGCGTCCTGCCGCTCGATTGTCTCCGTGACCTCCTGCAGTTGTCCCACGTCAAAGCGGGTGAACTCGCAGGCGGCCAGCGCCAGGCTAAGTAAGAGCAGCGGGAATACTATCCACCTCTTCTTCATTGTGATTCTTCTCCTTCGGTGCGGAACCTCTATCAGTCGCACGAGTCAGAACGCATCGTAACATAGCGGCGCTGGCTCTGATTCCGTCAAAAGGCGGAAATGTGCGCGGGTGGTTGAACTGCGCTCCCCGGTTCCCTGTTTTCGTTTACGACGACCGGCCCGACTGCGCGGAGAGGCAGCCACTCATAGCACGATCACGCGCCGTCAGGGCTGTGCAGGCTACCATACAGCAAGAAGCGCAGGGCGTTGGGCAGGCGGTTGGCCCACGCCTCTTCGTTATGCCCCGCAAACGGCTCCTCGACGACGAGCAGGTCATGCCGGGGCCGGTAGCCTTTTTTGACCAGCAACCGTTTCATGCGCCGGACGGAGGCGTAATATTGGCGGGAGCGGCTGCGGGCCGAGCGTTCGGCCTCGCTGCCACCCAGCTCGCGCGTGCCCACGTCCATGTACAGCCGGCCGGGATTGAGCGCTGCGCCTTCCACGAAGGTGAAGATGGCGTCATTCGCCAGCCATAACGAAGGGCTCATGACACCGGCAAAGCCGAACAGATGGGGGCAGCGGAAGAAGGCGTAGAGGCTGACCAGCCCGCCCATGCTGCTGCCCAGGATGCCGGTGTGCTCCGGGTCGGGCAGGGTGCGGAAGTCGCGATCGACGAGCGGCTTGACCGTATCGGCCAGAAAGGCCAGATAGCGATCGGCCCGCCCCGGCCCGTGGTAGGGGTCGGCAAAGGGGCTGTATTCGGCGATGCGCTGGTCGCGCCCATGGGGCACGCCGACGACGATGGCTTCCAGCCCCTCGCGGCTGAGCTGCTGCATGGTCTCGTCCACGCGCCACTCGCTGGTGTAGCTGGTGGTGGCGTCGAAGAGATTCTGCCCATCCTGCATGTAGAGAACGGGATAGCGCCGGTCGGGCTGGTGGGCATACGAGGGAGGCAGGTAGACGAACAGGGGGCGGGCGTTCTTGAGCTGGCTGCTCCACAGCCGCGCGCGCACGACAATCCGGCCAACAACTGTATGGGGCCGGTTGCGCTTCCACTGCCCGTAAGGAATCCACGCCGTTTCTTGCTCCGTCGCCGGAAGCGGGGAGTCTTTCGCTGCCTTCATCGTCCTCTGCAATGTCATGTTGCGCTGCGTCATTAGGGCCGTACTGTAGCAGGTCGTGAATAGCCCTGCCAGTAGGGAAACTGCCCATTTTCTGGCGCGCGCGGCTTACCGGCGGGAATTATACTCGGGAAGTGGCGGCTGTCACCAGACTCCATTGGTCATGGTGACAGCCGCCTGAAGGGTGAATGAATTAAGGCGTAGCTACCGGGCTGAGCTGTTCCCAGGTTGTGCCGTCGGGGGCCAGACGCCACAGCTCCGGCGCGTCCCCCACCCCGACACCGGTCAGCACCCAGCCGTTTTGCGCGTCCACGAATGCCAGCTGTCCGGGCCGGGGCGGAGCAGCCTGGGTCTCCCAGCTCTGCCCGCCGTCGGCGGTGTGGAAGAGCGCTGCGCCGCCGGCTTCGTCTTCGCCCAGGTACCAGCCTTCGTCCGGGCTGATGAAGTCAATGAGGCCGTTGGGGGCCGGCAGCGGCGACGCGGTCCAGCTCTCCCCGTCTTCGGTGCGATAGAGGTAGGCCTGGCTTGTGTTGGCGTCGAAGTCGAAGCAGTGCAGGGCGAGGAAGAGCGTGCCCTCAACCGGCGTTAGCTGGCGCACGCCGCAGCTATCGCCGAGCTGCTCGGGGCTTGCCGCGGTCTGCCCCTCCACCAGCGGCAGGAGGACTGGCGACCAGGTCGCGCCGCCGTCTGTGGAGCGGTAGAAGAAGAGCTGCGGCATCAGGCCCGGGCAATCGCCGCTGAGCCAGGCGTCGCTCTCGCCGGTGAAGACGAGGCCAGATTTGTTACAGACCTGGACGTCGGCACTCGTGTTCGGGTCGCTCACCCGCTGCCACGTCGCGCCGCCGTCGGCGGTCGTATAGACAGCGATATAGTCGTGGTTCATGCCCGCGCCGAGGTGCGCTAGCATCCAGCCGAAGCCACCTTCAAGGAAGCCGAGGTCAGAGGGGACAAAGTAGTCGTAGGGCATATCGCCGAGGTCGAGGGGGGCGCTCGCTTCCCAGCTTGCGCCGCCGTCTTCGGTGCGCCAGACGACCGGGGTCGCGTCCGCGGGAACAGGCGCGGGCAGGGAAAAGGCCATCCAGCCACGGCTGGCGGAGTCAAAGAAAGCTGCCAGCGGAAGCGTCTGCTCCATGCCTGCTTCAACGGCCGGCGCGTCAGCAGGCGTGCGCACCTGCCAGCTCTCGCCGCCGTCAGCGGTGAACAGCACCTGCTCGGCCGGGTCGCCCTCGACCTGGCCCAGGGCCCAACCGTTCGTCGCGTCGATCATGAATAGCTCGCGAAGCAGAACGGGTACGCCCGCGTCGCCCGAGGGGGTCGGGGTCGCCGCGCCCTCGCGCACGAAGTTCAGCACACCCTGCCCGCCATCATAGCCGATGGTCAGATTGTCGCCCTCAAGGGCAAAGGTCGAGGCCGAACCGAGCGCAGCCAGGAAGCGACTTTCCTGCTCGTTCAGCGCGTCGTCGGTGCAGGCCATGAGCGTGCTGACAATCTCGCCGAAGGTGATGTTGTCACCGTCAGTCTGGTAGCTGCCCCCGTAGGAGTTGCAGCCGCCAGAGCCGCCGGCCTGCCCTGCGGCGTCAAAGGTCAGGGTAACTTCGCTGCCGGGGACGACAGGCTCTTCTGCGCCGGCCGGGCCAAAGGAGACCAGGGTCCAGGCAGTGCCGGCGAGCACGCTCGTATCGCCTTCAGGGGTTGGGGTCGCCGGCTCTGCCGTTTCGGCCGGCTCGGTGGTGGGTTCAGTGGTCGCGGTCGGCGCAGCAGTCGGTTCGACGGTCGGCTCAGTGGTCTCGGCCGGGGGCGCTGTCGTGCCCGTCGCCGCGGGCGGCTCTCCACCCGTGCCCGGCGTACAGCTTGCCAGTGCCACAGCTGTGAAGACAAGAATTGTCATGAGAATCAGGTTTTTCAGACGCATGGTTACCTCCACGTCAGTTGAGAACATCGTCTGTGATAGGCAGGCAGCATAAACAAGCAGGGTACCTGCCTCCCATCATAGACGCGTTGGAAACGCGATTTGTTCCCCGCCGCCCTCTTAACGAGGCCTAAGCAGGGCTGTGCTCCGGTTGCCCCCCAAGGCAGGTGGGCTACAATCAGAGAGTATTTGTGAAAGGATGCACGGCCTGGAGATTCATCGTTGAACCGTCCGCTACCTTTGCGCTTCTACTTGTTTGTCGCCATGCTCAGCCTCCTGCTGCTGGTAGCCTGCCGGCAGGAGCCGGAATTCCGGGGCACGCTGCTGTCCGATCCTGCGCCGGCTCCCGACTTCACGCTAACCGGCGCCGGCGGTCGCCCGGTCTCCCTCTCTGACTTTGCCGGGAAGGTAGTCCTGATCTACTTCGGCTACACCTTTTGCCCCGACGTCTGCCCGCTGACGATGTCCGACCTGCGCCGCGTGCAGGAGGAAGTAGGCGACGAAGGGCTGCAGGTTCTGTTCATCACCGTCGATCCGCAGCGGGACACGCCGGAGATTGCCCATGCCTACGCCAGCGGCTTCCACCCCACTTTCGCCGGTCTCTCCGGCACGCCGGAGGAGATAGCGACCGTCGCCGCCGATTGGGGCGTCTTCTACGAGGCGGGCGAGCCGGACGCGAGCGGCAACTACCCGGTCGATCACACGGCGCGCGTCTTTGCCGTGGACCCGGCCGGCCGCTATCGTCTCTCCTACGCTTTCGAGACGCCGCCCGAGGATATCGTCGCCGACGTGCGACTCTTGCTGGAGGAATAGGGTGGCTGTGCAGCGCGTTGGCTTGCTTCTGTTCTTTGTGGTGGGCGCGCTGCTGGCGGGCTGCGGCGGCAACAGCGGCGGCATCGAAGCCAGCGGTGTCTGGGGCCGCGAATCCCCCAGCATGGCGCAGAACGGCGCCTTCTACCTGGAGCTGCGCAACAACGGGGACGCCGACGACGCGCTGGTTGCCGTGCAGACGACGGCCTGTAGCCAGGTGGAGCTACATGAATCGTCGATGGACGACCACGACGTGATGAGCATGGACCCCGTCGAAGGGGGGCGTATCCCCCTGCCGGCCGGTGAAACGGTCTCGCTGGAGCCGGGCGGCCTGCACGTTATGTGCCTGGGCATTGTCGAACCGTTCGTGTCAGGCGAACGGATCCCTCTGGTGCTGCACTTTGAGCAGCACGAGCCACTGGAGGTCGAGGCCGAAATCCGGCGTGATGCACCCTAGGAAGGACCAACCATGAAACTGAAGCTGACACTCCTTCTGCTCATTGCGGCGCTGGCCCTCGCCGGCTGCGCGCGCGCCAGCGACCAGATCGCCGGCGGCGATGTGGCCATCACGCTGGCGACGCAGCCCGACCCGGCCGTCGTCGGGGATGCAACCCTGATCATCACCCTGGCGGACGCAGACGGCAATCCTATCGAAGATGCGGCGCTCAACGTGAAAGGGGATATGAACCACGCCGGCATGGTCCCGGTGCTGGCCGAGGCGAGCGGCGGTCCGGCCGGCGTCTACGATCTGCCCTTCGAGTGGACAATGCCCGGCGACTGGATTGTCACCGTCGAAGCGACCCTGCCCGACGGCAGCACCGCCGTCGAGCGCTTCGAGCTGAGCGTCGAGTCGGGCTAACTGCCGTGCACCTCTCGACCCCGTCGCCCGCGGGCCGGCCCGCGCCACGGACGAACCTGCTGCGCTGGCCGGTGCTCCGCCGGCTGGCACGCGCGCCCCGCGGCCGGCTGCTGCTGCAAATCCCCCTGCTTTTGTGGGCGCTGCTGGTCCTCTACGACGGCTTCACCGGCCCGCAGGTGGCCCCGGAGAACATTGCCACGGTCTCCGTCTGGCTCCATTACCGGGGCATCGTCGTCCTCGTCCTGCTGCTGTTCGGCAACCTCTTCTGCATGGCCTGTCCGTTTGCCCTGCCGCGCTCGCTGGCCCACCGGCTGAGCCTGCGCGGCTGGCGCTGGCCCCGGCGTCTGCGCAACAAGTGGGTCGCGATCGGCGCCTTTGCCCTCCTCCTGCTGCTCTACGAGTGGCTTGACCTCTGGGCCAGCCCCTGGCTCACCGCCTGGGTGACCGTCGCGTATTTCGTCGCCGCCTTCGCCCTGGAAGCGCTTTTTGAGGAGAGCGCCTTCTGTAAGTACGTCTGTCCTCTGGGCAGCTTCAACTTCCTGAGCAGTACGATCAGCCCCATGCAGATCACGGTGCAGGATAGCGACATCTGCCGCACCTGCCCCGGCAAGGAGTGCGTTAACGGCAGCGCCGCCGTGCCGGGCTGCGGCACGCTGCTCTTCCCGCCGCCGATGACGAGCAACATGGATTGCGTCTTCTGTCTGGATTGCGCCCGCGCCTGCCCCTACGAGAACGTTGCCCTTGTCCCGCGCTCTCCGCTGGCCGAGCTGAGCGATCCCGGCGCGTGGCCGCTACGCTGGGACCTCGGCCTGCTCGCCCTGGTCTTTGCCTTCGCCGCGCTGAGCAACGCCTTTGGCATGGCGCCCCCCTTTTACGACCTGCTGGAGAGGCTGGGCGCGATGCCCATCGGCCTGCGCCTTGTCCTCATCTTCGGCGCACTTAATCTGCTCTTACCGGCGGCGACGGGGTTGGGGGCAGCCGCCCTGAGCCGGGCTATCTCCGGTAGCCGCGAGCTATTGCGCCACAACTTCGGCCGCTACGCGCCCACCGCCCTGCCCCTCGCCTTCGCCATCTGGCTGGCCCATTACGGCTTCCACTTTGCCACCGGCGCGCTGGCCCTCATTCCGGTGATGCACGCCTTCCTGCAGGACCACGGGCTCGCCCTCGCCGGCCGGCCGGATTGGACGCTGAGCGCGATCCTGCCCTTCTCCTGGCTGCTGCCGCTGCAGGTGATCGCCACGCTTCTCGGGCTGGCGGGCAGCCTCTACGCGCTCGACCGCCGCGCCGGGCGAACGGCAGCGCCGCCCAGCCGGACGGCGCTGCTGCCCTGGGCAATCCTCTGGCCTTTGCTGGCCTTCGCCGCCATCGCCATCTTCTCTCTGCCCATGGAGATGCGCGGCACCCGCTTTATAGATTAACCGGTCTTAGCCACTCTGTCCGGCGGGCGTGCCGCATTCCGCGCAGAATTTAGCGTTCGGCTGCAGCTTGGCGCCACATTCGGTGCAGTGGGCCGGCGCTTTCAGGCTCGCGCCGCACTCGGGGCAGAACTTGGCATTGGTCGCCAGCGGCGCCTCGCAGTTCGGGCAGGAGGCGCGGATCGTCTCGTTCCAGTGGGCCTCAGACAGCTTCTTGTCCTCTTCGGCCATCCGCGCGTGCGCCCAGATTTCCTGGACCGAATGGCTGGCCTGGGCCGCCGACATTTCCACGCCGAGATCGGGCGCGCAGTTCTTGCACAGCCCGCGCTTCTCGTTCCAGCAACTGTCGCGGCAGACCCAGCTCGAGCAGCGGGGGCAGCGGGCGAAGGTAGGCTTCAGCTCTTCGGCCGCTTCTGCGAACGCTTTGTCGTGCGCCTGCTCCCAGCCGGCCGAACGGGCGCGCTCGCCCAGATAGGCGGCCTTGCCCAGGATGCCGCCGAACAGGCCCGACGCCGTATCCAGCGCGCCCGACACGCGGCCGATCACCGACGCCTGGAAGGGGGTGCGATAGCCGCTGCCGCAGCGGTCGCAGAAAAACTCGAACTGGAAACCTTCGTTTGTGCTGAGATCACTATAGTTGCGGGTAAATTCAATGCGCTCCATGGAACAGACCTCTGTATGAAAGATAGATTGGATTGGCGGCGTGCCCACACAGGCCACGCCAGCCAGAAACGTGACTGCCAAAGCAATCGGGCTGTGCTCCAACCTTCCACGAAGCCTAGTATAGCGCCCGGCAATCGGAGATGCACGCGACTTTAGTCCGGGGGCTGCCAGCATGGCAGGCGCGCTCCGGGCGATGGGTCTAGCCCTGGGAAGGCGGTCGCCGCAGCTTTTCGTTGCTCTGGTGGCGCTCCCGGTCGCGCATCGTCTTCTTCTCCAGGTTGCGCCGGATTGCCTGAGTCAGGTCCACGCCCGTCTGGTTTGCCAGGCAGACGAGCACGAAGAGCACGTCGGCGAACTCGTCGGCCAGATCGGGCGGCTCGGCCCCCGGCTTGAAGCTCTGGTCCCCATAGAGGCGGGCCATGATGCGGGCCACTTCCCCAACTTCTTCCATCAGGATGGCGGTGTTGGTTAGCTCGGTGTAATAGCGCACGCCGACCGTCTGCACCCACGTATCCACGATGTCCTGGTACTGCCGGATAGTGATCTCTGGCTCAGTCATCATGTTTGCTCGTGAATCCATGTTCGTCGTCGTCATGATGGGCGCGGCGCTTGCGCATTTTGGCCTCTTCCTCGACCAGCTTGCTGACCGGCAGCAGGAGCTGCAGCACGGCCGTGGTGAGCAGGGTGGTGAAGATCGCCAGGAAGTAGGCGCGCACGCCCACGGCCATGCCGATTGCGGCGACCAGCCAGATGGTCGCCGCGGTCGTCATGCCCTTGGTCTTGTTGCGCGTCTGCAGGAGAGCGCCGGCCCCCAGGAAGCCGACGCCGCTGACGACCTGAGCGGCGATGCGCGCCGTGTCCTGCGCGTTGCCCTTCACCGGGAAGCCCTCGATGCTCAGGATAGTAAACAGGCAGGAGCCGAGCGAGATGAGGATGTTCGTGCGGAAGCCCGCCGGACGCCCGCGCCACTCGCGCTCGATGCCGATGATGCCCCCCAGAAGAGCAGCGAGCGTGACCTGGCCGGCGCTGCTCCAACTGAAGGAGCGGAGTATGGTGATCCATTCAGGATCCATGGCGTCCTCCGCTGGTTGCGGAAAATAAACAGGGCACTCGCCCAGACAGCCGGGTGAGTACCCTGGAGTTTGCCCCAGAAGAGCGCTTTATGCAATCAGAGCCGGACCCGGCGCAGGCGCAGGGCGTTGGAGACGACGCTGATACTGGAGAAGGCCATGGCGCCCGCCGCCAGAATCGGGTGGAGCTGGCGCAGGAAGTTCGGCGCCCAGTCGAACGGGGCGAGGATGCCTGCCGCGATGGGGATCAGGGCGACGTTGTAGCCAAAGGCCCAGGCCAGATTTTGCTTGATGTTGCGCATCGTCGCCCGCGACAGGAAGATCGCCTGGGCGACGGCGCGCAGGTCGCCGCGCATCAGCGTCACGTCGGCCGTTTCCATGGCTACGTCGGTGCCGGTGCCGATAGCCATGCCCACGTCAGCCTGGGCCAGCGCCGGGGCGTCGTTGATGCCGTCGCCGACCATGCCGACGACGAAGCCTTCCGCCTGCAGCCGCGAAACGTATTCGGCCTTGTCGCCCGGCAGCACCTCGGCAAAGACGCGGTCGATGCCTGCTTCACGGGCGATGGCCTGCGCCGTTTCTTCGTTATCGCCGGTCATCATCACCACCGTTAGGCCCATCTCGTGGAGCTGGCGGACCGCCTCGCACGAACCCTCTTTGATCGTGTCGGCGACGCCAATCAGGCCGCTGGCCTGCCCGTCCACCGCCAGCCACATCGTCGTGCGGGCGCCGGCCTGCAGCTCGTCGGCGCGCGCTTCCAGCCCGTTCAACGGCACCTGCTCGCGGGCCATCAGCCGGCGATTGCCCAGCAAAACGCGCCGCCCCTCGACCGTAGCGACGATGCCGTGCCCGGTGATGCTTTCGAAGGTCTCCGGCACGCTCAGGGGCAGGTTTTTCTCCTGTGCGGCGCGCACGATCGCTTCACCGAGCGGGTGTTCAGAACCTCGTTCAGCGCTTGCGGCAAGCTGCAGCAGCCGTTCCGGCCCCATTCCATTGGCCTGCTCGCCGACCACGACATCCGTCACTGCCGGCTCGCCCCGCGTGATCGTGCCCGTCTTGTCCAGCACGATGGCGGTCAGCCGGTGGGCCTGTTCCAGCGCGGCGCTGTTCTTGAAGAGAATGCCTTTTTCGGCCCCCTTCCCTACCCCGACCATGATGCTGGTCGGCGTGGCGAGGCCCATCGCGCAGGGGCAGGCGATGACCAGCACGGCCGTGAGGCGGATGAGGGCCGGGGTGAAGCCTGCGCCGCTGAGCAGCCAGATGGCGAAGGTCAGCAGGGCAATAGCGATCACGGCGGGCACGAAGTATGCGGCTACCTGATCGGCCAGCCGCTGGATAGGCGCCCGGCTGCCCTGCGCCTGTTCCACGAGGCGGATGATCTGCGCCAGCGCCGTCTCCCGGCCGACGCGCGTCGCCTCCATGCGCAAGAGACCCTGCCGGTTAATCGTCGCGCCGATCAGCGCGTCCCCCTCTGCCTTAGCCACCGGCAGGCTCTCG
>ERZ747221.4034-NODE-4034-length-11013-cov-2.676298_pt1 | contig 11013 bp, 11 predicted proteins | sample MGYA00374949_ERZ747221 | MGnify/ENA primary metagenome ERZ747221 (study PRJEB28779, sample SAMN05720172) | bioreactor metagenome | isolation source: Anaerobic biogas reactor | place: USA:Washington, USA | collected 2015-08-08 ... | reverse complement strand
TATAGCCAGATCGTGGCCGCAGACATATAAGCCAACCCTTCCACCGTTGGATAAACGCGCGCGGGCGGCGCGTCAACTTCTCGCGATATGCGAGCGCAACGGACTGGCACAGGCGACGCTGGAGGGCAGAAATGCCCCGCAAGCCTAAACTCACCGACGCCGACCGCGCCGCCGTCTCGCAGGCCATCCGGCACGCGAGACTGATCGAGACATCGCGCAAGGCGGCGCGCATCGTCAAGCACGAAGACCCGCCGGCGGAAGTCATCGCAGAGCGTGAGCGGCTCGAGGGCTCGCTTGCCGACTGGATGCGGCACCACGGCGGCGAGGCGTTTTCGTTGCCCTGGTCGGATGGTCATAGGGCGGTGCTGGCGAAGATCGAACAGGCGATCAACAGCGGCGGGTTGTTCGCCCTGGCCATGCCGCGCGGGCACGGCAAATCGACGATCCTGAAGTGGGCGACGCTCTACTGCCTGCTGACCGGGCGAAGAAAATATGTTGTCGCCATCGCCGCGACCGCAGAAATGGCGCAGGCTGTGATCGAGTTTTCGCGTCAGCAGATTCAGGAGAGTGAGACGCTACACGAGCACTATCCGCACGTCACGCGCTACGCCAGGGCCACGGACGGCAAGGCGATCAAAGCTCGGTTCCAGTTGCGAGCGGACGGGAAGACAAGCGGCATCGAGTGGAGCAAGAGCACGCTAGTCTTCCCCGAGGTGCTCAATGCTGACGGTGAGCCCTACCCGTCCAACGGCGCAATCTTGGAGGGCCACGGGCTGACCGGCGCGATCCGTGGCAAATGGAGGGACACGAAGACCGGCAAGGTGCTGCGGCCCGACTTCGTGCTGCTTGATGACCCGCAGACGCGCGAATCGGCGGAGAGCGAATCACAGTGCAACATGCGCGAGCGGATCATCACAGGCGACGTGCTCGGCCTGGCTGGCCCGCGCAAGAAGATTGCCGCCGTCATGCCATGCACCATCGTCAGGCGCGGCGACCTAGCGGCGCGATTCCTCGACCGCGAGCGTCACCCGGAATGGAGCGGCGAGACTCACAGCTTGGTCGAGAAATGGCCGGATGCGCAGGAGACGCTGTGGGCAGAGTATGCCGTCATATATCGGCGATGCGTCGCCAACTGCGAGGGACTGGGCGCGGCAAATGAGTTCTACCTTTCGCATCGCGCCGAGATGGATGCCGGTGCGGTGGTATCGTGGGAGCACCGCATCAGAGACGGGGAGCTGTCGGCCCTGCAGACGGCGGAGAACCTGCTGATCGAGACCGGAGACCAGTTCTTTGCGGAGTACCAGAACGCCCCGCTTGTGCAGGGAACGACGGTCTACACGCTCACGCCGGAGATTGTCGTCAGCCGCACGACCGACCGCAGACCGGGGGTGGTGCCGGACTGGGCATCGACCATCATCGCCGCGACCGACGTTAATCCATCCTATGCTCTCTCGACGACTATCACCGCGTTTGGCCCGGATCAGGTCGCCGCCGTGCTGTGGTACGGCACGCACAAGCTCGCGGTCGCCGCCGAGACGCCGGAGATCGAGAAGCGGCGGCTGATCCACGAGGCGCTTGCTGCTCACGGGCGTCAGCTTGCAGCGCTCCCGTGCCGTCCAAACTCGTGGATCATCGACGGCGGCGGTTCGCCGGAATCAACCGTTATTGCTTTTGCCGCCTCGGCACCGCAGATTTGCGGTCTGCAAGCCGTGTGCGCGTTCGGGCGCGGCTGGAAGCAGTATCGCCCGACATCCAAGGCCGGGCACCGCGTATTGCCGGGCGAGCAGGCGCACCGCGTGATCGAGCGGCGGGACAGGCAGTGGATCATCTGGAACGCCGATTTCTGGCGCGAGGTCGCGCAGCACGGATGGACGGGCGAGCCTGGCGCACCCGGGTCATGCTCGCTCCCGGCAGGCAATCATGGCGATTTCGCCGACCAGATTTGCCGGGAGCAGTTGGCTGGGAAAGACGAGGTGGCCGGGCGCATGGTCTGGATCTGGAACACGCTTCCCGGCGCGCATGACTTTGGCGACTGCATGGCGATGGCTTACATGGGCGCGTCGTGGGCTGGCATCGGCACGGGCGGTGTGCAGGCCGCACCTAAGGCCGTCGCGCATGTGGCGATCAGGAAGCCTGGCAGACGTGGATTTTAGCGGACAAATGGGAGGCAGAAAATGAAGAATTGCAGCAAGTGCGAGCACCGCGTGGAATTGAACCCGCAATATCAGAGCATGGCGTGGGAGGAGTTGCCGTGCGCGCATTGCAGCATCCCATCGTTGCATGATGACGCGCCGTCGGCTCGCATGGTGCTCATGGAGCCGCAAAAGATGGCCCGCATTTACGAGGCCGAAGGGTTTGCCGCCAAGCCGCTGATGAGGCTCAAAACCCACGAGGCTATGTTGGCTCTGTTGACAAGGATACGCGACGCCGTCGACCTGAAGATTGTCCAGACCATCATCCGCGACAGGGACGCGACGCAGGCCGAAATTGCCGACGCTGTCGGCCTGACTCAACAGGCGGTATCGGCCAGGCTCAGGCGGATGCGGTTGTAAGATAAATCGAGCATTTGTTGGCCTTTTTGCGCAAAATATAGAATTATGCTTATGAGACTGTCCTAGTAGTAGGGGGACGCCGCGCCTTCCTCTCCTCCCTCCCCTCTCCTGCCCGGCGCGCGCCCCCTCCTATTTATGGCGGTGACTCTTAATTATTTGCCGGCGTCGATTATAGGCGGCGAGACCATCATGGTGGCCGCCGCAAACCCGTTCGGCGGCGGGCGCGACATCATCCTGGCCGGATACTCCCCGGCGACACCGGCGACGCTATCCTATCACTTCCAGGGCAACACTCCGCTGACGATTGAGGCAGCCCCAAACAGCGGCAACACCGGATGGACGCTGACCGTTGCGGCAGCTGAGACACTGACGCTCGGGCCGGGGCCGGTCGCCTTCGCAGGCGTCCTGACCATCGACGGCGCTACGAAGGTCGTTGACACAGGCATCATCCACGTTCGCCCGTCGCCACTGCGTGTGTCCTCATGGCTGGCCGTTGTCGCCGCCATTGACGCGGCGCTGCTGACGGCGGCATCCAGTCCGAGCGGGTCAATCTCCATCGACGGCATGTCGATCAGCTACAGGTCGCCCGACCAACTGATCAGATTGCGCGACTATGCGGCTGGCATGGCGGCGCGTGAATCCGCAACGGGCACGATGGGCGGCGGCAGGATCATCCGCACGAGGTTCCGCACGCTATGAGATTCCCTTTCTTCAGAACCAGGGCCAAGACAAGCGGGCGCGGCGGGATGCGAGCATTCCATCAGACGCGCGGGTTTGCGGCGGCTCAGACCGACAGACTGCTGGCCGGGTGGCGCTATGATGGCGGATTCACGGCGGGCGACGTCTCTGCGTATCTCGCCACCATCCGCGCCCGGTCGCGGCAGATGGCGAAGGACAGCCCACACTACAAGCGGTGGCTTGATCTGTGGGTCACCAACATCGTCGGCGAAGGGTTTGCTCTAAAGTCCATGCCGCACGACGGCGGATCACTCGACCGGCGCCTGGACATCGCCGCCGCCAAAACCATCGAAAATCACTGGTGGCGATTCTGCACGTTGCGCTCCCCGTCCGGGCAGACCTATTGCGACGCGTCTGGCCGCAAGACGATGGCGGAGATGGACAGGCTGCTTGCGCGCACATGGGCGCGTGACGGAGAGTATTTCGTTTTGATCACCCGCACGGATGCAAATCCCTACGGCATCGAGTTCCAGATTATCCGTCCAGACCTCTGCGACGAACGTTACAACCTGGCCGACACCGGCAAGGGTACGTCGATCCAGGCTGGCGTCGAGAAGATCATCACGACAGGGCGCCCGGTCGCCTACTGGTTCAAAACAACCGCCACAAACCAAGCTAGCGCATATTCGGCTGGGCAGCCGCTGGTCAGGATCGGGGCGGACAGGATCATCCACGGCTACACGCAGCAAGACGAGGATCAGCCGCGCGGAATCCCTCACGGTTACGCGAGTTTGGTCAAGCTCAAGATGCTCGACGAATACGACCGCGCGGAACTGACCGCCGCGCGCGACGAGGCTTGCAGCGTGCGCACCTACTACGCACCGGTTGGCCAGGAGAACGCAATAGCCGACATTGCCGCGCCGGAAAATGCGGATGTTGCCAACGCGCTGCTGGCGGACAAAGAGCCAGGACAGGCCGAGATTTTGCCGCTCGGATACAAGCAAGAAATCCACACGCCCCAACACCCCAACCGCGAGTTGACAGCGTTTAAGAACAGCATGGGCCGCGACATTGCGGGCGGGCTCGGCGTAGAGTATTCAAATTTTTTCAACGACTGGTCTGGCGTGTCATTTTCTTCGGTTCGCGCCGGGACGATCAGCGAACGCGATATGTGGATCATGTTCCAGGACGACATGATCTCGCAGCTCAAGAGCCGCATGTTCCTGGCCTGGCTCCGCGCGTTTCTGGAGTCGTCGGAATCCGGCGGGTTGCCAGTTGAGAAGTTTGACAAGTTCTCCGAGCACGAGTTCCGGGGCCGCCGATGGCTCTGGGTCGATCCGCTCAAGGACATCAAAGCCGCAGAAACCGCCGTGAAGAACGGTTGGAAAACCAACCAGCAGATCAGCGAGGACTACGGCGGGGACTATTACGACAACATCGAAGAGATCAAGCGCGAGGAAGCCGCCGCGAAAGGAACCGCGCTGGAAAGGACGAAGGCGAATGAAGCGCAACAATGACAAGAAGCCGGAGATGCAGATCAGAGCCGCGACACTCGAGGTGCGCGCTGCTACTGACGATAAGGCCGCGTCAATTCGGATGTCGGTATCCAGTGAGGAGCCTGTCCTGACCTACGGCTGGTTTAATGACCAGTTCCAACGATTCTGGGAAATCCTCGATCACACACCGACATCAATCGACCTCTCCCGCGCGAAGGATGGGCTCGTTGTGCTCGACCGTCACTACGGCGATCAGATCGGTCTGATGGATGTCGAGATTGACACCGCCGCGCGCAAGCTGGGCGGTACGGTTAAGTTTTGCTCCGGCGCGCGTGCGCAGGAGATTGCGACGGATGCGGCCAAGGGGCTGCGGAGAAACGTCAGCGTTGGCTACGTTGTCGATCACCGCAGTTACGTTCTCGAAGGCGAGCGCGATGGAGTCCCGGTGGTTCGGGCGAAATCGTGGATGCCGTTCGAGGCGAGCTTTGAGCCGGTTCCGGCAGACGCTACGGTTGGCGTGGGACGCGCCGCCGATTTGACGACCAACACGGACGCGGGCAACTCACCCGCCGACCAAAATAAGGAAGACACAATGGATGCCAAGCAGATGGCCGCGCTCTACGCGCGCGCCGCAGAGTTCAAGGTAGACGCGAACAAGGTTCGCGCTCTCATCGAGGCCGACGAGGCGACCGCGGCCGCAGGCGTTGACGCGCTGATCATCGAGGCGCAGAGAACCGCTCTCGCCGCAAAGGATGCCGAGATTGCCACGGCACGCGCCGCCAAGCCCGCTCCCAAGTCGGACATGGTGCCGCCGCTCGGAGGCGACGCCAATACCGAGGACAAGATCATCCGCAAGTTCTCTGTCCTCAACGTCGCGCGCCACTTGGCCGGCATGAAGGCCGATGTCGGTTTCGAACGCGAGGTCACCGAGGAGGCCGCGAAGCAGCGCGGCAAGCCCGCCGAGGGAATCATCATCCCGTTCGGCGTGCTCGCCAACCGCGCGATGGACACGACCACCAGCCCGGGCGTCGTCGCCACCAACTTCGGCGAGTATATCGATTTGCTGCGGACGAAGTATGTCATTGGTCGTCTCGGCGTGACCTTCCTTCCCGGCCTCGTCGGCAACGTTGCGCTGCCCAAGATGACCACCGGAGCCACTGGCTACTGGGTGGCCGAGGCTGAAGATGTCACCGACTCGACCCCGGTTCTCGGCCAGGTGCAGGGCACGCCGCACACTGCGGGCGCGCTGGTAGACATCAGCCGCACGCTGCTTATCCAGAGCACGCCGTCGGCTGAGGAACTGGTGCGCAACGAGATTGTGGAGCGCGTGATGCGCACTGTGCAGGCGGCGTTGTTCGCTGGATCTGGAGACGAAGGCCAGCCGACCGGCGTCAAGGGAACCGCGAACGTCAACAACCCGTCCGTCAGCGTGCCTGGCACGCCGACCTATGCCGAGATTCTCAACTTCCCCGGCTACATCATGGCCGACAATGCCGAGGCGGACGGAATGAAGTTCGCGATGACCGCCGCGGTCTGGGCAAAGCTGGCTGCTACGCTTGTCGGCATGGATGGCGGGCGCACCGTGCTCGACCCCGTGGCGCGCAACTGCGTGGGCTACGGCTACGAAGTCACCGAGGACGTTGGCGCCAACACGCTCTTCTTCGGCAACTGGGCGAGCGTGGTTCTGGGCATCTGGGGCAACGGCATCGACGTTGCGGCCACCGACAGCAAGCTGTTTGCCAGCGGCGGCCTGACGCTCCGGGCCCTGCAGGACGTGGACATTATGATCCGGCACCCGCAGGCGCTGGCCTATAACTCCGCCGTCACCGTCTAAGACAAGCTCAATCCCGCCGCCACGCAACCCGTGGCGGCGGTAGAGCGCGAAAGGGATAAATCATGAAACGACTCATTGCAGCCATGATCCTCGCCGCCGGCATTGCTGGGGCGCAGGACGCCAACCAGATGCACTATCTGACTCTCGTGCCTCCGTCCAACACCGCCGCGCCAGGCGCGGGCGTGGACGTGTCGGCGTACAAGGGCAACGCGCGTCTGCTGGCAGACTTCGACACGAGCACGTCGCCCGGCTACTCCGCCACGGTGACGTTTGAGCACTCCGCGAACAACACCGACTACGCAACGATCACCAACACGGCCGGTGCCGCGTGCGTGATCGTGAAGTCAGGGGTGTTCACCAACAGCGTGCCGAGCGGTCTTTCGATCGACTCGCGACGGCTCAAGAAATACGTCCGCGCCGTTGTTGCGCAGACCAGCGAGACGAACGCCGTCGGTGCGTGGATCGTGTTTCCGATGAAGTAACCACGCCATGCCCTTCCCCGGCCATGCGCCGGGGCGGGGCGTGTTGCGAGGCGTAGAGACAGACGATGGGGCCGGAATTGTTCCAGGCGATATGGACGCAGATGGCGGCGGCGCGGGCGACCGTGACGACCGCCAGCGGAGCCGTTATTGCTACGGCTCTATGCGTCGGCCTGGAAGCAGCATCAGAGAGCACAGAGCAAGGCGTCATCTACACCGCGCCTGTCACCGTTCGCTTTTTGCTGGCCGACGATCCGCCGCTCCACGAGTGCGGCATCGGCAAAGTTATCACGGTCACACTTACGACCAGCGGCCAGTCGCGCCGGTTCAGGATCACGGCGCGGGCGGACATTGCAAATGTGGTGCGACTCACGGTGGAGGCGGTTGATCGATGATCGACAATATGACCATTGCCTTCGCCCCCGGCGACATCCGCGACTTGCAGCGGCAGATGCGGCGCGCGGAATCAGTGCTCGGCAAAAACACAGGGCAGGCGGTAAAGTTCGCCGCATGGGCGGTTGCGCGGTCGCTGGGCGCATCGACGAGAGTTGCCAAGCAATATCGTCCCTACAAGGCCGAATCTACGACGCGCAAGCGAGTAAAGAAGTTCGCCGTCACCTCTCACCGGCGCGGCGGAGCAAACACCTTCCCGGTCTACGCCCCGAGCGTGGCCGCGCTGAAGAAAATGCCGCAGGTCCGCATCGGCAATAAGGGGCTTGCCAAGGGCTCGTGGATGTGGGGCATCCGCGCCCTCGGCTCCGTTGCCGGTTCCGGCGCTGGCGTCGGCAAGTCTGCCAAGCGATACGCGCAACGGTGGATTGACGTTGGCAAGCAGCTTCGCGGCAACAATCCGACCGTCACGATCCGCAACAGACTGGGATATATCCTCGACGCCCTTCGCGGCGGGCCGCAGGACGTAACCACCGCAATGGCGCGCGGCGCGCGGCAGATGGAGAAGATCATCGACGCCAAAGCCGAAAAGGCAGGTTTCGGATGAATGTAGCCGCCGCATACGAAGCAGCCCTTGCCGCAACGCTCCGCGCCTACGCGGAGATAGGCGAGGATACGGCCATACGAAGCTGGCAGAACCTGTCCGCCGATCCGGTCTGGCGCAACGATCCCGCGACCGGCGACCGCTCGCTGCCCTGCATAGACATCCGGTGTGCGCCGCCGGTGCCTGACGCCGACGTGGCGTGGAACATGACTGCTACCGCCACCGTCGAGATCAGAACCAGCGTCCACGACGATCCGGATCACCGCGAGGTCAGCCGCATCTACGACGCCACTCAGACCCTATTCGATTCGTTGTTCGATCAGTTCTACGACGGCACGGATGGCGACGAGCTGGCCGCGTTCAAGGGATCGCTCGATGCCGAATACGGCGCAGAGTTTCCTTTCGGCGGCCTGACCTACGGGGATAGCGCCGCGCCGTGGGATGACGACGGGGTCAACTGCATTTCATTTTCTTTCGTTCTGCACTACTCGCGCAGGCGAATTAACACGCAAGACACGGAGCAGAGATCATGGCAAACTTCGGAGCATTGACCGATCATTTCAACCTGGCCGCAAGTATTGGCACGCTGGTAGAGTCCAGCAAGACGCCTGTTGCCAATTCGCGGGCCGACGCGCTCGACGAAAACGGCGACATCGCCGTCGCCGCCTGGTACGGCAACAAGGACGGCGATCTGTACGAGGCGAGCTGCACCTACCAGGTGGACACGAACGACGTGAATGTCGCGGCGCTCAAGCTGGGCGAGCTTTCGACGGGCGTTGTGGTAACGTCAATCGAAATCTCGACGAGCAACGGCGACTGGCCGAGAGTCACCGTGTCCGGCACGCTCGGCACGGGCGCGCTGGAGCAGGGCAAGACCTACGCCATGCCGACGGGCACGGTGGCGGCGAAGAAACAGGCGCAGATCATCGCGGGAATCACGCTCACGAGTGGCAAGCTGACCAGCGCTTCGCTTTCCGCCTCGTGCGATCTGGTCACTGCCAACGACGGCGAGGGCGAGCCAGTCGCGCACGGCGTATCCGGCGCGGTTGCGACGGCGACGGCGGAGGCTGTGGCGATCACCGACGAATCGCCCGTGCTGGCGGCTGACGCCGGGTGGAAGAGCCAGCCCGGGTCGTCTCTCAACGAGCCGCAGGCCGCATGGCACACCGGATCGATCTCGGTTGAGAAGACACTGACCGTCACCATCGCCGCCCCCGCCGAATGAGAGACGCGCATGACAGGGGAACGCTACAGATTGAACGACCTTGCGCGGGCCGAGCTGGGCGCCTTGCGCGCGGCGGGCGTCACGCCGTCAGACGATGAGATAGTCGAGATTAACGCCCTCGCCGCCGATGTTCTGTCGCCGGATACGCGCCGCGCATTGGCGCGCGGGCGTCCGTTCCGCGCCGGGTCAGCATGGCTCTGGCCTCTGACGATTGCGGCGGCTGACTGGTTCCAGACCGTCGGCGCAGACCTACCCGATCCCGGGGCGGCGCTCGGTTACGCGATGGCTCACGGCGGCGACGAGCTGGCCACCATCGGCGCGGCGGAGGTCGATACGTGGTTCCGCTCGCTCAAATGTAGGCGCGGGGAACTCGATCTCGCAATCGCCGCCTGCATCGAGCAGGACGAGCAGCCCGAGACTCCGACGCGCGACACCGACCGCGCCCCGACACCCGGGGAGCTGTCGGCAACAATGATGGCGGCGGTTGGCGGCACACCGGAGATGTGGGAGCGTCAGGTGAGCATCGGCTATGTCCGGGCCGTTCTGGAGACGTTGGGCGCTCAGCACTCCGCAGGCACGAGTCATGTCCCGCCGTCAGTTGCGCGTGCGACGATGGCGCTGGGGATGGCGTGCGAGCGCATCAAAGAGCGGGGGCGCAAAGATGGCTAAGAAGGAACTCACCCTCGTAATCAGGGCGCGCAATGCGGTTGCGGCTGGCTTAAAGTCAGTCATGGGCAGCATCAAGTCGCTTGCCGGCGGCATTCTCAAGGCCAGCAAATGGATTGCGACGGGCGTTGCTGCGGCAACAGCGGCAATCGGTGCGGTTGCGGCCAAGGCGCTATCGGCCTACGCGGTGCAGGAGAAAGCCACGCGGGCGCTGGCGTCATCCCTTGCGGCGGCTGGCGACAACGCAACCGAGCTAGTTCCGAAGCTCAAGGCCGTCGCGTCGGCGATACAGGATGAGACCGGCGCAGATGATGACGCGGTTGTGGCGGGCATGGCGCGGCTCCGTCTGCTAGGTGTGACCACCGACAAACTAGGAGAGGCGGCACGCGCCACGATTGCGCTTAAAGCTGTCGGGCTGGAAGAAACGGCAGCACAGAAGGCCGTCGCAATGGCGATGCAGGGCTCCTATGACATGCTCAATCGGTATGTCCCAGCGCTCCGCACGACCAAAGATGAGACGGAAAAGGCACGTATTGTCAACGAACTTTTTGCGAAGGGATATGAGCAGCAAAAGGCGGTGCTCAATACAACGTCCGGCGCATGGGCGGCGCTGAAGGGCCGCATCGGCGACGCATGGGAGGAGATCGGCAAGGCGATCGAACGGTCGTTCGGCATCCGCGACGCGCTGAATAAGGCGGGCGATGCCGTCAAGAAGTTCGGGGAGCGGGTAGCAGAGTGGATCGATTCAGAGAAGTTTGTCGCGCTGCAAACGACTATCCAGGGCATCATCGGCGCAATGAAGAGCAGCGAAGGTCGCGGGGAAGTCGCGGCTGCGGTTGGCGACGTCCTTAAAGCGGCGGTCGCGGTCGCCGCCGAAAACGCCGTCACGATTCTGAAAAACGCCGCGCCGGAGATAGGCCAACTAATCGGTAGCGCCGCAAAAGCGGCGATGAAAAAAGTCCCCTTGTGGATTCACACGCCGCAATCGGAAATAGATGCCGCCATGAAACAACTCGGTATTTCCTATCCCGAGAAGTCAGCGAGCAAAAAATTTATAGAGGCGTTCCTACAAATTCCAACCCCCGAAAA
>ERZ747221.4032-NODE-4032-length-11014-cov-5.923471_pt1 | contig 11014 bp, 8 predicted proteins | sample MGYA00374949_ERZ747221 | MGnify/ENA primary metagenome ERZ747221 (study PRJEB28779, sample SAMN05720172) | bioreactor metagenome | isolation source: Anaerobic biogas reactor | place: USA:Washington, USA | collected 2015-08-08 ... | reverse complement strand
CGGGGTGCGACAAAATCAAAGTATAAGGGAGGTAGCCTAATGCGGGTTTCAATCCACGCACCCGCACGGGGTGCGACTGTAGTCGCTGATATATTATAGGTGCTAGCACTTTCGTTTCAATCCACGCACCCGCACGGGGTGCGACGAGGATGATGAGATGACTTTTATACAGACAAGCGCCGGTTTCAATCCACGCACCCGCACGGGGTGCGACTAGCCCGGCAAGGCCCTGCTAAACCTAAAATTAAGTTTCAATCCACGCACCCGCACGGGGTGCGACTCTACCATCATTAAAATAAAAAAATAAATTTACAGTTTCAATCCACGCACCCGCACGGGGTGCGACCTGGATGCTTAGTTACTGTTACTATTGCAGTCTATGTTTCAATCCACGCACCCGCACGGGGTGCGACGGAGGCACTTTGTTTTATTCCCGTATGATATTGCATGGTTTCAATCCACGCACCCGCACGGGGTGCGACAATATGGCGATTGAAGAATACATTCAAAACAACATTAGTTTCAATCCACGCACCCGCACGGGGTGCGACGCTGACTGGGATAACATAACAATTAATATGGCGATTGTTTCAATCCACGCACCCGCACGGGGTGCGACGCTGACTGGGATAACATAACAATTAATATGGCGATTGTTTCAATCCACGCACCCGCACGGGGTGCGACAACGCCCACAAGTGCTACAAATAAAGGGTTATTAAGTTTCAATCCACGCACCCGCACGGGGTGCGACGCATATTTATTTTATGGATTTGTGGGGGAAGTTTGGGTTTCAATCCACGCACCCGCACGGGGTGCGACGGTAGGAGGTGAATACAATTGATAACAATAAAAATGTTTCAATCCACGCACCCGCACGGGGTGCGACTCTTATCCGTATTACCGTGGAAGTATTTGAAAAGCCTGTTTCAATCCACGCACCCGCACGGGGTGCGACCCTTGCTTGCTGTAGCACTCATAGTTCCAGAAGTTGTTTCAATCCACGCACCCGCACGGGGTGCGACACGCGAAGACCGTCACGATACCGGGAAGCTGGGTGGTTTCAATCCACGCACCCGCACGGGGTGCGACCAAACCGAGATAGGGCGCGAGCGAGAGACAACAAAGAGTTTCAATCCACGCACCCGCACGGGGTGCGACATTTTAAGGTTTTTGGTGTTAGAATTATTAATAATGTTTCAATCCACGCACCCGCACGGGGTGCGACTTGCCGGGCAGTATAGGTGCTGCGCGTTTAGGCGTGTTTCAATCCACGCACCCGCACGGGGTGCGACGTCAAACCGCTGTAACTACCGATTTTTAGGGCTTTTTGTTTCAATCCACGCACCCGCACGGGGTGCGACATTGTTATCAGCTCTATCCAACTGTAGGCTATCCGTTTCAATCCACGCACCCGCACGGGGTGCGACTACCAGTTTGAAACGGTGAATAAGGCAGGAGACAAGTTTCAATCCACGCACCCGCACGGGGTGCGACGAGCCATTGCCGGGATGCTTAAGGGGGTTGAATAAATGTTTCAATCCACGCACCCGCACGGGGTGCGACGGGCGACTTGTTGTCTTGGAAAAATCTGCCACTATAAGTTTCAATCCACGCACCCGCACGGGGTGCGACGTAGATGAGTGAAACCACCGCACTGGCGATAGCGTTTCAATCCACGCACCCGCACGGGGTGCGACTCTGTACTTACTAATCATTTCATTAATTTCCACTGTTTCAATCCACGCACCCGCACGGGGTGCGACTGGCAGGTAGATTATGCAATGATTATGCATTACCAAGTTTCAATCCACGCACCCGCACGGGGTGCGACACTATCTTTTTTCTATATTTTCGATAGTCTATAGCTTGTTTCAATCCACGCACCCGCACGGGGTGCGACATAACCCATAACATAATTGCAAGAAACCATTCTGGTTTCAATCCACGCACCCGCACGGGGTGCGACTTGCATATCCATTTTTATGACCCCTCACTATAGTGTTTCAATCCACGCACCCGCACGGGGTGCGACAAAGGCAGCTGCCGAAGCTGCCGAAATGGATCTACCAGTTTCAATCCACGCACCCGCACGGGGTGCGACGAATGTGTTGATCTGCCGCCCAAACACTACTCAACTGTTTCAATCCACGCACCCGCACGGGGTGCGACGAGTCCCAATGTTTAGTTGTTATTGATGAGGCTGGTTTCAATCCACGCACCCGCACGGGGTGCGACACGCTTTTTGGATATTGATGATGCCATAGCACAATTAGTTTCAATCCACGCACCCGCACGGGGTGCGACCTGGACAAAACTGGACGAACTAGTCACACACCTGGTTTCAATCCACGCACCCGCACGGGGTGCGACGCGACTACCAAAAAGATTTAAGGGAGGAATTTTTAATGTTTCAATCCACGCACCCGCACGGGGTGCGACGTTTTACGTCTATACTAGGTACAATCACCGTATATGTTTCAATCCACGCACCCGCACGGGGTGCGACGCAAAAACAGCTATTCACAAACTAATCCAACAAGTGTTTCAATCCACGCACCCGCACGGGGTGCGACTTTAGACGAAGATAAAGAGTTTAGGATTGTTGAGGTTTCAATCCACGCACCCGCACGGGGTGCGACGTGGCAAACCGGTCAAGGGTGCGCTGCGCCAAATAAGTTTCAATCCACGCACCCGCACGGGGTGCGACGACCGGAACCCTGCAGCTATGCGGATTACAAAGAAAGTTTCAATCCACGCACCCGCACGGGGTGCGACACCTGGACAAAACTGGACGAACTAGTCACACACCTGGTTTCAATCCACGCACCCGCACGGGGTGCGACGCTCGGGTGGAAAAACTTATTTCCCTCGGCCTCTGTTTCAATCCACGCACCCGCACGGGGTGCGACCTCAGGCCCTGCGCCGGCAGTTGGATATTGCCTGGGTTTCAATCCACGCACCCGCACGGGGTGCGACGCAAGAAAACACCTATCTAGTCATTAACACCGATGTTTCAATCCACGCACCCGCACGGGGTGCGACATAATTCGGATGGAGGGCATCATTCCGCGCATCATAGTTTCAATCCACGCACCCGCACGGGGTGCGACACCCACCCGGCTATCACCTGAGCCACAAAGACTAGGTTTCAATCCACGCACCCGCACGGGGTGCGACACAGCTAAGAGTGGTACTCAATGCCGTATATGCGTTTCAATCCACGCACCCGCACGGGGTGCGACTTAGTCTCCTTTGCTTTTGTTCTCTATCAATGCTCGTTTCAATCCACGCACCCGCACGGGGTGCGACTGTGTTTAGGATTAAAGGGTAGGGGGTGGTTTTATGGTTTCAATCCACGCACCCGCACGGGGTGCGACGTGGCAGATTTTCCGGTTGGTGTGCCTGGGCGATTGTTTCAATCCACGCACCCGCACGGGGTGCGACCAGGAAACTTCCGGCCAATCCGACACGGGAAAAGGCGTTTCAATCCACGCACCCGCACGGGGTGCGACTATAATTGAAGATGCCTTGCCAGTAATAATTCCTAAGTTTCAATCCACGCACCCGCACGGGGTGCGACGAGATTATTTTCCGCGGTAAGCGGGTAGATAAGAAGTTTCAATCCACGCACCCGCACGGGGTGCGACAGTAAAAGGTGATAAAGGGGATTGCAAATTGGAGAAGTTTCAATCCACGCACCCGCACGGGGTGCGACTATTGCTCCTGATGTTATGTCATCAACCATTTGTAAGTTTCAATCCACGCACCCGCACGGGGTGCGACCTATTGTGCCTGTCATATATTGTCCCGTACCTCCATCGTTTCAATCCACGCACCCGCGCGGGGTGCGACTAGCCTGGCTGATAAGGGTAGGATATAACCAGGTAGTTTCAATCCACGCACCCGCGCGGGGTGCGACTATTCCCGGAGTTAATCCCGAACCTGGGGAAGATAAGTTTCAATCCACGCACCCGCGCGGGGTGCGACATTAGATGATGCCCTGGTTAGGATTGACCTGTTAGTTTCAATCCACGCACCCGCGCGGGGTGCGACGGTCCGGCCCCCTGGGTAATTCCTCATCCTCTAAGTTTCAATCCACGCACCCGCGCGGGGTGCGACAAGATAACCATTAACCCGAATCAATTAAAATTCCGCGTTTCAATCCACGCACCCGCGCGGGGTGCGACACTATTTCCAGAACTGTCATTCAATCGAGCAAATTAGTTTCAATCCACGCACCCGCGCGGGGTGCGACTATTTACTGTTTCGCTGCCATACATATTCCTTATGTTTCAATCCACGCACCCGCGCGGGGTGCGACGAGTGCTACATATAAAGGGCTTAAAAACACAAAAGTTTCAATCCACGCACCCGCGCGGGGTGCGACCCATTCGTAGGTTTAGGTGTCCGATTACAACGATCTGGTTTCAATCCACGCACCCGCGCGGGGTGCGACACTCGGTACTTTGCGGGGTTTGTGAAAAGAGTAGCGAGTTTCAATCCACGCACCCGCGCGGGGTGCGACCCCAAAAGTTTCACCCGGATCATGGTGGAGACCAGGTTTCAATCCACGCACCCGCGCGGGGTGCGACGTAAGAGGATTTTAACAGGGAAGGAGGTAAAAGTATGTTTCAATCCACGCACCCGCGCGGGGTGCGACAACTGCCTAAAGCACTTACTACTTGCAGGCAGAAAAGTTTCAATCCACGCACCCGCGCGGGGTGCGACTTGCACAGACTTAATATTTTTGGATCGCAATCAAAGTTTCAATCCACGCACCCGCGCGGGGTGCGACAAGCTATCAACCAGAGACTACAAATTATATCACAGTTTCAATCCACGCACCCGCGCGGGGTGCGACGAAAATAAGATTGATTATAATACACTAACAAATAAAGTTTCAATCCACGCACCCGCGCGGGGTGCGACGTTAACAATAAAACACAAGGATTAACCGAGATATTTAGTTTCAATCCACGCACCCGCGCGGGGTGCGACAATAATAGCAGAAGGAAATTGGCGGGGAATATCACAAGTTTCAATCCACGCACCCGCGCGGGGTGCGACTTATATCAGGCCTGGTAACCAAGTTTATAGCACTTAAGTTTCAATCCACGCACCCGCGCGGGGTGCGACTATGGTAAAAGGAGGGATGAAAAACAATGGCAGAAAGTTTCAATCCACGCACCCGCGCGGGGTGCGACGGCTAATGGTAAATGGGGAAGTTGGTTTGGTCATGTTTCAATCCACGCACCCGCGCGGGGTGCGACTGGCTACCCGAACCGCACGACAGATTGTTAACGGTGTTTCAATCCACGCACCCGCGCGGGGTGCGACGCCCTGGTGGCAGGTGGGCTGCCTGGTAGTTACCTAGTTTCAATCCACGCACCCGCGCGGGGTGCGACAGCATAATTCTCCCGTGCCTGTTCTGCTTTGCTTGTTTCAATCCACGCACCCGCGCGGGGTGCGACGTGATGGCGGGATTAAGCTAAAGGATTTCTCTGAGTTTCAATCCACGCACCCGCGCGGGGTGCGACGGTGAGGAACCAACAGACATACCTGTAACCAGTGTTGTTTCAATCCACGCACCCGCGCGGGGTGCGACCGTACTTCCAACGGATCATATTCCATAGCCCGGATGTTTCAATCCACGCACCCGCGCGGGGTGCGACGAGAGTTCCGACCCCCTCTGTCGTCGAAGGGGTCATGTTTCAATCCACGCACCCGCGCGGGGTGCGACTGAAGTTATTTTTGGCTATGGAATAGACCCTAGTGTTTCAATCCACGCACCCGCGCGGGGTGCGACAACATTTAGACAATGATTGGATAATGGAAAAATTAGTTTCAATCCACGCACCCGCGCGGGGTGCGACTGTAGCTGATGGATTATCAGCAGACTATATAATAAGGTTTCAATCCACGCACCCGCGCGGGGTGCGACATTATATCGGGCATATGTGAGTTATTCTCGTTATAGTTTCAATCCACGCACCCGCGCGGGGTGCGACTTGTCCATGCAGGAAAAGACTGCTATGAATATTGCCGTTTCAATCCACGCACCCGCGCGGGGTGCGACTCCTTTCGCCCCGCTCCCTGAGAGCTGCCGGGCTTGTTTCAATCCACGCACCCGCGCGGGGTGCGACGAAAATCGTTGTATGTGACGGTTATCCCCGTACAGAGTTTCAATCCACGCACCCGCGCGGGGTGCGACCCCTGCTGTCTATCGCAGGGGCAATCTTTGACCAAAAGTTTCAATCCACGCACCCGCGCGGGGTGCGACTTAAATTGGAAAATAACATTTCTAGGGCTAAAAGCAGTTTCAATCCACGCACCCGCGCGGGGTGCGACAAGTAGATAAAGGTGCTACTTACACAGGAATAAGTTTCAATCCACGCACCCGCGCGGGGTGCGACAAATACCCATCACCATCACCGCAATAAATAATTCTAGTTTCAATCCACGCACCCGCGCGGGGTGCGACTGACATTTGTTTAACATCGGTACTTGGCACAATTACAGTTTCAATCCACGCACCCGCGCGGGGTGCGACCTCCTGGGTGGGTGATCCAGGTTGAGCTCAGCTGTAGTTTCAATCCACGCACCCGCGCGGGGTGCGACCTCCCCCAGTTCCCGATGATCGTTATATTGATTGGGTTTCAATCCACGCACCCGCGCGGGGTGCGACTCTATCCCAGGAGAAATGTGCATACCTACGGCTTAGTTTCAATCCACGCACCCGCGCGGGGTGCGACGGGAATTTGTACGGTATGTCTAGCTTGTCTAGTTTGTTTCAATCCACGCACCCGCGCGGGGTGCGACTTTCGATTGCGAATCGAATAATATCGGATATGTGGGTTTCAATCCACGCACCCGCGCGGGGTGCGACGCTCCCCCAGTTCCCGATGATCGCTACATTGATTGGGTTTCAATCCACGCACCCGCGCGGGGTGCGACTTAATTCCTTTTTTTGTAATCCGCATGGCTGCCTGGTTTCAATCCACGCACCCGCGCGGGGTGCGACAATTTGTATGCACGAAGGACAGGACAGGGCCAAGGCAGTTTCAATCCACGCACCCGCGCGGGGTGCGACGCGTATCCTTAGAGCGTTTCGTTTCCGTAAAATTGTTTTGTTGCGGTTTCAATCCACGCACCCGCGCGGGGTGCGACGGCCGGAGCTGAAAGGCCTGCTGCTAGAGCCTCCGGTTTCAATCCACGCACCCGCGCGGGGTGCGACGTGGCTGAGTGCCAGCGAGTACTACCTGACCACTTGGTTTCAATCCACGCACCCGCGCGGGGTGCGACACGAGCCTTACGGGCTGTCAATCAGCCTTATTTGGTTTCAATCCACGCACCCGCGCGGGGTGCGACGAGCCGTCTTGTACGGTTTTAATGGCATAAGGCGATGGTTTCAATCCACGCACCCGCGCGGGGTGCGACGGTTAATTCCCCAAACGTCGGCGAAGTCCCAATCTACGTTTCAATCCACGCACCCGCGCGGGGTGCGACGCTTCGGGCTCAAGCTATTATTGCCCAGGGGTTGGAGTTTCAATCCACGCACCCGCGCGGGGTGCGACGCCGTCTTGTACGGTTTTAATGGCATAAGGCGATGGTTTCAATCCACGCACCCGCGCGGGGTGCGACGCAAATAAGGCTGATTGACAGCCCGTAAGGCTCGTGTTTCAATCCACGCACCCGCGCGGGGTGCGACGTTTTTACTTACCTTGTATAATCAATTCCTGGAGGGTTTCAATCCACGCACCCGCGCGGGGTGCGACACAAAATGAAAAACCAGGAAAACATAATTGCAGGTTTCAATCCACGCACCCGCGCGGGGTGCGACTTACCCCGGGCATAAGCATAGGCAATGTTATAAGTAGTTTCAATCCACGCACCCGCGCGGGGTGCGACATTACCCCGGGCATAGCAACAATATATGTTATCAGTAGTTTCAATCCACGCACCCGCGCGGGGTGCGACTTGGATAGTGTAACCCTTGAGGTCAGCAACACCAATGTTTCAATCCACGCACCCGCGCGGGGTGCGACCCTGGCGGAGAGCATGGCCAACTCAGGCAAGATTGTTTCAATCCACGCACCCGCGCGGGGTGCGACGGCAAACGGTTTTTGACCGACCACCTGGAGGCGCAGTTTCAATCCACGCACCCGCGCGGGGTGCGACTATACGGTGGCGGCGACGCGCGCGCCATCGTTAAAGAGTTTCAATCCACGCACCCGCGCGGGGTGCGACTGGTGGGGGTACTGGTCAAGATGGAACGTATATGTTTGTTTCAATCCACGCACCCGCGCGGGGTGCGACGCTGCGGCAGTCCCGGACGGCAGCGAGATTGTATCGTTTCAATCCACGCACCCGCGCGGGGTGCGACTTTTATGCCACCAGTATGGCTAGCTATGGCCGCCGTTTCAATCCACGCACCCGCGCGGGGTGCGACATACGGTGGCGGCGACGCGCGCGCCATCGTTAAAGAGTTTCAATCCACGCACCCGCGCGGGGTGCGACGCGCCAGTGCCGATGGTTTGCACATGGTGAGCGCCGGTTTCAATCCACGCACCCGCGCGGGGTGCGACAAATGTGTTTTACGCCTTCCAGGATGTTTTTATAGGGTTTCAATCCACGCACCCGCGCGGGGTGCGACGCCCGTCACCATCATAGGTACCAGTAAAAAATTTTGTTTCAATCCACGCACCCGCGCGGGGTGCGACCAGTAGCTACCTGATAGGGGTCCTCTGCTGTACCGGTTTCAATCCACGCACCCGCGCGGGGTGCGACTATCCATCACATCGTTTACCATACTTGAAAACGAGTTTCAATCCACGCACCCGCGCGGGGTGCGACGCTACCTGATTCGCCTTTCATATACGTTTTGAATTTGGTTTCAATCCACGCACCCGCGCGGGGTGCGACGGCATTACTTTGATAATGAAGATATTACTGTGATGTTTCAATCCACGCACCCGCGCGGGGTGCGACTGTATAATTTCTTTAGAAGGTTCTGGGCGAAGCCCAGTTTCAATCCACGCACCCGCGCGGGGTGCGACAATTAAGCAGCTTGAAATTGCTGTATAATTTCTTTAGTTTCAATCCACGCACCCGCGCGGGGTGCGACGGAGAGTGGCAAAGGCCTTCAAGTCTACCTTGTTCAGTTTCAATCCACGCACCCGCGCGGGGTGCGACCAGTACCGATCCGGATTTTATCAAAAGCATCGTCGTTTCAATCCACGCACCCGCGCGGGGTGCGACTACTGCCGCTATGGCCGCCACTACTGCCCATATAGGTTTCAATCCACGCACCCGCGCGGGGTGCGACTTTGAGCTTTTCGCCGCGTTCCTCTGCTAACTTCTGTTTCAATCCACGCACCCGCGCGGGGTGCGACGCACGGTACTGTTCTTCTGATATTTCGCCTTTACGGTTTCAATCCACGCACCCGCGCGGGGTGCGACAATAATTTCATCCAAGGTCATTTCATCAATTTCAGCGTTTCAATCCACGCACCCGCGCGGGGTGCGACAGTGTATGCTGATACATGGTATGTAAAACAGGTAGGTTTCAATCCACGCACCCGCGCGGGGTGCGACGGTTTGATGTTGATGCTAGTGATATTGTGATTCCGGTTTCAATCCACGCACCCGCGCGGGGTGCGACGATAGATCGGCAGATCAGGTCGTTGGCCGAGTATGTTTCAATCCACGCACCCGCGCGGGGTGCGACATGTCTTCTCGGATAGTGCCAGCTGTGGATGTCATGTTTCAATCCACGCACCCGCGCGGGGTGCGACGGGGTACTTGCAACGTTCGTCGAAAGACTGGTCTTTCGTTTCAATCCACGCACCCGCGCGGGGTGCGACGAAATTTAGGTATTTCACCGGTACTGGAGATGCTTTGTTTCAATCCACGCACCCGCGCGGGGTGCGACTAGGATGATCGTACTAGACCGGATGCGCCAGGACAAGTTTCAATCCACGCACCCGCGCGGGGTGCGACTGGCCGGTTCCAGGGGAGCATGGAATTGGACTGGCTGTTTCAATCCACGCACCCGCGCGGGGTGCGACTTTTTCTTTTCACGTTTTGACTTTGCCTTAATCGGGTTTCAATCCACGCACCCGCGCGGGGTGCGACGCCAGTTATGCTACAATTGGTGGCCGTTGAATTAGTTTCAATCCACGCACCCGCGCGGGGTGCGACTGCATATTTAAGCGTGCCAGCCTCATCTACTGCGTTTCAATCCACGCACCCGCGCGGGGTGCGACGTTGGAAAGTGCACAAACAATACGGTTAGCTTTAGTTTCAATCCACGCACCCGCGCGGGGTGCGACAAAATAGCATTAAGCCTGGCACATACATCAGCATGTTTCAATCCACGCACCCGCGCGGGGTGCGACGTTATTTCATGCCCGTTGCCATCATAAGTACCGCTGTTTCAATCCACGCACCCGCGCGGGGTGCGACTACGCACCGAACAAAAACATATTAGACGGCATTGAGGTTTCAATCCACGCACCCGCGCGGGGTGCGACCCCGATCCAGATAAAGTGCCTGACGGTGATCCCTACGTTTCAATCCACGCACCCGCGCGGGGTGCGACAGTGGCTTTGCTAATTCCGATATACTAATGTTTTGTCGCATTATATCCGCGACTGGTCTTTATCTTCCAACTTTTTCCCTTAATTTAACCTCGAAACATCATCTATTGCCCTACAATTGGCCATCGCGAATCTACCACTGTTTGTCCTACTGCTTCCGGTTCGCGCTAAAGTACCATGGTGCCTTCCGGATCATAGGTTTCTTTTGCTCCCACATGCTCAACTCTTTTTTTCCAGTTAGCCCCAAGCATATAGTACCTTAAACTATCTTTATCTGCATCAATTATTGATTCCAATTCATTCTTTAGTATGACGAACTGGGCTGGTTCCAATAAACATTCGAAAACTGAATTTTGAACCCTTTGTCCGTAATCAACGCACTTTTTAGCTACCCTTCGCAAACGTTTCTGCCC
>ERZ747221.4029-NODE-4029-length-11024-cov-2.304010_pt1 | contig 11024 bp, 11 predicted proteins | sample MGYA00374949_ERZ747221 | MGnify/ENA primary metagenome ERZ747221 (study PRJEB28779, sample SAMN05720172) | bioreactor metagenome | isolation source: Anaerobic biogas reactor | place: USA:Washington, USA | collected 2015-08-08 ... | reverse complement strand
CGATCGCCGGCGCGGCGGCGCTCATCGAGTCGTCTCCGCAAATGCAGCGGATGTGTCAGCACATGGGCGCGGGCGCCGAGGGCTTCACGGAGCTGGCGCTCGACTTCCATCGCCGCGCCGACGCCATCGGCGTGGCGGCTCGCGCGCAGGATGGCACCGCGGTGCTGCGCGCGACGTCGGACACCTTGCAGTCGTGCACCGCGTGCCACGCCACCTACCGTCAAGAGGTGGTGAGCGCCGCCGAGTGGCAGCGACGTACGGGAGAGACCCACACGCCGACGCGACACGGCGGGCACTGAAGCGGCCCGCGCGCTCCTCCGCTCGAAGCCAGGGCGCCACCGCGCGCTTCTGGGCGGCGGGGAGAGGGGCTCACTCCTCGGCGGCGAGCTGCGCCTTGGCGGCGGCGAGGTGCTCTTCGTTGCCCGACTCGAGGCCGAAGAGCGCGTAGGCCACCGCCGACGTCGCCTGTCGCTCCTTCACGTGGTGCGCGATCCGCGGCCACACGCGGCCGCCCGCTGCCTCGTAGGCGCGGAGGAAGTCGTCGAGGCCCGCCTCACCCAAGACCATCAGGTGGGAGGCCATGTCGATGGAGGGATCGTCCACCCGCGCCTCGCTCCAATCGATCATGCCCGTGACGCGCTCGGTGTCGTCGACGAGCACGTGACCCACGTACAGATCGCCGTGCACGACCACGCAGTGCTCCGGCCACGACGAGTCGTCGTCGAGCCAGCGTCGCCAGCGCTCGAGGCGCTTTTCGTGCACTTCGAGCTCGCGTGAGACGCGATCGACGTCCTCCGCCACCTTCTGTCGGGCCTCCGCTGGCGTGCGCACGAGCATCCCCGCGGGCACCGACCTCATCTCGTTGACCGTCTCCGGCTCGCAGGCCACCGTGGACCTGAGCAGCGAGATCGATGACGTGACCGGCGAGCTGTACCAGCTGGCCACCACGGTTGACCGTCATCCGGTGGTCGTCGATGTCGACCGTGGTCATCTGCTGACGACCGATGGTCATCGAGCCCGACAGGTCGTTGGCCACCCACTTGTCCTTGCCGGTCTGGAATCCGGTGAGCGGTGCGTCGATGGTCACCTGCGTGCCGGGCGCCCAGAACTCCTTGGGGCGCCACATCAGCTGCCGGTTGTCCAGCCAGCCCCACGACCCCTCCGTCTTGGGTCTCGTCGTCACCGAGACGGCCTGCTCCCGCACGTACGGCAGGAAGGCCAGGCGCCCGGGCAGCGGATCGCCCGCGTAGACAGTCACGTCGATGGAGCCGCCGACGTCGGCCAGCAGGTCGCGGGCGTGGTCGGGGTCGAAGTCGAAGGTCCTCATGTCCTATTGGACTGTGAAACAGGCCGTTCGGTTCCCCGTCTAGCATGGTGGGCATGGACATCACCGTCGTCACCCACCCGCTGGCCGCCTCCCGACTGACCATCATGCGTGATGAGCGCAGCGACAACGCCGCTTTCCGCGCCGCCCTCGCCGACCTGGGCACCATGCTCGTCTACGAGGCCTCCCGGGACCTGCCCGTCGAGAAGTTCGACTGCCGGACCCCCGTCGCCGTCGCCGAAGGCATCCGGCTGGAGAACCCGCCGATCATCGTCCCCGTCATCCGCGCCGGCCTGGGCATGATCGACCCGGCCCTGTCGATGATCCCCGACGCCCAGGTCGGCTTCATCGGCCTCGCGCGTGATGAGGAGACCCACGAGCCCGTCCCGTACCTCGAGGCCCTGCCGGAGGACCTGTCCGGCCAGCCCGTCTTCGTCGTCGACCCGATGCTCGCCACCGGCGGCTCCCTGCTCCACGCCATCCGCCTGCTCGCCGACCGTGGTGCCACCGACATCACCGCGATCTGCATGGTCTCCGCGCAGCCGGGCGTGGACGCCCTCGCGGACTCGGGCCTGCCGGTCCGCCTGGTCACCGCCTGCATCGACCCGGAGCTCAACGCCGACGCTTACATCGTCCCCGGCCTCGGTGACGCGGGTGACCGCCTGTACGGTCCGCGCAACATTCACCTCTAGGTGTCCCGTGCCGCGAGCCTGCCCACTGTAGTGGGCGGTGATTGCCTACTGCAGTGGGCACCGTGGGGGCATGAGACGTGGGAACGAGTCGGGGTCCTGGCCGAGTTACGGCCATCGGCTCGGCGCGAACCTGCGTGACCTGCGGGAGATGCGGGGTCTGACGCAGGAGCAGCTGGCGGAGATGGTCGGCATGGCCCGCAACACCATCTCCAACATCGAACGCAACGAGAACAACAACGGCTCGCCGGCCGATCCGCGGTTGTCCACCATCTACCGTCTGGCGGCGGCTCTCGACGTCCCGCCGGCGGTGCTGCTGCCGGCCGGTGACCGGCGGGTCGCGGACATCTGTGTCGCCACGGGCCTGGGCATCCAGCTCGAGTGGCCGGCCTCTGAAGAGGACACGCAACCGTTCATCGCCGCTGCTCAGTGGGCCTACCTGGACCCGGATGGGCCGGCATCGCCCCGGCCGGTGGTGGCGCGTGAGACGGATGGGGGAGGGCCCACGGGGGAAGCGTAGAGTGAGAGGCTGACAAGCCGAGGCCGAAAGGATGTGTTCCGTGAAGGGAATTGCCGCCCGTGTCGACGCATGGCTGGTCGAGCACCACGACGAGGTCATCGGTTGGCGGCGCCACATCCACGCCACATCGCGAGCGTCCAGCCCGTGCGGCCAGGCCCGCACCAGCGACGCGACGCTCACCGCACCGTCCACTGTGGCGAAGACGTTCACGACGCGGTCCGCGCCGGTCGCCTCGTCGCGGTAGGTGAGGCTGTCGCGCAGCTCCGGCCGGCCCAGGACGGGTTCGGAGGGGTCGGGCATGCGCGCGTACAGGTCGAGGGTCACGTCGGGCCCGAAGAGCTCCACAGGCATCTCGACGCGCCACACGCCCTGTTCGGGCAGGCCCGGCACCTCGTCAGGTGTTGCGATAGGGCGCGCCCCTCCCAAGGAGGCGTCAATGGTGCTGATCGGTCTCGACGTGGGCACGACCAAACTGGCAGCCCTGGCCCTTGACGCCGACACCGGCGAGACGGTGTCGGTGGTGTCCACGCCCAACGCTGCGCGGCGTGATGCGATCGTTGCTTCGTTGGTGCGTGCCGAGCTGGACGTGGCCCAGCTGCAGTCTTTGGCTCTCGGCCTCGTGCAGCGTCTGCTGGAGGCACTCCCGGCCAACGCCGCTGTGATCGGTATCGGCGTCACCGGCCAACAACACGGGGTGGCGTTTCTCGATCGGGAGGGTCTCCCTACCCGCGCCGCGATCACCTGGCAGGATCAGCGCGCCCTCGAGCCGCTTGGCTCGATGACCTATCTGGAGACGCTGCTTATCCAGGCCGGCGGCAACCAGCGGTTTGAGCACATGGGTTGTACGCCTGCGGCTGGCTATCTTGGTGCATCCCTCTACTGGCTGGCCCGCCAGGGCGGCCTGCATTCGGACGCTGGTATCTGTCTGATCCCAGACGCGGTTGTGGCCGCATTGATCGGCGCTATCGCCCCCACCGATGCTACCCTGGCTGGCAGTACCGGCCTCTACGACATCCATCATCGTTGCTGGGATCGAGAGCTGCTCACCAGCCTGGGCCTCGAAACCGCCGACCTGGCAGCGATTCGACCCACCGGCACTATGGCCGGTGGGCTGACGCCGCAAGTCGCCAGACGCCTGGGGCTGCCGGTCGGCACGCCTGTGGCCGTAGCTCTCGGCGACAATCAGGCCAGCTTTCTGGGCAGCGTGAACGCGCCGGCGAACAGCGTACTCATCAACATAGGCACTGGAGGGCAGGTGTCTGCGCTGATCGACCGCTATATGCGGTTGCCCATGATCGAGACACGTGCCTTTGCCGGCCCAGGGTATCTGCTGGTGGGCGCCGGCAGTTCGGGTGGCAGCACGCTTGCCTACCTGCATCGCCTAATGGTCGAGATTGGCATCTCGCTCTTTGATACTCCGCAGACCGACCTCTACGATCGCCTCATTGCCGTGGCCACAGCGCAGCCATCAGGGGCTGAAGGCGTGCGCTGCATCCCCCACTTTGACGGAACGCGCACCAACCCGACGGCGACGGGGGCATGGCTAGGGCTCACCCGCACTAACCTGAGCATCGGCAATCTAGTGAGAGCTCTCATCGAGGGCACAGCTGACGATCTGCACGCCTTTTGGCAGCGCATGCTCCCTGCGGTGGGACAACGAGAGAGGCTGGTGGGCTCGGGCAACGGCTTGGTGCGCAACGTGGTGCTACAACAGGCACTCGGCCACCGGTTTGCGATGCCCTTGCACGTCACCACGCGTGAAGAGACGGCTGCCTTGGGCGCGGCCCTGACGGCTGGCGTCGCGGCGGGTTGCTTTGACACTTTTTCCGAGGCGATGGCCTCGCTTGGCAACGCCTGATGCCCTCACAAGGAGCGCATGATGGTCCATCCAGCACGCATTCGAGCGCTGAACCGCACTAGCCCTGTCAACGGCGATTATGTACTCTACTGGATGCAGTCGAGCCAGCGTGTAGCCCATAATCAAGCGCTCCAGCTTGCTGTGAGCGAAGCCAACGCACGTGGGCTGCCGGTCGTGGTGGTCCTTGTGTTGGTCCCTGACTATGTCGGCGCCAACGAGCGGCACTATCGCTTCATGGTGGCCGGATGGCCAGCGCTCCGGCAGGCACTGAATGAGCGAGCGATAGCCCTGGTATGCCGCAGCGGCCATCCGGTGGCCATTGTGCGCGAACTCGCACAGCGCGCTGCGCTGGTGGTAGCCGACTGTGGCTACCTGCGACACCACCGCGCCTGGTACTCGTTACTCGCCCAGCAGTTGCCTTGCCCGCTCTTGCAGGTCGAGGCCAACATCGTGGTGCCACTGGCCGTAGCCTCAGACAAAGAGGAGTATGCCGCACGCACTCTGCGCCCCAAGCTGCAGCGACGCTTGCCCGAGTTTCTCACGCTGGCTGCCGACGCGTGGCCACGGTACACCGCCCCCGCTACTTTGCACGACAGCGCCCTGCTCGACACACCCGATCCGCTCCAGTCTCTCGCAGGGCTCGATCGCTCGGTGTCTCCAGTCAGCCAACATCAGGCTGGAGAGGCGGCCGCACGCCAGCGGCTCGAGGCGCTTCTGGAGCACAAGCTCGCACACTATGCCGAGGCGCGCAACGATCCCGCGCTGGACGGCCTCAGCCATCTGAGCCCCTACCTGCATCTGGGGCAGCTGTCGCCGGTCGAGGTAGCTCACCGCGCACTAGCGATTGGCGGGCCGGGTGCTGACGCCTTTGTTGAAGAGCTCGTGGTGCGGCGCGAACTCGCCATCAACTACTGTGCTCATAACCCCTTCTATGATACCTACGCTGGGCTGCCAGCCTGGGCTCAGCGCACGCTTGCCGAGCACGCCCTGGATCCCCGTCCACGCCTGTACGATCGTCACATATTGGAGCAAGCCCGCACTGCAGACCCTTACTGGAACGCCGCCCAGCGAGAGATGCTGCTTACCGGCAAGATGCATGGCTATATGCGCATGTACTGGGGAAAAAAGGTCCTCGAGTGGTCCGCTACGCCTGCAGAGGCGTTCACAACGCTGGTCTATCTCAACGACCGCTACGAGCTCGACGGGCGCGACCCAAACGGCTATGCCGGCATCGCCTGGTGCTTTGGCAAGCACGATCGCCCTTGGCCCTCACGCCCCGTGCTGGGCAGTGTCAGAACGATGAGTGCATCGGGGCTCGCGCGCAAGTTCGACATGGCCGCCTATGTCACACGCGTCGGCGCTCTCGAGACGCCGCCCGCCGTTCTGACTGGTCAACGATAGAGGAGCATCACCACGGCCATTGCGCCCCATGACAGAGCTGCAGCTAGAGCCAGCCAGCCCACGCCACGGTGTCTTGTCGCCAACAAGATAGCGCTGCCGATCATCCACAACTCGGTCAGCGCGCGCATAAAGGCCCAGTCTCCACCCAAGTAGTGGGTGATGATGGCAGCCAGACCGACATAGCTGAGAAAGGCCAGTTTGACATGTAGAGTCTCTTGGCTGCGCCAGAGGGCCAAAAACACCAGCAACACAAAGATCAGCAGTGCCAACAACTCGATAGCGATCAGATCCATCTGCGGCACATGCACCACCAACGCCCGCCAGATGGCAGGCGCACGTGACCGCACCGACGTCACGGTCACATTGCCGGTGACGGTGCCATCACTGAGTGATGCCGTGCCCCAGTTGTACCGCAGCCACGCCTGCCAGAGGACATACAGCGCGCCAGGCACCAGCCAGAGGTGCCATCGTGGCGCACGTCGAGACGTCAAAAGTCGCGCCCAGAGATAGGCCGGGAACGCAGCGACCGCGAGGCCGATGGTCGTCTCTTTGGCCAGCACCGCCAAGCAAAGGCTCAGCGTGGCCAAGACGTGCCGCTTTCTCGTCAGCAACCATAGAGTGCCCACAACCAATGCGGCACCCAGAATCTCTGCCAGGTCCAGGTCGAAGGTCAGGATCAAGCCGGGATAGAGTGCCGCCAGCAAGCCTGTGAGGGCATGCTGCCCCCACGCCTTGGCGAGCGCCCCTGCGAACCAGCCGAGTGCGGCGGCTGCGATAAGGTTCACGACGACGAGCGCAGTCGGCACCAGTTGCGGACGCCCCAACGCCAGTGCGTGAGCCAGTAGCGGGTAGAGGATGCGCTGCTGGCGGTAGGCCGGGTTGCTGTCGAATGACACGCCGTGGTCGGTATGCGCGCTGGTAAAGGGCTCAACCGCGAGCCGATAGTAGAACTGCCCATCATAGCCGTTCGAGTCGGTCAGCACTGACAGGTGCGGAGCTACTGCCAAAGGGTCGGTGTAGCGGTCGCCCGCCCATACAAAGAGTGAGATATCGCCAGCGCGCATGGCCAGACGCGCACCAAAGTACGCCAGATAGAGGCCAAGCACGATCAGTAGCGTGGCCATGGGGCGATCGAGTTGTGCGCTGACCCTATTGCGGCGTGTCTGCATCCTTCACCTCAGGTGCGCCGAGGATAGAGCCCACGTGGGAAAGCGTCAAACGCGCTTTGACAGCAGCTCGCCTGACTGGTAGCATCCGGCAGCGGTCAGCAGTGCATCATCAGGGAGAGTGCGCACAGCAACATGGAATATGACGTCATCGTCATCGGGGCCGGGCCGGCCGGCTTGACAGCGGCACTCGAACTGACACGGCTACATAAGCGGGTTCTCGTCCTTGAGCAGGCCGACAAGGTTGGTGGCATCAGCCGCACCGAAAACTATCGTGGCTACCGCTTTGATATAGGCGGTCATCGTTTTTACACGCAGGTGCCAGAGATCGAGGATCTCTGGCGCAACACCCTTGGCGATGACCTTCTAGCGGTGACGCGGCAATCACGCATCTATCACCGCAAACGCTTCTTCCGCTATCCCATTGTCTTGAGTGAGGCCCTATTCAAGCTGGGGCCGGTCGAGGCACTTCTCATCCTGGGCAGCTATCTACGCGCCAAGTTGAGGCCGTATCACCCTGCGGTCACCTTTGAGCAGTGGGTGATCAACCGTTTCGGCCGCCGGCTCTATGAGACCTTCTTCAAGAGCTACACCGAAAAGGTTTGGGGCATTCCCTGCTCCAGCCTCAGCGCAGACTGGGCGGCACAGCGCATCCAGGGCCTCTCGCTGACCAAGGCGGTGCTAAACGCCATCACAGGAACGGCGCGCGATAGGACACTGACCAAGACCTTTTACTACCCGCGCCTGGGCCCAGGCATGATGTGGGAGGCGATCGCCGCCAGGGCAAGCGAGGGTGGCGCCGAGATACGGCTCGGGGCGCGCACGGTGAGCGTGGATATCTCGCGGCGCGATGTGGTGCAGGTCGGAGTTGAGTCGGCCGCAGGGCAAGAGCAGATATGTGCACGCCACGTGATCAGCAGTACGTCATTGCCAGCGTTGGTTGCCATGCTGCACCCCCGACCACCCGATAGAGTCTGCGCCGCAGCGGCCTCTTTTCGTCATCGTGACTTTGTGCTCGTACAACTCATCGTCGATGCCAGCGACCTGTTCCCCGACAACTGGATTTACGTGCACAGCCCGCAAGTGCGCGTGGGGCGCATTCAGAACAGCAAGAACTGGAGCCCAGACCTGGTGCCCAATGCAGCCGTGACCACCCTCGGCATGGAGTACTTTTGCTCTGTTGGCGACGACCTCTGGTCGCGTGACGATAGAGCGCTGATACGATTGGCTACAGACGAGCTCGAGCTGCTTGGGCTGGCCAAGGCGGCGCAGGTGGTAGACGGCACCATCGTTCGCCAGCAGGGCGCCTATCCAGTATACGATGAAGGGTACGCCCATAGCCTGGCCATCGTACGAGAGTACCTCACTGGCATTGACCGATTGCAGACGGTCGGCCGCAATGGCATGCACCGCTACAACAACCTCGATCACTCGATGCTGACAGGGATGCTGGCGGCACGCAACCTCAATGGCGACCGACATGACCTGTGGCGCGTCAACGCCGATGCCGACTACCTCGAACGCAATCCGGCGTCGGCATGAGGCGACTGGAAGCGCCATCTGGCACAGTCGCTCGCAGGGCCGCAGAGATGCGATCGCCATGAACTCACCCGCCTACTGGGAAGGCGTCGCTTGCGCCTGGCAAGCCAGGTGGCGCGATCGCCTTTGGCGCAGCGTCAGCGACGCGCAGCACCTGCTTTTGCTGCGCCGCTGGGGCGTCGACACGCATGTGTGCTACGCTCTCAAGACTGACCTGTTCGATGAAGCCGCCACCGGCGCGTTGGGGCAGGCCCTCGCCGCTGACGCCACCTGCTTGCTGGGTATCGACCTTGCCATGACAACGGTGCGCGCCGCGGCTCAGCGCCTGCGACCAGGCTCGTTGCTGGTGGCAGACGTGCGCGCATTGCCTCTCGCATCCGATAGCATCGGACTCGTCGTCTCCAACTCTACGCTGGACCATCTGAACACGCCCGAAGAGATCATGTCCGCAATTCGTGAGCTGGCCAGGGTACTCGCCGCTGACGGACATCTGCTGGTCACCCTAGACAATCCGCAGCATCCGCTGCTGTGGTTGCGCGCACGCACTCCCTGGCTAGGACGGCGGCTCGGGCTGGTGCCCTACAGCACCGGCGCGACACTCAGTATGAGCGCCCTGGCACGTGCATGCGCCGACGCAAAGCTCACAGTGATCGCGTCCGGAACGCTCTGTCACAGTCCACGCGTGTTGGCCGTATGGGTCGGAAGGTTCCTCAAGAGCCGCTCTCGGGTGGCCCAACGCGCATACCACCGTGCCTTGCTGGCCTTTGAGCGCCTCGCCCAATGGCCTACGCACCTGTTGACCGGACGCTATGTGGCCGTGTTGGCCACCAAGCCCGAGTCGTCACTCGACTCGCCGCCGGGCGATCAACCATGTTAAGCGTGCTGGTGCCCGTCTACAATGGTGGCCATGACCTTGAACGCTGTCTTGCGGCGATCGCCGACGGAACGCGCCAACCCGAAGAACTGATCGTCATCGATGACGCCAGCACCGATGGGTCTGGTGCGCTCGCCAAGCAGTTGGGGGCTCGAGTGGTGACGCTCTCGGGCGAGCCCAAGGGGCCAGCCAACGCCCGTAATCGCGGCGCCATGGTAGCGAGCGGCGACATCATTGTGTTCGTCGATGCAGACGTCGCCGCCCACTCCGATACGCTGGCCCGCCTTGAGCAACGGATGCTCACTGATGACTCTCTTGCTGGCGTGTTTGGCTCCTATGACGATGCCCCAACCGCGCCGAATCTGGTCTCGCAATACAAGAACCTGCAGCATCACTGGGTGCATCAGCACGGCCGTCGCCATGCCAACACCTTCTGGGCCGGCTGCGGTGCCATCAGGCGCGATGCCTTTCTCGCTGTCGGGGGCTATAACCCCGCCTATGGCAGGCCCGCCATCGAAGATATCGAGCTAGGCCTGCGCCTCACCGAGCATGGGCTGCGCATCGAACTCGATCGCGACATTCAATGCACACACCTCAAACGCTGGTCGCTGCTGACACTGCTGCGCGCAGACATTCTGGGACGCGCCGTGCCCTGGTGCCGCGAGATCGCCCGGCGTGGCCATGCCCCGCACGACCTCAATCTGAACGACACGGCCCGCTGGAGCGGAGTGCTCTCATGGGCGATGCTACTGTCTCTGGGGGCCAGTTTTTGGCTCACGCGGCTTGCGCTGGTTGCGTTTGGGTGCTTTACGATTCTCGTTCTACTTAATCGGTCTTTTTACCGCTTCCTATGGCAGCAAGGCGGCTGGCGACTCGGTCTCGCTGGCGTTATGCTGCACCTTTGCTATTACCTTTACAGCTCAGCGGTCTTTGCCTGTGTGGCTGCCCCTGGCCTGGCCTGGCGCCGCCTGAGAGCAACGAAAAGGGCGCAACCATCTTGATGGTTACGCCCTGCTGTCGGGGCGAGAGGACTTGAACCTCCGACCTCACGGACCCGAACCGTGCGCGCTACCGGTCTGCGCTACGCCCCGAACGACGGGAGTATACAGCGATCTCGGCACGGGCACAAATCATCAGCTGGCGCCGCTCACCCCGCCATCAGTGCGTTGACGACGCGCTCGAACTGCCCGATCAGCATCAAAAAGCCCATCGCCAGCACAAGCACCCCCCCCACTCTACCCGCAACATCGAGAAAACGACTGCGCCGCGCCAGCAACTGGCGCAACTCACCGGCAAGCAGGCCCGCGGCTAGAAATGGCAGGCCCAAGCCTAGCGCATAGGCACCCAAGAGGAGAGCGCCTTGCACGGCAGTTCTTGTGTCTGCTGCCAGCACCAGAATGCCCGACAACACGGGCCCAACACACGGGCTCCAGCCCACGGCGAACGCCAGGCCCATCAAGAGCGAGCGCCAGAGCCCCTGCTGCTTGTGCCCCACCGAAACATGCCACTGGCCCGACAGGAAGGCGAGTTTGAGCACGCCAAGCATCTGTAGCCCAAAGACCATGAGCACGATACCGGCGATGACGAAAGGATCGGTGCCGCCGCCGTTCTGCAGGCGGAAGAAGATCGGGGATACCTCCAGGGCGTAGAGCA
>ERZ747221.4028-NODE-4028-length-11025-cov-2.896693_pt1 | contig 11025 bp, 9 predicted proteins | sample MGYA00374949_ERZ747221 | MGnify/ENA primary metagenome ERZ747221 (study PRJEB28779, sample SAMN05720172) | bioreactor metagenome | isolation source: Anaerobic biogas reactor | place: USA:Washington, USA | collected 2015-08-08 ... | reverse complement strand
GACGTCCATCTCGCCGTCGCGCACCTCGGCGATCTTCGCGTTGACGATCCAGCCGATGTGGCGCTGGCGGAACTCGGCTTCCATCAGGCCCTTGGAATCCCCGACGCCGCCCAGGCCCATGTGCCCGATGTACGGCTCCGGCGTCACGTAGGTCATCGGCACCTTGTCGCGCAGCTTGCGCTTGCGCAGGTCGGCATCGAGGATCATCGCGAACTCGTAGGCCGGGCCGAAGCAACTCGCGCCCGGCGCGGCGCCGACCACGATTGGGCCGGGGTTCTCCAGGAACGCCTGGTAGGCCTCCCACGCGGCGGTCGCGTGCCCGGTGGTGCAGATCGACTGGGTGAATCCCGTGTCGGGGCCGAGCCCCGGAATCTCGTCGAACGCCAGTCGGGGGCCGGTGGCGATGACCAGGTGGTCGTAGGCCACGTGGCCGCCGTCGCGCAGCCGCACGCGGTTTTCCACCGGCTCGACCTGTTCTGCGCCGGCGTCCTCGAACGCGATCTTCTTCTTCGCGAGATGGCCCGGCACCGCGATCTGCACGTCCTCCGGCTTGCGCCAGCCCACCGCCACCCACGGATTCGACGGGGTGAACGAGAACAGGTCGCCTTCGCCGATCACGGTGATCCGCGGGTCGGGGCCCAGCGTGCCGCGCAGTTCGTAGGCGGCGCTCATGCCGCCGATGCCCGCGCCCAGTACCACGATGTGCGTCATTTTCATGCCCTCCCAGGCGCCGGATCTGACCCGGGAAACGGGTCTCGTCTATCCAGTTGCATCTACATTAGCAAGGCCGTATATTATAGTCAACTAATGTTGTTGGAACCCAGCAATGTCCCGTACTGTCGAAGACTTGGTGGCTGAGGCACGTTCGAGAATCCGCGAGATTTCCTTGGAAGAGGAGTTGGTGGACACGCTTGCGGGCGACCTCGTGCTGGTCGACGTCCGCGAACCGGACGAGTACGCGCAGGGCCACCTGCCGGGCGCGGTCAACCTGCCGCGGGGCGTGCTGGAGTTCCAGATCCATGCGCATCCGGCGATGGCCTGCGTCGCGGACGCGGCGCTGGCGGAGCCTTCCCGCCGCATGGTGCTGTACTGCCGGACGGGCGGGCGATCCGCGCTGGCCGCCGACAGGCCTGCGGCAGTTGGGCTTCACCGACGTGTGTTCGCTTGTCGGCGGCTTCGAGGCGTGGCGCAATGCAGACCTGTCCGTGAGCATGGAATGACGATGGCACCGAAGAAGACCAAGACGGCGAAGGCAGCGAACATCGCCTTCGACATGGAGGCGATGCGGGCGCATGCTGGCGACGCGGCGCGGCTGTTGAAGGCGCTGGCCAACGAGAAGCGCCTGCAGGTGCTGTGCCTGCTGGCGGAGGGCGAGCGTTCGGTCGGCGAGATCAACGCGATGCTTGATCTCAGCCAGTCAGCGCTGTCGCAGCACCTGGCGGTGCTGCGCGAGGAAGGACTGGTGCAGACCCGCCGCGAGGCGCAGGTCATCTACTACTCGCTCATGCCCGGGCCGGCGGCGCAGGTGATGCAGACGCTGCAAGGCATCTACTGCAGCCCCGCTCCGGCGCGGGCGAAGAAGAAGGGGGCGGCATGATCGGACTGCTCAAGGCGCTGCTGGGGATGGGCGGCGAGCAGGTCGGCCCGCGCGAGGCGGTGCAGCGCATCAACCTCGGCGCGGTGCTGGTCGATGTCCGCGAGCCCGGCGAATTCGCCGCCGGCCACGCCGCCGATGCCGTCCACCTGCCGCTCGGCCGCATCCGCGCGCAGGGCGCGGGCGCACTCGACGCGTGCTCGGTGCCGGAAGGCGCTGAAGTCCTGCTGGTCTGCCAGAGCGGGATGCGCTCGCGCATCGCGCAGTCGTCGCTGGCCAAGGATGCGCGCCGCCGTTACGTCAATGTCGACGGCGGCATGGCCGCGTGGGCGGCCAGCGGCCTGCCGGTCGTTCGCGGCGGAAGCGCGAAATGAACGTGGAAACCGGCAGGGCCGACATCGCCCGCTGGGACGCGCGCTACGGCACCGACGACTACGTGTTCGGGACAGAGCCCAATGCCTTCCTCGCCTCGCAGGCCCACCGGCTGATGCCCGGCATGTCCGTGCTGGCGGTGGCCGACGGCGAGGGTCGCAACGGCGTCTGGCTGGCAGCGCAGGGCATGAACGTGTTGTCCGTGGACGCTTCCGAAACGGGTCTGGAGAAAGCCAGGAAGCTGGCCGCCGCACGCGGCGTGCGCATCGCCACCGAACGGGTCGACCTGGGCGAGTGGAACTGGGGCGCGGAACGTTTCGACGCGGTCGTGGCGATCTTCGTCCAGTTCGCCGATCCGGCGCTGCGCGAGGCCATGTTCGCCGGCATGCAGCGCACGCTCAAGCCCGGCGGCCTGCTGCTGTTGCAGGGCTATCGCCCCGAGCAACTCGAATACGGCGCCGGCGGCCCGTCGGACGTGGACAAGCTCTACACCGCCGACCTGCTGCGCGACGCATTCGCCGGCATGGAATTGTTGTACCTGCATGAACACGACAGCGCGCTGGCCGAGGGTTCCGGCCACGCGGGCATGTCCGCGCTGATCGACCTGGTCGCACGCAAGCGCCGGTTGCCTCCCGCACGCCACCCCACTGAAGGATGACAGCCATGTCCGCCATCGATTCCTACACCGATCTCACCCGCGCCGTCTCGAAGAACCTCGCGCCGCTGCGTACCCACAACGCCGAAGTGATGCAGGGTTTCGGCGCGCTCAGCAAGGCGGCGCTGGCGCCGGGCGTACTCGACGAGATAGCCGTGCCCCTCGGGGTCGCCTTCCGGGGTTGAGTAGACCAGGCCGACCCACGAGGGAAACTTCCAGCTGCACGTGCCGAGGCGTAGTGTCGCCACCGGTTTCTCCTTGTTGGCTATGCCGACCAGATTCTTGAAATCTCCGCCAACTTCCTCTGGCGCACCGCTTCTTCGTCAGGGATGGCGTGCCCGCACGTGACGATATACAGGAGATCCTCCAGGGCCGATGTGTGGATGTAATAGTCCCGGCGGAACTCCCATCCCGAGTCGATCTCTCCACCGTAGTAGGGACGTATCTCCGGAGATATGTCTACGACAGGATCGCCGATCGAGCAGGAGCCAAAATCCACGACACCGGTCACCCGCTCGCCTGCAAGATCGACCAGGACATTGTGAAAACCGAAGTCCTGGTGGATGACAACGGGCGAGAAGGAGATCATTCGTTCGTCGTCAATAGCTTCGCTGAGGTACCGTCGCACCGCCGGCCGCTGCGCCGTGGGCATCAGGGGAAACACGTGCTCCTTGTAGGGCCCGTGCTTTTGGGCGAGGGCATCTCGCCAAGCCTCCGCCGTCAGGTATCCCTGCAGCCCCACGGTCGCGACCTTGCCGATTGGGATGCCATGTAGTGCCGACAGGAAGTCTCCCACAGCGGGACGCCACCAGGTGGCCTGGCGCAAGGCCTCGGGCGCCCGAGGGTACGAGGCGCCCGGGATGAGGGGGTGTCCGGCAAACGCGTGGGGATACGCATCGCTCGCCGGTGCGACATACCGGTAGTTCGGGATCGGCAGCGGCAGCTCGGGAGCCAGCACGGAGAGCAGGCGGATTTCGAGCAGCAGTTGCTGCTCACTGCTGGCGTCCACGGGGAACCGGAAGATCAGATCGTTATTCACCAAGCACAGGCGGTTCGCCCATCCCTCGCGGAAGAAGGAGATCGATCGGATCTGCAGATCAGGGAACTGCGCTGAAATCGCCTGTTGGTATGCCTCGATCCTCATTCCGTCCGTAGACATGGATGTTTTGCTTTCTCCCCTCGGATGCCTTGGCTCTGCGCCCTTGGCGTGAGTCGCCATCCCCCAAGCTTTGCGCCTCCGCGCCTCAGCGGCTCCGCGTTGCCTTCCGCGCTGCCTGTGTACCCTTCGCGGCTCTGCGCCAGATCCCGCCCACCAACGCAGCCACCCCCGCCAGCACGGCCCCTGCTGCGATGACCGGCGTCCAGTCCAGGGGCAGCGCACGGCTCCCGTCGGGGAGGCGCGGAGAGTCGGGGTCGAAGGCCCGATACAACCGGCGGATCGTGGGGATTGGCACGGGGGAGTCGGCTGCCAGCGCGAGGAACTCGTCGCACAGGTGCTGGAGCTCGTCGCGTGCGGCCTCGGCATGTCCCTCCAGGGCGACCTTCATCTTGGGATCGGCCATCAGCCGCTGGGCAAAGGGCACCAGAATGGGCTCCGGCAGCCACGCGAACATGCCCAGCCGGCGCGGCGTCACGGGATAGCCCAGCGACCGCAGCACGGCGAATCCTTCGCGGATGGCGCGCGCGCCGAGCACGACCGCGTCGCGCGTGCGCGCGAGCCGCTTGTGATCGGTGCCTGCCAGGTAGAGCGCGGGCGCGATCGAGGGCATCAGCAGCGCCACGTGGTACTTGAGCCAGGCGTCCATATCGCTGCGGATCTCGGCGCCCAGTCCCGGCGCGGCTTTGAGTGCCTCGGCCACGCGCCGCGTCCGGTCCGTCACCTGCCCGTCGACCTCCCCGAAGGGGACCCGTGAGGGCTCGGCAGGCGTGCCGCTGAGCACGTGCATCACCGGCCCATCGCGGTACCCGCCGGAGTTGGGGAAGCCGATCAGCACGCGGTCGCGCCCCACCGCCTTGACCAGCGCCTCGGGCCCGGCGGCGTTGTTCATCAGGAAGAGCACGTTGGGTGTCGCCACGTTCGCGGCAAGCACGGGCAGGATCTCCAGCGCGGCGTTCTTGCGCATGATCACCAGCACCAGATCGTAGACATCGTCCGGCGCCAGCGCGGTCACGGCGGGTACCTGCGCCGCCACCGTCTCGTCGGTCAGCACATCGTGGATGATGATGCCCGACTGCCGGATGTCCTCCAGCCGCTGGCCCCGTGCCAGGATCTTGACGTCGTGCCCGCCCTGGTGCAGCCGTGCCGCAAACAGACTTCCCAATGGCCCCGCTCCGTAGACCAGGATGCGCATCTCACACCTCCACAGAGGAACCGCTAGTTGCCGGTTACCAGGTGAACCGATCCCTATCCCATCGTCACTTCGACCGCGTGCGCCGCCCCGTCCGCAAAGGTCGGGATGACACGGCCCTCGACCGGGCGCCCGTCGACGGTGATGGTGCGTATGCCCTTCGAGACGTGGTCGGGGTTCGCCACCGTGATCTCGTAGGTGGCGCCGCGGAAGCGCCGCCGCGCCCGGAAGCCATCCCACCCCGTCGGGATGCAGGGGTCGATCTCCAGCCCCGTGTACGTGGGCCGGATCCCCAGGATGTACTGGGTGCCCGCCTGGTAGGCCCACGACGCGGTACCGGTCAGCCAGCTATTGCGACCCAGCCCAAACTGCGGGTGCTCGTCGCTGAGGATGTTCTGGCAGTACACGTAGGGCTCCACCTCGAACTCGTCGATACGGTCGTTGCGCGCTGCCGGGTTGATCTGGGTGTAGTAGGTGTAGGCGCGGTCGCCGCGCCCCAGCAGCGTCTCGGCGATCATCATCCACGGGTTGGTGTGCAGGAAGATGCCGCAGTTCTCCTTGGTGCCCGGCGGATAGGTGGTGATGCCGCCCTTGTTCGGGTCGAACCCGTTATAGCCGGGTGTGGCGTTCTTCAGGCCCTTGGCCGTGTTCAGCCGTTCGTACGCCGAGTCCAGCGCCTGTACCGCCCGCTCGGGCGTGGCAAAGCCCGACAGCACCGCCCACGACTGGGCATTGAGGTAGACCTGGCCCTTGTCGTTGCTCAGCGAGCCGATGGGCGTGCCGTCAGTGTCGAAGTAGCGCACGTACCAGGCTCCGCCGCCGATGTCGCCGTCCCACGCCAGTTCGTTCACGCGATCGCGCATCGTGGCATAGTGCTCGCGGTAGGCCTCGGCGTGCTCTGTATGGCCCAGATGCGCCACCAGGGCGATCATCTCCAGCAGCGCCCGCCCGAAGAGGTGGGCGTTGAAGAGCGACTCGGCGCCCTTGCGCAGGTTCATCGTGTCGTTCCAGTCGGCAAAACCCAGCAGCGGCAGCCCGTGCGCGCCCGTGTTCAACCACGTGAACGCCACCGCGCGCTCCAGATGGTTCAGCACCGTCCCGGACGCCAGCGGTCGCCCGTCGCGATCCTTCTCGTAGTAGGGAATCTCCTGGTCGAGGAAGGCGAAGTCGCCGGTCTCCTTGAGGTAGGCCGTCACCGCCAGCACGATCCACAGGTGGTCGTCCCCGTAGAAGTCGGGGCGGTCCTGGCCTTCCGCAGCGTCGCCGATGCTGGCCTCCATCGTCGCGGGGAAGAACAGGTGCATCGCCGAGCCGTTGCCCCGCTGGACCTGCATGAGCTTTGACAGGAGCTCGCGCGATTCGGTGGGCGCGCCGCCCACGGCCCCCATGATGTCCTGCGAGCTATCGCGGAAGCCGATGCCGCGCGAGCCCAGCCCGGTCTGATAGACCGACAGGAAGCGCGACCAGTTGAGCGTGATGTAGCACTGGCGCGGGTTGTGGATGTTGAGCATCGCGTCCATCTCGCGGTCGGGCGTGAACACCCGCATGCGCCCCAGGTACTCGTCCCAGAACGCCGCCATCTCGGCCAGCGCCACCTCGACCGCCGCCGCGTCGCGGTAGCGCGCAATCTCCGGCAGCGCGGCCTCCAGGCTCGGCGCTTGGCCCAGCTGCGTGATCAGGCGCCGGCTCTCGCCGGGCTGGAGCTCGCCCAGGTGATGCAGCAGCGCGCCGATGTTCTGTCCGCGCCAGGCCTCGTAGCAGCCCAGCTCATCGCGCTGCAGCGCAGCGGGCGCCGCCCAGCCGCCGTAGCCCACGAACCGGTCCCGGTCCGACTCGAACGAGCCCACCGGCAGGTTCGAGGTCAGGTAGTTGACGCGGATGTCGCGAAACATAAAGGGGTACTGGAGCAGGATCCGGTGGCCCTCCGCCTCGTCCACGCACCGGCTGACCATCGTTTGCGGCACCCAGTCGTTGTTGTTGAACTGCTTGGCCGCCTCGGGGTGCGAGTAGTCGACCACAGGGATGGCGTCGAGCGTGATCGGCCGGTCCGACACGTTGGTGATCGTGATGTCGCGGATCTCGTGGCTGGCACTGCGCGGGACGAAGATCGTGGCTTCGGTCCGCACGCCGGCAACCTCCGACACGATGCGGTTGTAGCCCAGGCCGACGTGACAGACGTAGCGATCGGGGGAATCGAGCGTGGGCACAAAGAAGGGCGAGAGGACGCGATATCCCCCGTCGACCGGCGTGCGCAGGTACAGCGTCGTGGCCTGGAAGTCCGAGACCGGCCGTTGGGGCACGTACCACGTGATGCGGTCCAGTGCCGGATCGCCCTTGCACAGCGCCGCGCCGCCTGTATGGTCCACGAAGCCGCCGAACGCCAGCGTGCCGATGTAGTTGATCCACTTCACCGGGGTGCGCGGGTCCGTGATGACGTACTCGCGCCGTTCGTTATCGAAGTAACCATAGCTTCGGGTCATGGCCTTCTCCTCCCTGAACGAGTAGGGGCGAGCACCCTTCGCCCGCCCCGATCGCGTCTCAACGTGTCCGGCGACCTATACCTCGGCCGCCGCGTCGAACGTCGGCTTGAGCGCCGGGTAGAGCGCGCGGTAGAGCGGATAGAGCGCGTCGTAGCGCGCTACCTGGTCGGCCTGCGGCGTCACCCGGTCGACCACCCGCACCGCCGCGGCGCACGCCTCGGGCACGCTGGCCCACGCGCCTGCCCCGACGCCCGCCAGCACGGCGGCGCCGTAGGCCGCGCCCTCGGTGGTGTTGATGGTCACCAGCTCGCTCCCCAACACGTCCGCGAGGATCTGGCGCCACAGCGCGCTCTTCGCGCCGCCACCCGAGATGCGCACCTGGCGGATATCGCCGAGGCCCGCCTGCTTCATCAGTTCCATGCTGTCGCGCAGCCCGAAGGCCACGCCCTCCAGCACCGCCCGGGTCATGTGCGGTTGACCGTGACGCAGGGTGAGGCCTACGAAGCCCGCCCGGGCCAGCGGATCGGGGTAGGGGGTGCGCTCTCCGGTGAGATAGGGCAGGAAGAGCAACCCCTCGGCCCCGGCGGGCACGCCGGCGGCCGGCGCGGTCAGGTCGTCGAAGCTCAGGTCTGGGGTGAGCGTGTCGTGGTACCACTGCAGGCTGCCCGCTGCCGAAAGCATCACGCCCATCAGGTGCCACGTGTCGGGCACGGCGTGGCAGAAGGCGTGCAGCCGGCCCTCGGGCTCGATGAACGGCGCGCCGGTCGAGGCGAAAACCACGCCCGACGTGCCCAGTGCCAGGCTCACGATGCCCGGCTCGACCGCGCCGACGCCTACAGCCCCCGCTGCTTGGTCGCCGCCACCACCCACCACCGGCGTCCCGGCTTTGAGGCCGGTCAGCTCGGCGGTGGCCTGGTCGATCGTACTGGTCACTTCCGGTCCCTCGTGAGTCGGTGGCAGCCATTCAGCGGGAATCTCCAGCGCCTCCAACACCTCTGGCGACCAGTCGCGCGCCTTCAGGTTGAAGAGCACCGTCCCGGCGGCCCCCGCCTTATCGGTGCCGTACGTGCCGGTCAACCGGTAGCGGATGTAGTCCTTGGGCAGCAGGATCTGCCGGGCACGGGCGTAGACGTCCGGCTCGTGCTCGCGCACCCACAGGATCTTGGGCGCGGTGAAGCCTGTCAAGGCCACGTTGCCCGTGATCTGGATGAAACGTGCCTTGCCCACACGCGCGTGGATCTCGTCGCACTGCGCGCCGGTCCGTTGGTCGTTCCACAGGATCGCCGGGCGTAGCACCTCTCCACGCTCGTCCAGGAGCGTGAGCCCGTGCATCTGACCCGTCAGGCCCACAGCCCGCACGTCCTCGCCGGTCGCGCCGGCCTCTGCCAGGGCGCGGCGGATGCTGGCGACCACGCCCTCCCACCAGTCGTGAGGGTCCTGCTCCGACCAGAGCGGGCGCGGCGTGGACAGCGGCAGTGCCGTCGTGGCCGAGCTCACCACGGCGCCCGTGCCGTCGATGAGCAGCGCCTTCGCCCCCGTGGTCGAGACGTCGATGCCGAGGTAGAGCGGTGTCGTCATGGTATGTCCTCCGTGCAAAAGCCGTCGACTGTCAGCTACTTCACCCCCAACAGCAGCTCGTTCGTGAGCTGGTCCAGCTTCTCATACTGCAGCCCGCGTGCAGCGAGCGCCTCGCGGTCGAAAGCGTGCGCCTTGAGCGCGGCGGCTTTGCCCGTGGTGTAGGCGCCCCTGAAGGCGTCCATCGTGCCGTCATCGGCGTTGATCTCGCCCAGCAGCGCCTGGATCTCGGGGTCGGCGTTGAACTGGCGGGCTTTCTCCTTCAGGATCAGATAGGTACGCATGCAGCCGCGGGCGAAGTCCTTCACGCCCTCATAGTCCTCGGTGCGGTAGGCGTGCGCATCGAAATGGCGGCTGCCGTTGTAGCCCACGTCCTCCAGGAACTTGACCAGGAAGAAGGCCTGCTTCAGGTTCTGCGCGCCAAAGCGCCAGTCCTGGTCGAAGCGTGCGTAGTTCTGGTCGTTCAGGTCGATGTGGAAGAGCTTGCCCGCCTCCCACGCCTGGGCGACCGCGTGCATGAAGTTCAGCCCCGCCATGTGCTCGTGGGCTACCTCGGGGTTCAGGCCAACCATGTCGGGGTGGTCCAGCGTGTAGATGAAGCCCAGGTAGGCGCCTGTCGTGGCGAGGTAGATGTCGCCGCGCGGCTCGTTGGGCTTGGCCTCCAGCGCGAACCTGAGGTCGTAGCCCTGGTCGAGCACGTACTCGCACAGGAAGTTGATCGCCTCCCGGAACCGTTTGAGCGACGTCACGGGGTTCTTCGTCGCGTCCGACTCGACCCCCTCGCGCCCGCCCCAGAAGACGTAGACCTCGGCGCCCAGTTCCGCGCCCAGGTCGATCGCCTTCATGGTCTTCTGCAAGGCGTAGGCCCGCACCTGCGGGTCGTTCGACGTGAAAGCCCCGTCCTTGAAGACCGGGTTGCCGAAGAGGTTGGTCGTCGCCATCGGTACGACCAGGCCCGTGTCGGCGAGCGCCTTCTTGAACGACCGCAGGATCGCCTCGCGCTCGGCCGGCGTGGCGTCGATGGGGATCAGGTCGTTGTCATGGAAGTTCACGCCGTAGGCGCCCACCTCGCCCAGCAGATAGACCAGGTCCGCCGGCGAGCGTTCAGGGCGCACCGCCTCGCCAAAGGCATCGGCGCCGGGGTTGCCCACCGTCCACAGCCCAAAGGTGAACTTGTGCTCAGGCTTCGGATCGTATTGATCAGCCATGGTTGCTCCTTTCTGATACCTGGATGCTAATAGTGCTCTCCAACTGACGACGGATAACGGTTAACCCTCAATTCCCGCTCCGCAAGTACCGCTCGTTCTGCTCGATCAGCGCCAGGCGCTGGGCGACGCACGCGGCGGAGCGCCCGGCGTCGGGCGGCGTGCGCTCGACGTAGTCAAGCATCTTGTCGATCGTCGTTCGGGCCACGTGCATGCGCGTGTCGGACGACGCATAGTAGATGAAGAGCGTCCCGTCCTCCAGGGCTGCCGCGCCGTTGCAGAAGAGCACGTTGGATACATCGCCCACGCGCTCCTCGTCCATCGGGGCCATCAAGTATCCCCCGGGGCGGTAGATCACGCGGCTGGGATCGTCGAGGTCGCACAGGAAGGCGTAGAGGACGTAGCGCAGGCCCGCGGCGCACGCCCGCACGCCGTGGGCGATGTGCAGCCATCCCTCGCGCGTCTTGATGGGCGTGGCGCCGGCCCCGTTCTTGAGCTCCTTGATGGTGTGGTAGGCCCGCGGGTCGATCACGGTCTCTTCCGGGATCACGGCGTGCTCGATGTCGTCGGCGAGGCCGAAGGCGATGCCCCCACCGGTGCCCGCCTGGATGAAGTCATCCTGCGGGCGCGTGTAGAAAGCGTAACGCCCTCCGATGAACTCGGGGTGCAGCACCACGTTGCGCTGCTGGGGCGAGCCCGTTCGCAGGTCGTCGAGCCGTTCCCACGTCACCAGATCGTGCGTGCGTGCGATCCCCGTCTGGGCCACGGCGCTGCTCATATCGCCCGGCGGCGCGTC
>ERZ747221.4027-NODE-4027-length-11032-cov-3.237061_pt1 | contig 11032 bp, 12 predicted proteins | sample MGYA00374949_ERZ747221 | MGnify/ENA primary metagenome ERZ747221 (study PRJEB28779, sample SAMN05720172) | bioreactor metagenome | isolation source: Anaerobic biogas reactor | place: USA:Washington, USA | collected 2015-08-08 ... | reverse complement strand
GCTTTCGGCCTCTTTCCCGGCGGCAGCGCCCTTTTCATGATCGTGGCGGTGGCGATCATCGCGGCAATCCTGATCTTTCAGCGCCATGTGCCCGCGAATCAGGGGTTGGTGAGGGCCGCCTTGGCCCTGCAGCTCGGCGGCGCCACGGGCAACCTGATCGACCGCCTGCGTCACGGGCACGTCATCGACTGGATCGATTTCCATTTCTGGCCAGTCTTTAACGTGGCGGATAGCGCCGTTGTGATCGGCGTGGTGATACTGGCCTATTACTTGCTGTTCAAGGCCGATGACGAATGGATCCAGGCCAAGCAGCTCGAGCCGGAGAACAACTGACCTCGGCCGGCCCGATGCGAACCACGCGAGCCTCGCAGACACCCAATGAATACGCCAAGCATCGCCTGGATAGTGGATCAAGGGGGGGAACGACTCGACAAGCACCTGGCTCAGGAGCTTGCCGATTTTTCGCGCGCCGCGCTGCAAAAGCTCATCGTCGAGGGGCAGGTGCTGGTCAACGGCGCCCCGAGCAAGGCGAGCTATCGCATCGCCCAGGGCGACGCCATCGCCGTCACCCTGCCCCGGCCGGCGGCGACCCAGCCTGTGGCCGAGCCGCTGGCCCTGGACATCCTGTACGAGGATGCCGACGTGCTGGTGGTCAACAAGCCCGCGGGGCTGGTCGTGCACCCTGGCGCGGGCCAAAGCCAGGGGACGCTGGTGAACGCCCTGCTCAACTATTTGCCCGAGCTGGCCTTGCAGGAAGGGGAGCGCCCCGGCATCGTCCACCGCCTGGACCGCGACACCTCGGGCCTGTTGCTGGTGGCCAAGCACGAGGAGGCCCGCCAGCAGTTGCAGGGCCAGTTCAAGCGGCGGCAGGTGAAAAAGGTCTATCTGGCGCTGGTGGAAGGCCGACTGGAGCCGGCGCAGGGCGTCATCGAGGCGCCCATCGGCCGCGACCCGGCTCGGCGGAAGCGCATGGCGGTGGTCTCGGTGGGGGGGCGCCCGGCTCGCACGGCCTATCAGGTCCGCGACCATGCGGACCCCTTCACCTTACTGGAAGCCTACCCCGAGACCGGTCGCACCCACCAGATCCGCGTGCACCTGGCGGCCATCGGCCATCCGGTGGTGGGGGATCGGGTCTATGGCGGGAAGAAGGAGCGCTTGGGCCTGCGCCGCCAGTTCCTGCACGCCTGGCGCCTGACCTTCACCTTGCCCGGCACCGGCGAGCGGGCGACCTTTAGCGCGCCCTTGCCTGGCGACCTGACCCAAGCCCTGGATACGCTGGGGCTGGCCGTGCCAGACTCGCTGACTTGACCCCCAGCAGGAATCACCATATACTGCGAATAGAACTGGTGTTCTATTCTGTCGGAAGAAAGGACCCTTGCCATGAAAGAAGTCACCGTCGCGGTCGTCCAGATGGCGCCCAAGTTGGGCGCGGTGGAAGAGAATATGGCGCGCATGGGCCAGATCGTCGAGGAGATCTGCCTGCACCAGGACACGGACCTGATCGTTTTCCCCGAGCTGGCCACCACGGGCTATGAATGCGGCGTGCATTTTACCGATTTGGCGCAGTCCGTGCCCGGCCACACCACCAACTATTTGGCCGAGCGGGCCAGCCGCTTCAGCACCCATATCCTCTTTGGCATGGCCGAGGAGGGCAAGCCGGATAGCGTGATCTATAACTCGGCGGTGCTGGTGGGCCCGGAAGGCGAAGTGATCACCAAGTACGCCAAGGTCCACTTGAAGGGCGAGGAGCGGCTGGCTTTCCGCCCCGGCTACCGCTTTGTGGTCGCGGATACCGCCTTTGGGCGCCTGGGCATCCTCATCGGCTGGGACCTCGCCTTCCCGGAGGCGACGCGCAGCCTCGTGCTGCAGGAGGCCGACCTGGTCTGCGTCTGCGCCGACTGGGAAAAGCCGCACCGCGACGAGTGGCGCACCTATAACCGAGCGCGGGCCTTCGAGAACTCGGTCTATATCGCCTCGGCCAACCGCGTGGGCGAAGAGTACACCTATTCCTTCCTCGGCGATAGCATGATCACCGGGCCGCGCGGCGAGAGCTGCGCCATGATCGAGCCGGTGAAGAACGAGCAAGGCGAAGAGCACGAGGTGGAAAAGTATGCCGTCGCCAAGCTCGATCTGGACGAGGTGCGGCGCTTCCGCGACGATTTTCAACTGCTGCAGGCTCGCCAGCCGCGCAGCTACCGCGAATTGGTCAAAATGTATTAGGGAGGCCCTATGAGACTGGTCGATCTACGCAGCGACACCGTTACCCTGCCCTCGCCGGCCATGCGCGAGGCCATGTATCGCGCCGAGCTCGGCGATGACGTCTTTGGCGAGGACCCCACTGTCAACCGCCTGCAAGAGCTGGCGGCGGAGCGCACTGGCAAGGAGGCCGCCCTGTTGGTGGTGAGCGGCACCATGGGCAACCTGGTCTCGCTGCTGGCCCACTGCGGGCGCGGCGACGAGGTGATTCTCGGCGACAAGGCCCACATCTTTATCAACGAGCAGGGCGGCCTGGCGGCGCTGGGCGGCATCGTGCCGCACACGGTGCCCAACCTGCCCGATGGGACGCTGGACCTGAAAGAGGTCGAGGGGGCGGTGCGCGGCGACAATATCCATTACCCCACCTCGCGGCTGATCTGCCTGGAGAACACCCATAACACCTGCTTTGGCAACGCCCTGACCCCGGCCCAGATGGGCCAGGTGGCGGCCATCGCCCGCAAGCACAAGCTCGCCACGCACGTGGACGGCGCGCGCATCTTTAACGCCGCCGTGGCGCTGGGCGTCAGCGTCAAAGAGCTGGTGGCCGAGATGGACTCGGTGCAATTCTGCCTCTCCAAGGGCCTGGCAGCCCCGGTGGGCTCGATGGTCTGCGGCAGCGCCGACTTTATCCGGGAGGCCAAGCGCACGCGCAAGGTGGTCGGCGGCGGCATGCGGCAGGCGGGCATCATCGCCGCGGCGGGCGTCGTCGCGCTGGAGCAGATGGTGGATCGGCTGGCGGACGACCACCGCAACGCCCGCGCCTTTGCCGAGGGCGTCGCCCAGATCAAGGGGCTGGTCTGCGATCCCCGCCGCGTGGTGACCAACATCCTCTACGTGGACATTTCCAAGCCGGGCATGTCCAGCGCCGAGTTCGTCGCCAAGCTGGCGGCGGACGGCGTCAGGGTCTTGTCGCGGCCCAGCACGGGCCTGCCCCAGGTGCGGGTGGTGACCCACTATGGCATCGAGGCCGAGGATATCACTTATGCCCTGGGCGTGATCAAGCGGGTCATGGAGGGATAGCTGTGGTCAAGAGGCGGCGCCGCCAACCGGGAGCGCGGGTCAATCCCTACATCAGCCTGTTGCTCCTGGTCGCCATCGGCGTGGGCACCTGGAAGCTGGAGCAGCCGCTGCGGCAGACGGTCCTGTGGCTTGCTTTGCTGCTGGCCGCGTTGGTGTATGTCGAGGCGCGGCCGGTGCGAGCGAGCTTTTCCTGGACCAATGTGGGCTGGGGCGTGCTGATCGGGGTGGTGGCCAGCGTGCCCTTTATGGCCTTCGGCTGGTCTCGCCTGCCCGAGTTCGTCGCCACGATCTTGGGGACCTCGGATGGGCTCCTGTTGTTCTATCAGCTCGTGCTCGTGGCGGCGCCGCTGGAAGAGCTGTATTTTCGCGGATTCGTGCAACGCGAGCTGGGCCTGCCCATCTCGATCGCGTTGTATGCGCTGGTGGCGCTGGTCTTTTTCCTGCCGGTGCCGGGCCTGCGCATCGGCGACTTGGCCCTGGTGGTGGGGCTCTATGCCATCATTGGGTTGGTGCAGAGCTATGTCTACCGGCGGCTGGGCCTGAGCGCCGCCATCGCCAGCCGCGTGACGATCAACTTGCTCGCGCTGGTGTTGCCTGTGGCGATCTCGTCTCTATCTCCGCTGGTGCAATCATAGGAGCGAGTTTCCGGGCTGGAAAGGCGGCAAGGCATGAAGAAGCGTATGCTGGGCAAGACGGGCCTCCAGGTCACCGAATTGGGACTGGGAGGCCTTTTTGTCTCCTCGGTGGGCGGCGAGTACGAGCAGGCGCGCGCGGCGATCCATCGCGCGCTGGCGTTGGGGGTCAACTATGTCGATACGGCGCCGGGCTACTATAACAGCGAAGAGGTGATCGGCCGGGCCCTGGAAGGCGTGACGGCGCCCTACGCCCTTTCCACCAAACTGGGCGGGCGGCCGCAGCCTTTTCTCCCCCAAGACCGCGACGGCCTGATGCGCTCCGTGGAAGAGAGCCTGCGGCTGCTCAAGCGCGACTACATCGACCTCCTGATGATCCACGAGCCGGACCGCCCCGGGCAATACGATTGGTGGCCGGAGCCGTGGGTGTATCGCGGCCCCGTGTTGGACCTGTTGCGTGACCTGAAGCGCCAGGGGGTGGTCGGACACATCGGCCTGGGCGGGACCACCGCTTACGAGATGGCGCGTATCATCCGCACCGGCCAATTCGACGTGGTGCTCACCGCTTTCAACTATTCGCTGCTCTGGCGCGAGGCCGAGATCGAGGTGCTCCAGGCGGCCAAGGAGCAGGGCATGGGCATCATCATCGGCTCGCCGCTGCAACAGGGGGCGCTGGCGCGGCGCTACGATGCCGAGATCGAGGGCGGCGCGCCGTGGCTCAGCTCGCCGCGCCGGGCGCAATACCGCGCGCTCTATGCCTTCCTGGACGAGCTTGGCCTGCCCATCACCGAGGTGGCGCTGCGCTTTGTCATCTCGAACCCGGACATCTCGACCACCTTGATGGGAGCGCGCTCCGAGGCTGAGGTGGAGCAGAATGTCGCCGCGGTGGACAAGGGGCCGCTGCCGGCGGACATCCTGAAACGCCTGGACGAGATCGCGGCGATGGTGCCCTTCCGCCCCTTCGAGGAGCCGTTTGGCTTGCCGTTTGGGCGCCCCTATAAGGGGCCGGGGAGGGCCTGACATGAAAGCAGCCGTCATCGAACGCCCGGGCGAGTTGGTCGTGCGCGAGGTCCCCATGCCTGAGATGGGCGACTATGACGCGCTGTGCCAGTTGCTCTACGGCGCCACCTGCTCCGGCACCGACCAGCACCTCTTGGCGGGGCATTTCCCCTGGCCGGTGCGCTACCCCACTATCCTGGGGCACGAGAGCATTGGCCGCGTGATCCGCGTGGGGGCCAAGGTGCGCCGCTTTCGGGCCGGCGACCTGGTGACGCGGGTCGGCGCGCCGCCCAGCGCCGGGCTGAACGTGAACTGGGGCGGGTTCGCCGAGTGCGGCCTCGCCAGGGACTACTGGGCCATGCGCGACGATGGCCTGCCCGAGGCAGCCTGGCGCCCCTATCGGATCAACCAGCTCTTGCCGCCGGAGGCCGACCCGCGCGGCGCGACCATGGTGATCACCTGGCGGGAGACGCTGAGCTACGTCACTCGCATGGGCATCGGCGCTGGGGCCCACGTCCTGGTGATGGGGTCGGGCGGCAACGGGCTATCCTTCGCGGCGCACGCGGCCAACCTCGGCGCGGCGGTGACTCTGGTCGGCAGCGCAAGCCGGGAGCCCCTGGGCCGCGCCGTGGGCGCCACCGCCTACCTGGACTATCGCGCCGCCGACCTGCGCGAACGGCTGGCGCAGTTGCCGCCCGCCGATTTCGTCATCGACGCGGTGGGCAAGGCCGGCCAGATCGACCTGGCGCTGCCTTTCCTTAAATCCGGCGGCATGGTGGGCATCTATGGCATCGACGACTATGGGCGCTGCCAGATCAACCCCCACGCCGCCCGGGTGACCTTTACCGTCTACAATGGCGGCTATGAGGAGGGCGAAACCCACGACGCCGTCGTTGCGTATATACAGGCGAAGCGGCTGCGCGCCGAGATCTGGCTGGACCTGGAGCATCCCTTCCCGTTGCGGGAGATCGGCCAGGCCCTCGAGGCGGTGCGCCAGCGCCGGGTGGTCAAGGCCCTGGTCCAGCTCGCGGAAGGCTAGCACGGGCTGCGGGACCAACGATGCGAGTCATGGTTGGCTGTCGCTGTGGGCAGCGGCGGCTGGAGCATATTCTGTTTGAGCCAAAAGGAGGCTTGGCATGTCGCGGCAGAACAGGACCATTCTGATCGTTGTCCTGGTGGTGGCGCTCTTGATCTTTTTGTGTTGCTGCTGCCTGGGCGCGCTGGCGCTCATCTCGAGCACGTCGTACTCTCAGCCCGGCTATTATGGCCGCTTCCCCTGGGGCGACACGACCTTTCCCTGGGGCAATAGCCCTTTCCCTTGGGGCAACAGCATCTTTCCCTGGGGCAATAACCCCTTTCCCTGGGCCAACTAGCCTGTAACCTGCTTCTTCCAGCGGGCCCCGTCTCCAAGGCGGGGCCTGTTTGTGTCTAGCCGCTCCGGGCTCTGAAGCCGGCGCCCGCGCCGAGCGTATCTGGACTTGGTGGGCAAAACCCGTATAATGGGGGGGATACAAGCGGGCCCGCCGCGCTTGAGAAAACCGCAGGAGATGCTTCATGCACTTGAGCGAGCTACTGAACACCATCAACACCTGGGCGCAGTCGATCATCAGCTCCCTGGGCTACCCTGGCCTGGGGCTGGTCATGTTCCTGGAAAACATCTTTCCCCCCATCCCCTCCGAGATCGTCCTCCCGCTGGCGGGCAGCCTCACCCTGACGGGGCGCTTCACCCTCGTTGGCGTGACGCTGGTTGGCGCCATCGGCTCGGTGGCGGGCGCGCTCTTTTTCTACGGCCTGGGCTATTGGTTCGACGAATCCCGCATCCGCTGGCTGCTGGAGCGCTATGGCAAGTGGCTGATGCTGGACACGGAAGACCTGGACCGGGCGATGGCCTGGTTTGGCCGCTTTGGCGAGTACGTGATCTTTTTCGGGCGCATGGTGCCCATCGTCCGCAGCCTGATCTCCGTCCCGGCGGGCCTGGCGCGCATGAACCTGGGGCGCTTTTGTTTCTATACCAGCATCGGCACGGCGCTGTGGAGCTTTTTGCTGGCGCTGGCGGGGCGCATCCTGGGCCAGAATTGGACCGCGGTCAGCGAGTTCGTCGGCAAGTACGAGGATGCGGTGCTGGTGCTGGGCGTGCTGGTGGTGGTGGCCTTTTTTGCCCACCGGCTCTGGCTGCACCTCAAGCAGCGGAAGGCCCAAGCCGGGTAGGGTCGTCATAGAAGAGGCCGGACAGCGCATTGCGCTGCCCGGCCTCTTTGGCTTTACGCTATTTGGCGGATTCGGCCACCCAGCGGGCGAACCGCTCGCCATATTCGAAGCCGTGCCTGAGGTCCTCTTTCGTCGGCGCGCCGACGAACTCGAACGGCTCCATCACTTCCCATTTGAGCGGCTGCACGATGGCCTCGTACTCGCGCTGCGCGCCGCCGCTCCAGCCATAGCTGCCAAAGCGGGCGGTCTTTTTGCCCAGGATGCGCTTGTGGGCGGCCATCTCGAGCACCTGCGTCATGGCCGGAAACAGCGAACCCTCGTAGGTCGGCGCGCCCACCATCACGCCGGCGTAGCGCCACATGGCGGGCAAGATGTAGCTACTGTGCGTCCGCCCGCCGTCAAAGATCTCCAGCGGCAGCCCGACCTTGGAGATGCCCTCCGCCACGGCGTTCATCATCTCTTCCGTGTTGCCGTACATGGAGCCATAGACCAGGGCCACGCCGGGCGCGCCGCCGCCCTTGGCCAGCTCGGCCCACTCCTTATAGAGGGCGATGATGCGCTCGGGGTGAGCGCGCCAGATCAGGCCGTGGGACGGCGCGACCACGTCCACCGGCACGCCGGCCAGCTTGTCGATGGCGCGCAGGACAGGGCCGCTGAACTTGGCCACGATGTTTACATAGTACCGGAGCGCTTCCTTCTCATACCACGCCGGGTCGACGCACTGGTCGTCAAAGATCGCGCCGCGCAGCGCGCCATAGCCGCCAAAGCCGTCGCAAGCAAAGAGCACCCGCTCCGAGACGACATAGGTCATCATGGTCTCGGGCCAATGGACAAAGGGCGTATGCACGAACCGCAAGGTCTTGCGGCCCAGGGAGATCTCCTCCCCGTCCTCCACCACGCGGACGCGCTCGGTGATGCCGTAAAAGCTCTCCAGCATCTGTTTGGTCTTGGGCGTGCCCAGGATGGTCAGCTTGGGGGCCAGGCGCAGGAAAACCTTGAGCGCCCCGGAATGGTCGGGCTCCATGTGGTTGATGACCAGATAGTCCAGGTCAGCGACGTCCATGATGTCGCTGAGGTGGTCCACCAACTCGCCCTCTTTGGTGTCCTTGACCAGATCCACGATGGCCGACTTGTCGTCGCGAACCAGGTAGGTGTTATAGGAGACGCCTTCGCGGGTGATGGGCCACAGCCCCTCAAAGAGGTCCGTGGTCCGGTCGTTGACGCCGATCCAATAGACATCCGGCTTGATCTCGATCGCTGGCATGTGCTCGCTCCTTTACTCTGCGCTGCCGCGCCTCATCTCAGGTCGTGGGGCGCAAAGCCGTCCGGCAGCAGTTGATCCAGGGTATATTCGCGCGGGGGACTGTCCTCTGCGCCCGCGGTGGCGATGATCACGCGCATATCGGCGCTGAACTCGCGCAGCACCTGGCGGCAAGCGCCGCAGGGAGAGACCCCGTTGGCGGTGACCACGGCGATGGCGGCGAACTCGCGCTCGCCGGCGCACACGGCGCGAAAGACCGCCGCCCGCTCCGCGCAGATGGTCAGGCCATAGGAGGCGTTTTCCACGTTACAGCCCACATAGACGCGGCCGGACTGGGTCACGCCCGAGGAGATCGTGCACATGCGGCGGTTGGGCGTGACGAAGGTCCAGCTGGGCGTGCAGAGCCTCGATGACCGCATTCTCGCGCTCAACCAGCGGGGCCACGACCTGGCCGCGATCCGCCGCGCGATGGGCCTGCTGCGCGCGGCCGGCTTCAAGCTGCACGTGCACTGGATGCCCAACCTGCTGGGCGCAACCCCCGAGAGCGACCGCGTCGACTTCACCAGGCTGTGGTCCGATCCGGCGCTCCGGCCCGACGAGCTGAAGATCTACCCGTGCTCCATCATCGAGGGCACGGCGTTGTACGGGCTGTGGCAGGAGGGCCAGTACCGGCCGTACACCGATGAGGAACTGGTGTCCCTCGTGGCGGACTGCAAGCAGCTGATCCCGCCGTACTGCCGCGTGAACCGAGTCTTCCGCGATATTCCCGCGGACGACATCGTGGCCGGCAGCAAGCGCTCGAACCTGCGGCAGCTGGTGCATGGCTACCTGCGGGCGCACGGGGGGCAGTGTCGCTGCATCCGCTGCCGCGAGGTGAGAGAGGCGATCGTCGACGAAGCCTCGCTCCGCGAGGGCGTGCTTCGCCCCGTCGTGCACGAGTACGGGACTGACGGCACGGACGAGGTGTTCCTGAGCTATGAGACCGAGCAGGGCCGGCTGGCCGGTTTCCTGCGGCTGTCGCTGCCGAGGCAGACAGAGGGCGGCGCGCTCACCGCGGAGACGGCAGAGGTGTGGGACGCGGTGCCGGAGATTTCCGGCGCCGCGATGATCCGCGAGGTGCACGTCTACGGTCCCGCGCTGGGCATCGGCGCGGGCAGCGCGGGCGAGGCACAGCACCTGGGGCTGGGGCGCCAGCTCGTGGCCGAGGCCAAGGCACGCGCGCGGGACTGCGGCTTCGACCGCCTGGCGGTCATCTCGGCCATCGGCACGCGGCGCTACTACGATGCGCAGGGCTTTGCGCGCGGCGACCTCTACATGATCGCCCCGCTCTGACGCGCTCCAAGCTGCTTCCCGGATGGAAATAGCGCTTTCCACTGCGTCCATCGATATGCTATACTTGGGGCCGGCAAATCACGCCTGAGTCCAGCGTTAGTTTCTTAAGAAGGAGCGTAGCACGCATGGGAAAGTTTCTTGAAGGCCTCATTTTGGGTGCGCTGACTGGCGCTGCCATCGTCCTGTTCATCGCGCCGCAATCCGGCTCGCAGACCCAGGAAACGATCCGGCAGCGGGTCAACATGGTCGTCGAGGAAGGCCGGCGCGCGGCCGCAGAGCGGCGCGCAGAGCTGGAAGCGCAGTTCGCGCAGGCGCGCCAGTCCCTGCCGCCGGCCGCCTGAGGAAGCCGGATCGGGCGGAATTGGGGAGTGAACGCCACAGAGGCCGGCGGCAGGGACTGGCCGGCCTTTGAGTCACTGGAATAGCTGCAACGCACGACGCCGCAACACGCGGAGGATACATGCACATCACCATCGAATTCTGTGTGGCTTGAAACTACACACCTCGTGCCGCCAGTCTGGCGGAGGCGTTGGTCACGACGTTCAAGCCTTATGTCGGTTCCGTGCATCCGATTGAGTCCATCACTCTTCTGCCCTCAGGAGGCGGACGGTTCGAGGTGACCATCGATTCGGAACTGATCTACTCTAAGGCTGCGACCGGCCAACATACCACCAATGATTTCGTCATCAAGCAGGTGCGCGCGCGGCTCAAGTAGGCAGGCGGTCTGCGCCGATATCTTCATGGCTGACCCTGTCTGGGACGCACACGCGCTCCAGGGCCAGAGATCGCTGTCCTTCGACAGCCCCCAAGAGGAGGACGATCCACGATGCCCGGTGATACTTGCTGTGTTTGCCAGAAGCCCATCGCGGGTGCGGCGAGGATGCTCGGCGGCCGCGCCTTCTGTGAGGATCATTATGCGCGGGTGAGCCGCAACCGCCGCGGCGCATGGGTGGCCATGGTGGCGTTGGTGGTGGGCCTGGCCGCGTTCATGGCCGCGGTCTTCTTCCTGGCTCCCTCGCTGCGCGGCTCCTTGCCGCGTCCGTTATTGTTTGCCGCCAGCTTGCTGCTGGCGCTGGTCCCGGCCGCGGTGTGGCTGGTCGTGTTCTACCTGCAGGACCGGGTCGAGCCCGAGCCGAAGCAGTACGTCGGCGGGGTCTTCCTGCTTGCGGGCCTGCTGGCTGCGGCGGCCGGCCAGCCGCTGATCAGGGACGTCTTTCGGATCAACGACTGGGCGAGCGGCACGCTGGCGCTGCGCCTCGTGGCCGGCATCTGCATCGTCGGCATCATCCAGGAGTTCCTCAAGTACGCGGCGGTTCGCTACAGC
>ERZ747221.4024-NODE-4024-length-11038-cov-2.484719_pt1 | contig 11038 bp, 11 predicted proteins | sample MGYA00374949_ERZ747221 | MGnify/ENA primary metagenome ERZ747221 (study PRJEB28779, sample SAMN05720172) | bioreactor metagenome | isolation source: Anaerobic biogas reactor | place: USA:Washington, USA | collected 2015-08-08 ... | reverse complement strand
TCTTGCCGGTGCCCATCGGGCCGGTCAGGATCAGGTTCTGGTACGGAGTCGCTTCGAACAGGCTCATGGCGTGTGCCCGTTGCGCCAGCCCGGATACCAGCGGTCGAGCAGGGGCGGCAGGTCGTGCAGCGTCGCGATGGTGCCATCGGGCGTCACGCCGGGCACCGGCTCGACGCTGTCGGGCTCCGCCGGCATGCGCCACACGGCCATCATCCCGGCGTTCTGCGCGCCGCGAATGTCGGCTTCCAGGTTGTCCCCCACGAAGACAGCTTCCTCTGGCCCGATACCCAGGAGGTCCAGCGCCCGCTCGAAGATACCCCGATGCGGCTTGAGGTAGCCCACATCCACCGCCGCCACGCGGCAGCGCGGGAACAGGTCGAGCAAGCCCACCGCGTCCAGCTCGCGATCGCGGTAGTGCATGGCGAGCGAGGCGTTGGTCACGATGCCCAGCTCGACGCCGTGGGCGTGTAGCTCCGGCAGAACGTCAAGCACATCGGGGAAGGCCGCTTCGCCGGGCGCGAGCTGCCAGTCGTAGGCGGCCATGACGGCGTTCATGTCTACCTTATCCGCCGGCGCGCCAAATTCCTCGATGAGGGCGGCGAGGATGGCGGCGACGCTTGGCGGGCGCAGCGTCTGATTGCCTTCATCCCATGCCTGGCCGAGCCGCCGCGCGAATTCGGCGAAAAAGCGGTCGGCGTCGCCGCCGGTCAGCGGGTGCAGCCGGGTGTGCACGAACTCATACAGGCCGCGCAGCCGGCGTCCCTGGTAGGTTTCCCACGGCTCGGCGTTGTCCCAGGTGATCAGGGTCTGGTCCAGGTCGAACAATACGGCTTTCAACATCAATCCGGTATCCTCAGCATGGATCGGTATACGTCGACGGTTTGGGCGGCGACCTGCGCCTGAGTGTAGCGGGCCAGCACGCGCGCCCGGCCCCGTTCGGCCAAATCGCGCCGCCGGTCGGGATCGCTCATCAGGCCGCGCAGCGCACCGGCCAGCGCCGCGCGGTCCCCTTCCGGGACGATCAGGCCCGCGTCGCCGATCACGTCCGGGATCGCCCCGCTCGACGAGCCGATGACCGGCACGCCACACGCCATCGCCTCGACGATCACCCGCCCGAACTGCTCTTTCCAGTTGGGGCGCGTGCGCGACGGCACGACGAGCACATCCAATCCTTGATAATACCCAGGCATGCGCGTGGATGGCAACGTGGCAAACGTCACCCGTTCGCTTAGGCCCAGGCGTCGGGCCTGGGCACCCAGCGCGGCTTTCTCCGGCCCGTCGCCGATGATATCCAGCCGCCACAGGCCGCCCACGTCGGCCAGCGCGTCGAGCAGATCGGCGCCACCCTTCTCTTCGACCAGCCGCCCCACGAACCCGATCTGGAACGTCCCGCCCTGGCGCGGGCGTTCTGCCGGGCGAAAGATCGCCGGGTCCACGCCGAACTGCGGGATCACGGCCAGCGGGCCACGGTAGCCTTTTTCGCGCCAGACGTCTGCGGCGCTGGCCGTGCCCACGATGGCGTAATCGGCATGGCGCAGGACCCATCGCTCGGCCAGCCGGATGGGGAGCGGGTAGCGGCGCGCGATGTTCTGCCACGAGAAGAATAGCGTCTTGGCGCCGCTGCGCCGGGCATGCCACAGGGCGTGCCAGGTGGCGAGGTTGTACGGCTCCTCGTCGATGTGCACGATGTCCGGCTGGAAGGCGCGCACCTGCCGCCCGAACTGGGGATAGTAGTGCAGGTGAAAGTGGCCGTTGAAGCGGATCGGCGTGACGCGCAGATCGTAGCCCTCGACGTGGGCGCGCTCCAGGCGCAAATCGCCCCGGTCGTCGCGCCAGCTCGGCGGCACCAGCACGCGCAGGTTGACGTCCGGCAGGCGGGCCATTTCTTCGAGCTTGCGCTGGTAGGTCCCCACCACGCAGGCTTTGGACAGCATCAGGACGCGCATAGTAGTTCGTTCAGTGAACAGCGATCAGATCCCGGCAAGGGTGAGATGGGCCAATCGACATCCAAACCCGCGCCCTATGATACCGGCTGGCGGGCGAAGCGCCACCTTCCGGCGCGGTCAGCCCAGGTCCAGGTTGTACACGTCGCGCCGGTTCCAGCCCGCCTGTTCCGCGACGGCGCGAGCGGCAGACGTCCGCGATTCGCCCGCGTCCAGCCGCGCCTGCAGCGCCTCGCGCACCTCGTCCGCGTCCCACGGCGCGTCGTCCGGCGCATTCCCCGCGCCGCCGATCACCAGCGTGATCTCGCCCCGGGGCGGGTTCTCGGTGAAATGGGCCAGCACCGCGCTGGCCGGGCCGCGCCGGACCTCCTCGTACAGCTTGCTCAGCTCGCGCCCGACGGCGACCGGGCGGTCGCCCAGCACGTCCAGCACGGCCTGGAGCGTGGCCGCCAGCCGGTTGGGGCTTTCGTAGGCGACCAGGGTGCCGGGCTCGCTCGCCAGGGCCGCCAGCGCGGCGCCCAGCGCCTTTTTGCGACGCGGCAGGAAGCCGACGAACAGGAAGCGGTCGGTCGGCAGGCCGGACGCGACCAGGGCCGTCACCACGGCGGACGGGCCGGGCAGCGCCACGACCGGGATCTGGCGCGCCAGCGCCTCGCGGATCAGCTCGTAGCCGGGATCGGAGATGCCCGGCATGCCCGCGTCGGAGACGAGCGCCACGTCCCCGGTGGTCAGCGCGTCGAGCACCGTGTCGAGCTTGGCCAGCTTATTGTGCTCGTGATAGCTGGTCATCGGCGTGGCGATCGCGTAGTGGTCGAGCAGCACGCGCGTGGTGCGCGTGTCTTCGGCGGCGATCAGGCTGGCCTCGCGCAGAATCCGCAGCGCGCGCAGCGTGATATCTTCCAGGTTGCCGATGGGGGTGGGCACGATATACAGCGTGGGCATGCGAGCGATCCTTCCGTGTGACGCGGGTGATGAGCAGGAGTGTACCGCAGGTGCGGCCTGGCGTGGTATGCCCCCGGCGCGATCCGCACACAATCTTCACATACCGTCTTCACAATGCCTACACAATCTTGGGGCATGATGGGGGACATTGCCGCGCTGACAGCCTACCTGCGCAGCCTGGAGCCGACCGCGCCGGCCATCGTCCAGCCAAGCACCGGCGTGGCGCAGCCGGGGGCCGGGACAGGCGGCGGTCCGTCCTGGCGACGAGACTGAGTGCGGACGATGCCGGAAGGGATCGCCCACCCGGCGCGGGCGGTGGTGGCACAAAACGCGCTGCTGGGGTTTATTTGACGCAGGCGAGTTTGATCGGATGGGAGCAGCATGAGCCGGAAAATCCTGATTGCCGACGACGAGCAGCACATCCTCGACACCGTGCGCGCCTATCTGGAGAATGCCGGGCTGCAGGTGGTGGTCGCGCGGGACGGGCGCGAAGCGCTGTTCACCTACCGTCACGAGCAGCCCGATCTGGTGATCCTCGACGTGATGATGCCGGAGATGGATGGTTGGGACGCCGCCCGGCTGATTCGCAAGGAGAGCGACGTGCCGATCATCTTCCTGACGGCGCGCGTGGACGACATTGACAAGATCACGGGGCTGGAGATCGGCGCGGACGAGTACATCACCAAGCCGTTCAGCCCGCGCGTGCTGGTGGCCCACGTGCGCGCCGTGCTGCGCCGGGCGTATGGCGATCTGTCGTCGGAGCCGACGGTCTGGCGCGTGGGCGACCTGGAACTGAACGCCGAGACCCGGCTGGTGACCAAAGGCGGCCAGCGCGTCGACCTGACGCCGAGCGAGTTCGACCTGCTGGCGGTCTTGATCGTGCGGCCCGACCGCGTGTTCACGCGCATGGAGCTGCTCGAGCGGGTGCAGGGTGATGCCTTCGCCGGGTATGAGCGCACTATCGACGTGCACGTGAAGAACCTGCGCGCCAAGATCGAAGACGATCCCCGCCAGCCGCAGTTCATCGAGACGGTCTACGGCGTAGGCTACCGGATGCGGTCGCACCATGAATAGACTGTGGGTGCGGCTGTCGCTGGTATTTTTGCTGGTGGCCTGGATCGCCGTCGGCGCGGTAGCGCTGATCGTGCGCAGCTCCATCGAGAGCAGCTTCCGCCACTACGTCAACCAGCGCGACAACGCCTCATTCGACTCGGCGGTCGTCGACCGGCTGGAGGCGTATTTTGCCGAGAACGGGACCTGGACCGGCGCGGAAGCGCTGCTGCCCGGCCCGCGTCCGGGCCAGGGTCAAGGGCAAGGCCAGGGACGAGGCGCCGGGGGCGCTGCGGGGAGCGGCGGGCGGCAGGTGATGGTCGCCGACATGGCGGGCGTCGTCCAGGCCGCGACCGATCCGGCGCTGGTCGGGACGGCGCTGGACGCTTCGGTACTAGCAGACGCTACCGCGCTGCACGTCGATGGGGAGCAGGCCGGTTGGCTGGCTCAGCAGACTCCCGGCGCGCAGGCGCTCGGCGAGGCGGAGCAGCGCTTCCTGGACGACACGACCGACCGGCTGGCGATCACGGCGATTGTGGCGACGCTGGTCGCGGTGCTGGCTGGCGCGCTGCTGGCGTGGCAGCTCACGCGGCCCCTGCGCGCGCTGACGGCGGCGGCGCACGATCTGGCGGCGGGCGCGCTGGGCCGCCAGGTGAGCGCCGGCGGCACGGCGGAGACGACCGATCTCGCTCGCGCGTTCAACGCCATGTCGCGCGATTTGGCCGAGGGCGAGGCGCTGCGCCAGCGCATGGCGACCGACATGGCGCACGAGCTGCGCACGCCGGTCAGCGTGCTGCGCGGCCACCTGGAAGCCATGCTCGACGGCGTGTTTCCGCTGGATGGCGAGCACCTGGCGGTCGCCTATGACCGGACGATCCATCTCAGCCGTCTGGTGGACGACCTGCGCCTGCTGACGCGGGCCGAGGCCGGGACGCTGTCGCTGGAGCGCGTCGCCGTGCCCGCGGACGAGCTGGCCCGCCGTGCCGTGCAGAGCTTCGAGCCGCTGGCGCTGGATGCGAACATCACGTTGGAGCACGACTTCGATCCGGGACTGCCGGCGGTCCGCGCCGACATCGACCGGATGCAGCAGGTCTTCGGGAATTTGCTGACCAATGCACTCCGCCACACGCCGCCGGAGGGCCGGATCACGGTGCGGGCGGCGCGGCAGGGTGGCAAAGTGCGCTTCGCGGTGAGCAACACGGGGCAGGCGCTCTCGCCGGAGCAGGCGGCCCAGGTGTTCAAGCCGTTCTGGCGCGCCGAGGACGCCCGCGCCCGCGATACGGGCGGCAGCGGCCTGGGGCTGGCGATCGCGCAGCAGTTGGTCGCGCTGCATGGCGGGCGCATCTGGGTCGAGAGCACGCCGGGGCTAACAACGTTCCTGTTCGACCTGCCGGTCTAGCGAGCGCTCACTCCTGCTTGACGAAGCCCACCAGCAGCGCCAGCGCCAGCAGGTTGCCGGCCGCCGCGACGATCCCGTTGGCGAGCAGCCCGTACGCGAACAGCGGCGGACCGATCAGCGCGCCGAGCATGCGCCCCAGCGCGAAGAAGGCCACGTTCCCGGCCATGAGCGTCGCCCGCGCGCCGGGCAGCAGCTCGGTCATGATCGGGATCAGGCTGACGACGGCGAACTCGAAGGTGATGTAGAACACGAACAGGCCAACCAGCGCGCCCTCCACGCGGAACGCCAGCGCGGGCAGCAGCAGGCATGCCCCCGCGTTGAGCGCGAGCCCGGCAGCCACGGCGCGGCGCTTGCCCACGCGATCCACCACCCCGGCGACGAGGCCCTCGCCGCCCAACTCGGCCAGCCCGATCACGGCGGAGGCCGCGCCCAAGGCTGCCACTTGCAGCCCGAAGGCGTCCTCCATCCACGCCCCGTAAACGATCCCGATCGTCTCGTTGCTGAGGTTCATCAACATGCTGAGGCCCAGCCCGGCCAGCGCGGTTGGATGGGCCAGGACGGTGCGCGCGCCCTGGGCCAGCGAGGGCCGCCGGACGGCGAGCGGCTCGTCGGCGGGCAGCAGGCGCCACACCAGGATCGACGCGCCCAGCCCGGCCAGCGCCAGGGGCACGAACGGCGCCCGCCACGTGTCCGCCCGCGCGATCAGCCAGCCGAGCAGCGGGATGCCCAGCAGAAACGCGCCGGACCAGCTCAGCTCGGTAATGGCGATCGCCAGCCCGCGCCGCGTGTACTGCACCCGGTCGCCGATGTATGCCTGCATCGACGGGTCGTACAAGAGTTTGGCAGAGCTGGCGAGCAGCAGCGCGACGAACAGCGCCGGGTAGGTCGGCCACAGGCTGACCAGCGCCATGCTGGCGGCGAACAGCAGCAGCGCGGCGAGCATGGCGTTCTTGCGCCCGCGCGCGTCGGCAAACGCGCCGAAAACGGGGCTGATCAACCCCAGGCCGGAGCGCGCCGTCACCATCAGCGCGATGGCTTCCAGGTCCACACCCAGGCCGCGGGCGAAGGTCGGCAGGAAAGGGTACACCATGCGGTGCCCGGTGTTGAGCACCAATCTCGCGACGGCCAGCCCGATGATCTGGATGCGCAGCGGCGACAGGCGAATCTGCGTGATAGAGATGGTTCTCACCAGGGTCCTCTTCACTCGGTCAGGGTCAGGCCGGCGGCGCGCAGCCGGTCAAGGATCGGCGCCAGGAGCAGGTCACGGTTTGCCCGCGTCACGGTGATGACTTCCACATCGGGCCGGGCTTTGATCGGGTCCGAGAACGGCCTGCTGCGCTTGACGATCGTGCCCAGGATCGGGGCGCCGCCGTCCAGCGCGTCGAGCACGGCCTGGCAGAAAGCGGGCGAGGTCATCTCCATCGGGCCGATCTCGTCGATCACGATCAGGCTGACCCCGTCCAGCGCCCGGCGGATGCTGGCCGTGCCGATGGCGTCCAGCGCGGCCCGGTCGACGCCATACGCGCCGACGCGCGGCGGGCCGGGGATCGATCGGTGGGCCAGGATGCCGCGCGCGCCTTCGAACGTGACCATGGCGAATCCCTGCCGGACGCCGCTCGCGCGGATCTCCTCGGTGTAGAAGCCGCCGGTGGGACCGGCCACACGGGCCACCACGCGCCGGATGAGCGTGGTCTTCCCGCAGCCGGGATCGCCGGTGAGCAGCAGCGCGCCGCTCATGGCAGGGCGGTCACAGCCTGGGCGGTGCCGCCCGGCGTGGGGAGCGGGTTCGGCCAGCCGCGCGTGTCCTGGAACCCGCGCGCGATCATCCAGCGGCAGATCACCGGGCCTCCGTAGCGGTCGGGGATGGGCACGCCGTTGATCTGCGGCAGGCCGTCGTAGCCGCGCAGGTAGCCGAACGTCCCGTCGATCTGGGCGCGGGCGGCCTCCGACAGCTCCGCGTCACCGATCGCGATGGCGTGAATGTGGATCACCGAGCCGGGATACAGCTCGTCCTCGGCGCGCAGCCACGCCGCGAACCCCGCGACGCGCAGCGCGCGCAGCATCGGCTCGATCTCGTCTGTTTGCACGGACCAGTCGACGGGGCTGCGCACCGACAGGTCGACCGCGCCGCCGCCGTCGTGCGTGCCGAAGCTGGCCGCCAGCGCGCCGCCGGCGTAGCTGCCCTGCGTGATCGCCAGCCGCAGGTCGAGCGTCCCACCCTGGGCGGCATACAGTGCCTGGGCGCGATCGAGCATGGCGACGGTGCGGGCGTTGAACAGGCCCCCATTGACCCACAGCAGCGTGTAGTCGTCGGGCGGCTCCCAGCACCCTTCCGGCTCGACGAACGCCGTGGGCGACGGGACCGGCGAGGCGGTTAGCTGCCAGGCGTCGGCGGGGCGCGGCGCCGTGCGAAGCCCCCACAGCGCGAGGGCCAGCCAGGCGGTGACGAACAGGCTGCTGAGTATCAGGCGGCGGATCACGCGGCTGCTCCTTGGTCTGGTGGCGTGCGAATCACAAAAAAGTGGCTGCCAAAACGCCGCAGCCACTATACCAGATTTGAGCGGATTTTGCCGATCTTCAGGCAGGAAATTCTTCCCCTTCGAGGAGGTTGACGATCTGCGGCTTGCCGTCGCCGTAGCTGATGATTTCCGGCGGCACGCGCAGGTCCGGATCGCTGTCGTAAAGGCTGCGCACCGCGCCGAAGTCGTCGTCGATGCCCAGGGTCAGCTCGGCGACGCGGTCGAAGACGGTCAGATTGTCGTCGCTGCCGGGATCGTCGGCTTCCATCAGCCCCCAGCAGTCCCACGGCAGCAGCTCCATCTTGTTCAGCGCGGCCAAATCGCGCAGCAGGTTGCCCCACACGAACCACAGCCCGTGCATGTCGAAGATGCCGAAACGCTCCGGGTCGACCTCGCCGCTCCGGCACATCTGCCACGCGCGCCCGGCGGCGATGAACTGGTCGGCGGGCACGTCGTGCGGGTCGAACGTCACGCCCAGCGTCTCGATCTGAAGCGCGTCGAGCTGGGGATCGACCATTACCCAGCGGCCCTCGGCCTCGCTCCAGACCTCACACGCCCAGTGATCCTCGAACTGGCCCGGCGTGAAGTACGCGCCGAAACCGCAGCGGGCACGGGCCGGGATACCCTGGTGGCGCAGCAGCGTGGCGAGCATCACCGCGAAGTGGCGGCAGTTGCCGACCAGCCGCCCGTCCACCGGGCGGGGGAGGGTCAGCAGGCGGCTGTCGAGGGCCGCGATGCGCGCCAGCATGGTCGAGGCGCGGCGAATGTTGACCTCGGCCCGGCGTTCCGGCGAGAGGGGCGCGCCATAGCGCTCGGCCCAGAAGACATGCAGCAGGTTTTGCTGCACGATCGCGCACAGCGCAGGGATCGCCTCCGGCAGGCCCTGCAGCAGCGTGGCTTGCTCGCCGGGGGTGGTCATCACGCCGGGATACGCGTAAAAGGTGAGCGGGTTGGCGGTGGTTTCAGCCATTCGAACGACTCCTTGATCGAGGGGACAAATGTTCTGCTTCAATCATACCAGCTATTCCTGACACCTTTTGTCAGGATTCTGTGGTATGCTGGCGGTGACTCTCAGGAGGTGACCCGTGCGCGCCGACCGGCTGTTGTCGATCTTGCTGCTGCTGCAATCCAAAGGACGCCTGACCGCCGCCCAACTGGCCGCGACGCTCGGCGTTTCGGAGCGGACGATCTACCGCGACCTGGACGCGCTCAACACCGCCGGGGTGCCGGTGTATACCGAACGCGGGCCGAATGGCGGCTGCGCCCTGGTGGAAGGCTACCGTACCAGCCTGACCGGCCTGACCGAAGCGGAAGTCCGCACGCTGTTCGTGGCCAGCGTGTCGCGCCCGCTGGCCGACCTGGGGCTGGGGCAGGCGGTCGACGATGCCATGCTCAAGCTGCTGGCCGCGCTGCCCTCCGTCCGGCGCGACGAGGCTCAGCGCGTCCGCCAGCGGATCCTGCTCGACGCGGCGGGCTGGTTCCGCCCCGAGGAGCCGGTGCCGTTTTTGCCCCTCTTGCAGCGGGCCGTCTGGGAGGACCGCAAAATCGACTTGGTGTACCGGCGCAGCGACGGGCAGCAGGTCGAGCGCCGTGTCGACGCCTACGGGTTGGTCGCCAAGGCGAGCATCTGGTACCTGGTGGGCGTGGAAGAGGACCGGGTGCGCGTCTACCGCGTGTCGCGCGTGCAGGACGCGACCGTGCTCGACGAGCAGTTCGAGCGCCCGCAGGATTTCGACCTGGCGACCTATTGGGCGTCGTGGAGCGCGCAATTCGAGGCCAGCCGGGCGCGCTACCCGGTCCGGCTGCGGCTGGCCCCGGCGCTGCTACCCGTCCTGCCGCAGATCTTCGGCGAGGGCATCCACACGACCATCGCCGAGGCCGGCCCACCGGACGGCGGCGGCTGGGTGACGCTGTCGCTCACCTTCGAGACGCCGGATGCTGCGCGGTCGACCATCCTCGGCTTTGGGGCGCTGGCGGAAGTGCTCGATCCGCCGGAGCTGCGCGAGAGCGTGATCGACACAGCCCGGCGGATCGTCGCGTTTTACGAGGACTGAGCCGCGCGCTTTTGCAGGGTCCGGTAGGCTTTGATATAGGCGGCGCCCCATTCGTCGTGGCCCATCATCAGGTCGATGGCGCGCACGGCGAGCCCGTTCTTGAGCGGGTTGCAGATCGGCGCGTTGACGCCGGCCTGGGCCAGCAGCGCCAGGAACACCGTGTTGAGCACTTCGCGGTCCGGCATGCCGTGCGACGCGTTGCTGGCGCCAGCGGTCATGTTGCTGCCGAGCGTGCTGCGGATCAGGCGGGCGGTGGCGAGCGTGGTCGCTCCGGCGGTGTGATCGGCGCCGACGGCCATCACCAGCGGGTCGAACACGATATCCTCCGGTGGGATGCCCAGCGCGTGTGCCTGCTCGAGGATGGCCTCGGCGACGGCCAGACGCGCCTCGGGCGTGGCCGGGATGCCGCTGTCGTCCATGCACAGCGCGATCACCGCGGCGCCGTATTCCGCCACCAGCGGCAGCACGGCGGCCAGCTTGTCGCTCTCGCCGTTCACCGAGTTGATCAGCGCGCGCCCCTTGACGACCTTCAGCGCGGCGGCCAGGGCCGCGGGGTTGGCCGAATCCAGGCAGACGGGCAAGTCGACCGCCTCCTGCACGATCTGGACCGCGCGCGGCAGCAGGGCCACTTCGTCCACACTAGCGGCGCCCACGTTCACATCCAACACCATCGCGCCGGCCTCGGCCTGGTCGAGAGCGTCACGCGGGACCCGGCTCAGGTCGCCCGCCTGAAGCTCCGCGCTGAATACCTTGCGCCCGGTGGGGTTGATGCGCTCGCCGATCATCACGACCGGCTCGTCCGGGCCGATGATCACCTCGGCGGATGGCCCTCTCAGAACGGTCTGCATGTCGAATTCTCTCTCCTTGGTGAAAAGTTCAGTCCCATGGATCAGGGGTCAGCATCACGGCCTGGCTAAACCGGTCGGAAAAATGCGGGTGGTTGGTCAGTTCGATGTAGGTCAACTGCTGGACCAGCGCCGCGGCGCGCGCGCGTTCTTCCGCGTTGATCAGCAGGCGCTTGGCGCCAATGCCGGCGGCGTTGCCCACTTGGTGGAAGCGCTCGAGCGGCAGCGGCGGGAACATGCCGATCACGATCGCGCTCTCCAGGTCGATGTAATTGCCGAACGCCCC
>ERZ747221.4022-NODE-4022-length-11039-cov-3.541051_pt1 | contig 11039 bp, 8 predicted proteins | sample MGYA00374949_ERZ747221 | MGnify/ENA primary metagenome ERZ747221 (study PRJEB28779, sample SAMN05720172) | bioreactor metagenome | isolation source: Anaerobic biogas reactor | place: USA:Washington, USA | collected 2015-08-08 ... | reverse complement strand
CAATAGCTACTGCCGGTGCACCTGTTTCGTCTGACTTTCTAAGCGCGGGGAGGACGACTGCCCTGTCCGAAGGTTTTAGACCGATTTGATTCATTATCATTTCAACGCGCATCAGTTCGCTCTGATTAGCGTTGCCCTGACGGAGCGAACATGCTGTGCTGAAGTAGCGCCTTATAATTTCCTGACGGCTGGCTTCTTTGCATGCCTCGTCGTCAGTTATGCAGAAGCCCGCCATGTTAACGCCCATATCAGTTGGACTTTTATATGGGGACACACCGCAGATGTGCTCCATGATTGCATTTAAAACAGGGAATATCTCAACATCGCGGTTGTAATTGACCGTTGTTTCGCCATAGGCATCAAGATGGAAAGGATCTATTATATTTACATCGCCGAGATCGGCTGTCGCAGCTTCGTAAGCAAGGTTGACCGGATGCTTCAACGGGATATTCCAGATAGGGAAAGTTTCAAATTTTGCATATCCCGCCTTTACCCCGCGCTTATGCTCATGATAAAGCTGCGAGAGGCAGGCGGCCATTTTTCCGCTTCCGGGACCGGGAGCCGTAATAACGACAAGTGAATGCTCGGTCTCTATGTAGTCGTTTTTTCCGAAGCCTTCGTCACTTACGATGAAAGGAATATTAGCGGGGTAATCAGGTATAGGATAGTGACGGAAAACTTTGAGCCCAAGTTTTCCGAGCCGCTGCTCAAACAACTTGGCTGCCGGCTGGTTAGCGTAATGGGTGATAACAACGCTTCCGACAAACAGACCGCACGAACGGAAAGCGTCAACAAGCCGGAGCAGATCAAGGTCATAGGTGATTCCGAGATCCCCGCGAACCTTGTTGCGCTCAATATCGTTGGCGCTGATGACAATAATTATTTCAGCTTTATCTTTGAGTTCCATCAGCATTCTTACCTTGCTGTCAGGTTCAAATCCCGGGAGAACGCGTGCTGCATGGAAATCATCAAACAGTTTTCCCCCAAATTCCAAATACAGCTTTCCGCCGAGTTGGTTGATTCGTTCAATAATTTTTTCAGACTGAAGTTTAAGATATTTGTCGTTGTCAAAGCCGGGCAGTATCATGTTTTTCCCCCTGAAATCTCTCTGTTCTTTATAATTGACCTTTTATTCATTTTGAACGTTAGGTACAAAGCATACAAACACATATTTTAAACAGATATCGGAAATATATCAAGCATAAAATTTTATTTTTTATATTATATCGTACATGACAGATTTCGTCATATATATATGCAGAAAAAACAGAAAAACTGCCCTCGAAAACGCAAAACGTGCTTGTATATACTGTTTTCCCCTTTTTTTATTCACAATTATGTGTTACAATCCGAAATTAGGTATGTCTAATACCTATTAACTGTCAAAGGAAGGCGTTTAAGCCAATGAGTGTAATAACGAAAATATTCGGGACTCACAGTGAGCGGGAACTGAAAAAAATAAAGCCTATAGCCGATAAGATAGAAGCCTTGGGAGATAAGTACAGGGCTATGACGGACGCCGAGCTTCGAGCAAAAACGGACGAATTTAAAAAGCGCCTTTCGGAGGGCGAAACAACAGACGACATTCTTCCGGAAGCTTTTGCGACAGCACGCGAAGCCGCATATAGGGTTTTGGGTATGTACCCATTCAGAGTTCAGCTTATAGGCGGCATTGTCCTGCATCAGGGACGTATTGCCGAGATGAAGACCGGTGAAGGAAAAACCCTTGTTGCCACGCTTCCCGCATACCTCAATGCGCTTGAGGGCAAGGGTGTACACATAGTGACCGTCAACGATTACCTTGCAAAGCGCGACAGCGAATGGATGGGCAAAGTATATCGCTTCCTTGGGCTTTCCGTTGGACTTATCGTACACGGAATGACCAATGATGAACGACGCGCAGCATATGAAGCGGACATAACTTACGGCACGAACAACGAAATGGGCTTTGACTATCTGCGTGACAATATGGCGATATACAAGAGCAGTATGGTACAGAGAGACCACGCTTTTGCTATAGTCGACGAAGTGGACTCCATCCTTGTCGATGAGGCAAGAACTCCGCTTATCATCTCAGGTGCGGGTGATAAGGGAACAGAGCTTTACAGCAAGGTGGACAGCTTCGTATCGCGCTTAAAGCCGCTCGTTTACACAAGCATCGATGAAAAGCGTGAAGAGGACGTAAATCTTGATGCAGACTATGTAGTCGATGAGAAAGCAAAGATAGCGACACTTACGGCGCGCGGTGTGAAAAAGGCGGAGGAAGCGTTTGGCATCGAAAACCTCTCCGACCTTGAAAACTCCACCTTGTCTCACCATATCAATCAGGCTATCAAAGCGCACGGCGTGATGAAACGCGATATCGACTATGTCGTAAAAGACGGGGCGGTTGTTATTGTCGACGAGTTCACCGGACGCCTTATGCTGGGCAGAAGATACAGCGAAGGACTTCATCAGGCTATAGAGGCAAAGGAACATGTTAACGTCGAACGCGAGAGCAAGACTCTTGCCACGATCACTTTCCAGAACTATTTCAGGCTCTACGGCAAGCTGTCCGGTATGACCGGTACCGCGCTTACCGAGCAGGAGGAGTTTATTTCGATATATAACCTCGATGTAATCGAAATACCGACCAACAGACCTATATCAAGAGTTGATTACCCGGATGCTGTATATAAAAACGAAGACGGAAAATTCAAAGCGATAATAGATCAGATAATAGAGTGCCACGAGAAAGGTCAGCCTGTTCTTGTTGGTACGGTTTCAATAGAAAGAAGTGAGATCGTCTCGTCTTTGCTGAAAAGGACAGGAATACCTCACAATGTCCTTAACGCGAAAAACCATGAAAAGGAAGCGGAAATAATCGCTCAGGCGGGAAAGCCGGGAGCAGTTACGATAGCTACCAACATGGCGGGGCGCGGAACTGATATCATGCTGGGCGGAAACGCGGAGTATCTTGCAAAGCACGACCTTAAAAAGCGCGGCTGCAGCGACGAAGTTATTGCTGAGGTAACAGGATATGCGGAAACGGATGACGAGGTCATTCTTGAATCAAGAAAACTGTATGCCGAAAGACTTGAGTTCCATAAAGCGCAGATTGCGGGAGAGGCAGAAAAAGTGCGCAATTCCGGAGGTTTGTTTATAATCGGTACGGAACGCCATGACTCCCGCCGTATCGACAATCAGCTTCGCGGACGTTCGGGACGTCAGGGAGACCCCGGCGAAAGCAGGTTCTATCTTGCTATGACAGACGACCTTATGCGCCTCTTCGGTTCCGAAAGAGTCATAAACATGATGGAGCGCATGGGCGTTGACGAGGATACCCCGCTTGATTACAAAATTCTTTCCAATGCCATAGAGCAGGCTCAAAAGACCGTTGAGAGCCGGAACTTCCAAAGCCGTAAGAGTGTTCTTGAATATGACGATGTTATGAACGTCCAGCGCAATACTATCTACGAGCAAAGAAGAAGAGTGCTTGACGGTGACGATGTAAAGCCCTATATCCATTCGATGATCGAGGATTTTATCAAGGATACGGTCAATTCCGGTGTGGAAGGGCACGGATATTTCGATGATTTAAATCAGTTTGAGGAAACTGTCGCCCCCTTTGAAACAATGTTCCTGCGCAAAGGAGAAATTGCACCGACGCGCGCGGAACTTGAAAAAATAACTGCACGTTCCCTAACGGAGCAGCTTTTGGAGAAAGCGGAAAAGGTCTATGAGACCCGCGAAAAGGAATTCGGGCTTATGCCCAATGGAACACCGCTTATGCGCGAACTGGAGCGCGTCATCATGCTCCGCGTAGTTGACGAGTACTGGATGGAGCACATCGACGCAATGCAGGAACTGCGCCGGGGCATAGGGCTTCGAGCCTATGGAAACACTAACCCCATCGACGCATACAAGCGCGAGGGCTTCGAAATGTTTGAAACCATGATTGACGGTATCCGTTCTGAGGTCGTCCGCCGGATATTTACGGTTCAGGTAAAAAAAGAACAGACTCTTGAGCGTGAAAGCGTTGCTAAGGGGGCTGTAAGCAATATCGGCGGCGACGACACGCTGAAAAAGCAGCCGGTCAAGAAAGCTGAAAAACCCGGACGCAACGATCCCTGCCCCTGCGGGAAAATGAAGGAGGACGGCAGCAGACGCTTAAAATATAAGGAATGCTGCGGCAGAAACGAGTAGTTTATGTTTTTCCTAAAATGCGGGACCGCCAATTGAAAAGGAGAAATAGCATTGGAATTTTCTAAGCCTTTTGCAGAGATAAGCTATAAAGGAATCGTATATATGACTGCTCCCACGATACCATTCAAACACTGTTTTACAACAAGATGGGGCGGAGTCAGTGAAGAACATCTTGCCAGTCTTAACCTTGGTGAAAACAGAGGCGACAAAGAAGAAAATGTGCGGGAAAACTACCGCAGGATTCTGGAAGCTTTGGGTCTGCCTGAGCAAAACCTTTGTTTTACAAGACAGGTCCACAAAAACGAGGTTCGCATAGTAAAGGATGAGGATAGGCGTGAGCTTTATACCCCCTTTGCCTATGAGGCAGACGGGATAGTGAGCAATGTCGAGGGATTGCCTCTTATCTGCTTTACGGCGGACTGCATTCCTGTTCTGCTCTGTGACCCCGATGCAAAAGTTGCGGGAGCCATACACTGCGGATGGCGCAGCACTGTCTCTGATATTCTGTATGCTGCGGTCGAAAAAATGACGGAACTCGGTGCTGCGGCATCCAACATAAGAGCCGCCATAGGACCGGGAATAGATATGTGCTGTTATGAAACAGACGCGGAAATCCCGCAGGCGATCGAAAAGCTTCTGGACGGCGACAGCGAGGGCACATTTTTTGCGGTAGGCGACACCGGAAAATATATGGTTGATCTTAAGGAGACAAACAGAAAACGTCTTTTGCAGATTGGCCTTAAAAGTGAGAATATTTCGGTCAGCGATGAGTGCACCTGCTGCAATTGCGACAAGTATTGGTCACACAGGCAGACCAAAGGAGAAAGAGGTTCGCAGGCGGCGATTATTGTCGTTTCCTGAGCCACATATCGAAAGGACCACCGCTTATGGCGAAAAAAATAAAAAAGACAATTCCGTTCATTCTTGCCATAGCTCTATTCGCCTGTATTTTCTCAGGATGCGGAGTTGAGGGCGGGGAGGACGAAGAGCCTATACCTGAAATATCAGAGGAAGGGGATACTCAGACGGATTACTATAAGGCGGACAATGTTTTTTCGCTTAACTGTAATAAGGAGAGCAGCTTTAATCCGTTTACAACAACGAACTCTTCCAATATCCTTTGCACTCAATTGATGTATGACACTGTTTTTGATGTTGATGAGAATTTTATGCCGGAGTCCAAGCTTTTGGAGAGCTACAAAAGCGATGATGGCAAGTGCTGGTACTTCTATGTCGACAAGACTGTGAAGTTCTGGGACGGGTCGACACTTACGGCTCAGGATGTTGAGTATTCCATTCAGCGTGCCATGCGCAGCTCTCAGTTTTCAGAGAGACTGAAACCGATGATCGGCGTCAAGGCTATGGATGAGGAATTGTTTATAATCAACCTTTACAATGCAGATATGAACTTTCCTGTTTTGCTGAATATACCCGTAATAAAATACGGGACAGTAGAGGACTACGCTCCGATGGGAACGGGTATGTATATGCCGGATGAGGCTTATACAAAACTGACCGCCTTTACAGGTCACAAAAATGCCGCTTCACTTCCTCTCGATACAATATATCTGAAAGAATATACGGAAATAGAGGATATAATCACCGCCTTTGAAAACTCTGAGATAGATTTGGTGACAAATAATCCGACAGGCTTTTCTAACATCGGCTACGGCTCGGTGAATGAAGTCAGGCGCTATCCGACGACAAATATGATATATATCGGATTCAACAGCAACAGCCGATTCTTTTAAAATCCCCAGTTCCGAAAGGCGATAACCTATGTCGTCGACAGGGAGCGTATCGTAAAGGACTATATGGGGGGAGCGGCTACTCCGGCGGCGCTTCCTATGAACCCAGCCTGTGCGAACTATAACGACGCATATTCGGAAATAATATCGTATTCGGTAAAAAAAGGTGAAATGGCTTTTGATGAGGCGCAGGTTCAGGACTATGATGACAACGGCAAGCGGGAAATGATGATTACGGGGATACCTTCTGATATCAATATCGACTTTATTGTTTGCAGTGACAGCCCCATAAAAGTCAAGTCTGCGCGTTGCATCGTGGAAAATCTGGAGGATATGGGAATAACGGTGACGTTGAGGGAACTTCCGTGGGACGATTACATTTCAGCATTGAACAAAGGCAATTTTGATATGTACTATGCCGAGACAAAACTGGGGGCAAATTTCTCACTGAGAAATCTCCTTTTCAGCGGAGGGAGCCTCAACTACGGAAAGTTTTCAGACCCTCTGCTTGAGCAGTATATAAACGAATATATGCTCTGCGGCGAAGAGGAGCGGCAGAAATCTGCAGATATCATGTTCAAATATATAACGGATACCGCCCCAATAGTTACAGTTTGTTTTGAAAAACAGGAGGTAATAACGCACAGAGGAGTGGTTTCGGGAATGAAGCCGACGATGTATAATATCTTTCGGGGAATCGAGAACTGGGAAATCAACTTGGACTGACAGAAAAAGGAGTTTTTTGCTATGACAGACAGAGAGCTGCTAAATCTGGCAAAAGAGGCATCTGAAAAGGCCTATGCACCATATTCGCGCTTTAAGGTGGGCGCCGCTCTTGAGTGTATGAGCGGGCGTATATTCACAGGCTGCAATGTTGAAAATGCAGCACTGGGAAGCACTATGTGCGCTGAGCGTGTGGCTATTTACAAAGCTATAGCCGAAGGTGAGAAGGATTTCTACCGTATCGCTATTTATGGGGAGAGCAAGGACTATTGTATGCCCTGCGGCGCCTGCCGTCAGGTAATGAGCGAGTTTTCGGAAGATATGGAAGTGCTCTGCGCAAGAGCAACAGGCGGTTATGTCAGCTACCGTCTTAATCAGCTTCTTCCTCACACATTCAAATTAGGGGATTTCTGATTCCCCCGAATATTAAAATATAAGATAAAGGAGGCCGGGAAACCCGTGAATTTTGACCAGCTTAAAATTTTCATTTCTGTTGTGGAACACGGCAGCTTTACAAAAGCTGCGGAAACGATGTACATAAGTCACTCCACGACAAGCAGAAATGTTGCGGCTTTGGAGGAAAGTCTGGGTGTCAGGCTTCTAATGCGGGACAGCAGGAGCGTACGGCCGACTTCAGCGGGTGAGTTGCTTTTTCTTGAGGGGCAAATGTTGCTGCAGAAAGCCGAAGAACTGGAAGAAGCGGTTAAAAATACGGGAAAAGGTTTTGCGGGCAAGCTGACCCTTGCAAGCGTGAACCTCTATTCCGATGTGCTGTCTTCAGCTTACAAAGAATTTTGCAGGCATTATCCCGATGTTGTCCTTGCGATGTATCATCGTGAGCTTTCTGAAATCGTTGGTCAGGTGCTGCATGGTGACGCGGATTTGGGAGTTTCATTTTCTTATGTGTTGCCGGACAACATGGAAGGCTTCGGCATGAAAAGAGTGTCTGCTGAAAGATTCTGCGTTATAGCGCCCGCTGATCATCCGATTGCATTGCGAAAGACTGTAAAGTCAAGTGATTTGCTCGATGTAAGCTATGTGGGCGTTGGGGAGCAGAGAAGTGAGTTTACAAGGAAGATAGAGGAGTCGGTCCTCAAGGGCAGACCGAAAAGCGAGGTTTTATCCGTACCGACTCTGGAATCGCTGTTCCTTCAGGTCCAAAGCGGAAACGGGATATCTCTTGTGCCGTATCCGATGGCTCGTGAATTTGGGACGAACTGTGCCATTTTGGATGTCGAGGATGTTGACACCGGCTTTGATATTGTCATGTTCTGGCGAAAGGACAATGAAAATCCGTCGCTGCCGTTTTTTGTAGATTTGCTGACGGAATATGAAAAATAAAGAAACTATTTTATACTTAAAAAAACCAGAGGGGTAAGGATATGAAAACCAGATTAAAAACAACAGTGCTGTTATTGTTGGCTCTTCTTATCCTGCTGCAGCTTCCGGTTGCCGCAGCGGCAGCTCCCGTTTCATTTCCTGATGTAAAGCAGGGCGATTGGTTTGCCGAAAACGTAATTCGCCTTACCGAGCTCGGAATCATCAACGGCAAGGAGGACGGGCGTTTTCACCCAGACGACCTTATAAAGCGCGGCGAATTTATGAAAATGCTCATGATAGCCGGGGAATATCTGTATTCCGCAACTCCGTCAAGGGTATACACTGGGCGGAAAACTATTGGAATGCGCTCAATGAAGCGGGCGTCCTTGAGGTTGTTGAAACAGGCTCGAATAATGCGCAGATCTCATATCCCCTCATACCGCTGAACGCTAAAGAACTTGAGAAGCCGGTCAGCCGTTATGAAATGGCATATATGATAAACCGTCTTGTCTATGTTGTGTATTATGAGAACCAAATGGAATTGGCGAATGCAAATGACAGCTTTGCAAATCACATTGCGGACTATAATACAATGAACCGCGCCTATCAGGGCAGCGTCGAACAAGTATACAGCAAGGGGATACTGGTAGGTTACGGAGATACGTCGTTCCGAGGGGATAATCAGCTTACGCGGGCAGAGGCGACGACAGTTGTTCTGCGTCTGCTCTACGGAAGCAAAAGAGAGAAACAGAGCTGGGCGGCAGAAAGAAAGCAAGAGGAGAAGCCAAACTTTACGTCTTTTGCTCTCCAATACAGAACTTTGACAGATGCACAGCGCAGGCAGATGCTTTTCGGTAATCCGAACAAAACATATTTTAAAAATGCTGCCGAGGCTCAAGGCTATATGGTCAATATTTCGATTCCAATTTGGAAGCTGAACGAATCGACGGGGCAGAAATACAGTTCAACGGCTTACATAACCGTACATAAGCTGGTGGAAAAAGAAGTTAAGGCGATATTCAACGATATTTACAATTCTCCGGAGAAGTTCCCAATAAAGCAGATAGGCGGTGCGCGCTATACAGACGCACTTCGCCACAGCTGGGGCTGCGCTATAGACATTAATCCGAACGAGAATTACTATATCAATTACAGGACAGGGGCGACGGTCGGAAGCTTCTGCTATAAAAATGGAAGCAGTCCGTACTGCATAACACCGAACAGCAGCGTCGTCAAAGCCTTTGCCAAATACGGCTGGGGCTGGGGCGGACAAGGCTGGAGTACGGCGGCGGATTATATGCATTTCTCGATTCTTGCGTCTGGCGGTTGATACATTATAATTAAGGTAATAATAAAGGGAGCGGATTTCCGCTCCCTTATGATATTTTCAGGCAGCTTGTGCCCCTTTTATGGGCTTTCGCGATACGATTTTCCATAATGCGAGTAAAAACAATTTTGTGTATAGAAAAATGCAAATATCTATTGACATAGGGAGAAATTTCTGATACTCTAACGAAGCGCCTATTAGGGAAGTTGCGCCCTAATTGTGCCAAAACGCGATGAAGCGGGAGATTGCGGCGCTTATTTCCAACCGAAACCATGTCTACTTTCGATTTTTCCTCTAAAAAGGGGCAGGATGAGCGGACATTATTGGATTTTAGGGAGGAAAATGCCGGTAACTTTCGTGGAGTATGTCCGTTGCCGAGATGGTTCGGCAATAATCGGGCGGTTGAGAACGTTCCTGATACACGCGTATATCGCTTGTACGGAGTTTGAACCGGATCAAAAAAATCCGGTTTGTTTTTCGGATAAGGTCTGATACGCACGGCCAAGTGTACAGAAAAACTTCTCGCCGAACGTAAAATTTGACCGGCGGAGCCCAAGCTGCCGGTAAACAAACGTTCAGGAGGAAATATTTATGGCAACTAACAAAAAAATGATTCGCATCAGACTCAAGGCTTATGATCATCAGCTCATCGACAAGGCTGCAGAGAAAATCGTAGAAACCGCAAAGCGTACGGATGCAAAGGTTTCTGGCCCCATTCCCCTTCCCACAAAGAGAGAGGTCGTTACGATTCTCCGCGCTGTCCACAAGTATAAAGACAGCCGCGAGCAGTTTGAACGCCGTACCCACAAGCGCCTTATCGATATCATGAACCCCACTCAGAAGACTGTTGAGGCTCTTATGTCTCTTGAGCTTCCCGCTGGTGTTGAAATCGAAATGAAGCTGTAAATTGCATGATTTTTCTGACGGGTCTTTGCCTTAACGGCTCGCGGTATACTGATACGGCGCTGCCTCTTGCGGCTTCGGTCTGATGAAAAATCCTGCGTAATCGCCGAGATTCCTTTCGGCAAATCTATCCCACAAAAACCCCGTTGTCCGCGACTTGCGTGAGCGGGCAGGGTCAAGTCAGCAGCCTCTTGGCGGTTGCCTAAGCGAGCTGACCAATAACCTATAAGGAGGAAATAACATGAAAAAAGCTATCATCGGCAAAAAGGTCGGCATGACGCAGATCTTCGATGAAGCGGGCAAGGTCGTTCCGGTAACCGTCATTGAAGCGGGTCCCTGCGTCGTTGTCCAGAAGAAAAGCGCTGATAGAGAAGGCTATGCCTCTGTTCAGCTCGGTTTCGAAGATCAGGCGGAGCGCAAGCTTACAAAGCCTGAAAAGGGTCACCTTGAAAAAGCAGGCGTCCCCTTTAAAAAGCATCTCAAAGAATTTCGCCTTGAAAACAGCGCTGAGCTGAATGTCGGCGATATTATAAGCGCGGGCGTTTTTGCCGAGGGAGACAAGGTAGACGTTACCGGAATCTCCAAGGGCAAGGGCTACGCAGGCGTTATAAAGCGCTGGGGTGCTCACAGAACTCCCTCCAGCCACGGCGGCGGTCCCGTTCACCGTCACGCAGGTTCCATGGGCTCAGGTACCGATCCGTCCAGAATTTTCCCGGGCAAAATCGGTGCAGGACACATGGGCGCAGAGCAGGTCACAGTTCAAAACCTTGATGTTGTCAAGGTTGACCCCGAACTTAACATGATCGTTGTCCGCGGTGCAATCCCCGGACCTA
>ERZ747221.4017-NODE-4017-length-11048-cov-3.957433_pt1 | contig 11048 bp, 8 predicted proteins | sample MGYA00374949_ERZ747221 | MGnify/ENA primary metagenome ERZ747221 (study PRJEB28779, sample SAMN05720172) | bioreactor metagenome | isolation source: Anaerobic biogas reactor | place: USA:Washington, USA | collected 2015-08-08 ... | reverse complement strand
ACGTCCTGCACCTCGTCTCGGCAGTCGTTGGGCGGCTGCGCGACGATTGTTCGCCCCTCGATCTGCTGCGATATGCGTTCCCCGGCGGGTCGATTACCGGAGCGCCGAAGGTTCGGGCGATGGAGATTATCGCCGAATTGGAGCCGACCGCCCGCGGCGCCTATTGCGGCTCGCTGGGCTACGTCGGCTTCGACGGCTCGACTGACCTGAGCATACTGATCCGCACGATCACCGCCGGCGGCGGCTGGCGGCAATTGCCCGTCGGCGGTGGAATCGTAGCCCAATCAACCCCCGAAAATGAATACGATGAAACTTGGCACAAAGCTGAAGGAATGTTGCAGGCGTTGTGAGGGGAGTGGCTAGTGGTCCTGCTAATCGACAACTACGACAGTTTCGTGTTCAACCTGGTCCAGTACCTGGGCCAGCTCGGGGTGGACGCACAGGTGTGGCGCAACGATGACGAGCGGTTCGGCGATCTGGACGGTGCAGAGCTCGAAGGCTTCGACGGGATCCTGCTCTCCCCCGGCCCCCACGAGCCGCTCTCAAGCGGTGATACCCTCATGATGGTCGGTCCCCAGGATTCGGTCGACCGCATCGAGGAGTTGCTCTCCTAACCGTTCATTCTCTTGGTGAAGAACTCACGGTAGCTCTGCCCCTCTTTCTCTGCAGAGAGGAGAGTCCGCCGGATGGAGAGGCGTTGGGCGAGGTCGAATTTATCCGCATCACCGCCAAAGAGCAGCTTGATCATATTGCGCTCTCCGCGCACCGTGACGGCGAAGCGACCCTCCTCCATTTCGGTGACGGTATAGTCGCGGTGGGAGCCCTTGGTGTGCTCGTACAGGACTCTCTGGCTCTCTTCGGCCCCCCGGGCATCGATCTCATAGTGGCTTGCCACCAAATACTTCGCCAAGGTCTCCTTTTTCGGCAGGTCCAAGAAGAGGACGGAGAGGATCTCATACCCCTCGGCGAGCGCGGCCTGCAACCGCCCCACCACCTCCTCGGCGGTGGAATGGTCACTCTCCTCAAGTTCGCAGAGCAGGACCTCCTCCTCGCCGACGATCCCCATGGAGAGGGGATTGACGAACTCCAGCTTCGGCTTGGGGTTGTACCCCTGGGTGAAGGCGATGGGAAGGCCGCTGCGTTGGAAGGCCATCTCGAAGTTCCGCATCGTGCTGATGTGGCTGAGGTAGAGGCTCGCCCCGCTCCGCTTCCAGGTGATGATGAGCTGGCGGCTTTGCACCGCCGGTGGTGGGGCCTGCGTCGTCGCCTTCTCTGTCACCGTGTGTTCTCTTTGTGGTGCCTCAATGACCTGGTGCTTCTTTGAACAGACGCCACAGAGGTGGTTGCATGCAGGGGTGCAGGCTGGGGTGAGCAGGTGCATTTTCGCCTTCTCCAGCTCCTCCTTGAGATACTTGTCCCCTACCCGCATCGAGACCGAATCCCAGGGCAGCGCGCCCTCGATGTCGTATTCTTTGAAGATGGAGAGGTCAGCATCATAGGGCGCCTCACTGATGGCTTCCCGCCATTTCTCGCTGTCGACCCACTCATCCCAGGCATCGAGGCGGCATCCCTTGCGGTAGGCGTTCTCGATGACGGCTCCAAAGCGTTCATCGCCGCGGCTCACCAACCCCTCCAGGTAGCTGATGGTCGGCTCATGGTAGCTCACCTTCGCCCCTCTGATCCGGGTGTTGATCGCCTTCTTGAGCGAAGAGAGTTGCTCCTTGGCAACCTCGGGACGCTTCTGTGCTGCCCACTGGAAGGGCGTGTGCGGTTTGGGGATAAAGGTGCCGATATTGATGTTCATATTGAGGCGCGTGGCGTCCCAGATGGCACCGAGGTAGTCGACGATCGCCTGGTTCTCCACCTCGCTGTCGACGAACGGGAGGCCCACCATGAAGTAGAACTTGGCAAGGCGCCACCCCCGTGCCTTGGCTTGTTGGGCGATCTCGATGACCTGCTCAAGCGGTACTGGTTTGTTCATCGTCTGCTGCCACGCTGAGAGCGGGGTCTCGATGGCGAAGGTGAGGCCACTCTTGCGCACCTCGCTCAGCTCCTCGAGGATGTCCAGGGAGAAAGAGGTGACCTTCAAGCTGGGCAGGGCGAAGGAGATATTGCGTCCTCGGTACTCCGCGTTGAGGCGCTCGATCATGGTTTTGATCTGAGGGTGGTCGCCACTGGAGAGCGAGGAGAGGGTGATCTCCCGATACCCGAGTTCATCGACGTACTGGGCCACCTCCCTCCGGATGACCTCATACTCCTTCTGGCGGTACGGCTTATAGTATTGCCCGGCATGGCAGAATCGACAACCGTTGGGGCAGCCGCGCATGATCTCGACCACTCCGTTGTCCTGGGCCACCTTGAAGTTCGGCACCACGAAGTGCTCAAAGAGCGCTGAGTCCTCCTTTCCGAAGGTGTCGTCGATGAAGCGTTTGGCACGCTTCTTGCCCGGATACCAGAGATAATCCAACTCTTGGAGTCTCGCAATCTTCTCCGCCCTCCCCGCTCCCCTTCGTTTCGCCTCGAGAAGCACCATCATCACCTCCTCCAGACCGCCTTCCGCCTCCCCGATGTAGACGAAGTCGAAGAACGGGGAGAACGGCAAGGGGTTGGTCACCGCAGGCCCGCCGGCGATGACGATGGGGTGCTCATCACCGCGCTCGATGCGGTGGATCGGGATGCCGCCGAGGTCGAGGACCTGCAGGATGTTGGTTGCACAGAGTTCGTAGCCGATGGAGATGCCCAAAAAGTCGAGGTCACAGAGCGCCATCTTCCGCTCGAGGGTGTAGAGGGGGACACTGCGCTCCCTCAGCAGCGCCTCGAAGTCCGGGGCGACGCTGAAGACCCGGTCGCAGTGCACCGCCTCGAGGCGGTTGAGCCGGTCGTAGAGGATCCTCACCGCGTTGTTGCTCATCCCGATCTCATAGAGGTCGGGGAAGCAGATGGCGGCAAAGAACTCCACTTTTGAGAGATCCTTCTCCCCGTAACGGAACTCGCCCCCGGTGTAGCGGGCGGGGTTCTGGATCGTCAAGAGAGCATCTTGTATGGTTTCGAACATCCAAAGAATCCTTATCTAGAGGCCTTGGGAGAGGCTTCGGTATTTGTTGGCCAGGACCCGCTGGTCGGCCATCTGATAGAAACGGGACAGGGCACCATAGAGCAGAAGGCGATCATTTTCACCGATCTCGTGCTGTTCCCACTGTGCTGCGAGAGCGGCGAGTGAAGCGGCCATCTCAGCGCTCTGTTCCAGCTGGGAGGCCTCCCAGAGCAGGCTGATGGCTTCACTCGAGGTGAGGCGGCCCAGAGCCTTCCCCACATCATCGGCGGCCGCCTGTGAGCGAACCAGGAGGCGGGCGAAGGAGAGGGCGTCGATCGTATCGCCCAAGTAGGCGGCGAAGACCCGGTTCGCCTCCTCGACCAAGCCGTCTGAGAGGAGGCTCTGGTAGTACCTCTGGGCCAGGGTGCTGTCCATCTCTCCCTGCTGCTCGAGGATCCTCCCCTGCTCTACCGCATGGCCACATGCCGGCAAGAAGAGGGCAAGTATGCGCGCTTCGCCGGTGATCTCCCCTTCCGGCGCGAGGGCAAAGTAGAGGGCCATCGAGCGGGTGGCCAGACTCATCTGGCCCGTCTCATACTGCGACCGGGAGAGCCAGTAGAGATCGTTGAGCTGGTGATCCTTGGCAAAGCGCTCGCGGCTCTCGGTGACGATTGTCTCCCACTCTCCGCGCTCAGAGAGCTGGTCGTAGCGTGGTCCCTCTTTGGCACAGCCGGTCAACAAGACAAAAGAGAACAGAAGAAGGGCCGCTCTACGCATCGTTCTCATCTTCTGTTCTCTCTCCATTTCAAAAAACAAGGCAGGCAATAAGCCGGGTTCTGTCGTGGATGATCATCTATCTAGCCATCCTGTTACCAGGATGGTCAAGCAACCTACCCGCAGGCATTGGACGGACCGCCCTGCCTGCTGCTTGGTCTTGCTCCTGACGAGGCTTGCCCTGCCACCGCTGTCACCAGCGGTGCGGTGGGCTCTTACCCCACCATTTCACCCTTACCTTTGCAGGCGGTATATTTTCTGTGGCGCTCTCTGTAGCGTCGCCGCTCCCGGGAGTTACCCGGCGTCATGTCCTATGGAGCCCGGACTTTCCTCGTGCACCTCTGTGCCCGCGATCATCTCGCCCACCTTGTAAAAAAACCTACAACAAATCGTCGAACTCACCCGAATCGACGAAGTCGGCCAAGCCGCCCTCCTCGATCTCCACATCACTGAGGCTCTTGCGGAACTGCTCGTCGGCGCCCTCGATCTCCTCATAGTAGAGGATCCGGCTGCAGTACGGACAGAACTCGATCTTGTCAGCCGATCTCACATCGTTGACGAACTGGACCGGAAGGACCACGTGGCACCCTTGGCAGACCAAGCCGTGCACCGGCACGATTCCCTTACCCTTCTTGTTGCGCACGATGTTGCTGAACTTGTTGAAGAGGTCCTCGGAGATCTCCTCTCCCTTATAGCTGTCGCACTTCTTGTTCAGTGCATCGAGCGCGGCCTGTTTTTCCGTGAGCAACGCCTCGATCTTGCTCGTCTCGTCGTCGACCTCAGCCTTCTGGAGGCTCATCAGCTCCTCCTTGTCGGTGAGGCGCTCGCCGAACTCATTGACCTGCTTGTCCTTGACGTGCAGTTGCTTGAGCAGGGACTGCTCCTTCGCCGCGGCGTCCTTGATCTCCTTCTCCAGAGCCTCGAACTCACGCTGGGTGGAGATCAACTCCATCTGCTTCTCGCTGTTCTCCCGGGCCCTGACCGCTTCCTCATACTGGATGCGCAGTGTCTTCAGCTCAATCTTGGCCGCTTCGCTCCGCTCATGTTCCTCGATATATTCCAAGTTGATCCGGTTGAGCAACTCCTGCTTGACCTTCAGGTCCCTGGGCAACTTGACGATCTCGTCCTCGAGGGCGAAGCGTGCACTGAGGTCCGCTTGCAGCTGGTTGAGCTTCTCAAATACCTGCGATTCTTCCATCATCTTCTCCTACTCTCTATCCCTAAATGAAATCTTTCAGCTTCCTGCTGCGCTTTGGGTGGCGCAGACGCCTGAGCGCCTTCGCCTCGATCTGCCGGATGCGTTCACGCGTCACTTCAAAATACAACCCAACTTCCTCGAGTGTCAATGAATAACCATCCTCAAGACCAAAACGCATCTTCAGGACCTCCTGTTCACGGCTTGGAAGTGTGGCCAACACGTCCTTCAGCTGCTCCTGCAGGAGCGCATAGGCGGTCTGGGTCGCCGGGTTCTCGACCTCCTTGTCCTCGATGAAGTCGGACAAGAGACTGTCCTCCTCCTCTCCGACCGGGGTCTCGAGGCTGATCGGCTCACGGGCCACATTCTTCACCGCCTTCACCTTCGCTTCGGTCCAGCCGAGCTTCTCGGCCACCTCTTCGTCGGTGGGCTCGCGCCCGAGGCTCTGCATCAACATCCGGCTCTCCCTCACCACCTTGTTGATCTGCTCGATCATGTGCACCGGCACCCGGATCGTCCGGGCCTGGTCGCTGATCGAGCGGGTGATCGCCTGCCGGATCCACCAGGTGGCGTAGGTGGAGAACTTGAAGCCCTTGCGGTAGTCGAACTTCTCCACCGCCTTGATCAAACCGATGTTCCCCTCCTGGACCAGATCGAAGAAGTGCAGGCCACGGTTGGTGTACTTCTTGGCGATGGAGACCACCAAGCGGAGGTTCGCCCTGATGAGGCGGTCCTTGGCATCCTTCATCATCTTCTGCCCATATTTGATCTTGGTGCAGAGGGTAAGGATGTTGTCGCAGGTATCCTCGAACTGGTACTCGATGGCTCTGAGCTCCTTCTCGGTCAGCTGCAGGTCCTTGATCAAATCCTTGATCGTGTCGCTCGAGAGGTGGAGATCCTCCTCGATCTTGCCACTGCGGCTCTGGGTGGCGAGATCGCGTCCCAGCTGGCGCAGCTCCTTGGCGTTGGTGATGTGTAGCTTGTTCTCCAGCTGCTGCTTACGCTCCTTGTATGAACGGATCTTGTTCTCCGTGTCGATGAAGTCGTTGGTGAAGCTGGTGATCTCCTCCGGCTGGAGCTCGATCTTCGACAGCTTCTTGAGCAGCGAGGCGCGGGTCTTGGCGAGGCCCTCGTCATTCAGCACATCGATGCCGCTGCTGATCATCTGCTCCTTCTTCGCGATATAGGAGCGCAGCTGGGCCTGCACGTCCTTGAGCGGCTCCTTGTAGTTCTGGGTGTAGCGCTTCTGGTTGGAGACCAACTCCTTGAAGTCCTTGGCGTTGTACTCCTCCTCCTGCCCCTCGATCTTGGTGTTGAGCGTCCGGATGATCTCATAGAAGCGCGTGATCATGATCCCGCTCTCCTGGATGACCTCCTGGATGATCAAGGCACCATCCTCCATCTTCTTGGAGAGCTCGACCTCCTGTTCAGCGGTAAGGAGGTTCTCCCGGCCGATCTCCCTGAGGTAGAGTCGAATCGGGTCATCACCGCTGCCCTCACTGCGATCGGTGCCGAGAATCGTGGACTGGCGCGGATGGTCGCTCTCGCCATCGGCGTCATCGAGCTTGGAGATATCGACGTAGCGGTTTCCGCCCGCCGCGTCATCATCGGTGCCCATGCCGCTCCAGGCATGCTTCATCGACGTCGGCTCCTCATCGTCAAGCTCGCTCTCGTCCTCATCCTCATCATCGTCATCGCCATCTTCATGGGCGATCTTCTTCTCAGTCTCGTCATGGTCGAAGTCGTCGATGACCACATCAAGGTCCTCACCGTCATCGACGAGGCCATCGTCGTCATCGAGCAGCGGGTCGTCGTCCGGTTCTTCTTCTTCAAGAACCTCCTCGGCCTGTGGTTCATCCACATTGAGGTTCGCGCAGACTGGTGTGCCGCCATTCTCCAATACGGTGATGTCCTGCTCACAGAGCAGGTTCATCATATCGTCGACGTCGTTTTCATTCGCGGCAAGCTCAGCACCAAGGGACCGTCGGATATCTTCCTTGGTCACATGGCCATTCTTCACCGCCAACAAGCTCAACTCTTTGACAATTGCTTCGCTTTTGGATTCATCAAGCATCTGTATCTTTACCTACCCCGTTACTCCCGCTCCAATTGTTCTTTGAGTTCGCCCATCTGCATGTCGATCTCACTCTTCTCTCGGAGCAGTTCCTCGATTTCATCAAACTCTGTGCCATCATGCAGGCTGATCTCCAAGAGACGTCTGATGGTGGTCCTCCGGCGCTCGAGCACCCTCAAACTGATGCGCACAACAGCCTCATCCAAAATTTTTTGCGGCTCGTTCCTGAACTCCTCCATCGAGAAGGACGCGGCCACATCACTGTAGAGCTGTGGATCTGCGATCATCTGAAGAATACTCTCGTCCTGCTTGCCTTCCCCCTGCCGAGCGGCCTCCTCCAACACATCGTACAGGGCCTGTGCCTCCTTGTCCTCCAAATGCTCCACGGCCAAGCGCCGCCGCATTCGCAAAAACAGTTGCCTGTTGTTGACGAGGGTCAACATCGCATACAAATCAACAGAAATCGCCGCAGGGTTCAGTGCTTGCACCTGCACCTGTGGTTCGACAAATGCAGCCTTTGGGGGACTGCTTCTCTGCTGTGAATAATCGTCAAGGATAGAGGATTCGTCAACATCCAACACCGATGCCAGCTCCTTGACCAAGCCTTGGCGCTCTATAGACGACCCGGTTGCATCCAAAAATGGCCGAACCACCCCAAATATGGCCGATTTACCCTTGGACGTCAGTATATCATACTGATTTAATGCACCCTGTACAAGATAATGGAAGCCATCGATGCCCGAAGCAGAGAGGGCTCTCTTGAGCGCCTCCTCCCCTTCGCTCTGCAGCAGGTCAGCGGGGTCCTTCGAGGAGCCGAGGGAGAGCACCGTGGTGGCGATCCCCTCGCCCTGGGCGACGACCACCGTCTTCTTGACCGCATTCTGTCCGGCGCTGTCACTGTCAAAGAGGATCTTCATCTCATCGGTGTAGCGCCGCACCAGTTTTGCCTGTTCGATGGTGAAGCTGGTCCCCAGTGGCGCCACCGCTCCGGTGAAGCCCGCCTGGTGGAGGGCCACCACATCGAAGTTGCCCTCACAGAGGATGAGATCCCCTCCGCCCTTGAGGGTGGAGAGCGCCTCATGCATCGCAAAGAGGTTGTATTTCTTGGAGTAGATCACCGTCTCGGGGGTGTTGATGTACTTGGCCTTGCTGGTGTTCGAGAGGTCACGACCCCCGAAGGCGATGGTCTGGGCCTGCCAGTTGCGGATGGGGAACATCAAGCGGTCGACGAAGAGCGGGTAGCGCTCGTTCTTGCGGCTGAAGAGGCCGCTGTCGGCGAGCAGCGAATCGCTGTAGTGGTGCTTCTGCAGAAACTGGTAGAGCCAGGAGCCATCAGAGGGTGCATAGCCTAGGTTGAAGCGCTCCCACATCTCCCGCGCCACGCCCCGCCGCTTGAGGTAGGCGCGGGCTTCCGCGCCCTGTGGCGAGGAGACAAGGAGGTAGTGGAACGAGTTGGAGATCTTCTCATAGAGCTCCCAGAGCGTCTCCTTGAGGTCTCGGCTGATGCGGTCGCCCTCACTCTCCTCCTCGATCTCGACGTTGGCGCGACGGGCGAGCATCCGCACGCTCTCGGCAAAGGAAACCTTCTCCATCTCCATGATGAAGTCGAACATCGAGCCGCCCTTCTTGCAGCTGAAGCAGTAGTAGAAGCCCTGCTCATCGACGACGCTGAAGGAGGGGGTCTTCTCCTCATGGAAGGGGCAGAGCCCCCAGAGCCGCCCGCCCCGGGCCGTGAGATTGACGTAGTCGCTCACCACCTCTCCCAAGGAGAGGCGGGCCTTGATCTGTTCCAGGACTCGGTCGGAAATCTTGGCCATGGTGTTCCTAGCGGAGCATCAACGGCTCACGTCCCCGTTGCAGCGACAGCAGTTCATCGATCTCCTCTCGGCTATAATGCCGCCCTTCCCCGATGCCGGGGCAGCTCTGACCCTCCTCTTTCCAACTCTCCGCGTCATCCATGATGGCTGGCCAGAACGGATAGGTGCGGCACTGGATGGGCCGCGCATCGTAGACGCTGCACCGCCCCTCCTTGAGGAAGATGCAGTCGTAGTTGGGTTGTTCCAACAAGCTCACCAGCTTGAAGGAACCCATGTTGACCGTGTGGCAGTAGCGATGGATGAATTGCTCTTGAGAGAGTGAAGTCTTGGCGCAGAGACGGTCCATATCACTTTGGGAGAGGAAGACATAGCCGGGCTCGACGCCACAGCAGTAGGTGCATCCCTCCCTGCAGGAGAACTTCAACCCATCAGCATAAAAACAGTCCATCGAATCCTCACTCTTCAGACGAAAAAGGCCTTCCTCAACGAGAAAGGCCTCAAAGTGGAGAGAGAAGGATTCGAACCTTCGAAGGTATAACCGGCAGATTTACAGTCTGCTCCCTTTGGCCACTCGGGAACCTCTCCATGCCCAAAAGACAACCGTACCTTACCGAGTATTGGAGCCTTTGTCAACTGTTCTCAGAAAAATAGATGCCTTGACAGAGACTCTCACCACCAAGTATAGTGCAACAGGTCTTGCCGACTTAGCTCAGCCTGGCAGAGCACGTGACTTGTAATCTCGGGGTCGTCAGTTCGAATCTGACAGTCGGCTCTCTCAAAAGCACACTCTTGGGTGTGCTTTTTTTCACGTTCAGAGCCATTGAATCTTTGCACCACAAGCAGATAGCTTCTCTACAAAGAGCGGGAATGAGACGGCGGCACATGCGCCATCCTCGATGACGATCCCCTCCTGTGAGGCGAGGCCCGCCACCGCGAGCGCCATGGCGATGCGATGGTCACCCTCCGAGGAGATGCGCCCACCCGCGATCGCTCTCTTCCCCTCAATGATCAAGTCATCGCCTTCGATCTCTGCCGAACAGCCGAGACAGGTGAGCTTTCTCTGCATCTCCGCTACACGATCGGTCTCCTTCTGCCGCACTTGGCTCAAGTTGGTGAAGCGGGTGGTCCCCGCCGCCTGGGTGGCCAGCACCGCCAAGGCCGGCAACATGTCGGGGGTGGGGCCGAGGTCGATGGTGTGGCCGCCTGAGAGCGGTTTGCCTCCCTGTACGGTGATGGTGCCCCGCTCGGTGTCTGCGACGAGGTCGGCTCCAAACAAGCGGAGGTGGGAGACGATGGCGCGGTCGCCCTGGGCATCGAAGAAGTCCAGCCCCTCGATGGTGAGGCGGGATGGGGTGATGGCACCTGCCACCAGCGGGAAGGCGGCACTGGACCAGTCGGCGGCGATGGTGTGGTCGCCCGCCCGGTAGGATTGCCCGCCTTTGACGGTGTAGTGGGTATAGCTTCCATCGTGGTCGACGCGAACCCCATAGCGCTCCATCCAGTCGAGGGTGAGGCGGACATAGGGGGTCTCCAGCGCATTGGTGACGGTGATCTCACTATCGCCGGCAGCCAGCGGGCAGGCGAGCAGCAGCGAGGAGACGACCTGGCTGTTGCTGCCGTCGACCGTCACCCTCCCCCCGCCCAGAGTGCCGCCGATGACCACCGGTGGGGCCGTCCTCGAGGGGTGGGTGAAGAAGGCGTGGGCGCCTAAGCCGTTGAGCGCCTCGATGAGGGGGGCAATTGAGCGTCGTCGGATCTGCTCATCGCCGGTGATGATGGTGAACCCCTCGCTGAGGGCGGCCACCGAGGAGAAGAGCGTCGTCGTGGTGCCGCTGTTGGCGGTGTCGATGATGGTCTTCGGGGCGATGAGATTCCCCCCTACCCCGGTGATGGTCAACGTATCCCCCTCCTCGATCACCGCAGCGCCGAAGCTCCGCGCCGCGTTGATGGCGGCCGCCCCGTCGCCGCTCGTCAGCGCGCCGGTGATGACAGACTGCCCTTCACTGAGCAGGGAGAGGAGAAGCGAGCGGATGGTATGGCTCTTGGAACCGGGAATCCTGATCGTACCGGAAAGAGCGGATGGGGAGATTCGCATATCCATACTGGGCACCTCACTCTGGGTATGTACACTTACGAAGCGTTTTGCAATCAATC
>ERZ747221.4016-NODE-4016-length-11049-cov-4.105906_pt1 | contig 11049 bp, 10 predicted proteins | sample MGYA00374949_ERZ747221 | MGnify/ENA primary metagenome ERZ747221 (study PRJEB28779, sample SAMN05720172) | bioreactor metagenome | isolation source: Anaerobic biogas reactor | place: USA:Washington, USA | collected 2015-08-08 ... | reverse complement strand
CGCACTGGCCCGAATGGCGGCCGGATGGGAGGGGGCTCCTCCCGCCGATGCGCCCGGATTCCCCAAGGACGGGAGCTGGACGGTGCGGCACGAAGGGCTCCGCCCGATGCCCTAACAGTCCTACATGGGGGAACCGCATGCAACTGGCGACACTTTTCTTTCATTTGCTGTTTTTCGGGGCTTTTTCCCCGGCGGCCGATTCCCCGAACGTATGGCGAAGCGGGGACATCGGCATCGAGCTGCGCGGCACCGGGGTGGGGATCACCCATGCCGGGGGGGCGCGGATCGAGATATCCGCACTGGCCTTCAACTTCGTGGAGCCCGCGCGCATCGCCGTCGAAAGCGCATCGGACGATGTTCTGGCCCTGAAGCTCGTCTTTGACCGGACCGACGGGTTCCGCGACGATTTCCCGCGGGAGCTTCCCCTGCGCATCGAGCGCCGCGGCGACGCGCTCCATTGGTCGGCCCGGCACCCCGCGTTCCGTCACGTCACCATACGGATGAAGGATCGGGACGAGCACTATTTCGGGCTCATCGAGAAACTGTACCCGTACAACGCGAAAAATCCCGACCTGCGCGGCCAGACGGTCGACGTCGACGTCTATGCCGAAGGCGACAGGGATTACGCGGAGAACTACGCCTCGGCCTACTCGGCTTTCTACATGAGCAGCCGGGGATACGGGAGCTTTTTCGACACCTTCGCCAAAGGCCGGTACCAGTTCGCCGTCGGCGGCAGCACGGAGATCTACCACCAGACCGGCGATTTGGACTGGCACCTGTTTTTCGGGCCGAGCGGCGACAGGATCCACCGGCAGTACTACGAAGTGATCGGCCGGCCCAAGTTCGTCCCCATTTGGGCCTGCGGGCCGATCTTCTGGAGGGACCAGAACAGCGGCAGCGGGGAGGTGCTCGCCGACGTCCGGAAATTCACCGAGATGCGCATCCCCCTGACCGCCTGCATGATCGACCGCCCCTACAGCGAGGGCGGCCACCAGTGGTCCCGGATGCATTTCAGCGAGGCGTTCGCGCAACCCGAGGCGTGGATCCGGACCCTGAACGAAACCTACGGCATGCAGGTGCTGACCTGGGTGGCGCCCATGACGTTCACCGACCCGGATTTCCCCGGGTTGCTCTCAGGCTACAAGAACTACATGGACCTGACCCACCCGGAGGCGCTGGCCGAATTCGAGCGCCGCCTGGCCACCCACCAGTACGCCGCAGGCGTCCGGGGGCACAAGATGGACCGGGCCGACGAGAACTTCCCTCTCACCGCCCAGTGGCACGACCCGGTCCGCGAGTCCGAGGCCCGCAACAAGTACGCGTACCTGTTCTCGAAGGTGATCCACGGGTTCCTGTCGAAGGCGCACGGCCGCGATCATTTCAACTACGCGCGCACGGCCTACCACCGGTCGCAGCCCTACCTGAGCGCGCTGTGGGGGGGCGACAGCCGGCCGAACTGGGCCGGGATGTCCGGCAGCCAGGCCAACGCCATGCGCGTCGGCTTCCAGGGGTTCCCCATGTGGGGGAACGATACGGGGGGCTACCTGGGGGAGGGGAGGATCGACGAGCTCCTCTACATGCGGTGGCTCCAGTGGAGCGCATGGAACGGAATGTTCGAGATCAAAATAGACGGCGCCGGCGGCAGCGGCGGTGACCGGCCCCCCTGGAAGTATTCCGCCCGGCTGCAGGAGGTGTTCCGCGATGCGTGCGCGCAGCGCATGGCGCTGCTCCCCTATATCTATTCCTGCGCCAACACCTCCTATGCCAACGGCGTTCTGATGAAACCTCTGGCGTACGCCTACCCCGGGGACGCGCAGACCCACACGATCTGGGACGCGTACATCTTCGGCAATGCCTTCCTGGTCGCTCCGGTTTTCGATCCTGGCCACGAGCGGGACCTCTACCTGCCTCCGGGCGCCTGGTACGATTTCAGGGACCCGTCCCGGGCGTTCACAGGGGGTAAAACCATCCGGGTCGACGCCCCCGCCGACTCCATCCCCGTATTCGTCCGGGAGAATTCGGTCTACGTCACCGGCGACGTTTTCCGCGGCAATTCCAGGGCCTGGCTCGGCGCGCTCGACGGCGCCCGCCTGGACATTCATGCGTTCCCGGGCCCGGCGGGCACGGAGACCGCATTCACCTACGTCGACTATACGGGCGGCGACCGGGAGGTGGGGATGACCCTGTCGAACGACGGCCGCTCCGTCGTGTTCCGTTCCGGTCCGCTCTCGGTCCCCTCGAGCGTTCTCCTTAGGTGTGCCGACGCGCCCGAAAGCGTATTATGGTACGATCGGCCCGTCGTTTATGACTATAATGCACGGGACGGCATTGCCAAAGTCGGCGTGGAGGCCGGCAAGCCGCTCGCGTCGTCGCCGCGTATCCGCAAGATCGCCTTCACCGGTGAGACCACCACCGGCCGCCTCATCTCCCAGTACGCCTCGGAGAACCTGATCCCGGTGACCCTGGAGCTGGGCGGCAAGAGCCCGGTCATCGTGGCCTCCGACGCCGACCTGGACGTGGCCGCCAAGCGCATCGCCTTCGGCAAGCACCTCAACGCCGGCCAGACCTGCATCGCCCCCGACTACGTGCTCGTCGACCGGACCGTCGCGTATCACGCCCCAGCTTTCGTAGGCCTCGTCGAAGCTGCGGACGCTGACGCCCACGGCGATGCTGATGGCGCGGCCCTTGCGGGTGGCGATCTCCAGCGCGGCGTAGGTGATGCCGCCCTCGGCGTTGAGCGGGCCGTTGGTCTCGATATTGTAGCGCATGACGATGCCCTGGACATTGCGTCCGGCATCGGCCTTGGCGCCGACTACGCGGGCGGCAGCGTTGAACTCCATGGCACGCCCGCCGGTCAGCGCGAAGTGGATGGCATCGAGCACGGTGGTCTTGCCCGACCCGTTGTCGCCGAGCAGGAACAAGTGCCCGCCGTCGCGGATTTCGAGGGTGGTGGTGCCAAGATTATGAAAATTGACCAGCCGGAGGCGGGTGATGCGGTATTTGATTTCGCTCATGGGGTCTCCTCCCCGTCTGCGGAGGGCTGGTCGCCGGCCTCGCTCTCCGCCCCGGCGCCGACCGGACGGGAAACGGCGGTGGCGCTGTAGTGCCAGAGCGCCGGCAAGCATTCGTAGATGACTTCGTCGGAAGTGACATTCTCATCGGCGGGCGTCCTGATCCTGAGCAGGAAGCGGTAGCGCTCGAGGGTCGGCATCACACCGCGCAGAATGCGCCTGACCTCCTCGTCGCCGTAACTATCGGCAGCATCCGGGAAGAGCTCCCGGAAGCGGTCGCGCTGGAACTCGAACAGCTCGCCGAAACGGAAGCGGTAGTTGTCGGGGTCGTCGACGCTCACCGACTCGGCCTCGGTACGGGACTCGAAGAACTCCAGCAGCAGCATGAAGGCGATGTAGAATCCTGAGAACACCGACGCGTAGGCGTTCGGAAAGGCGGCAAACAGGGCGCCGCCGAAGGTGATCAGCCACACTTCGTTGCCGTCCCAGAGCGGACCGATCGAGTTCATGAAGATCCGCCGCTCCTTGTCGGTCTTGGCCAGCGGATGGAGCATCCCCACGCCCAGGTCGAATCCGTCGAGGATCGCGTAGCCGGCAAGGAGTACCCCGAGCAGGCCAAACCAGATCAAGCAAAGCAAGTCGTAGCTCACGTCTTCAGGACTCCGTCAAATATGCATTCGCAGGTTGGCAAGCACCCGGCAGAAAGTCGCTGTTGCCGATAGTCGCTCTTCGCTCCGCGATGAGGCGTTTGTTTGCGGAGCGGACAACGACAATTGTCGATTTGCTGTTCCCAGGCCAAGTGACCGACCCGTTCGGACACTTCCTCAAAGCGTTCTTCAGTCGTCTCCATCGGTTTCCTTGCGGCGAGCGTCGGTGTAGGAGGAAGGTCCGGCCGCATCGGCCTGGTCGGCCGCCACGGCGAAGAACCCGCCCTTCCTGGCCTCGCCGGACGCCGCGGCCTCGCCCTCCTCCGGACCCGCGTGAATCTTGGTGTTCAACACGAACACCCAGACCAGCACCAATAACAGGTAGATCAGACCGAACATCACCAGCGAACCGGCCACCATCTCGCGGTTGATTGCGCCGCTGACCGCATCTTGTGTGCGAAGCCCGTTGACCGGCCTGGTGAAGTCCATTTCGTGATACTCGTAGAAGACGTCCGGGTTTTCTCTGGCCGCCATGACCGGCGCGAACTCGGCTTGCACGATCCACGGCTGACGGCCTACCTCCGCCGCCACCCAGCCGGACTGGTTGCCCAGGTACACCAGAACAATCGCAAACACGAAGCCCCAGAGGAGCCAGCGCTGCTCAAACAGCGTGCCCCGCCACAACAGGAACAACGCCGCCAGCGTCATCACAATCAGGAGCGACCCGATCCCCACCATCAGGTGGAAGCTGAGGAACGGGAGCAGGACCGGCGGACGATCCGCCGGATTGAACCGGTCGAGACCCACAACCGGCGTCGTGATATCGCGGTAGGTCAGCAGCGACAGCCCGGCCGGGATTTGAAGGGCGTATTTCAACTCCTGGGCTTCGTCGTCGGGGACCCCGAACACCGTGATCGGCGTACCCCCTTCGGTCGTCTCGTACAGCCCTTCCATGGCAGCCAGTTTCGAGGGTTGCTCTCTGGCGACCAGCCGGGCCGAGGAATCACCCGAGAGCGGGGCGGCCACGGCGGCGATCGTTCCCAGGATCAGTGCCACCGTGAAGGACCGCTTGGCAAACACCACGTGGCGGTTCCTCAAGAGATAGTAGGCGCTGATGCTCATCACGAAGAACGTGCCGGTCAGCAGGGCCCCGATCCACACGTGGACGAGCCGATCGATCGTGGACGGGTTGAGCACCACGGTCCAGAAATCGACAATTTCCGCCCGTTGGCCCCGTGCCGCGGCCACGATGTGGTGTCCGGCGGGCGTCTGCTGCCAACTGTTGGCCACCACGATCCAGATGGAAGAAAAGATCGATCCGAGGCAGACCATCAACGTGGCGAAGAAGTGCATCTTCTTTCCCACGCGGTCCCAGCCGAACACCAGAACCGCCAGGAACCCCGATTCGAGAAAAAACGCAAAAATCCCCTCCGCCGCCAGGGCCGAACCGAACACGTCGCCGACGAACCGCGAATAGACCGCCCAGTTGGTGCCGAACTCGAATTCCATCACGATCCCTGTCGCCACGCCCACCGCGAAGGTGACGGCAAACAGCTTCACCCAGAACTTGGTCAGACGATGCCACTCCGGATCGCCCGTCTTCAGCCAGATCGCCTCGAAAACGACCAGCAGCACCCCCAGCCCGATCGACAGCGGCGGGAACAGGTAGTGCACCATGATGGTGAAGGCGAACTGGAGGCGGGAAAGGAAGACGACGTCGAATTCCATGTCGGTGAGCTCGTGGTAAGAGACACATCAGGAAGCCGGGCGGAATCGCATGGACACCGCCGCAAATGCCTTGACAGATCCAGCCTGCCCTTTCGGCGGCCTGCGGACCAGAGGGCATTCTAGCGCGGCGGCCCAACCCCTTCAATGCTCCCGGTGGAGCTGGAGACAATTGCCAAAGGCGTCGCGTCGATCTAGGATGGGCGCCGTCAGGGACGTGGCTTGGCGCCCGACGCCTTCGGCCAGCGGACGGAAGTGGTGTGACCCCGATTCCCACGAGGCATGTCATGCCCTACTACGAGTACAAGTGCAACGAGTGCGGTGAGAAGTTCACCGTGAAGGAATCGTTCGAGGAGCACGGGCACAAACGGGTGAAGTGTCCCAAGTGCGAAAGCCGGAAGACCGAGCGGGTCATCGGGGCGGTGTTTGCCAAGACCTCGAAGAAGTCGTAGACGCGACCGTCCAAATGCTCGGACTCATCTACGACCGCCGGTTTCTCGACCACGACACGGGCGAAGTGCACCCGGAGGGGCCGGCACGGCTCAAGGTGATTCTGGAGGCCTTGCGCAAGGAAGGCCTGCTCGACCGCATGATGCCGATCCCCTTTCGCCAGGCCAAGGCCGAGGAAATCGCGCTGGTTCACGACCCGGCCTACGTCGACATCGTGTGCATGGCCTGCGACGAGGGTCTCACGGCGATCGGTTCGAGCGACACCAAGCTCTGCCCGAAGAGCTACGACGTGGCGGCCCTGGCCGTGGGCGGGACGATGGCCGCCTGCGATGCGGTCATGGCGGGCACCGTGCGGCGGGCGTTCTGCGCCGTCCGCCCCCCGGGGCATCATGCAGAAACCGACCGGGCCCTCGGGTTCTGCCTGTTCAACAATGTGGCCGTGGCCGCCGAACATCTGATTCGCAATCACGGTCTGCGCCGCGTGGCGATTGTCGACTTCGACGTCCATCACGGCAACGGCACGCAGCACATCTTCGAATCCCGGTCAGACGTGCTTTACGTCAGCATCCACGAGCGGCCCGGCTCGCTTCCGTTTCCCGGCTCGGGCGAGGAAAGCGAGGCAGGCATCGGCCCCGGACGCGGCTTCACACTCAACATCCCCCTGAGCCGCGGCGCCGGCGACGCCCAGTACCAGGCCGCATTCGATGGCCAGCTCCTACCCAAATTGAGGGAGTACCGCCCCGAATTCCTGCTCATCAGTGCGGGCTTCGACGCCCTCGCCGCCGATATGATCGCCCATTTGTGGCTGGAGCCCGAGTCGTATGGCTGGATGACGGAGCGGCTGGTGGAGGCGGCGGAACAGCAATGCGGAGGGCGTGTCGTCAGCGTGTTGGAGGGGGGCTATCAATTGGACTATCTGGGGCGGGCGGTTGTTCATCATCTGGCGGCGATGGCCGGCAATCGATAGTTCCTCTGGGACCGCCAACCTTGTCGCACACGGTTACGCCCGCGGGTGGTAATACTGGACTTCCCCGTGGTATAATCGACGTGGTCGGTGCTGCCGCCTGAATAGGGATCCGACGGAGCCACGCGAGGCGAATCGATGAAAGAGACCTTACCGCCCAAGTTGAAGAAGTTTCCGGCTGTGAAACAACGGCGTCTCGACGAACTGCTGGAGAAGAACGCCGAAGGAACCATCACGCCCAGCGAGAAACAGCGTCTGGAACAACTCGTCGAAGAGGCGGAAGCGTTGATGGTCGCCAACGCCCGCTTGCTGGCGCGGTTTGCCGAAGCGCAGGGTGACAATCTCCCGGTGGCCGCGGTCCCTGTCACGGTCTGGGTGAAGCCGGAACACGCGGGACGCTAAGGCATGGTGCAGGTTGAAGCATTCCGGCAGCTTGTGGCGGCCCGGGCCGGGGGCGTCTGCGAGTACTGCCGGTTGGTGGAGTTGGCCACCGGGGTGACTTTCCACATTGAACACGTTGTACCACAGGTGTTGGGTGGCCAGACCGTCATGAGTAACCTGGCGCTGAGTTGTCCGGGGTGCAATCTGGCGAAAGCAGACAAGACCAGCGGCAAAGACCAGAGCGGACAAGCACAATCTCTTTTCAATCCACGCGAGTACGAACCGTGGTTGCTGGGTTGGCACCTGCACTTCATCCTTGATCGCGAATCGGGAACGATCTTGCCGCGCACTCCCGTCGGCGAGGCAACCATTCTAACTCTCGGAGTGAACAGCGACCGTCGCGTATTTGCCCGACGACTTCAGATCCGCGCGGGATTGATCGGTTGAGAATCGGCGGGCCGCGCCGTTCCTTCTCGAAATGCCGCGGGGTCGGCGACGCCCAGTACCGGACCGCGTTCGACAACCGACTCCTCCCCAAACTGGGGGGGGTACCGCCCCGAGTTCCTGCTGATCAGTGCGGGCTTCGACGCCCTCGCCGCCGATATGATCTCCCACATGTGGCTGGAACCGGAGTCATACAAGTGGATGACAGAGCGGCTGGTGGAGGCGGCGGAAGAGCAATGCGGAGGGCGTGTCGTCAGCGTGTTGGAGGGCGGCTATCAATTGGACTATCTGGGGCAGGCGGTTGTGCATCATCTGGCGGCGATGGCCGCCAGCCGATAGCTCCTCCGGGACCGCCAATCTTGTCGCACACGGTTGCGCTAGGGGAACTGCAAAGTAGCAGGCACGCTCCGCCGTGCCGTCCGCAGAACTGCCGGAAATCCCGATTTCCCGCCAGCGGCGCTCGGAGAGTGCCTGCTACTTTTCTTGCCACAAGAGGACTTTGCAGTTCCCCTGACTGTTGCGCCCGCCGGTGGTAATACTGGACTTCCCCGTGGTATAATCGATGTGGTCGGTGCTGCTGTCTGAACAGGAATCCGACGGAGCCACGATCAGAACCGCCGATGTGGAACGCTAAACGCCCACGACCAGCCGGATGGCCAGTCGTGGGCGTCTAGAATTTGGGAACAAGGAGCTTTCTCAATCACCGCGAATGCCATCGACTCCACACGCAAACATATTTGCGGAGCCACGCCCGGCGGGCAATTTCGCCGCCGAATGCCGCCATATCGTTCGCGCACTCGGCGGTCAGCTCGTCAAGTCGAAATTGGCGTCATCCGCTCCATCATCCGGAACCGTGAACTTGAGTTCGCTCTTCGCCTCGTCGCTGTATTTCTCAGGGACGAGTTGTTTCGGTCCGCCTCCGCCGCCCGCATCGCCGGCGCCGACCTCCGTCGGGTCAAAGTCGGGATCGTCCATCCCCTCGTACTTGACGATGAAGACCTTGTTCTCGCCCGGTTGCGCCTCCATTTCATAGTGGCCGGCGGAGTCGGTGGTCGCGATCCCGGCAAACTCCTGGCCGTTGAAATTCACTTGGGCGCCGACCAAGGCGTTCCCGTCGAGCGTAACCGTGCCCGAGACCTTCGCGGTCTTGACCTTCGTTCTCCCTTGGGGCGCGCAACCAAGAAACATCGTCACGGCAACAGCCAACAGCATCCAAGCAAGCAGCGGTTTGCATCTCATTACTCAACCTCGATTGTGTTCAACCAATGAGCCAGATTCGACAGACTATCGCTTCCCCGGGGTCAACCAGACGACACGAGGAACAAAGTTGGAGCCGCCTCCGGCGCGGGAGGCGGCTCTTTCGTGTGATTTCGTGAATCAACCTCCGTAGTCTCCAACGACCTCCTTGTCTTGAATCAACACCAGTCGAAGGAAGGTCAAGTAGTCCAACGTTTCCGCCAGGAAGTGGGTCGATCCGTCGCAGAAGCAGAACATGGCGCCGCCAGGATGGCTGCTCCGAAACACCCACGCAAAACCCTTTCCATCGGCGCGGTTCTGGTAAGCCGAATTGATGGCGTAATCGCGCTGGTGAGTGGCCGTAAAGGTAATGGGCGTTCCCGCGAGGGCTACGTTGTTGTCCAAGGCAACCACACCATGACAGCAGGTACGCGTGCCGTTGAGCCCCCAGGGTCCCCACCTGACGTCGACCTTGTTGGTCACGCCGCCGTGGGATTCACCAATCGCAACGGTATTGCTCGTTCCGTCCCTGATCGTGCTGAACTTGGCCGCCCCATCGCTACCGAATGCCCCCAGACCTCGAAGTCCCCGGCTGGCCAGTTGGGGATAGGGCGAATTGTTGTCGTCATACTGGCCGGTTGAGAAGAAGTAGCTCGTCCTACGGGCATCTCGCATGCTGTAAGTGTCTTCGGTGCCCGCCTGGTTGCTGTATTGCTGGCCCGCTGAGTCGTGGGAGGGGCATTCCAGGAAAGCGTATCTTGCGCTGTAGATTGCATGGTTCATCGTGTCGTCGCCCATCACGCGGCTATACTTGCTCGCGCTGCTGGAGCAGACGGTGTAATTGTATTGATCGCCGGCTGCCGATTGCTCCACAAACGGAAGCAGCAATGTCCAGCCGGTCGTGTTCAATACGTACGGTACGAGTTGGGGATTGCTATCATGCTGCCCGCTACCCACCCTCGCCGGCGGAAACTCCTTGAATGTGTCGTGGTAGTTGTGCAGGGCAAGTCCGATCTGCTTCAGATTGTTGGAGCACTGCGACCGCCGCGCGGCCTCCCGTGCCGCCTGGACCGCCGGCAATAACAGGGCGATCAGGATGCCGATGATGGCGATCACCACCAACAGCTCCACGAGGGTGAACCCTACGCGAATGCGAGACTTCATGAGACACCTCCCCAAAACAGAGAAAGAAAAGAAGACATAAACGACGAATAGCTGGTTTCGTCCGAGCTTCTCGGGCAATCCCTGTCGCAGCCGAACCGTCGTCGAACCGCGGCTCTGGACCCGGAGATTGTACTGGAACACCGCGCACGGCGCAATCTCGGTTGAGGGCTGCGCACGCATTATATATCATTCATCCGGAATTCGGGTAGGGTGCGAAGTGCACGAACAGTACCGGTGCCTCTTCTCTGTTGCACGATGACCATAACCGCTTGACAAACAACCGTTTAGGCGCGTCGGCAACAAGAGAAGACGAGTCTGCCCTGTTTTTTGCGTCCTCTTCGTCGAACTTGGACACTGCATGCCCCGGTACGAACGGTCGTGTCCGACCTTCGCCCTCGCTATCCAAAAAAGGACATTGCGAACGATACGGTTTTGGCAGGGCGGGAATATCGATGGCCAGACTAGAGTATTGGCTTGCGGCCGGCGCGTGTTGATGACCGTGCCGCCGAGCGTCGGCAACCATGGTACCCGAGGAGATCCAACACCTTCGTAACCCGAAGCGTAAGCGAGGCAAGATGGTGAAGCTTAAGCGAGGCAAGATGTTGCCCACCTCGCTTACGCTTCGGGTTACGATTGGGCCGGCAAGCTTACGCTCACGGCCGCGGCGAATCGCTCTAACCCACCGCCGCAAACCGCTCCGCCGGAATCAACCGGGCCAGTTCGTCCGTCGTCGTGATTCCGGCCGCCACCTTCAAAAGCGCCGAACGACGCAGGTCGAGCATGCCCTGACGCATTGCTTCGTCCTGGATCTCGCGAGCCGTGCGCCCCTGGGAGACCATCTGGCGCAACTCGCCGGTCATCCGCAGAACCTCAAACACGCCCGTGCGAGAGCGGTAGCCCTCGTGCTGGCAGTGCTCGCAACCGCCTGCGGCGAAGATCTGGTGGCCCTCTTTCTCGTCCAGCCATTGCTCGACCGAGCCGAACATCTTCGTCCGCGACACGTCGAGCGGGATCTTGCACTCATTGC
>ERZ747221.4010-NODE-4010-length-11060-cov-7.481745_pt1 | contig 11060 bp, 5 predicted proteins | sample MGYA00374949_ERZ747221 | MGnify/ENA primary metagenome ERZ747221 (study PRJEB28779, sample SAMN05720172) | bioreactor metagenome | isolation source: Anaerobic biogas reactor | place: USA:Washington, USA | collected 2015-08-08 ... | reverse complement strand
GATCCATCGCCGGGTGGCGACCAGTCGTCGGATCTCGGCGTCGGTCACGCCGCGCTCGTGTGCGTCGCGTCGGTGGATCAATGCGTCGGCCCCCATGACTACAGCGTCGGTCATCGATGGCGACGTACCACCGCCGGCGGGGCCGGTCGGCTGCTGCCTGTGGATGAACACGGGGGTTGTGGACAACTTGGGGTTCACACCCCTGCTGCGAGGTTCACAACTCCACCAGCAGCAGTACGACCTGTGAGCCTCGCATCCGTGCTGTGAGCCCGGTGAGACCCCGCAGGGCCGGTGAATGATCACCGGCCCTGCGAGATGATTGCCCTGCTTGCCTACCTGCGGCCCGGCGCCTTCGTGCCGGACTTGAACCCGAGTGCACCGGGCTTGGCCTTCGGAGCCTCCGGTTCCGGTGCGGCTGCGGGTGCTGCGGGCTCGGGTTCCGGCGCGGGCTCGGGTTCCGGTGCCGCGTCGGGAGCCGATTCGGTCGTCGGCGCCGCCGGGGCCGCCTTCTTCGGGCCGGGGCCCTTCAGCCCGCTCTTGAGCTGCAGTCCACCCGGCTTGGCCTTCGGGATCGCACTTTCCTTCGGTGCCTCGACGGGTGCCTCGGTGGCTTCCGCCGCGGCAGTCTCCGCCTCGGGTGCGGCGACCTCCGGTGCTGCAGCGGCGGGCTTCGGTGCCGCGGCCTTCTTCGGGCCGGGTCCCTTCAGTCCGCTCTTGAGCTGCAGTCCACCGGGCTTGGCCTTCGGGACCGCGGCCTCGGCGGGTGCCTCCGTGGTGGGAGCCTCGGCTGCGGGAGCCGCGGCCTTCTTGGCGCCGGGAGCCTTCGGTCCGCCCGGAGCCTTGAGGCCGCCCTTCATCTGGAGTCCGCCCGGCTTGGCCTTCGGAACTGCTGCCGGCGCTTCCGCGGTTTCGGCTGCGGGTGCCTCGGCGGCCGGCTTCTTGGCGCCGGGAGCCTTCGCGCCCGGTCCCTTGAGGCCGCCCTTCATCTGGAGTCCGCCCGGCTTGGCCTTCGGAACTGCTGCCGGCGCTTCCGCGGTTTCGACTGCGGGTGCCTCGGCGGCCGGCTTCTTGGCGCCGGGAGCCTTCGCACCCGGTCCCTTGAGGCCGCCCTTCATCTGCAGGCCACCGGCCTTCGGTGCACCGACCGTCTTCGGCGCAGCAGGTGCTGCGGCGGCCTTCGCGACCTCCTCGACGCGTGCTTCCTCGCTCTCCTCGGCAGCGACCTCGGCGGCGACCGGGGTCTTCGGCTCCTGGATCACCTTCAGGTTCTCCGTGAGCGTCGCCGGTTCGACCCGGGCGATCGAGTCGAGCATCAACTGCGCGACGTCGACGACCTCGACGCCCTCACCCTTGCCCTCTTCCTGACGTGCCGTGACACCGTCGGTGAGCATGACGCGGCAGAACGGGCATCCCGTCGCGATCTTCGAGGGATTCGTGGTGAGCGCTTCGTCGACGCGGTCGACGTTGATGCGCTTACCGATGCGCTCCTCCATCCACATGCGGGCGCCACCGGCACCACAGCACATGGACCGCTCACCGTGACGGGGCATCTCGACGAGCTTCGCGCCCGACGCCTCCATCAGCTCACGCGGCGCGTTGTACACCTTGTTGTGGCGCCCGAGGAAGCACGGGTCGTGGTACGTGACGTCCTGCCCGACCGGCGCCACCTGGATGAGCTTCTTCGCCCGCACGAGACGGTTGAGGAGCTGCGTGTGGTGGACGACCTCGTAGGTGCCGCCGACCTCCGGGTACTCGTTGTTCAGGGCGTTGAAGCAGTGCGCACACGTGACGACGATCTTGCGCTTGGACTGTTCGACACCCTCGAACACACCGTTGAGGACCTCGATGTTCTGCTGCGCCAACTGCTGGAACAGGAACTCGTTGCCCGCGCGGCGAGCGGAGTCACCGGTACAGGTCTCCTCGGCGCCGAGCACCATGAACTTGGTGCCTGCGGTCGCGAGGAGCTCGGCGACGGCCTTCGTCGTCTTCTTCGCGCGGTCCTCGTAGGCACCGGCACATCCGACCCAGAACAGGTACTCGTAGCCGTCGAAGCTCTCGGCGTCCTGACCGAACACCGGGATCTCGAAATCGAGCTCGTTGATCCAGTTGAGACGGTCCTTGGAGTTCTGGCCCCAGGGGTTGCCCTTGTTCTCGAGGTTCTTGAACAGGCCGGCCAGCTCGGACGGGAAGTCCGACTCGATGAGCACCTGATAACGGCGCATATCGATGATGTGGTCGACGTGCTCGATGTCGACCGGGCACTGCTCGACGCATGCACCACAGTTGGTGCAGCTCCACAGGGTCTCCGTGTCGATCACCGGGGTGAGCTCGCCGGCTTCGACCATCTCGGCGGATTCGCCGACGAGTTTGCGGCCGGCCTCTGCGAGCGCGGGGGCCGGGATCTTCGCGAGCGCGGCCTCGTTCGGGTTACCTTCGGCGTCGACGAGACCGACCTCGTCGCCACCGAGATCCTTGCGACCGCCGGCGAGCAGGTACGGCGCCTTCGCCTGACCGTGGTCGCGCAGCGACATGATGAGCAGTTTCGGCGACAGCGGCTTACCGGTGTTCCAGGCGGGGCACTGCGACTGGCAGCGACCGCACTCGGTGCACGTGGTGAAGTCCAGCCAGCCCTTCCAGGAGAAGTCCTCGATGCGGCCGGCGCCGAACGTGTCGTTGTCGGGGTCCGCGTCCTCCATGTCGACGGGCTTGCCCTTCGACATCATGGGCTTGACGGCGCCGAGGGCGACATCGCCGTCGTCTTCACGCTTGAAGTAGATGTTGAAGAAGGCGGCGAACCGGTGCCAGGCGACACCCCAGTTGATGTTGCGGCCGACGACGTAGAGCCACACCATGCCCGACATCAGCTTGATGAACGCGAAGATCGACACCATGACCGCGCTCGCGGGCAGCAGCTTCGCGAGGTTCATGGTGAAGAAGTCGGTGGACATGTGACCGCCGCCGTAGGTGGCGATCTTGCCGGCCTTCACGAAGATCATGCCGAGGCCCTCGATGAGGACGACGAGCTCGACGAAGTACGCGGCCTTGAAGTCCGAGCCGGTGAACCGTGACAGGCGGCCGGGCTGACGCGGGTGGTTGAGCTGGCGGATGATGATCAGCGTGACAATGCCGATCACGGTGCCGAGCCCGAGGATCTCGTCGATGAAATGGTAGACCGCGGTTCCGCCGATTAGCGGCCAGTGGAACTCGGGGTTGAAGGTCTGACCGTATGCCTCGAACCAGACGATGGCGCCGAGCAGGAAGCCCACCATCACGAGCCAGTGGGCCCAACCCACCGTCCGGAACTTGTTCATTCTCGTGTGGGCGATGAACTCGACGATCATCTGCTTGAACCGCGGGAAGAACGGGTGCCACCGGTCGGGTGCCGGCTGGCCTACCCGGATGGCGCTGAACATCTTCCAGGCGCCGCCGAGGAACGAGTACCAACACACGAGGCTGAGCAGCACGCCGATCGTGCCCAACGTGATCGTCAGGGCATTCATACGTGGCCTTTCGTGTCGGGGGCGGCCGTCGCCGCCTGGTATAAGCCCCTGGATCGTAGCGCACGCTAAGTTACTCGCTGGTAACCGCAGTCGGGTTACCCGTGGGTAACTTGGCGTTGCGCTGCTGAGGGCTGATGCGGCAGTCACCGTAGTGGCCCCTGCTGATGGGCTCGAGAGCCAGGCTGTCCTAACTTCCTTCTGCAACGATTCGATCACCGATCAGCGAATCCGGGCACGATCGAATTACTATCTGGCGTAACGCGGGTAACAAAATGACCGATAGGTCGGATATGATCTCGGGTTGACGTGACTTTCGGGCAGAGAACATCGTCGGGGGTTCGAAGGCTTCACGGAAGTGAACGAAAGCTGGGGGGCGCCTGCGGGCGTGCACCATGTCACAGAACGGAAATTCATGAAGCTCAGGAAGCTTGCTGCCGTGGCGACGATGACCATCGCCGCCATGGGGATCACCGCCGGAACGTCGTACGCGGCGCCGGAGGCACCCGCGACGCAGGACGAAATCAACTACGAGGCCAACATCGTCGACGACTCCGTCGTCACGGTCATCGACGCCGGCACGTTCCAGGTCTCGGGTGACGGCCAGAGCGTCGAACTGCAGGACGACGCGGGCAACACCGTCGTCAGCCTGCCGCTCGCGATCCAGCTCGGCGACCTTCAGCTCCCGTTCGAGCGGGAGATCAGCGAGGACGGCAAGACCCTCACGCTGACGCCGTCCACCGACCTCGAGCAGGCCACCCCGGTCGCACCCGAGGACAAGGTCACTCCGGGGCTCACGCCGGTCGCGCTCAAGGTGACCGACGTCGCCTCGCCCGACGAAAACCTCGCGGCACAGCAGAACTTCGCGTCGCAGCTCGGCATCGCGACGGCCGTCGGCGGTTTGACCGGCACCATCATCGGCTGCATCGCCGGTGGACTTGCCGGGGCGCCCACAGTCGTGTTCGCTCTTCCGGGCTGTGTGACCGGTGCGGGCATCGGCGGCGTGATCGGCACCATCGTTGCCGGTGGACCGACCCTCGTCATTGCCGGTGTGGGACTCGTCCAGACGCTGCTCGCGCCTCCGGGAACCACCGTCTACGCCAAGTAGTCTTTCGACAGTCGAACGGCCCCGCCACCTCGAGGTGGCGGGGCCGTTCTGCTTGTCGCTGATCCCGCGGCAGCACACGCACCCCCGATGGGGAGCCGGCCGGGACTCCTCGAAACCCGCTGAGCGAACGGTACACTCGCTCGATTCAATCGAGTGGAGGGTACATTCGCTCAGTTGACGGGGAGGCCGACAGGGAGAAGTCGACGGGGGAGGCCGACGGGGGAGCCGACGCCGGTGGCGACAGGGGGAAGTCGACAGGGGGAAGTCGACAGGGGGAAGTCGACAGGGGACGTGACAACAGTGCCCCGCCTTCCGGGTGGAAGGCGGGGCACTGCGAACTCGACGGACGCTTACCAGGTGCGGACCTCGAGGCCGGGGTTCGCTGCGAGGATCGAGCGGATCGGCGTCGCGAACAGTTCGGGAGTCTCGCCGAGGAGACCGCTGACCACACCGGCGATCTCGCACATCCCGTACTGGCCGACGTTCGATGCGCTCGAGATGCCGAGCGCGAGCGTGCCGGTGACCAGGGCTCCGCCGCTGTCGCCCTGCAGGGCGCACAGGTTGGTGGCGAAACCGTTCGTCAGCACACGCTGACCGATCTCCACGGTCTGACCGACGCCCGTCACCACACCGCAGCTGTATCCGGTACGCAGACCGGACTTGCACACGGGTGCACCGACGACGGGGTCGGCGATGCCGGTGATGGGCAGCGGGGCGGCGCCCGGAACGCGCACACCGTTGTTCTCGAAGCGGCCGCGGGCGTCGGCCGTGGGCCGGATGATCGCGTAGTCGTCACCGTCGAGGCTGGTCTCCGCGAAGTTCCCGATGTGCTGTCCGAGGTCCTCGCCGAGGAGTTGGTACACCTTCGACGCCCACTCGGTGCCCGCCTGCAGCCGGTTCGGGTCGCAGTGGCCGGCGGTGATGTTGACGGGGTTGCCCGAACCGTCCTCGCCGTTGAAGCCGAGCGAGCACCGCAGGCCGTTGCCCGCGCCGAGCGCGGCGTACGCGTCGCCGCCGTGGAGCGCGCCGGGAGCGCCGATGCCCGCGACCGGCTCGAGGTCGGACGCCGGCTCGAGGGTCAGTTCGGCCGGGGCGAACAGCACCCGCACGCCCTCGAGGAAGTCGGGGAGGTCGAGTCCGGCGACGTCGTCGGTGCGGATCACGACGTCGCTGTTGACGATGTCGATGGCGACTCCGCGGACGAGGTCGGCGACGGCGGGAGGTTGGGTCTCGAGCCAGTCGTTGAGCGCGGAGAGTTCGTCTTCGAGGGCGGCTTCGCTGCTGTCGGCCTCCGCGACCGTGAATCCGGCGTCCTCGGCGTCGGCGCGGGCCTCGTCGAATCCGTTGCCCTCGGTGAGGCCGACGGTCGGGGTGCCTTCTGCGTCGAGCCACACGCCGGCGAAGACCTGCGCGAACTTCTCGCGGGCGGTCTCGGCGAACTCCGCGAGGGCCTGGCTCGTGTCGGCATCCCGGAGGAACCGTTCGGGCGAGATCTGCAGGTCGCGGTGCAGGGCTTCGACGAGTTCGGTCGGCAGGTCACCGGCCTGGACCGGGGCGGGGTCGGCCTGGGCGATCGATGCGGCGGGTCCGAGGAGCAACGCGGCTGCGGAGCCGACCACCAGTGCTCGACGGGCGAGGGAACGTCGCATGGAAACCTTTCTCGTAGTTGCTCCCGGCGTGATGCGGGAGTGGTGCCGGCTCCCGGCGGATCGGCTGCGGACGATCATATGGGGTGACGTGCGCTCGATGCCCTCCGACAGGCTGTTGCCCGTGTGTCGTGTGGTTCTCTTGTGACTCGTCGGAGGTCGGTCGGGCGTTACACGCCGTCGGCGGTGCGGACCCGCGTTCCCGTCGCCGATTCGATATCGGTGATCGAGATGCCGAGGCTCGAGGTGCCTCCGCTGGGGGCGAGCACGAGGTTGGCCTCCACGCAGTCGGGGGCTCCGGCGCTGTTCGACCCGGAGATCACGCCGAGGGCGCGGGTGCCGGTGACGATCGCGCCGCCGCTGTCGCCGGCGAGGGTGCACGCGGAGGTCGCGAAACCGCTGACGTTGGTCTCCGCACCGTTGGAGTACACGAGCTGGGTTTCGACGTGGTCGGCCACGACGACGCCGCACGTGAACGACGACGACTGTCCGGACTTGCACACCGGGGCACCGACCACCGGCACCGCGGTTCCCGTGATGGTCAGCGTCGAACCGTTGCCGCCGCGCACGATCGGGCGGTTCAGTCCGGCGTCGACACCCGCATCGTTGAGCGCGATGATCCCGTAGTCGAGGGTGCTGTCGGTGCCGACCGTGGAGTTCGTGAACGAGCCGATCTGCACGCTCTCGTCGATGTTCGCGCGGTTCGGCAGGTACACGGTGGAGCCACCGTCGCGACGGGCCACGGCGTCGCAGTGCCCGGCGGTGATGTTGACGGCGTCGCCGTCGGCGTCGACTCCGTTGAATCCGAACGAGCAGATCCCGATGCGATCGAGCGGCGTGTTGCGGACGTCGCCGTCGGCGGTGATGTAGGTGTCGCCACCCATCGGCGCGGGGTCGTTCTCCGGCATTCCCGGTGTCAGCTGCACCTGGAGGTTCGCGATGAGCGACGGCAGGTTCAGGGCGCGACCCACCGGTGAGTTCACGATGTCGATGACGATCTGGTTGTCGAGGACATCGATGTAGGTGTTGTTCACCTGGGACGACAGCTCGCGGGGCAGCGCCGCCACCCACCGGTTCAGTTCGGCGAGGGCGCGCTCGAGGCCGTCGGCGGACAGCGGGGCGACGGTGGCCTGGTAGCCGTCGGCCTCCGCCCGCAGAGCCGCTTCCCGGTTCGTGACCGCGACCACCGACTCGCCGTCCTGCGACAACCAGGCGCCCGCGAAGTCGTCGGGGCGCTCGGCGCGGAAGCTGCGGGCGTAGTCGCCGAGCTCCTGCGCGCGTGCCGCGCGGTCGAGGTATTCCTCGGGGCTCAGTCCGAGGTCACGCTGCACGGCCTCCACCAGCTCCGGGGGCAACGCGGGCGTCGGTTCGGCGTGCGCCACCGTGGCGAGGGGTCCTGCCAGCAGTGCCGCGGACGCCGCGACGGCAGCGACCCGGCGAACGGTGGAACGAACTGCGGCGCGCGACGCCGGCATGTGACGCATGGAGGCCTTCCGGAGGGTCGTGGGTGGGTGTGAGCTGGGTTTTCGTCGGATTCCGTGAGCGAAGGGTCCACGGTCCCGACACAGCCTACGGCACGGTGTGGGTGCCTCCGCCAGTGGCAGAGGTCACCAGTGGGATCGGGTCAGGGCGTGGTCTGTGTCGGCGTGGAAGACGGTGCCTCGGTGCTCGTGGACCCACCGTCGCCGGGATCGGTGGTCGAGGTCGGCTGACTCGTGTTCGTGGGTGTGCTCGTGCTGCTTTCGGACCCACCGCCGGACCCACCTCCCGATCCGCCGCCGGACCCGCCTCCCGATCCGCCGCCGGAGCCAGCACGCGGACCGTCGTCGGACGATCCGGGCGGATTGCGGCGCGACCATCCGGTGCTGCTCGTGGTGGTGTCCGAGGTGGTCGCCGACTCGTTGGTCGTCGACGACCCGGTCGTCGTGTCCGCTGTGGTGGATTCGTCGGTCGTGGTGCCCCACGCGGTGTCGTCGACCGCGGTGTCGGGCTCGACCCACGCCTCGGCCGTGGCCTCCGCGGATTCCGTCGACTCGTCGGTGGACGTCGCCGTGGTGGTGGTCGTCGTCGTGGTGGTCGAGGCCGGGCGCGTCGTGGTCGTGTCGGGCACGACGATCGAGTCGGAGGGTTGTGTGCCCGCGTTGGCGGTGGAGACGTCCCGCAACGCGAACACGAGTGCACCGACCGCGACGAGCAGTGCGATGGCTGCTGCGGCGGCGCCCGCGGTGAACCACGACGAGCGTCGCCGCCCGGACTCGTCCGGGGGATCCGGCGCGGTGTCGTCGGTGGTGACGTCGCCGGGCGTCGCCGTGGTGGAGGGAAGGATGCCGGCGGCACGCGCCGACGTCGCGGCCTGTTCGGACGGGGGGTCCGCGGTGATCTTCGCGATGACCACCGTGGTTTCGGGGTCGAGATCGGATCGGATCGGGGCGGCCGGTCGCGCGGCGGGCAGCACCTGTGTGGAGCCGAGCAGATCCACCGACCCGGCGGCCGCGGCGACCGCGGCACCGCGCACCATCGTCTGGTGGGGCACGGGGGCGAGCGCGCATCGCATGCCGAGACCGGATTTGATGGCCTGCGTGACGATCTGCGCGGCACTCGGGTCGACGGTCTCGTCGACCGTGACGACGATCGCGTCGAGGTTGCTCACGAGCCACCCGTACGCGCCGAGCGTCGCCGACAACTGGTCGGCCACCGACGGCGCATCGCCTTCGGCGAACCGGAACGCCTTGCCGGCGGCGACGCCGGACCGCACCAGCGTGATCGTCGAACCGCGCGGATCGATGTGGTAGACGGCGACCAGACGTCCGGTCTGGTGTGAGACCTGCGATTCGAACCAGGCGGCCGCGGCTTCGGCGTCGGAGATCAGCGACACGTGCCGCAATCCCACGTAGTCGAGTGCGTTGCGCAGGACGGCGACCGTCGACGGCGGCCAGTCGGTGGGGTACGTCGCGACGGCCGTGTAGCCGCCCTCGCCGATCAGCGGTGTCGCGTCGGCGAGGAGGCATTCGACGGCGGTGGCGACGAGATCTTCCGCCCGCGACAGCGCGCCGTCGTTGGCGCGTACCCCTCCGGACCGTCCGAGGCGGTCGACGAAGTCGGTGAACGAACTGGTGGTGCCGTCGGCGACGTCGTGCTGACCGAGTGTGGCGGTGCCGTTCGAGTGCAGGTGCACCGCGGTGATGCGTTCGATGGGGTCCGGATCCGGCCGGCCGGGCGTGGCGGAGGTGACCGCGACCGAGGACAGGGCATTGCCCACCCTGAGGCCCACGCCTACGGACATGACGGAGTCCTCCCGTTCGTTTCGGTGATTGCGCGGTGTTCCGCACGGGTGCGACGCGAGGGCAGATGTCCCACCGTCACTGCGGGAATGTACAGGTGGCGCGCTACCTCGCGGTAGGTCAGGCCGAAAACTGCGAGGTCGGGGGCGTTCGCGGTCGCGCACCGAACGGATATGCGCGCCGCTTCACCCCGTTTCGTGTGATCCCCGTCACGAACGGAACATTTCGGGGGTACCTGCCGTTGGACGAGTCAGACAACTTGAGTGCATCCTGCTCAACTCGGCTTGACTGGTGGAGGGCCACGGGTGCAAAGTCGAGTCGACCGCGCTCAGCGTGAGTCGGGCAGGCTCAGGTTGGGCAAGGACAGTACTCGAAGCATTTGGAGGAACATCATGGCTCGTGCGGTCGGCATCGACCTCGGGACGACCAACTCGGTCGTCGCTGTTCTGGAGGGCGGCGAGCCCGTCGTCGTCGCCAACGCCGAAGGTTCGCGTACCACCCCGTCGGTGGTTGCGTTCGCGAAGAACGGCGAAGTTCTGGTGGGGCAGCCCGCGAAGAACCAGGCGGTCACCAACGTCGACCGCACCATCCGCTCGGTGAAACGTCACGTCGGTACCGACTGGACCGTTGCCATCGACGACAAGAAGTACACCTCGCAGGAGATCAGCGCGCGCACGCTGATGAAGCTCAAGCGCGACGCCGAGGCGTACCTGGGTGAGGACATCACCGACGCCGTCATCACCGTCCCCGCGTACTTCAACGACTCGCAGCGTCAGGCCACCAAGGAAGCCGGCACCATCGCCGGCCTCAACGTCCTGCGCATCGTCAACGAGCCCACCGCGGCGGCGCTCGCGTACGGCCTCGACAAGGGCGAGAAGGAACAGACCATCCTCGTCTTCGACCTCGGCGGCGGCACGTTCGACGTGTCCCTCCTCGAGATCGGCGACGGTGTCGTCGAGGTGCGCGCCACCTCCGGCGACAACCACCTCGGTGGCGACGACTGGGACGAGCGCATCGTGAGCTGGCTCGTCGACAAGTTCAAGTCGCAGCACGGCGTCGACCTGACCAAGGACAAGATGGCCCTGCAGCGTCTGCGTGAGGCGGCGGAGAAGGCGAAGATCGAGCTGTCGAGCTCGCAGTCGACGTCCATCAACCTGCCGTACATCACCGTCGACGCCGACAAGAACCCGCTGTTCCTCGACGAGCAGCTGACCCGCTCGGAGTTCCAGAAGATCACCAACGATCTGCTCGAGCGCACCCGCGCCCCCTTCCAGCAGGTCGTCAAGGACGCGGGCATCGCGGTCGGCGACATCGACCACGTCGTGCTCGTCGGTGGCTCCACCCGCATGCCCGCCGTCACCGACCTGGTGCGCGAGCTCACCGGTGGCCGCGAGCCCAACAAGGGCGTCAACCCCGACGAGGTCGTGGCCGTGGGTGCCGCACTGCAGGCCGGCGTGCTCAAGGGTGAGGTCAAGGACGTCCTGCTGCTCGACGTGACCCCGCTGTCGCTGGGTATCGAGACCAAGGG